>UEXY01000037.1_pt1 | contig 20056 bp, 19 predicted proteins | sample 4301061 | NCBI WGS metagenome assembly UEXY01 (sample SAMEA4773184, study PRJEB27434) | metagenome | biome: 2259; feature: agricultural soil; material: soil | place: USA | collected 2014-09 | depth 0.25 m | reverse complement strand
AGCAACAGAATGATCGCTGAAACCATCGCTCCCTCCGCTCTTGGTCGGTGTTGATGCCTCATTAAAGCATCCGCGCATCTCCCAAGGTTGCGTTTCGTCAAGAGCAACGCAGGTTGGGCCCGGCGATCATGAACAAATAGTCTATGCAAATCGATATTTTTGGCGTTTTCGACCCCCATTCATTGAAAAAACGCGATTTTAATTTTTGTGCGAGGCAACCATTGCCGTCGCGCCGTGTCCTACGACTGCATATGAGAAACGTTGCGCGCGCCAGAGATTTGGATCGTCGGGATGCTCGCAAAATGACTGTCGATAGGATCAAGAATGCCAAGCATCTCCAAAGTGTATGACTCTTTCAAGAACGGTTACGTCGTCGCGGTGATTGCCGTGATGCTGGCCTTTCTCACGGTCGCGGCCGTGGTGTACAAGCCGTTGACCACGCACCCCAATCCGGTCGTGCAATCGCAGGACATCTCCGAAATTACCCGGCTGGTCGTCAACAAGAACCGCCTCGAATATCTGCTGCTCGCGCAGCCGCTGTCGGACTTCCCGCGCTATGTGTTCAAGTACAAGGACGCCGACCAGATCCATGTGGTCAAGGTGCCAAGCACTTCACACAGCAATCTCGAACGCGAGGTATTGCTGAAGAATGCGATTCCGTATGCGATCGCGAAGGATGACTTTCTCAACGCCAACCGCGCGGTGCTGCAGGATGAGGAAGCACAGCGCAGCGCGCTGGCCGACGCCGGCGCCTTCCTGGCACGCAACGCGGTCGGCATCGCGCTGCTCGCCTTCCTCGTGATCGGCCTGCGCAAAGGCATGCCTGGCCTCGGTCTCGGCTCGGGCGCGTCGGTGACCAAGCCGGAAAACCTGAAAGGCAGCATGGACGATCTGATCGGCATGGAAGACATCAAGGCCGAAGTCGCGCACCTGGAAGAAATGATTCACAACCGCGATCTGTATCGTTCGCATAACATCGACAGGCCGTTCAACGTGATGCTGACCGGCCCGGCCGGCACCGGCAAGACCAAGCTGGCCGGCTACCTGGCAAAGAAGCTGGACATTCCTCTGATCCAGGCGTCTGGCTCCGGCCTCGAATCCGGCTTCGTCGGCGGCGGCTCGAAAGCGCTCAACGCGATCTACAAGAAGGCCTGCGCGCAGGGCCGCTGCATCATCTTCCTGGATGAGGCGCAAAGCCTGTTCATGCCGCGCGGCCGCGGCGACAAGAAATGGGATGACGATACCGCCAACACCCTGCTCGGCCTGCTCGACGGCATCAAGAGCGACGAAGGCGCTGGCGTAATCTGGGTGGTCGCCTCCAACTTCGACGATGCGAACACGCAGATGGACGAGGCGATGCTGCGCCGCTTCACGGTGAAGATCAATTTCCGTCTTCCCAACAAGTCGGAGCGGCGCGAACTGCTGAACGTGTTTCTGTCCCGCAAGGATGCCGAGTGTGTCGACTGGAACAATCTGAACCTCGACTACGCCGCCGAAATCACCGCCAACCTGAGCCCGGCCTTGCTGGAAGCAGTGGTCGATCGCGCCAGCATGATCGCAATCCAGGAAAAGACGCTGATCACCACCGACGTGCTGTTCCGCGCATTCGAGCGGGCCTCGATCGGTCTGACCGACCGCGCTACCACCGCCGAAAAGGACAAGGAACGCGAGCGCGTGGCGCTGCATGAGCTCGGCCACTTCTTCATGCAGATCGATCCGCACCTGCGCCAGGGCCTGAGCTGGGACGAGGTAAAGGCAAAGTCGAACCTACTCAAGATCAGCACCGAATCGGTGTCCAAGATCGGCGCGCTCGGCTACGTGCTGTCGTCGGCCAACGATGTGTCGCTGCGCACGCTGGAAGAGATGGAGCAGGACGTGATCCAGCTGTACGGCGGCGTCGCGGCCGAAGAACTGTTCTACGGCGCGCGCGGCATTTCGACCGGTAGCCAGAACGACATCCAGAAAGTCACCGCGATGCTGGACCTGATGGTAAACCGGCTGTCGATGTACTCGCGCTCCAAGCTCGACTACTCGCAGCTCAAGCGCGAAGGCTCGCAAGAAGATGCATTGAAGCAGGTCGAGGCCAAGGCCGACGAACTGTACACCCGCACGCTGGAAGCGATGAAGACTTACAAGGAGCTGATCAGCGCACTGACCGGCACCTTGCTGGAACGCTATGTGCTGTCGAAGGATGAAGTGTTTGCGCTGCTGACCGAAATGAGCGGGACGCCGCGCAAGGCAGCCTGATTGTCGTTTTCTCGTTGCAGCAATAAAACCAGGGCCGGCCGCCTAGCCGCACAGTTGCGCGGCCGCGGCCGCAAAACACTCCGTTGAGCAGTCGGCGATGTCAATCACCTGGGCGCTGGAGATTTCAGAAAAGTTCCGATTTATCGATGTCGAATAGGCGGGGTCGTAATGCTTATCCAGCAGCAGGCCGACCAGCTCTTCCCAGCGGCCGGCATCGGCCAGCACCTTCCAGTGGTCGATGACTTCATGCCCGTAGAATGGCACGAGGCGCTTCAAGTTGTCGGCCAGCAGCTCCGGGTCGACGATGAAGTAGTCGTATTCCTCCATCAGCAGCTTGATGCGGTCGGCGCGGGACAGGTTCAGGACAACGCACGGCGCACTGCGTATTGATTGCATCAGGGCATCCGGCACCTGGAGGTTTCCGACCTTTTTGCTTTCGGATTCGACGTACACAATCCGCTCCGGATCGAAGCGGCGAAGCGTTTGCCAGATTTGGCTTTCGAACGCCTTTTGTGCCGGCTGCGGTTCGGTGATCAGGCCGCCCAGGACGGACCCCTTATGGCAAGCCAACGCCTCCAGGTCGAGCACCTGCGCGCCATGAGCCGAAAGCGCCTTCAGCAGCCGGCTCTTGCCGGTGCCGGTAGCGCCGCACACAGCCTTGAAACGAAAACGGCCAGGCATTTCTTCCAGCGCTGCCACTACATGCCGGCGATAGCTTTTATAGCCGCCGTCGAGCTGGATCGCCGGCCAGCCGATTTTGGCGAGCACGTGCGCCATCGACCCGCTACGATTCCCGCCGCGCCAGCAGTAGACAAGAGGAGCCCAGCCGCGCGGCTTGTTCCGGAACAGCGCGTCGATGTGCGCCCCGATATTCTTCGCCGCATAGGCGGCGCCGATCTTTTTCGCTTCGAACGCATCCACCTGCTTGTAGATGGTGCCGACCTCGGCGCGCTCGGCATCGCTGAGCACCGGGCAGTTCAGCGCGCCCGGAACATGGTCGATGGCGAACTCGGACGGGCTTCTCACATCGATGATCGCATCGAATCGGTCTAGCCGCGGCAGGATATCTTCGAAGGTCAGAACAGCAGGATATTTCACAATAATCAGCGGGCGCAAGAATCGGAACGGGAACATGCTTGGGAAGACCAGCGATTCTACGCCTCAATTGACCCGGGGCCGCGATTCGCCTGCGTCAAAGCGCGTCGCTCATGGTGTTGGTATCATCTCATCACTTCCACTTACTCCAGGCACCCCTATCATGAACGCACCCATTGTTGTCCCTGACCTCAGGCTCACGTCCTTTTCCCACGGCGGCGGCTGCGGCTGCAAGATCGCGCCCGGCGTGCTGGCCGAGATCCTGCGCAAGTCGAGCGGCTTTCCGGTGCCAAAGGAACTGATGGTCGGCATCGAAACGGCGGACGATGCGGCGGTCTATAAGCTCAACGACGAGCAGGCGCTGATCGCGACCACCGACTTCTTCATGCCCATCGTCGACGACCCCTACGATTTCGGCCGCATCGCCGCCACCAACGCAATCTCCGACGTCTACGCGATGGGCGGCACGCCGATCATGGCGCTGGCGCTGGTGGCGATGCCGGTCAACCAGTTGCCGGTCGAGGTGATCGGCAAGATCATCCAGGGCGGCGAATCGATCTGCGCCGAGGCCGGCATTCCGATCGCCGGCGGCCACACCATCGATTCGGTCGAACCGATCTACGGCCTGGTGGTGATGGGGCTGGTGCATCCGTCCAAAGTCAAACGCAATGCCGACGCCAAAGCCGGCGACAAGCTGATCCTCGGCAAGCCGCTCGGTGTCGGCATCCTGTCGGCGGCGCTGAAAAAGAATGCGCTCGACGACAACGGCTACCGGGCGATGATCGCCAACACCACCAAGCTCAACAAACCAGGCAAGGCCTTGTCAGCGCTGGATGGCGTGCATGCGTTGACCGATGTCACCGGTTTCGGCCTGCTCGGCCATTCGCTGGAACTGGCGCGCGGCGCCGGCTTGAGCGTGCGCATCGACATGCGGTCCGTACCCTTGCTGCCGCAGGTACAAGCGCTGGCGGAAAGCGGCCACATCACCGGCGCATCGGGCCGCAACTGGGCCGGCTACGGCCACGACGTCGTGCTCGCCGATGGTATCAGCGCGGTGCAGCAAGCGCTGCTGACCGATCCGCAGACTTCGGGTGGCCTGCTGGTGTCGTGCGATCCGGCCGCGGTCGATGAGGTGCTGGCGTTATTCCAGCGCGAGGGTTTTGCGGACGCTGCGGTGATCGGAGAGATGGCGCAGGGGCCGGCGCGGGTTGACGTGCGGACTTGAGGAGCGGGCGAGCTGCAACGCATGAAGTTCGAGGATTTTCCACATGGGGTAACCCCTTACTTGTACGTTATGCATCATAGGAGTCCATATGCGCCGTACGGTGTTCGTTTCCTCCACGTTTCAGGATCTCCAGGTGCACAGAAAAGCAGTGTGGGAAGTTCTGGAAACCTTTGACGTGGTTGTACGCGGAATGGAGCAATTCGGCGCTAGGGGTGGCACACCGCTACAGACATGTCTTGTAGAAGTAGAGCAGGCGGACATCTACGTGGGGATCATCGCTTTCCGACATGGTTCGATTGAGCCAACGTCAGGAAAATCATACACACAACTTGAGTATGAGCGTGCGCTGGAGCTATCTAAAGAAGTGTTGATCTCTCGTCGACGAAGAAAATACACGCGTCCCAGTGAAATTCATCGACCGACATGAAGCGCGTGACAAGCTCGAAGCATTCAAACGAGTTCTCCGCGACCGGCACACGGTCGATACCTTTGTCGACGAAAAGGATCTTGCGGCTAAAATTAAGAGAGATCTTGCTGGTCACCTTGCATCCAGAACTGGGGCTGTTGAAGACCCAGACGAAGTCAGTGCAGCGCGCTCGATACTTGAACAGTTCGCCTTGCTTCCCAAGTCGGTTGCGGGAAAGGAAGTGAGGCTTTCTCTGCTTGTCACTGATACACCGTATCCGGCGTCTCGCATGGTTTGCCAAGCGTTCAACTTGGAATTTGGTGCAACTATAGGGGTTCCCGTAAAGATCACACAGCCCTCTGGGGTAGCTCTCCGTGATCTATCTGGGCTGTTCGTCGATTCAAAGCATGCCGTGAAGATGCTTCCTCTTAAGAAGGGTGATCGTGTGGATGCTTACGCACGCTTACACTTCTCCGACAATGAGTTAGATCAGCTACAAGCACGCTACCGCACCAGAACTGACTACAAAAATTCCCTTTTCGCTACCTCCGCCGTTGCCGATTTACTTGGCGATCCGATCCGCTATCCAGCTGACTCTTCGATCGCCGCAGAGCTTTCCAAACTCATTCGCATTGAGAGGAGTTTGGAAAATGACGCATAACATGATATTGCAAACATATGCAGCGCTAGTGAACCCACACGTTGAGGCCGTGCAAAAACCACTTTCCGCGAGAAAAGATGGGTTGCAAACTTTTGATTTTAAATGAACGAGACGATCCGCCAGATGTTGCTCGGACGCTGCGGTGATTGGGGAAATGGCGCAGGGGTCGGCGGGTCGAAGTGCGGGCCTGAGCATCGGGCGCACCGGTCCCCGATGAAGCGCAATTCTGCCGCAGCGAACTACGCCGCCTTGACGGATAACTGAGGAAGCGATGCCACCAGGTCGGCAAACCGCTGGCCTTGAATCACGATGTGATCGCGCAAAAGTTCAGCGGTCCTGTCGCCGTCTCCGGCGATGATCGCTTGCACGATGCCGTCATGCTCGGAGTAAGAGGTCGCCAGACGGTCGCGCACCCGTAATTGCAAGCGGCGATAAGGACGCAGTCTGCGATGCAGGCATCTGGCTTGTTCCGCCAGGAACGCGTTATGGCTGCCGGCGTAGATCTGTTCGTGAAACGCTTCGTTCATGTAGAAATATTCATCGGAGTCGGCGGCATCCCGCGCGCCCTTGCAGGCCTGATGGGCATTCAGCAGCGCGACATGCTCGGCGGGCGACATCCGGCGCGCCGCCAGCTTCCCGCACATGGCTTCGAACTCGGCCATGACTTCAAACATTTCGATCAATTGCTGTGGCCCGATTTCGGCTACCACGGCACCGCGGTGCGGACGCATCACGATGATGCCCATTGAGGCGAGCTGAATCAGCGCCTCACGAATTGGTGTGCGCGATACGCCGAACTCCTCCGCCAGCGTAACCTCGTCCAGACGTTGACCTGGGCTCAACTTACCGACCGCGATCATTTCTTCGATCGATTCGCGCAGGGTTTCGGATCTGTTTTTCAGGGATGTCATAGCCCACATTGTATTCTAAACGGTGGAAATTAGACAAATTTATGCTTGACATAGAATACAGTTAAGATACATATTGTATACAAACAGTAGGTATAACAATACATAAAATCTTTGCCCCGCAGTATCCATCTCTAAACAGGAGGAAGACAAATGGCTTCATCAAAACGCAGGACGCTTCTAGGCGCATTGGCGACGACACCGTTGTGGACAATGCCATCGGCATGGGCACAAACGGCCACGCTGAAAATTTCGCACCAGTTCCCCGGCGGCACGATCAAGGAGGGTGATTTTCGTGATCGCCTGACGCGCATGTTTGCTGCGGAAGTCAGCAAGCGCACCAAGGACAGCCTGAAATTTGATATTTATCCCGGTTCGTCACTAATGAAAACGAATGCGCAATTTTCTGCATTGCGCAAGGGCGCGCTGGATTTTTCTCTGGTACCGCTGAACTACGCCGGCGGTGAAGTCGCAGAAGTCAACATCGGCCTGATGCCCGGCCTGGTGACGTCTTATGAACAGGGCGCCGCCTGGAAAAATGCCGAAGTGGGCAAGGAACTGTCCAGAATCCTGCTGGAGAAAGGCGTTGTCATCGTCAGCTGGATCTGGCAAGCCGGCGGCGTCGCTTCCAGAAGCAAGCCGATCGTCGAGCCGGCGGATGCCAAAGGGATGAAAGTTCGCGGCGGCTCGCGTGAAATGGATTTGATTTTGAAGGAAGCCGGCGCTGCCGTCATCACGATGCCGTCCAACGAAATTTACGCGGCGATGCAGACCGGCGCGATGGATGCGGCGATGACCTCCTCGACCTCGCTGATTTCGTTTCGCCTGGAGGAAGTCTCGAAGAGCCTGACCAGCGGTCGCGACAAGGCTTATTGGTACATGTTCGAACCACTGCTGATGTCGAAAGCGATCTATGACCGTCTGAGCAAGGATCAACAGGCAGCCATCATGGCAGTGGGCGCCGAGATGGAACAGTTCGCGCTGAAAGAGGCGAAAGAAGATGACGTTGCAGTAGCGGCGGTTTATCAAAAGACCGGTGCCAAGGTGGTCGACCTGAATGCGGCCGCCGTCAAGAAATGGCAGGATATCGCGCGCGGCAGCGCCTGGAAAGACTACGCCAGCAGAAATGCGAATTGCGCCAACCTGCTGAAACTGGCGGAGAAGCTCTTGTGAGTGGGGGTTTCGAAGCAGAGTCGCATGCCGAAATTAAAGTTCTCAACAATCCCGGTCTGGCGGCGCTCATCGCGCTGCTTGACCGCTTTAATAGAGCCATGCTGGTTCTCTCCATGGCGGCGCTCGGGATCACTTCGGTGATCCTGACCTACTCGGTGGTGGCTCGTTATTTTCTTCACATTCCCACCGATTGGCAGGACGAGGCCTCGATTTTCATGCTGGTTGGCGTGATCTTTCTGACGGCCGCCTATGTGCAATCGCACCGCGGCCATATCGGCATCGAAGCGCTGGCCTCCATGCTCCCTGCCAGCGTCAACAAGGTACGCATGCTGATCGTCGATACGGTATCGCTGCTCTTCTGCGTATTTTTTTCGTGGAAATCGTGGACGCTCTGCCATGAAGCGTGGGTTGAGGGACAAACCACATCCTCCAATTTTGCCCCGCCCTTATGGATTCCGTATTCGGTGATGGCAATCGGGATGAGCGCGCTGTCCATTCAGATCCTGGCGCAGGTCCTCAAACATATCAATGACGCACGGAGCCCGGCATGGACCCACTAGTCCTGGGATCCCTGTATGGGATCGTAACCCTGGTCGTCATGTTCTCCGGCATGCCGATTGCGTTTGCTCTCGGCGCGGTCGCGACCGGCTTCATGTATTTTTTCATGCCCGCGGCCTCGCTCGATACCGTCACGCAGAACGTCTATGAGGAAATCGCTTCGATTACCCTGCTCTCGATTCCGCTGTTCATTCTGAAGGGCGCCGTCATTGGCAAATCGCCGGCGGGCAGGGATCTGTATTCGGCCATTCATGTCTGGCTTCATCGTGTGCCCGGCGGCTTGGGCATCGCCAACGTATTTGCTTGCGCGTTGTTCGCGGCGATGGCGGGCTCCTCCCCCGCAACCTGTTTTGCCATCGGTTCGGCCGGCATCCCGGAAATGCGTGCGCGCGGCTATTCACCGGCGTTTGCCGCCGGGATCATTGCCGCCGGCGGCACGCTAGGCATCTTGCTGCCGCCGTCGATCACGATGATCCTGTATGCGGTCGCAGCGGAGCAATCGTTGGGGCGTCTATTTTTGGCTGGCATCGGCCCCGGCATTTTGCTGGTGGTATTGTTCGCCGCTTATGCCGTGTATCGCGCCCGCAAGGAATATCGAATCGCCCACGACATTTATAAGGGCGGCGGCGCGAAGTCAGCTTATCTGGATGACGAACATTTCACGCTGGTACAAAAAGTGGAAATGTTGCCGCGCGTATTGCCGTTCCTGTTTTTGCTGATCGGGGTGATGGTTGCGTTGTACGGGGGTTTTGCAACACCGTCCGAAACGGCCGGCCTGGGCGCCTTGCTGGCGATCATGCTGATTGTCATCGTGTACCGAATCTGGCAACCCAAAGAACTGGCGCCCTATCTGACTTCCGCCATTCGCGAGTCCGGGATGCTGCTGATGATCGTCGGCATGTCGCTACTGTATTCCTATGTGATGAGTTATCTGCACATCAGCCAATCTTCGGCGGAATGGGTAGTCGATCTTCATTTGTCGAAGTGGCTGTTACTGGCAATGATCCTGATGCTGGTGCTATGCCTCGGTTTTTTCTTGCCGCCGGTATCCATCATTCTCATGACCGCGCCGATTATTCTGCCGCCGTTGAAAGAGGCAGGATTTGACTTGATCTGGTTCGGCGTCGTGATGACCGTGGTCATGGAGATGGGCCTGATCCATCCGCCTGTCGGCCTGAATATCTTCATCATCAAAAACATTGCACCGGACATTTCGCTGTCGGAGGTGATCAAGGGCACCTTGCCATTTCTCGCCCTGATGTTTTTGGCGATCTTTTTGCTGTGCCTGCTCCCTGAAATCGCGACTGCAATACCGAATATCTTGATGGGAGTGAAATAAATGGAATCGACCAGACGCGCCTGGGATACAGGGCGCAACAACACTGCGGCGCGTTTGGTCCGCGCAAGGTCCGTGCTGGGGGACGCACTCACTGGCAAGTTGCTGCCTGCGGCACGGATCAATGATCTGCTGTACAGCATACTTGAGCCAGGCGACCGGGTTTGCCTCGAGGGCAACAACCAGAAACAGGCCGATTTTCTGGCGAAGGCACTGGCCAGTCTCGACCCGGCACGCATCAACGGTTTGCACATGCTGCTGTCGGTATTGGCATTGCCGGAGCACCTGGATGTGTTCGAACGAGGGATCGCGTCGCAGCTGGATTTTTCTTTCTCCGGTCCGCAGGCGGGACGGCTGGCCAGACTGGCGTCCGCCGGCAAGCTCAACATCGGCGCGATTCACACCTACCTGGAACTATTCAGCCGCTATTTCCTGGATCTGACCCCGCGCGTTGCCCTCATCGTAGCGCAGGCGGCCGACCGCAACGGCAACTTATACACCGGGCCGAATACCGAAGACACTCCGGCAATCGTCGAAGCCACGGCGTTCAAGAGCGGCATCGTGATTGCCCAGGTGAATGAAATCGTGGATGTGCTGCCGCGCGTGGATATCCCGGCTGACTGGGTGAATTTTGTCGTCCAAAGCCCTGCCCCCTATTACATCGAGCCGCTATTCACACGCGATCCGGCGCAAATCTCGGAACTGCAGATATTGATGGCGATGATGGCCATCAAAGGCATTTATGCCGAATATGGCGTGCAAAAGCTGAACCACGGTATCGGCTTCAACACGGCCGCGATTGAATTGCTGTTGCCAACCTATGCCGAGTCGCTGGGGTTAAAAGGCAAGATCTGCAAGCATTGGGCGCTCAACCCGCATCCGGCATTGATTCCGGCGATTGAAGCCGGCTTCGTCGAATCGATCCATTCCTTTGGGTCTGAACTGGGCATGGAAGAATACATTCGCGCCCGATCCGATGTATTTTTTGTCGGCCCCGATGGTTCCATGCGCAGCAATCGCGCACTGTGCCAGGCCGCCGGTCACTATGCCTGCGACATGTTCATCGGCTCCACCCTGCAAATCGACTTGCAGGGCAACTCCTCGACCGCGACCCTGGGCAGAATGTCGGGCTTCGGCGGCGCTCCCAATATGGGCGCCGATGCACGCGGGCGGCGCCACGCCAGCCAGGCGTGGTTAAAGGCAGGTCGGCAGGCGGGAGAGGGGAAAAACCTTATTCCTCGTGGCAAGAAACTGGTAGTACAGATTGTCGAGACCTACCGCGAGCAGATGCAACCAGCCTTCGTCGAAAAGCTCGATGCATGGCAACTCGCCGAGCAAACCAATATGCCTATCCCGCCAGTGATGATTTACGGTGACGACGTCACGCACGTCCTGACAGAAGAAGGCATTGCCAATCTGCTGTTGTGCCGTACCGATGAACAACGCGAGCAAGCGATTCGCGGCGTCGCCGGCTACACGCCGGTCGGCCTCGGGCGCGACAAGCGCATGGTCGAAAATTTGCGGGATCAAGGCATCATCGTGCGTGCCGAGGACCTGGGGATCGACAAGCGGCTGGCGACGCGCGACTTGCTGGCAGCGCAAAACATGAAGGACCTGGTGCGCGCTTCCGGCGGCTTGTACGACCCGCCGAGGCGTTTCAGAAACTGGTAAGGCCTACTATGGAAATCTTGAATTTTCGCTTTGAAAACGGTCGCAATCGCGTCGCATCGCAAGCACAGCTGGTCGGCGTGGTCAGCTCCGGCAATCTCGAAGTATTGATCGAGTCCGCATCGTTGAATAACGCCTGCGAAATAGAGGTGAAGACCGCCGCACGCGGGTTTGATCGCATTTGGACAGAGGTGATCTCCGACTTTCAAAGTCGATGGCAGTTGGCCGACACCCGCATCTCGATCAACGATATGGGCGCGACTCCTGCCGTGGTCAGCTTGCGGCTGGATCAGGCGGTGGAGTCGATGATTGGAGATCCGGCATGAAAAGTTATCTGGAAGCGAATGCACGGGGTCGCATCGGACATCTGTTGGATGCGCATTCGTTTGAAGAATTCCTGCCCCCTTCCGAACGCATCACCAGTCCGCACCTGGCGCAGCTGGATGCGCCAATATCGTTTGACGACGGCGTGGTCATCGGACGCGGATCGTTGCAGGGCAAAACCGTCTTTGCGGCGGCGCAGGAAGGCGGCTTCATGGGCGGCGCGGTGGGCGAAGTCCACGGTGCGAAACTGGTCGGCCTGTTAAAGCGGGCCATCGAGGAGCGCGTCTACGCAGTCGTGTTGCTGCTCGAAACCGGCGGCGTGCGCTTGCACGAGGCGAATGCCGGCCTGATTGCCGTGTCGGAAGTGATGCGCGCGGTCCTCGACGTCCGGGCGGCCGGCATTCCGGTGATTGCGCTGATCGGCGGCGCCAACGGCTGCTTCGGCGGCATGGGGATTGTCGCTCGCTGCACCAATGCGATCGTCATGTCGGAAGAAGGCCGGCTCGCGATGTCGGGGCCGGAAGTGATCGAGACCGCCAATGGCGTCGAGGAATTCGATTCACGCGACCGGGCGCTGGTGTGGCGCACCACCGGCGGCAAGCATCGATACCTGACCGGCGACTGCCAGATGCTGGTGCCCGATAACATATCCGCCTTCCGGCAGGCAGCGATCGACATGCTGGACAAACTGCACACGGATGGCGCAGGCGGCATCGAGTTGTCGCTGGCAAGCCTGGAATCGGAACAGCAGCAGCTCGCATCCCGTCTGCAGGTTTTCGGCAATCAGCCGGACCCGCTCGATATCTGGGCTTCTCTTGGCATGCCCGATCCCACCGCGATCCCGATGCTCGAAGCAGAGGATTTCATGCGGATCGCCGCAACGCATCGCGCAGGAGCCGCATGATGGATTGGCAAACACTGGCCACACAACTTTTCCCGCAAGGCCATGACATCCGCGAGCAGGATTCGTTTTTGTCCGGCACCGCACAAGTGGATGGCAAGACCGTCGCCGTGATTGGCACCACGCACCACACACCCATCGGAGTCGAAATCGCGTTGGCGCAAGCGCAAGCGGTATTGAAAACCGTGCGCGATCATCCGCGGCGTCCGATCGTCATTCTGGTCGACACCGAAGGCCAGCGCCTGCGCTATCGCGATGAAATGCTGGGCATCAACAGCTACATGGCGCATCTCGGCAAGTGCATCGACCTGGCGCGCCGCCATCGGCACGCCGTCATCGGGCTGGTCTACGATCAGGCGCTGTCCGGCGGCTTCATTACCAGCGGCTTGATGGCCGACGCCTGCTACGCATTGCCCGACGCGGAAATTCGCGTGATGGGCTTGCCCGCCATGGCCCGCATCACCAAGGTGCCGGAGGAAAGGCTGACCGAATTGGCGAAAGACAATCCGGTGTTCGCGCCGGGCGCGGAGAACTACTTGCGCATGGGCGGCGTCGAGGCCATCTGGCATGGCGACCTGGCGGCCCGCCTGGCGCAGGCGCTATCCGACACCAACCCCGTCGATCGGCGCAGCGCATCGGGCCTGGAGCGCGGCGGCCGGCAGTTGGCGCAGCCGGTAGCGCAGGCGGTACTATCAGGCGGCCATGCTCGCTAGGCATCACCTGATCTGGTTATCCGATCAAGGGTGGCAGCGCGTGCGGCAGGCGGCCCCCGAAAGCCAGCGCCCTGTCATCGATGCGTGGCGACGGGCCCAATGGCCAGGCGTCGTCCGGCGCGATGATGTCGACATCGAGCAGGGGCAGGTATGCTTCGGCATCGCCCTTCCGCCCGACCCGGTCGATGGCCACAAACAACGCCTTGCCCTGCGTGCCTCGATCGCCGATGTGCAAGCCATTCGCACACCGCCGTCCATCGAAGCGATCATTCCCGCCGCGCCGCCGGCCTGGCGCGCGCCGCTGGCGAGACTGGATGCGGACGCCATGCGCCTGAAATTGACGATCAGGGTTTATGGTTCCGTCGCATTGCAGGCGTTGACCGGGCAATCCTGTACTACTGCGACATCGGATATCGATTTGCTGTTTTTGCCGGCCACTCTGGCACAGCTGCACGTAGGCATGAATTTGCTCAGGTCGCATGCAACTGGTTTACCGCTGGACGGGGAAATTGTTTTTCCGTCCGGGCAAGCCGTGGCGTGGAAGGAATGGCCAGGCGAAGCAACCGAGCCGACCAATGCGCGTGTTCTGGTAAAAGAAAAAAACGCCGTGCATTTGTCGACCATCGCCGAGCTGCTGCGGACTTTGAAGGATGTGCCATGCGCTTCGTAACATCCGCTGCAGGCATCGGCCGCCGGCAGCGAAACCGCAGCGTGGCGCCTCACCATCTGTTGCAGCCGCATGCATTGGACAGAGAAGATGCTTTCTGTGCCGGAATCGGCCGTCTTGCGATACGCAGCCTCCACACCGAATTAACGCTGTATCCCAAACCGGGCCTGGTATCGCTTGTCGATAACGGCAGTCATGCCGATATGTCGGCAGTAACCTTCATGCGCAGCCTGTTCTCCCTGCGGCATTACTTCATCCGCATTACGAAAGCGGGAATCGCCGGCGCCGCATTTACGGTATTGCGGCAATTAGGCGTGGACGCCGAAGAACGGATGCTGGCGGCCACGCAAGGAGTGAATACCCATCGCGGCGCGATTTTCTGCATCGGCTTGCTGTGCGCCGCGATCGGCCGCTGCCACGCACAGCGCATGCCGCTTTCGGCAGCCAATATCCGCATCGTGCTGCTGGAACAATGGGGTGAGTCATTGATCCGATACTCGCAATCGGCCGCACCGGACTCGCATGGACTGCAAGTCGCCGCCCGCTATGCCGCCAGCGGCGCGCGCGAAGAGGCGGCGCTCGGCATGCCGTCGGTGTTTGAGGTGGCGCTGCCGCTGTTAAATCAGACACTGCTGGCCGGCGGCGGCTTGTACCATGCGCGGATCGACGCACTGTTCGGTTTGATGGCGCATATCAGCGACACCAATGTCTATCATCGAGGGGGGCCGGAAGGCGCGCGCACCGTAAAATCTCATGCACGAAAGTTCATGGCGCTGGGAGGAACCACGCATATAGGCTGGCAAGCCTATGCGATCGAATGCCATCGCCGGTTTGTCGAGAAAAAACTGTCGCCGGGCGGCGCCGCAGACTTGCTGGCTGCGGCCTGCCTGGTGCATGCGGTCGCGTCCGGCAATCAATCGCTGCCATGAAAAATCGTCTGGCGCTGCTCTGCCCCGGCCAAGGCGGGCAGCATCGGCGAATGTTTGATCTGGCTCGCAGTCACAAGCGCGCCGGCGAGCTGCTTGAGCAATGGCCGCTCGAAGAAAAATTGGGCATGCCATTGGACGCGGCCCTATCCGACGATGCGCTTTTATTTTCCAACCAAATGGCGCAGCCATTAATCGTCGCGTCGACGCTGGCAGCCTGGGAGGCAGTCAAGGATCGTATACCGAGCCCCGCGTTGGTCGCCGGTTACAGCATCGGGGAAGTTGCCGCCCACGGCGTGGCCGGCGCGCTGCTTGCGCAAGATGCCATCGGCCTGGCGGCAGCGCGCGCAAGCTCGATGACCGCTTGCATGCAGCAGTCGCCGGCGCAGGCGCTGGTTGCCATTTCCGGGGTCGACTTACGAAGCGTGGTTGCGGTACTGCAGCCGCATGCATTTCATATCGCCATCGAAAACAGCGAAGACAGCGTGATCGCCGGCGGCCTTCTCGAGTCACTGCTCGAAGTGGAAAAAGGCGTCCTGCAAGCAGGTGGGCGCATCAAGGCGCTTCCGGTCGAGATTGCGTCGCATACGCCTTACATGAAGACCGCGGCAGCGGCGTTTGGCAAAGAGTTGCTGCAAGCCCGCTTCGCGCCATACCGTATTCCGGTGATTGCCGGAATCTCGGCGTCGCCGGTTCAAAATTCAGCGCAAGCGATGTCGGTGCTGTCGCGCCAGATCAGCGAAACAATACGCTGGATGGACTGCATGGATGCGTGTGCCGAAGCGGGTATCACGGTTGCGCTGGAGCTTGGTCCGGGATCGGCTTTATCGCGCATGCTGCACGCGCGCCATCCCTTGATTGAATGTCGTTCGGTAGACGATTTCCGAACCCTGGCAGGGATTGAAAAATGGCTCGAATCCCGGGCTGATTAATCGGCGATGAAAACGAATATTCAAGGAATGCGATGACCGAGCTATCGACAGAAGATCTGATAAAACTGCTCAATACGCTGCTGGAAGCCGAGCGCGCCGGCGCCAAAACAATCGCGGCTTTTCTTGACGACTACCCGCAACCCTCCAGGGCGTGGAATCAGTTGCATCAAGTGCAGCGCGACGAAGCGGAAAATTGCGCCTTGTTGATCGCTGCTATTTGCAGCCTGGAAGGTGAGCCAAGCCATGCAACCGGTGATTTTTTAGACAAGGCATTGGCCATACGCGGCCGCGCAGCACGACTCGCGTTTCTCAATAGAGGCCAGGGATGGGTCGAGCGAAAAATCCGGGAATCCTTGCCGCATATTACAAATGAGCCGATTCACAAGATGCTGTGCGACATGCTCATTTCGCATATCGTCAATATCGAAATCTGCGATGATCTTCTGCGGTTCATTAATGATGGTGGCACCGCGTGACCGACCTGCGTGCGCCGCATCCGAAACGGGCGTCTGCAATACCTCAAGCAGGCTGTTTGCGATAGGTGTTCAGCACATCGAGAATTTGTGCGAACTTGACCGGTTTGTCGAACACGCGGTCGAAGCCGGCCTCCAGCGCCAGCCGCTGCTCATCAGGGTCGGCCAGACCGGTGACCGCAATCAAGGGTATGTGCGACAGCGCCGGGTTGGCGCGCAATTCGATGGCCACATCGATGCCGCTCTTCTCGCCGGGCAAGCGCAGGTCGCAAAAAACCAGGTCGGGACTGTCGGCGGCGATAAGCTCCAGCGCCGCGCGGCCATTGAATACCGCCCGCGCCTCGCAGCCCATGACTTCCAGCAGATCGCAGAACAATTTTGCCAGATCCCGGTTGTCCTCAATCACCAGGACGCGCATCGGATAGCGTTGCAACACGAGTTTTTCGTCAGAAGGTGAATGCGATGGCATGGGGTTTTACCTTTGTCGTGATGACGTATTGTAGCCGTCTCGGCGCCCGCACCGGGAGCACATTCTGTTCGACAGGCATGTTCTCTTCGCGCCCTGCCTTTGCGCGACCGGCAACGGCGAGGATGCCGGCATTGCCATCGATTCCTTTTCATCAACTATCATCGGGGATGAAGTTGACCATCTGACAGCATCGTGCTATCTGTCCCTATCAGGAGACTGCCATGCATTCAAGCGAAGATTCCCACGCTGGCTCAGCGAACGCGGAACGGCGATTACACATGCTCAAGCACACTTCGGCGCTGCTGGGGGTGTCGCCGGAATTCGACGACATGCTCGCGCATACGCTCTCGGCATGCCTGCCGGAGCTCGGTAACTTCGGTTTCCTCGACGTAGTGGTCGACGGCGGTGTGCGTCGCGCCGCGCGCGCGCAGGAGGATCCGGAAATCGAAGAGATACTGCGGTCGATGCCATGGATGCAAAGTGAGAGCACCGACATCAACCTGTGCGCGCTGTCCAGCGGGCGACCGGCATTGCATACCGGAATCGACGACGACTGGTATCGCCGTGTCGCGGTGGACGACGATCACCTGGCGCTGCTGCGGCGGCTTGCATTCGGCTCGATGCTCACCGTGCCGATGCGCTACCGCGGCGAACTGATCGGGGCGCTGACGCTGTTCATGGCGCGCTCAGGGCGCGGGCATGAAGCGGCCGACCTGGCCTTCGCCGAAGAACTCCTGCTGGTTGCTGCAGCGGCCGTCGCCAATGTCCGTCTGCTGGAGACGCCGACGTCGGCGGCACGCAGGCAAATGCCAATGGGTGCGGCGGTCCCCAATGTCCGCCTGCTGGAGACTCAGCGCAAAGCGGAAATGGCCTTGCGGCTGAGCGAAGAGCGCTTGCGCATGGCGACCGACGCCGGCCGGCGCGGCATCTGGGATGAGGATCTCGTGCCGGATCGGGCCAACCGGTCGCCCATCGACATGACTGGGCGAACGGCGCTGCTGGCGGCCGAGCACGAAGCGCGTGCCAATGCGGCGGCGGCGAAGCGGCGCGTCGAACTGCTGCTGACGGCCGGCAGTCTGTTCGCGCAGTCGCTGAAACCGGACGAAACCTTGAACACCATCGCCTCGCTGCTGGTGCCGTGTCTAGCCGACTGGTGCAGTGTCGATCTGATCGATGCGGCCGGCTTGCCGCAAAATATGCTGACCTATCATGCCGACCCGGCGACCGCGCAACGCGGCCGCGAGCTCACCCGGAGGTGGTGCGCGCCGGCAACGGTGCCCGGCAGTATCGCTTGGGTAATCAGCAAAACCCTGCCGTCGATGATGCCGAAAATCACCGACGAAGAATTGAAGCGCCTCGGCAACGAAGAAGTCGCCGCCGAGATGAAAGAATTGCAACTATGTGCGTCGCTGTGTGTGCCTTTGGCCGCGCGCGGCCGCACGCTCGGCGCGCTGACCCTGGCGCAAGCCGAATCGGGCCGTAGTTTCAATGAGGACGACCTGATCCTGCTGACCGAACTGGCGCAGCGCGCCGCGCTGGCGCTCGACAATGCGCGCCTGTATGCGGAAACCGAACTCGCGCGGCGCGACGCCGAGCGCGTCAGCCGCACCAAGGATGAATTCCTGGCGATGCTCGGCCATGAACTGCGCAATCCGCTCGCCCCCATCGTGACCGCACTGGAACTGATGGACTTGCGCGGCGAGGCCAGTACGCAATACGAGCGTGGCGTCATCGGCCGGCAAGTCGAGCATCTGACACGGCTGGTCGACGACCTGCTCGATATTTCGCGCATTACGCACGGCAAGATCAAATTCAAGCTGGAGTTGCTGTCTATCGTGACGGTGCTCGACAAGGCGGTCGAACTGATCAAGCCGACGTTCGCCAAGAACCAACTGGATTTCGACTATGAGCCGCCGGACGAAGCGATATGCGTGGTCGGCGATACGCTGCGGCTGCTGCAGGTGTTCGGCAATCTGCTGGGCAATGCCGCCAAGTTCACGCCGCCGGGCGGTCGCGTGTGGTTGCGCGTGCAGGCGCGCGACGGCGTCGTGACGGTATCGGTCGGAGATTCAGGCATAGGCATCGCGCCGGAACTGCTGCCGCAGGTGTTCGAACTGTTCGTGCAGGGTCCGCAGCATATCAACCGCCAGGCCGACGGCCTCGGGCTCGGCCTGCCGATCGCGAAGACGCTGGTGAACATGCATGGCGGCCACATCCGCGCCGAAAGCGAGGGCGTGCAACAGGGAAGCACGTTTTACGTAGAACTGCCGCAGGTCCTCAACCAGATGCGCGAAGCGCAAGCGCCGGCGTCGGCGCCTCGGCCGGCCGCCGTACAGAGCGCGCGTATCCTGGTGGTGGATGACAATGTGGATGCCGGCGAAACGCTGACGGCGCTGCTGTCCGCCAGCGGCTTCGATGTGCGTCACGCGGTAGGTGGGGCGGAGGCACTGCGGCTGGTCGAATCTTTCGCGCCGGAGCTGGCGGTGCTCGATCTCGGCCTGCCGGCGATGGACGGCTACGAGCTGGCGCGGCGTCTGCGCGCCGCTGTGCCGGGGCCGCTGCGCCTGGTGGCGTTGACGGGCTACGGCGGCGCGCACGATGCGACGCGTGCGCAGGCAGCCGGATTCGACCGCCATTCGACCAAGCCGGTCAATCCGGTCGAACTGATTGCGCTGATCGCAGAGCTGCTGCCGCGACACCCGCCGTCTTGATTTCGCCTAAACCAGCAGGTTTGCTCTTGCTCAATAATCACGGGTGGCGAGGTCGCGCGCCGCATTTTTTCGAAAGGTATCGTATTGCGCAACACGGATTCGATCGCGCATCGCCCTGCCCGCGCGTTGCGAACATTGAGCGCTGTTCTACTGGCCGTGTGCATCGCATTGTGGCTGCGTCCATCCACCGCGCAGGATGCGCGCAGCTACACTGTCGAAATCAACGGCGCCGGCACCTTCGGCAAATTGCTGGACGAACATCTCGACATCAGCCGCCGCGCGCGCGATACCGGCCTGTCGGACGATGAGCTGCAACGACTGACCGCCGTCAGTCCCGAACAGATACGCGGCTTGCTGGCGACCGAAGGCTATTTTTCGCCGGTCGTGCGCTCGCGACTCGACCTGGACGTTGTTCCCCGGAGCGTGCGTTTCGACATCGAGCTCGGGACGCCGGTACGGGTCGACGCGGTCGAGCTTCGCTTCAAGGGCGGCATCACGGCCGATCAGCGCCGCATCGAACGCTTGCGGCGGCGCTGGCCGCTCGATCCGGGTCAGGTGTTCCGGCAGAGCGCATGGAGCGAGGCCAAGAATGACGCATTGAAGGAACTGCTGAATCGCGACTTTCCGGCGGCGGCGATCGCCTTCAGCGAAGCGCGTATCGAT
>UEXY01000117.1_pt1 | contig 21125 bp, 14 predicted proteins | sample 4301061 | NCBI WGS metagenome assembly UEXY01 (sample SAMEA4773184, study PRJEB27434) | metagenome | biome: 2259; feature: agricultural soil; material: soil | place: USA | collected 2014-09 | depth 0.25 m | reverse complement strand
CCGGCGGCCGACGCGAACGGCAGAATCGCGCGATTCTTGCGGATGCCGCGCCAGCATAGCCAGGCCAGCAGCAGCGTCGCCAGCGGCACTTGCGACAGCCAGTAGAAATTCGGCACGCTGAACCAGCGCTGCGCGATGCGTTCGACGTGCAGCGGCGTCCACGCGCTTACCAGCGCAATGAAGGCCAGCAGCGCGAACAGCAGCGGTACGCCGAAGCGGCGCGCATGCCGTTCGACCGCGCCGCCGGTTTTCATCATCAGCCAGGTGGCGCCGAGCAACGCGTAGCCGCTGACCAGCGCGGCGCCGCACATCAGGCTGAACGGCGTCAGCCAGTCGAGCGCGCCGCCGGCGAACTGGCCGTTCTCGACGCGGATTTCCTGCAGCAGCGCGCCCAGCACCACGCCTTGCGCGAACGCGGCCAGCGTCGAGCCGGCGGCGAACGCGACATCCCATTGGTGGTGACGCGGTTTCGCCACCCAGCGGAACTCAAAGGCGACGCCGCGGAAGATCAGCGCCAGCAGCATCACGATAATCGGCAGATATACCGCCGGCAGCACCACTGCGTACGCTTTCGGAAACGCCACCCATAGGCCGACGCCGCCCATCACCAGCCAGGTTTCGTTGCCGTCCCAGAACGGTGCGACGGAATTCATCACCTGGTCGCGTTCGGCTTCGTTGCGGAAGAAAGGGAACAGGATGCCGATGCCGAGATCGAAGCCGTCGAGCAGCACGTACAGCGCCACCGCCGTGCCGATCAGCAGCGCCCAGATCACCGGCAGCATGCTGTCCATCAGACGCTCTCCGTGGTCGATTCGCCGGCCGCGGATAGTGGCCGGTTGGGCAGCGCATGCAAAGCGTGCGCGATGGCTTGCGGCCCCTTGGCGAGCATCCGGTACACGTACAGGATGCCGATCGAAAACACCACGCAATACACCAGCACGAACAACAACAGCGACAGCGCCACGAGCGGCGCAGCGACCGGCGACGTGGCGTCGGCGGTGCGCAGGATGCCGTACGCGACCCATGGCTGGCGGCCGACCTCGGTGACGATCCAGCCGGCCACGATCGCCACGAAGCCGAGCGGCCAGCAGTAGCCGACCGGCCTCAAAAACCAGCGCGCCGCGAACAGGCGGCCGCGCAGCCACAGCAGCGCGCCGACGGCGCCGATCGCGATCATCAGCATGCCGATCGCCAGCATCAGGCGAAACATGAAGAACACCGGCAGCACCGGCGGCCGGTTTTCCGGCTTGAAATCGCGCAGGCCGGGAAAGCGGCCCTGCGGATCGTGCGTGAGCACCAGGCTGCCGGCGTTGGGAATGGACAGCTCGGCGCGGTTGCGCTCCGCCTTCGCGTCCGGCCAGGCGAAGATCACGAAGGGCGCGGGTTTGCTGCCGTCCCAATGCGCTTCGATCGCGGCGATCTTGGCCGGCTGGTATTCCAGCGTATTCAGGCCGTGCAGGTCGCCGACCAGCAATTGCAGCGGCGCCAGCAGCGCCACCATGCCCAGCCCCATGCGGATCATGGTGCGCGCCTCGCGCTCGAAGTGCGCGGCGAGTACGTAGCGGGCACCGGCCGCCAGCACCACCAGCGAGGTGGTCAGGTAGGTCGCGATCATCATGTGCGCGAAGCGGTAGGGGAAGCTAGGATTGAAGATGATCTCCAGCCAGTCGACCGGATAGGCGACGCCATCGCGCAGCTCGAAACCGGCCGGGGTTTGCATCCAGCTGTTGGCCGCCAGAATCCAGAAACCCGACAGCGCGGTGCCGGCGGCGACGATGATCGACGCCAGCGTATGCAGCCACGGCGGCACGCGGTTCCAGCCGAACAGCATGACGCCGAGAAAACTCGCTTCGAGAAAGAACGCGGTCAGCACTTCATAGCCGAACAGCGGGCCGATGGTATTGCCGACCACTTCCGAAAAACGGCTCCAGTTGGTGCCGATCTGGTACGACAGCACGATGCCCGACACCACACCCATCGCGAATGACACCGCGAATATCTTGGTCCAGAAGCGCGCCAGCGTGTGGTAGTGCGGTTGGCCGCTGCGTAGCCACAGGATTTCCAGCGTCGCGATGAATGCCGACAGTCCGATCGAGAACGCCGGGAAGATGATGTGAAAACTGATGGTGAACGCGAACTGGATGCGCGCGAGCAGCGTGGCGTCGATGCCGGCGAAGGTATCCATCAGTGCGACATCAGTACCGGCACCGTCATCGTGTCCAGCACGGTGCGCGTGACGCCGCCGAGCACGATTTCGCGGAAGCGCGCATGGCCGTAGCCGCCCATGATGATCAGGTCCGAACTCAGGTCCGCCGCCAGCGACAGCAGTGCCTCGCCGATGTTGTCGCCGCTCTTGCGCTGCAGCACCTCGACTTTGACGCCGTGCCGCGCCAGGTACAGCGCAAGGTCGGCGCCGGGCTGCATGCCGTGCGCATGCGGCTGCGAGCGCGCATTGAACACCGCCACCTCGACGATCTGCGCGCGCCGCAGCAGCGGAATCGCGGCCGTGATCGCGCGCGTTGCCTCCATGCCGGCATCCCAGCCGATCAGCACGCGGTTGCCGATGTTGTCGAAGCGGCCGGCATGCGGCACCAGCAGTACCGGCCGGCCGGAATTGAGCACCACGTATTGCGGAAAGTCCGGCAGCACCACCGGCGAGATTTCTTCTGGATCGTTCTGGCCGATCACCACCAGGTCGGCGTAGCGTGCCTGCAGGCAAATGCCGCCGCCCGCTTCGTCATCCACCAGTCTTTTTTCGAACGATGGCAGTCCGAGTTTTTGCGCCGCGTCTTCGAAATCTTCGAGTCCGTGCTTGGCGCGCTGGCGCAGGAAATCGAGGTGCGTGCGCAGATTCGGATCGAGCTCCGCCAGCATCCGGGTCTGCATCAGGTAGCGCGACGCGCCGGTCATCGCGGTGCCGATCAGATGCGCGTTCTCGGTCATCGCGATCGCGGCCGCGATCTTGATGCGCTCGCTGGCGCGTATCGATTCGTCGACGTGCACCAGGATGGTCTTATAGGACATGTGCAATTCCTTGGGTCTGTTGCCGGTGCCGCCGCTGGCAGGCAGGGCGTCGTCAGAAGCTTAGACCGGCGTGGCTGTCGAAAACCGCATGCGCGGACGAAAGCTTGATGCGCATCAAACGGCCAGCGCCGGCATCGAAGCGGTGCCGGCGCTGGCTTGATTTCATTCCAGCCGCTCATAAAATGAAAGCCGATGTGCGTCGCGCATGGCAGGGAGGGAACATGTCCGCCTTTCAAGGCCGGGTAGCAGGGATCATTCGTAGCCCGACCGCAATGGCCCAGGAAGATTCCGCGCTTGCTGCCCATTTCCGGTTCTACGCGGAACTGAACGCTTTTCTGGCGCCGTGGCAGCGGCAGCGCAGCTTCAGCCATCCGTGCTCGCGCGACGCCAGCGTCAAGCACATGATCGAAGCGCTCGGCGTGCCGCATACCGAAGTCGAGCTGATCCTGGTCGACGGCACGGCGGTCGATTTCACGCACCGCCTGCGCGGCGGCGAGCATGTCAGCGTCTATCCTGCTTTCGCCGCGTTCGACCTGGCGTCGCCGGTGCCGCTGCGGCCGCGTGTGGCCGGCGTGCCCCGTTTCGTCGCCGACGCGCATCTCGGGCAACTGGCGAAACAGTTGCGCATGCTCGGTTTCGACGTGCTGTACCGCAACGACTTCCGCGATGCCGAAATGGCGCGCATCGCCGCCGCCGAAGGCCGGGTGGTGCTGACGCGCGACCGCGATCTGCTGATCCGCAAGGAGATCGTGCACGGCTGCTATCTGCATGCCAGGTCGAGCGGCGCGCAACTGAGCGAGGTGCTGGCCCGCTTCCGGCTGCTCGGCTCGGTGCGGGCGTTCAGCCGCTGCCTGAATTGCAACGGTGCGCTGCGTGTGGTTGCCAAGAGCGAGGTCGAGCAGCGCGTGCCGCCGCACAGCCGGAAATTCTACGAGCGCTTTTACGAATGCCAGGATTGCGCACGCGTGTATTGGGACGGATCGCATGTCGCGCGCATGCGTCTGCGCGTCGCGCAGATGTTGCGCGCGAAGACGGAAGGGTAATTCGATTGAAGTTTGTGCGGCGGAGCAGGATTAATACAGAAGGTGCGGGCTTCCGTTATTGAAACAGTAGCGCCGCCAGGATCGTATGAATGCGGAAAAAACGAAGAAGACCGACACAATTCAGGCCGCACGCAGTCTGTACTCGTGATCTGACGTCTGGCTGCTCGCAGCCGAATTCAGACAAATCGCATTCGCGTTAGAAAACCAGGGCAATGCGGTATTAAGTCATCAATCTGCCCGACTTCAAACCGCCTGGCTAATCGCATAGACGGCGACTGGGTAAAGAACAACGACAATCGCTGCATGGTCCTTCACGGAGTCAGTCGATTTTCTTAATCCTAGGAGCAATGCAACTCCCAACACAAACATAACGACGGCAGGCGTTGTAATAATCCCGATGGCAATCGCCGCTGGGCCATTGATCTCTAGCGGGAAAAATGCGAGATATACGAGCGGAGAAACGAACAAGATAGACGCAACGAGAGACGTATACGGTAGAACGTATGCATAACGGTGCGCCAATGCACTCAAAGCTATGGTGCCAATTAACAGTAATATGCCAACGACTAGCAACAAGGCTACCCCGATATTGATTGACGGATAATGCTGCCATTTTGGGACGCCTAAAGCAAGACCGTTTCGACGCAGGTATCGAGCGGCTGCTTCCGGCCGATAGCAGGCTTTTGACAAGTGAAAAATGAGATTCCTTTCATTACGTCAGGGAGGTATTCATGAAAGCGTCAAAGAAAAACAACCTTGGGACAAATGCAGACCGGTCGGAAAAAAGGCCTCGTTAGCGTCACAGTATTTCTAAAACTACCTCTTCGGCATTGGTACGCAAGTTGCTGGAGTAGAGCGGCTGCTGCGCAGCTTGAAGCTACGTATCTGTTCCGACTCAGGAGAACCAACATGATTAGAAAGAACAGGATTTGTCTCTGGTACGACGGCACCGCGCTGGACGCCGCGAATTTTTACGCCGAGACCTTCCCGGACAGTGCGGTGGAGGCGATCTTTCGTGCGCCTGGCGACTATCCGGCAGGCAGGCAGGGCGATGTGTTGACGGTCGATTTCACGGTAATGGGCATCCCTTGTCTCGGTCTAAACGGCGGGGCAGAATTCAAGCATAGCGAGGCATTCTCGTTCCAGGTTGCGACTGACGACCAGGCCGAAACGGACCGCTTGTGGAACGCGATTGTCGGAAACGGCGGCCAGGAAAGCGCATGCGGCTGGTGCAAGGATAGGTGGGGCCTGTCGTGGCAGATCACGCCACGCGCGCTGATGGCTGCGATCACCGATCCTGATCGAGCAGCCGCCAAGCGCGCGTTCGAAGCCATGATGGGGATGGGAAAGATCGACATCGCTGTGATCGAAGCGGCGCGGCGCGGCTGACGTTTCGGCGCGAGATTTACTTCACCTGGTTGGTGTGCGGAACGACGCCTTTTCCACTCTTCCTCGCCAGCGGCGCTATTCCGCGGAAAATTCCGCCGCCGCCTTCGCAGCCCACAGTGCTTTGTCATAGCTGTCGAATGGCGCGTCGTAACTGTCGAACACGCCACTTTCGCCAACGAAGTGCGTCCACCATCCAGCCTGGTCCTGGACGATCGCGATGTCGCCGGTGCGACATTGCTCCGCAATGGATTCGCCGTGTTCAAGCGTAACAATGTTGATGCATCGATGCGTGATGACGGTAGACATGGCAATTTCGAAACAGGAAGTGGTGAGATTGGTTCGACCGGCAATGGCTGCGAAGATCACGAATTCAAGATAATTCCCCGGATTGCCGCGCTGCACTCAGAGAACCGTGTCACGCCAGAACCCCGATATACTGCGCCAACAATTCTCACCCAACCGCGGCATACCGCGCACCGACCATGCCCATGACCTACGAAGAATACCTGGACGAAGTGACCACGCTCATGACAGAAATGTTCAACATGAGTGACGAAGATGCGATCAAGCATGTGATGCGTGCGCAGGCTGCGGATTTTTTTACCTTGCACGATGATTTGCCGGAAATGCGTACGCAGGAACGTGCGGTACAGGATGCGAAGACCATCTTTGCGCAAAAGAACAAGTCGCGCCCGCATACACCGCCCAAACGATCCGGCAAGCCCAGGAAATGATCGACCTCGGGGCGCCGTCGGCGGCGTGATCGGCCCCGGATTGCGCGCCTCGCTGACGCTGCATTACGGCTTTTTTGATTTACCCGGTTTCCGTTTTATTTGAGCCTCATCGCATGAAAATCCCAAAAAGAATCCAGCCGCTCGTCGAAGAAGGTCTGGTCGACACGGTCATCCGCCAGCTCATGAGCGGCAAGGAAGCGACCGTGTATGTGGTGCGCTGCGGCGACGAGATTCGCTGCGCAAAGGTCTACAAGGAAGCCAACCAGCGCAGTTTTCATCAAGCCGTCGCCTATCAGGAAGGCCGCAAGGTAAGGAACAGCCGGCAGGCGCGTGCGATGGAAAAAGGCACCCGCTACGGGCGCAAGATGCAGGAAGAAGTTTGGCAAAACGCCGAGGTAGATGCCTTGTACCGCCTGGCCGCCGCTGGAGTGCGGGTGCCAACGCCGTATATCTGTTTTGAAGGCGTGCTGTTGATGGACCTGGTGACGGATGCCGACGGCCATGTCGCGCCGCGCCTCAATGATGTGGAGCTGACGGAAGAGTTAGCGCTGCGATACCATGCGCAGTTGCTGCAGCAGGTGGTGCTGATGCTGTGTGCCGGTGTGATCCACGGCGATCTGTCCGAATACAACATCCTGATCGACGCCGACGGTCCTGTCATCATCGACTTGCCCCAAGCGATCAATGCGGCCGGGAACATGGACGCCGGCCCGATGCTCGAGCGTGACGTCGCCAACCTCGTCAGCTATTTCAAGCGTTTCGCACCGCAGATCGGCGCTACGCAGTATGGCAAGGAAATCTGGCGGCTATACGGTGCAGGTCTGTTGCGCCCCGAGACGGTGCTGACCGGCCGCGTCGCGCTCGATCAGCGACCCGCCGACGTCGGTGCGGTCCTGCGGGAAATCGAGATTGCGCGAAAAGAGGAAGAAGCACGGCTGCAGTACCTGAGCCAAAATTAGCAGTGGGCCGAAATCAGATTGACAGGATCGAGATAGGAACAGCAGTGGACGACCGTTTGAACAAAGATGAATTTGAAGCGCTTGACCAAATCAGGCGGGCAAAAAAGCATGAGCGGGTAAGCGCATGCGTGGCAAGGAACACCAAGCGCCTCGCCGGGCTTAAATATGTCACGCAGGGCAGAGACGGCCAGCTTGCGCTCACCGAGAAAGGGCAACAAAGCCTGTTTTTCAAGCGTTGTATCGACGGACTTCGTGCTGTCGCGAACGATCCGCTGGCAAGGCTGGAGGCCGACGTCGCGACCTTCCTGAACCGCAAAGGACATATCACACCAAACGCGTCGTCGGACGGACTTGAGCTCACGCAACGGGGGCGCGAGTCGCTGGCAGATATTGATGTCCAATCAGGGGACGCCGCCGCTACCTGAATCTGGTCTTTTTGCCGGTCTTAATATCCAGTGAATAGCGCACGCCGTTTTCTGTGACCGGCATCTGGTCCGGCGGTTCATCGCCGGCCAGCGCACCGGATACGACCGGCAAGCCTTCACCCTTGCGAACCAGCTCGTCCGATCGTTCATACACATTGGGGCAACCGGTTTCCGCGATCAAAGATTGTACGATCGGGACTTTCCATGCATCGACACCGGCCGCCTGGAACTGGCAAACCAAATAGCCTTGGGCGCCACCGAACCAGTCGACCAGCAGTCCGGGCAAGCCGTCGTCTTCGCCCAGAACCAGGTGAACGGGATTGCCGGGCGCGGCCTGTTTGCCGCTGCCCGCTCCGCGATGCGCAGCGACGGCAACCTTGACGCGCCGTTTGATCAGCGCGTGATCAACCGGTTCGTTCTCGTCGAAGGTCCATACGCGGGCGCGTATTTGCGAGTGCGGGCTATACGCGGCGCGCGCCAGAAATCGGGCGGAAGACGATTGCACCAGTGCTGTCGCACCCGTCTTCGTCTTTTCGTGTGGCTTGCCGTCCACCCGCTCGACTGCGGAGGCGTAAATCCAGAGTTGCCGATCGAGCAGGCTCTTTTCCTTGCCTTGTTTAATGGTAATGACGAGCATGCGATTCCAGAGTTGAGGTGTGACTGAGTTGAATGACGTTTTCACGGTCCATGCGGTAGAGTACAGCACGCGACCGGGGCCGCGCGCAATCGTACACGCTGCCCGCAACACAAGGCTTCCCGGACAAACAATTTATTGGAAAGACACCCATGTCAAAAAGCAAGCGCCCCCCGTCAGGAAAATCCGTTGAGTCTCCGGAAGAACAAGAGGAGGCATTGACCCAGAATCTCCTTGAACTTGCGCGCGATCTCGCGCATCAGGAAGACCGTGTAGCGAAGACTGCTTCATTGGAACAAAAGGCGACCGATTTCGAGAAGCTCATCAAGAAGTGTCTTCACCAGAAAAAAGACGACGTCCTGTACGAAACGCTTGAGCGCGCAAAATACGAGGACCGCGACGCCTATCCGTTCCTCAAAGGCAGGATCGAAGAGGCATCGGAAATCATCGTGTTCAGGCGCGATGAAGGGCGCGATCTGGAAGTCAATGCGTTCGTCATCCCCGTGTTTGCACATACCAACGGCGGCCTGCATGACGCGCAATGTTTTCAGGATCAGGAAGCCTTCGATTTGCTGTCTACGAGTTTCAAGGGTGCGCAGCTGGAAGGTCCGGATGCGAAGGTCGTCCTCGTCAGCCACGCGTACCATCTCGATGAAATCGACCGGATCAGTTATAGCGAACTCAATGAAATGGTCCGCGAGGCGTTCGCGTCCATGACGGGTAAGAAAGCCGTCGCGACGCCGGCAATCATCCGGAGCATGAGCGGTTGGCCTGAAAACCATTTCGCGCCGGAAGACCAGGCTGTCGAATTGCGTTTCTTGTTGGGGTTTGCGCTGAAGGCGATCGATGATCCGTTTTATCAGGTGCCGGAAAACGAGGCGGCGGCCGATCGCTATTTCGAGGTGCGCGCAATGCGCTTTCAGCGATGGACGCAAGGGTTTTCCCCGCTAGTGAAGCGGTGCCTGGTCACCGACGGCACCGACATCGACGTCAATTTCCTCTACCAGGATTTATTTCACGGAGGCAAAGAGCGGGGGATTGCCGAGTATTACATGTTGCAATTGATTGCCGACCTGCATCACGGCCTACGCGTGCATGGCGTCGCGCCGGAAGATACCAGGGCAGTGATTGGACCAAGTGATGTCGGTGGCGAGATGGTGCTGCGGATAAATTTGCATGCCAAGGCCGATGGCGCGTTGCTCGCATCCTCGGACAAGCCACTGGACGTCGGCCGCGACTTGCAGACGGAAATCGACGATGCGCGCGATGCGCTGGCGACCGTCGGGGTGGCATCCGTAGCGTTCGCTTCAAACTTTGATGCGGATAACCAGGCGGTTGATGTGCGGCCCTACGAAAGCTGACGGGATCGGACTGCCGTGCGTGTGCGGTTCGCGAGCGCATCTGGCCATCTTGTAGCGTGCTACAATTGCTGCGCTGCAGTAGTCTGCTTACCCTTGTTGTCGCTGTAGTCTGACTCGGCTCACGGCAGTCTCAACCCCGCATTGCCAACCCGTCCAAGTGCATCAAATGCGCGAGAGTGGTCATACCACTCCTCTTGGTAAACCTCTACACGCACAGCCTATTTGTGCAGGAAAGCGTACCTTTGCATCCGAAATAAATGTTCCGGTTGCACTAGAGGAGGATTTTAAATCCGCATCTCTTTGGGAGCGTCAATTTGAATGCCAGGAAATGGCACTTGTGCATGCCGCGTCTGACGGACGTAAATGGCTGCGCTCAACAACGTGAATGCCTAACTTAATTTTCAATAACCGCGAAAGGAAAATCAATGGCGAAAGAAGAACTTATCGAAATGCAAGGCAAGGTCGATGAGGTGCTCCCGGATTCTCGATTTCGCGTAATACTCGAAAATGGCCACACCTTGATTGCTTACACCGGTGGAAAGATGCGAAAGCACCATATTCGAATTTTGGCGGGCGATCGAGTGACAGTAGAGCTCTCACCTTATGACTTGACTAAAGGTCGGGTGACTTTTCGGCATCTGGAAACACGAACACCACGTCCAACCAATCAAGTTCGACGATCTCCCCGTTGAGACTGCAACACTAAACCAATGCGGCAGATGGCACTTCTGAAACGAACCTTTCCGTCATGATCAACAACCTGAATATCAAACCCGGCCAGTCCGTCGAGCTGCTGAAAGAGCTGCATATCCTGACCCGCGACGGCAATTTGAACCAGGACAGCCGCCGCAAACTCAAGCAGGTCTACCACCTTTACCAATTCATCGAACCGCTATTGCAGGATGTACAGCAGGATCATGCGGATATCACCCTCGTGGATCATGGCGCGGGAAAGTCCTACCTCGGTTTTATCCTTTATGACCTGTTCTTTAAAAACCTGAACGGCAAATCGCGGATCTACGGCATCGAGACCCGCGACGAATTGGTGAAGAGATCGCAAGAGCTGGCGCAGAGACTGAAATTTTCCGGCATGTCGTTCCTGAATTTATCGGTGGCCGAATCAATCAGTTCGACGCAGTTGCCGGCAGCTGTCGATGTCGTCACCGCACTGCATGCCTGCAATACCGCAACCGATGATGCGATTCGCTTCGCACTGCAGAAGAAAGCTAGATTTATCGTGCTTGTGCCGTGCTGCCAGGCGGAAGTTGCTTCCGTGTTGAGGAAAAACAAAGGCAAGTCACTCGGCCGGGACGCCTTGACCGAAATCTGGCGCCATCCCATCCACACCCGTGAATTTGGCAGCCAGGTAACAAATGTCCTGCGATGCCTGCAACTGGAAGCGCACGGCTACCAGGTTAATGTGACGGAGCTGGTAGGGTGGGAGCATTCGATGAAGAATGAACTGATTATTGCCTCCTACATGGGATTACCCGCCGGCCGTCCAAGCAAACGCTTGCAAGAGGTGCTGCGGGAACTGGGGCTCGAAGAAATGAGAGACCGTTTTTTTATGCCGGAAACCGGGCCCGGGTTTGTATCGCAGGAATAATTTGGCTACCCCGGGCGCCGACGCTTGCATTATTTCCTTATCACCGGCGAACTCTTGCCTGGACCAGGTTCCGCGCCAGCTACCTTGGTCGATACTGGGGCGCCAGTTGCAATTGCTTTGGCGCGCCGTGGTGGGGAATAGGGTACGCGCGACCGAGGCGGCTGTTTTTGGTATAACAGCAGCTTCCCGTTTCTGATGACCCTTGCCGATGACCAAACTCCATTCCGCCGCTTGCGAGCGCAACCGCGAACCCATTCTTGCCATCCTGCGCGACGTGCTCGCGCACGCGCGGAGCGTGCTGGAGATCGGCAGCGGCACCGGCCAGCATGCGGTGTATTTCGGCGCGCAATTGCCGCATCTGCTGTGGCAGACCAGCGACCTTGCTCACAACCATTCGAGCATCAATGCCTGGATAGACGACGCCGGCCTGCCCAACGTGCTGCGGCCGCTGACGCTGGACATGGATTCGCCGGCTTGGCCGGACGGACCGTTCGACGCGGTATTCACTTCCAACACCTGCCACATCATGGCGTGGCAGCAGGTGCAGACGATGTTTGCCGGTATCGCGCGGGCGTTGCCGGACGGCGGCCTCGCCTGCGTGTACGGACCGTTCAATTACGACGGCCGCTTCACCAGTCCGAGCAATGCGCAATTCGATGCGTCGTTGCGCGCGCAGGCCGCGCATATGGGAATCCGCAACTTCGAGGAAGTGGATAGCCTGGCGCGCGCACACGGATTGACGCTGGTGGCGGATCACGCGATGCCGGCGAATAACCGGCTGCTGGTGTGGCGGAAAGAATGACGCCTCAATGCAAATACGAATTCGACTGCACCTTGATCAGATCGCCGAAATGCTCAGCCGGCATCGGCTCGCCGAAATAAAATCCCTGCACGCTGTCGCAATCGTGCTCGCGTAAAAAATCATACTGCTGCTGCGTTTCCGCGCCTTCAGCGACCACGCTGCATTCGAGGCTATGGGCCAGACTGATGATGGCCTTGGTGATGGCGGAGTCGCCGCGGCTGGTGGGAATGCCCTGCACGAAAGAGCGGTCGATCTTGACCGTGCGGATCGGAAACCGCTTGAGATAGGCGAGCGACGAATAGCCGATGCCGAAGTCGTCGATGGCCACGCTGACACCCATCTCGCGCAAGGTGCCGAGCACCATGATGGTCCGATCCGGATTCGCCATCACCGCGCTTTCGGTGATTTCGAGTTCGAGATAGCGCGCATCGAGTTCAGTGTCGCCGAGTATCGCCGCAATGTTGTCGATCAGCTTCTCGTCCGACAGCTGGCGCGCCGACAGATTGACCGCGACGCAAAGGCGCACCGGACTGGTCTGCTGCCAGTACTTGTTTTGCTGGCACGCGGTGCGCAGCGCCCAATAGCCGATCGAATTGATCAGCCCGTTTTCTTCGGCCAGCGGAATGAAGCGCTGCGGCGCGAGCGCGCCTAGCGTCGGATGCTGCCAGCGCAGCAAGGCTTCCATGCCGGTAATGCGGTTGCTGACGACGTCGACTTTCGGCTGATAGTGCAGCGACAATTGATTCTGCTCGATCGCATGGCTCAGCGCATATTCCAGCGACAGGCGCTCGGCCGTATGCCGGTTCATTTCCGGCGAATAGTAGCGGTAGTTGTTGCGCCCCATTTCCTTCGCGCGGTACATCGCGATGTCCGCGTTTTTCAGCAGCGTTTCGGCGTTGGTGCCATCGCTGGGGAAACTGCTGATGCCAATGCTGGTGGTGACGCTGAGCGGTTCCGCGTCGAGCCGGAACGGAGGGCGCAGCGCCGCCAGGATTTTCTCGGCGATGATGCCGCCGCGATGGGGTTCATCGACATTTTCGACCAGCACCACGAATTCGTCGCCGCCGAGCCGCGCCACGGTATCCGATTCGCGCAGGATGCCTTGCAGGCGCTGCGCGGTTTCCGTCAGCAGGCGGTCGCCGGTCGCGTGGCCGAGCGTGTCGTTGATGTTCTTGAAGCGGTCGAGGTCGAGAAACAGGACCTCCAGCGAGCGTCCGGGCCGCTCGGCGATCGTCAGCGCATGTTCGAGCCGCTGATGGAACAGCATGCGGTTGGGCAAGCCGGTAAGCGAATCGAAATGCGCGAGATACGCCATCTGTTCGATGGTGTTCTTGCGCTCGGTGGTGTCGCGCACGATGAACAGCGACGCGAACCGGCCGTGATGCACGAAAGTCGACGAACTGATTTCGACGTCGACCGAACTGCCGTCCAGCCGAACCAGCTTGGCTTCGACGGCAGGCAGCGATTCGCCTCCTTGCGGGCGCGCCAACGAATGGTAATCCTCAGGCAGGAAGTCGAGCAGCGGGCGCCCGACGATCTGTTCGCTGTTGTCGGCGCGCAGCAGTGCCACGGCTGCGTGATTCGCAAATACCACGATGCCGGCCTGCTGCACCAGGATGGCGTCGGGAGACAATTCAACGACCAGGCGATAGCGTTCTTCGGCTTCGCGCAGCGAGGTTTCCGCGATTTTCGCTTCGGTGATGTCTTGCAGCGTGCCGAACATGCTGGTGGTCCGACCGTTGCAATCCCTCACCATTTGTCCGCGCGCGGCGACGGTGCGCGTCAGGCCGGACGGCAGCACGATGCGATGCTCGATGCGGAACGGCTTGTCGCTCTGGCGGCATTCGGTAACTTCGCGTTCGACACGTTTCAGGTCACCCGGATGGATCAGGGGGCGGCAATTTTCGATGGTGACGTCGAAGTTTTCCTTTTGCACGCCGTAGATCCGGTAAAGCTGGTCGGACCAGGTGATGGTGCCGCTGTCGAAATCCCAGTTCCAGCTGCCGATCTGCGCCAGCTGCTGCGCGTCGGCCAGTTGCTGTTCGACGCGCTTGCGCGCCTCGATGTCCTCGACCAGCGCGCCGGTGCGGCTGTGCACTCGCCGCTCCAGACTGTCGCGTTCGGCGCGCAGTTTTCGTTCTGCTTCGCTGCGCTGATGCAAGAGACTCGCTAGCGCCAGGCCAGCGGTGCTGATCACGCTGACATAGATCATCAGCAGCATCAGCGAGGTGTTCAGATCGCTGCTGGCAAACGGCCCCTGGTCGTGAGCGGTATTCCATACCGCGACCACGCAGATGGTCGCGATGGTCCAGGTCACGGCCGCCAGATTGAAGCGGAACGCCGCCCACAGAACGAACGGGATCGACAGGTAGGCGACCGGCCAGTTGCCGAACAGGCCGCCGAACGCGCCTTGAGTAATAGTCGGCAACAGGATTGCAAAGACGATTGCTTCGGTGATTCTGGCGGCATTCCAGCGCACGCCGGCGCGAACGTCCCAGGCCAGTATCAGCGGCGCGCCGACGATCATGCCGGCGGCGTCGCCGAGCCACCAGGTCAGCCATGCGAGAGGCAGCGTGGCGCCGTCGAGCTGCTGCGTCAGCGCGAGGCCGGCGACGCCGATCGAAGCGCCGATGACGCCGCACAGCAGCGCGACGCCGATGAACTGGAATACCGGACCGCTCTGCACGAATTCCAGCGGCCGGGAATACAGGCGCCTGATCAGGTAGGCGGCCGCGCACGCTTCCAGGCTGGCGCCGATGCCGTTGATTGCGAAGAACGAGAACGGCAAATCGGAGTAGGTGACTTCCAGCGCGGTGGCGAGCCAGATCGCGGGCGCCATGCGCAGCCCCCACGCCAGGCAGGCGCACAGCGCAATGGCCGACGGCGGCCAGAACGGACTGAGAACATCGGACAGCACGGCGAAACTCAATGACAGCCGCGCCGCGAGGAAGTAGCCGCTCGCAACCAGCACGAAGCGGATCGCGTCGGTGCTGCCGGCGGTCAGATGTCCGACCCAAGGGCGGCCGCTGGTTCGACTGATAAAGTTACTGATGAACCTCATCCCCAGGCCTTCCCTTGAACACGGTCGCGTCGGCATCGTCGAGTTGGAATACGCAGCTCACTTTGCGGTCGCCGGTGTGCTGTCTTGTTGAATGCTCTCGAACGGCTCGGCAACGGCGCGCGTGTTTGGTTATGACTTCCACCGGCGCAAGCAGTTCCGAGTGAGGATGCCGTGACGGCCGAAAAGCCACAACCAAGGTGCTCCCTTATTCTCAATATTTTTTGCTGTAAAAGAAGCAAGTTTTTTGATCTTTGTCAAACTCGTGCGCTATAGTTCTTTACAGAAATCGTCGCGAAAAAGATGCCGCGCCGGCAGCAAGAAAAAATAGTATTTCCTCCAGGGACCTGCCACACAACAACATGAGACATCCATTCTCGCGCGCCGTTGCCGCCGCCGCATTCTCGCTGCTGGCCTTGCCTGTGCATGCTGCCGACGAACAGGACGCGATCGGACGCTTCGAGATCCGCGCTTTTAGCGTCGACGGCAATACTCTGCTGGCTGCGCCCGCCATCGACAAACTGCTGCAGCCGTTTAGCGGCAAGGAGCGTAATTTCGGCGATGTGCAACGGGCGCTCGAAGCGCTGGAAGCGGCCTATCACGCGCGCGGTTTCAACCTGGTGCAGGTGGTCTTGCCCGAACAGGAACTGAACCAGGGTGTGATCAGGTTGCAGGTGGTCGAAACCAGGCTCGGCAAGGTGCGCGTCGAAGGCAACCGCTATTTCGACGAAGCCAACATCCGCAACAGCCTGCCCGGCCTGCGCGAAGGCGAGTCGCCCAACATCGGCAAGGTGTCGTCCAGCCTCAAGCTGGCCAATGAAAATCCGTCGAAGAAGACTGCGCTGCAGCTGCAGAGCGGCGGTCGGGACGATGAAGTCGATGCGCTGCTCAAGGTGAGCGACGACAAGTCGTGGAAGATCGCTGCCAGCCTCGACAACAGCGGCAACAAGAGCACCGGCGAATCGCAGCTGACCACGCAATTCCAGTACGCCAACGTCGCCGGCCTCGACCAGGTGTTGAGTCTGCAATACACCACCACGCTGGAAAAGCCGAGCCAGGTCAGCGTCTATGGTGTCGGCTATCACATTCCGCTGTATGCATGGGGCGATTCGATCGACCTGTTCGCCAGCTATTCCGACGTCGATTCCGGCTCGGTGCTGGCCGGCATCTTCAACCTGCAGGTCAGCGGCCGCGGCACCGTGCTCGGCGGCCGCTACAACCAGAGCCTGCGCCGCGTCGGCGATTACGAATCGCGGCTCACCTACGGCTTCGACTACAAGGCGTTCCAGAGCAACGTCGCGCTGCAGGGCGTACAACTGGGCAACGACGTCACCGTGCATCCGCTCAGCGTCGCCTACTCCGGCGCCTGGAGCGCCGGCGAAAGCGAGCTCAACTTCAGCGTCACCGGTTCGCGCAACATTCCCGGCGGCGATCGCGGCGGCAGCGCCGATTTCAACCGTGTGCGCGCCGGCGCGCCGGCCGCCTACAACATCCTGCGCTACAGTGCCGGCTACGCGCGCGCGCTGCCGAACGACTGGCAGATGCGAGTGAGCCTGTCGGGCCAGCACACCAACGACGCGCTGATCCCCGGCGAACAATTCGGCGCCGGCGGCGCCAGCACGGTGCGCGGCTTCACCGAGCGCGACATCTCCAACGACGTCGGCCAGCTGGCCAGCGCCGAACTCTATACGCCGAATTTCTGCGCCGGCATCGAAGCGGCGGCCACGCAATGCCGGCTGCTCGCTTTCTACGACGCCGCGCACGTGCGCCGCAACAAGCCGCTGCCGGGCGAGCAGACACAGGCGTCGATCGCCAGCGCCGGCGTCGGCTTGCGACTGAGCGTGAGCAAGTACCTGACGATGCAAGTCGATTACGGTCGCGTGATCGACGGCGGCGTGACGCAACAGAAGGGCGACAATCGCCTGCATTTCAGGCTCGGCCTGACCTATTAACTGACATATTAAGTAAGCAGGAAGTAGGGGAACCCCATGAAAACCATTGCCGCCATGCGTCGCCAGCGCGCCGTGCGCGCCACCGCAAGCTTGCGCCGCCGGCTGCTGCCGGTACTGGTCGCCGGCTGTTTCGTGGCCGGTGCCGCGCTCGCCAATCCCGTCGGTCCGCAAGTCGTCAACGGCCAGGCCGGCTTCAACAGCCAGGGCAGCATGCTGACGGTGACCAACACGCCGGGCGCCATCATCAACTGGCAAAGCTTCTCGATCAATCCGGGCGAGCTCACCCGCTTCATCCAGCAGAATCCGGACAGCAGCGTGCTCAACCGCATCGTCGGCCAGGACCCGTCGCAGATTTTCGGCGCGCTGCAATCGAACGGCCGCGTGTTCCTGGTCAATCCAAACGGCATCCTGTTCGGCCAGGGCGCGCAGGTCGACGTCAACGGCCTGGTGGCGTCGACGCTCAATATCGGTAACGAGGATTTCATCAACGGCAAACTGAACTTCAAGGCCGGCGACAAGGCCGCCAGCCTGAAGAACCAGGGCGCGATCACCACGCCGGCCGGCGGCCAGGTCTACCTGATCGCGCCGAACGTCGAGAACAGCGGCATCATCACGTCTCCGAAAGGCGAGGTATTGCTGGCCGCCGGGCATACGGTGCAACTGGTCGACTCGCTTGACCCGAATCTGCAGGTGGTGCTGAGCGCGCCGGAGCATGAAGCACTCAATCTCGGCAGCATCATCGCGCAGGGCGGCAAGACCGGCATCTACGGCGCGCTGATCAAGCAGCGCGGCGTGGTCAGCGCCGACAGCGCGGTGGTGGGCGAGAACGGCAAGATCGTGTTCAAGGCCAGCCGTGACACCTTGCTGGAAGCGGGCAGCAAGACCACCGCGACCGGTGCCGGCAAAGGTGGCGAGATCCAGGTGCTGGGCGAGCGGGTCGGTCTGGGCGGCGACGCGCAGGTCGATGCCAGTGGCCAAGGCGGTGGCGGCACCGTGCTGATCGGCGGCGATTACCAGGGCAGGAATGCCGCCATCCAGAATGCCAAAGCCACGTATCTCGGCAAGGACACGCAGGTGCGCGCGGATGCAACGCAGCACGGCGACGGCGGCAAGGTGATCGTCTGGGCCGATGAAACCACGCGCTCCTACGGCAACATCTCCGCCAGGGGCGGCGAACACGGCGGCAACGGCGGATTGGTGGAAACCTCCGGCAAATTCCTGGACATGCAGGGGCGGGTGGATACGCGCGCCCCCCACGGCGCCACCGGCACCTTGCTGCTGGACCCGACCAACATCTATATTGCGAATAGCCTGGCCAATGCGACCAGCTCCGGCATGGTCGGCACGGACGCGACGGCCGACGTCGGCGCGCCGAATTTTGCGGCATCCGGCGGCGTCAACGATTCCCTGTTGACCGTCAATGCGCTGCAGACCGCATTGGGCAGCTCCTCGGTCACGGTGTCGACGACCAACGCCGGCGGCGCCGGCGCCGGTATCATCAAGGTCGTCGACAGCGTCACCTGGGCCAACGGCAACACGCTGGCGCTCGATGCCGCCGGCGGCATCGCCATCGACGGCGCGATATTGAGCGCCGGCGGCATCCTCGGCTTGCGCAGCGCCAGCGGCAACATCACGCAGATAGCAGCCATCAGCGTTCCTTCCCTTTTCGCCTATGCGGACCTGGGTTCGGTGATATTGAATAATGCGGGCAATAGCGTGACCACGCTGGCCGGATTCGCAGGAAGCGCGGGCGCCGGTTTCAGCTTCAACAACGCCGGCGCATTGACGATCGGTTCGGTTACCGCCGGGCCGCTGGGCACTTCAAACGGCATCTCCACCTATACCAACAAGCCGATTTCGCTGACGGCGGGTGGTGCGCTGAATGTCAACAACACGATTGATTCGAACGGAGGCAATCTATCCATCATCGCAGGCGGCAATGTCACTTTTACCGCACCCGGCCAGGTACTGACGGACAACGGCCAGCTTGATCTTTCGGTCGCCTCTTCCGAGGGAACCCTCACGCTGCCGTCAGGCGCGCTGATCAATACCGGAAATGGTCTCGCCACCATTAAAGCCGACAAAATGTCTGTGGCCGGCACGATCAGCGCCGGCAGCAATGCGGTCGAACTCATGTCCTATTCCGCCGGAAAAGAGATCAAGGTCGGCAATACCGGCGATGCCACGCCAAATACGCTGGAGTTGTCCGTCAGCGAACTTAACAAGATTGCGGCCGGTACCTTGCGCATCGGCGATACGAGCAGCGGCAATCTTCAGATTACGGAGATTCTGGCGGGCGGCGCAGGCGACGCACTGGCGGGCGTGACTAGCGCATTGAGCCTGTCATCCGGTGGGACCATCACGCAGGCGGCGGGTAAAACGATCGATGGTGGATCGAGCGTCAAGGCGCGCGGCACGTCCGTCGCCCTGACCGAGGCCAATTCCACCGGCGTGGTTGCCGGCGTGGCGACGACCGGCGATTTCCAGTACCGGTCGACCAATCTGCTGACCGTGAGTGGAGTCGACGGCACCAACGGCATTACCGCCAGCGGTGGCAATATCATGCTCGAATCCAGTTCCGCGAATGGCATCAACCAGACAGCAGGCAAGACCCTCACCGCGTTCGGGCTCGCGTTGAAAACCGTGGGACCGGTGCTTCTGGCCGACGGCGATAACAGCGTCGGCAAGTTGGCCGCCGATCTCAGCGTCGGCGGAAGCGGCGCCGGCGCGCTCCTTTTCGCCAATGCGGTCGACCTGGATGTCGGCGGACCGATTAGCATCGGCGGCACGCCGATCAACGGCATTGCCACCAATAACGCGGACGTGGCGATCGGCCTCGCCGCCGGTCGGACGCTGACGATCAGCCAGCCGATCAACGCCGGCAGCGCCGAGGTGGGCGTGAAGGCGGACGCGCTGGTCCTGAACAATACAGTGACCGCGAATCTTGCGTATTTCCGCCCAGTGACGATCGGCCGCAACATTACCGTCGGTTCACCCGCCTGTACGGCGGCGCCATGCCTTGCCGTATTCGATCTGCACAAGATCGTCGCGCCGACCATCGGCATCGGCAGCGACGACAGCGCGGATCTGCCCGGCGCGATCGACGTCACGGGCATCACGGTCGGCGGCACGCTGGCGACCGACCGCAATGCCGCCACCACCCGCATCGGCCTGCTGGCCGGCGGCGGCGTGACCCAGAGCGGCCCGATCGACGTGCAGGACCTGGGTGTGGTCGCCGGCGCCGCGATCAACCTGTCGGCCGCCAATCAGGTCACGAATTTTGCCGCGCGAACGTCCGGTAACGCGGCGCTTACCTTTAACAACGCGACCGCCTTCGATGTCGCCAGCATGAGCGGCGGAACCGTGGCGAACGGCAGCAACTACGCGTTGCCGGGGATTAGCACGGGCAATGGCGATGTGACGCTTACCTTGTCCGGCGGCGGCTCCGATCAGCTGGGAATCCCGGCGCAGATCAACGCCGGCACCGGCACCGTCACGCTGATGTCGACGGGAACGGTCTATGGATCGGGCGTAAGTCCCGACATCAATGCCGGCGTGTTGAACATTACCGCACAGGGGACGTCGTCGGTCGGCGGCAGGGGAGCGATCGATGGCGCCGCCGGGCTGCACGCCAATGTGCCACGTATTGCTTCGCTGACCGCCACCACCGGCGACATCAACCTCCTCGGCTTTACCGGACTCACGGTTGGCCCGACCTCGCCGGCGGCCGACACCGTCGTCAGCGCGCCGGCCGGGACCGTGAAGATCGCGACCAACGTGCCCTACCCGATCACGGTCAATGGCGACATTTCGGCCAATGGCGATATCACGTTGACCGCAGGCGGCGCCGGAACCTCGTCGACCACCAGCGTGCTGAAGATCGATCGCACGATTGTGTCCAGCACCGGAACCATCACGCTGGCCGCGAACAGCGTGACTGGCGCCAGCGTACCGACCGGCGGCAACGTCATCCTGCAGGTCGCATCCGCATCGCCGCCGCCGGTTACGCCTGCGGCGCCGACGCTCGACCAATGTATCGCAAGTCCGACGACCGCGGGCTGCAGTGCGGTGCTGCCGAGCGTGAGCCAGTGCACGACCGCGCCGACGACCGCGGGTTGCAGCGCGGTGCTGCCGAGCG
>UEXY01000007.1_pt1 | contig 21274 bp, 20 predicted proteins | sample 4301061 | NCBI WGS metagenome assembly UEXY01 (sample SAMEA4773184, study PRJEB27434) | metagenome | biome: 2259; feature: agricultural soil; material: soil | place: USA | collected 2014-09 | depth 0.25 m | reverse complement strand
CATGGAACTCAGTTTCTTCTTCGAAGTACTCATCGGCGGCCTGCTCGCCGGCATCATGTACGCGCTGGTCGCGCTCGGCTTCGTGCTGATCTACAAGGCCTCCGGCGTGTTCAACTTCGCGCAGGGCGCGATGGTGTTCTTCGCGGCGCTGACTTGCGTCGGCATTGTCGAAAACCTCGGCGTGTCGCTCTGGATCGCGATTCCGCTGACGATGGCGGCGATGGTGGTGCTCGGCCTTGCCACCGAAAAGATCGTGCTGCGGCCGCTGGTGAACCAGCATGAGATCACGCTGTTCATGGCGACCATCGGCCTGACCTTCTTCATCGAGGGCCTGGCGCAGCTGCTCTGGGGCTCGCAGGTGCACCGCCTCGACATCGGCATCGAAGACGTGCCGATCATGGTCTTGCTCGAAAACTACAACATTTCGATTTCGCAATTCGATGTGATCTCGGCCGGCATCTGCGCGGCACTGGTGACCAGCCTGGCGCTGTTCTTTTCCAAGACCAAGATCGGCCGCGCGTTGCGCGCAGTGGCCGACGACCACCAGGCGGCGCTCGCAGTCGGCATTCCGCTGCAGCAGATCTGGGGCATCGTGTGGGCGGTCGCAGGTTTCGTCGCGCTGGTCGCCGGCCTGCTGTGGGGAGCACGCAACGGCGTGCAGTTCGCGCTGACCTTCGTTGCGCTGAAGGCCTTGCCGGTGTTGATTCTCGGCGGCTTCACCTCGGTGCCGGGCGCGATCGTCGGCGGACTGATCATCGGCGCTTCCGAAAAACTGGCCGAGGTGTACATCGGACCGATGGTCGGCGGCGGCATCGAAGGCTGGTTCCCGTATGTGCTGGCGCTGTTGTTCCTGTTGGTGCGGCCGGAGGGGTTGTTCGGCGAGAGGATTATTCGGCGGATTTGATAAGGCAAGCAATCGACCGTATCGAGGCACGCCGTCGTCCGGCGAAAGCCGGAACGACAAGGTAGTTTTAAACGAATCAGGAAAGCAACCATGTTCTACCGCGAAGCAGGTCAATTCAAACCTACCTACCAGGCCGACAGCCAGATCTTTCCGATCCGGCAGGACCGCATCGGTATCGCCCTTGTGCTGGCAGTCGCCTTCCTGGTGGTGCCGCTCGTCGCATCGCCGTACACCTTCTCGGCGATCCTGATCCCGTTCCTGATTTTCGCACTGGCGGCGCTCGGGCTGAACATCCTGACCGGTTACGCCGGCCAGTTGTCGCTCGGCACCGCCGCCTTCATGGCGGTCGGCGCATTTGCATCGTACAACTTCATGCTGCGCATTCCCGGCATTCCGGTGCTGCTGGCCTTCATCCTCGGCGGCATCTGCGCGGCGCTAGTGGGCGTCGCGTTCGGCCTGCCGTCGATGCGCATCCGCGGTTTCTACCTGGCCGCCGCGACGCTGGCGACGCAGTTCTTCGTGGTGTGGTGCCTGACCAAGATCGGCTGGTTCACCAATTACAGCTCGTCCGGTGTGATCACCGCGCAGGAAATCAAGATCCTCGGTTACGCGTTCAATACACCGGCCAGCAAGTACATCCTGACCCTGTCCATCGTCTGCGTGATGGCACTGATGCTGAAGAACATGGTGCGCACCAACGTCGGCCGCTCGTGGATGGCGGTGCGCGACATGGACATGGCGGCCGAAGTGATCGGCTTCCGCCTGATGCGCACCAAGCTGCTGGCGTTCGCGGTCAGCTCGTTCTACTGCGGCATCGCCGGCGCGCTGTACGCGTATGCCTACCTCGGCACGGTAGAGCCGGAAGCATATAGCCTCGACCTGTCGTTCCGCATCCTGTTCATGATCATCATCGGCGGCGTCGGCTCGGTGGTCGGCGCGTTCTTCGGCTCGGCCTTCATCGTGCTGCTGCCGATCCTGCTGAACATCATCGCGCACGCGCTGCAGCTGCCGACTTCGGTGGCGTCGAACCTGGAGCTGATGGTGTTCGGCGCGCTGATCATTTTCTTCCTGATCGTCGAGCCGCACGGCCTGGCGCGCCTGTGGCAGATCGGCAAGGAGAAGTTGCGGTTGTGGCCGTTCCCGCACTGAATTGAACTGGCTGTCGACAGGTTCATGTTTCAACAGTTGTCATTGCTGTCTAATAAAAGGAGGAGCACCATGAAATTGATCAAATCCGTCCTGCTCGGCGCAGCGCTCGCAGGCACTCTCAGCGTCGCTGCCGCGCAAGAACAGTACATCCCGATCCTGTCATATCGCGTCGGCCCGTATGCCGCGGGCGGTTCCGGCTTCTTCGGCGGTTCGATCGACTACTTCAACCTGGTCAATGCCAATGGCGGCATCAACGGCGTCAAGATCAAGTGGGAAGAATGCGAGACCGAATACAACGCGTCGCGCGGCGTCGAATGCTATGAGCGCCTGAAGTCGAAGAACGGCGGCGCGTCCCTGGTGGAACCGCTGTCGACCGGTATCGCCTACGGCGTCCTGGACCGCGTTGCGACCGACAAGATTCCGATGACCACGCTCGGCTACGGCCGCTCCGACGCCGCCAACGGCAAGGTATTCCCATACGTGTTCCCGCTGATCACCAGCTACTGGAACCAGGCGGCGGGCATGACCGCCTACCTCGGCAGCAAGGTCGGCGGCATGGAAAAGCTCAAGGGCAAGAAGATCGTGCACCTGTACCACGATTCCGCCTACGGCAAGGAACCGATCCCGGTGCTGGAAGCGCAAGCGGAAAAATATGGCTTCGAACTGATCAAGATCCCGGTTGCGCATCCGGGCAACGAGCAGCAGTCGCAATGGCTGCAGATCCGCCAGGCCAAGCCGGACTTCGTGATCCTGTGGGGTTGGGGCGTGATGAACGCGGTGGCGATCAAGACCGCGCAGCGCAACGGCTTCCCGCGCGAGAAGATGCTCGGCGTCTGGTGGGCGGGTTCGGAAGAAGACACGATCCCGGCCGGCGATGCAGCCAAGGGTTACACCACGATGACCTTCAACACGCCGGGCAACTATCCGGTGCTCGACGAGATCCGCAAGAAAGTCTATGACGCCGGCAAGGGCAACCTCGACGACAAGGCCCGCGTCGGTTCCGTCTATCACATGCGCGGCGTGACGGCGGCGATCCTGTGGACTGAAGCGATTCGCAAGGCGCAGGAAAAGTATGGCAAGGGCAAGGTGATGTCCGGCGAACAGATCCGCTGGGGCTTCGAGAACCTGAACGTCGATGAAGCGCGCCAGAAGCAGCTCGGCGCCGCCGGCATGTTCCCGCCGGTGAAGACGTCCTGCGACGATCATGAAGGTTCGGGCGCGGTCAAAGTGCAGCAGTGGAACGGCAGCAAGTGGATTCCGATCACCCCGAATTGGGTGGTCGGCGACAAGGCGCTGACCCGCAAGCTGCTGGAAGAATCTTCCGCGAAGTATGCGGCGGAGAAAAACATCAAGGCGGCTTGCCTGAACTAACCCCCGCCGCAGGATTCCCTCCCCTGGCAAGGGGAGGGTTAGGGTGGGGGTTGAGTGCTTGCGTGATCGGATCCGATAACTCGAGCGCACTACCCCCATCCCAAGCTTCCCCCTGCAAGGGGGAAGGAGCCTTAAACCTACAAGCTCGCGACTACTGACATGAGTCTATCCCCCGCTATCGCAGACACCGCTGTCCTGCCCTACCTCAGCGTCAACAACATCGAGGTCATCTACGACCACGTGATTCTGGTATTGAAGGGCGTATCGCTGCAAGTGCCGCAAGGCAGGATCGTCGCGCTGCTGGGTGCGAACGGTGCCGGCAAGTCGACCACAATGAAATCGATCTCGACGCTGTTGCGTGGCGAGCGCGGCGACGTCACCAAGGGCAGCGTTGAATTCAAGGGCGAGCGCGTCGACCAGCTGACGCCGAACGAACTGGTCAAGCGCGGCTTGTCGCAAGTGATGGAAGGGCGCCACTGCTTCGGCCACCTGACCATCGAGGAAAACCTGCTGACCGGCGCCTACACGCGCAAGATCCCGCGCGCCGAGCTGAAGGAGTCGCTGGAAATGGTGTACCACTATTTCCCGCGCCTGAAGCAGCGCCGCACGTCGCAGGCTGGCTACACCTCAGGCGGCGAACAGCAGATGTGCGCGATCGGCCGCTCGCTGATGGCGAAGCCGTCGATGATTCTGCTCGACGAGCCATCGATGGGGCTGGCGCCGCAGATCGTCGAAGAGATCTTCGAGATCGTCAAGGATCTGAACAGCAAGGAAAACGTCTCCTTCCTGGTCGCCGAACAGAACACCATGGTCGCGTTGCGCTATGCCGACTTCGGCTACATCCTGGAAAACGGCCGGGTGGTGATGGAAGGCGATGCGAAAGACCTGGCGTCCAACGAAGACGTGAAGGAGTTTTACCTCGGCGTGTCGGGCGCGGAGCGCAAGAGCTTCCGCGACATGAAGTTTTACCGCCGCCGCAAACGCTGGCTGGCTTGATGAATGCAGGGCGGGCCGTGATCCGCCGTGTCCTTTGCCATGAATTACGTCAAGCTGCTCACCTATTGCAAGACGCTTCCCGATGCGACATGGGAGCGCAAGTGGGGCAATACGCTGACCTTCATGGTCGCGAAAAAAATGTTTGCGCTATTCATCCTCGACGACAAGGACAAGCCGGCCGATCTGTGGTGCAAGGTGGACGACGAGGTATTCCTGTCCTACACCGGGCAGCCGGGCATCCGTCCCGCGCCCTACCTGGCGCGCGCGAAATGGATAGCCATGGCGCCGGCGGCGATGAGCGATGCCATGGCGAAGGAAACGCTGCGCCGCGCGCGCGACCTGATTTTCATGAAGTTACCGAAGCGCGTGCAACAGGAATTGCACGCCCAACACCGATAGGCCCGCCATGACCGATTTTCTCGACTCCCTCGAAACCCGCGACGCGCAGCAGCGCGAACGCGCGCTGCTGGCGCAACTGCCGCAACTAGTCGCGCGCGCGCAGGCCGCGCCGGGCTGGGCGCGCATCCTGCACGGCGTGAACGCCGCCGATATCGCGTCGCGTGCGGCGCTGGCGCAATTGCCGGTCACCCGCAAGTCGGACCTGAAGGATCTGCAGCAGCAGGACGCGCCATTCGGCGGCCTGACGACGACGCCGACGCGCCGGCTGCGCCATCTGTTCATGTCGCCCGGCCCGATCTTCGACCCCGAAGGCCAGGCGCAGGACTGGTGGCGGTTCGCGCGGCCGATGGCGGCGGTCGGACTGCGCGCCGGGCATATCGTGCAAAACTGCTTTTCGTATCACTTCACGCCGGCCGCCTTCATGGCCGAAGGCGGCGCCGCGCGCATCGGCTGCGCGGTGATCCCGGCCGGCATCGGCCAGACCGAAATGCAGGTGCAAGCGATGGTGGAACTGAAGCCCGACGCGTACATCGGCACGCCGTCCTTCCTCAAGATCATCATCGAAAAGGCGCGTGAAATGGGCGCCGACATCAGCAGCGTGCAGCGCGCGATCGTCGGCGCCGAAGCGCTGCCGCCGTCGCTGCGCAAATGGCTGCAGGACAACGGCGTGCCGCATGTGTTGCAAATGTACGGCTCGGCCGATATCGGCAACATCGCCTATGAAAGCGAGAGTGGCGGCCAGGTCAATCCGGGCATGATTCTCGACGAAGACCTGATCCTGGAAATCGTGCGCCCCGGCACCGGCGATCCGGTCACCGAGGGCGAAGTCGGCGAAGTGGTGATCACCTCCTTCAATCCCGACTATCCGCTGATCCGCTTCGGCACCGGCGACCTGTCGGCGGTGATGCCGGGCGTATCGCCCTGCGGCCGCACCAACACCCGCATCAAGGGCTGGATGGGACGGGCCGACCAGACCACCAAGGTGCGCGCGATGTTCGTGCATCCGTCGCAAGTCGCAGAGGTGGTGAAGCGCTATCCGCAGATCGTGAAGGCGCGGCTGGTGGTGAGCGGCGAAATGGCGAACGACATGATGACGCTGCATTGCGAAGTCGATGATCCGGCCAGCGTCGCCGCCGCCGCGATCGTCGACACGATCCGCGACGTCACCAAACTGCGCGGCGAGGTGAAGCTGGTGGCGCGCGGCACCCTGCCGAACGACGGCAAGGTGATCGAGGACGCGCGCAAATATGAGTAAGCAGCTCCGTTTCCCGCATTAGCCAGGAGCATGCACAGCCCCTGGTTCACTACGGTTTTTTCAACACCTTGTCCGGTGATTTTCCCGGTCGCTTGTTCACCACTTCATCGACGCCGCCGGTATTGCGCAGATCGGTATCGACCTGGCCACTCTGCAAGTCGTCATACGCCTGCTTGATGTCATCGCGCACCGCGCTTTCCTGGCTATCGTCCGATTCGTCGCGCTCATGCGGCAAGCGCGGCGTCACGCCTTTTTTGGCCGGCCGCTTGATCCTGACCTGATGTTGCTTGATTGCAGATTCCATCGCGTTCTCGCATGTCGGTGAATACCCGTTCGAGGCTGCGGCGGCGCAAAAATTCCCTCGTTTAGACGCCTTCGACGATGAACAGGCGGCCGGTGGAATTAGCCAGGCGGATTTCCTTTGCCTGCCGATATTCGGCCGACTCGTACCAGGCTTGCGCCTGCACCAGCGAACGAAACTCGATGATTACGGTGCGCAGGCCGGCGTGATGCGCGGCATCCTCACCTTCGCGCTGATCGCGCTGGCCGCCACGCGCGATGAATCGGCCGCCGTGCTGCGCGACCGTGGCGGTGGTCAGTGCGCGATACGCTTCATATTCGACCGGATTGGTGATCCGTACCTCGGCGACAACATAAGCCTTCTTCATGTGTTTCCCTCGATGGATGCGCAAGCTGCGCGGCATGCGACACTTATTTCCATTTTAGCTGGCTTGCCACACCGGGAGCGCGCAACATATCATGGGTGCCCGCAACATCCTGCGGTAGGATGATTGCTGCGGCATCACCGATTCACTTTTTGTCTGAGGTCCGGCACCATGCCTTATATCGATTCCGAATTCCACCGTGACAAAGCCCGCTCGCTGTTGAACGACGCCGAGCTGGTCTACGACGCCGCCGCCGTACAGCAGGCGGTCGAGCGGGTCGCGCAACAACTCAACCAGCGCTTCGACAATGACGAAGGCGCGGCCTTTCCGCTGGTGCTCGGCGTGATGGGCGGCGCGGTCGTATTTTGCGGCCAGTTGCTGACGCGCTTGAAGTTTCCGCTCGAATTCGATTACATGCATGTGACGCGCTACGGCAGCCGGGATCAGGGCGGCAAGATCGAATGGAAGGTAATTCCGCGTTCGAACGTGCAGGGCCGCACGGTGATCGTGCTCGACGATATCCTCGATGAGGGCGAGACGCTCGCGTATGTAAAGGAGCGCCTGCTGGAAATGGGCGCGGCCGAGGTGGTGCTCGCGGTGTTCGCCGACAAGGATATCGGCAAGGCCAAGCCGGTCAAGGCCGACTACGTCGGACTGACGCTGCCGAACAAGTTCGTGGTCGGCTACGGCATGGACGCTTATGGTTACTGGCGCAATCTGCCGGACATCCGGGCGATCAAGACCGGCGGTTGATTCTCTTCATATATCGAACTGCACTACCACGCAGGCCATCCTGCCCGCTTTCGCCGCCGCTTCCGCCTCTTCCTGCGTTTCATGCTGCGTCAGCAGGTAACGGTCGCGGCTCGCCGCATCGTGATTCCTATAGACGTTCAGGTGCAGCTGCTGCCGGCGCGGCACGTTCTCCAGAAAGCGCGGCCCGTTTTCCGATAGCTGCCCGTCCAGCGTGAACATGGTGACCACATCATCGTTGCCGATGTAGCCATGCACCTTGTAGACCGGATGCCGCGCGCGCATGGTGATGATCTCGACCGGCTGCTTGGAAGTGACCAGCCGTACCGGCTTGCTCAGGTCGAGCGGCGGCAATGGCTCCGGCCGGGCGGTCTGCGGCTCCTTTTCGTTCGCTTCCTCGCGCGTGGGCCGCGTGGTGTAACGCGGCGCATCGAAGGCTTTTTCCGGCGCTGCCTTCACTGCCGGTTTCGACGGCGGCGGCTTGTCGAAAGTGCGGCGCGGTACATTGAAAGTAACTTCGTAGTTGTATAACTGCTCATCGGTCATGTCCGGATAGGGCGCGGGATGCCCGCCGTCGACGGTCCGGTAGGCAACTACGGGTTCGCGCCTGCCCATGATGCTGTCAAGAATGCCCACATCGATCTCCTTCCAGCGAATTTCCGCAAAACACTGCGTTCGATGCGCACTGCCGCTACTGGTTCGGCGTTCGGCCGAAATCAAGCAGACGATTTTGTTTCGACATGTTGCAGCGTCATTCGAGAGCCTTCCATGTTCGCGCCGGAAAACCGGCATCGCGGGACCGGATGCGCTACCGTTGAGATACATCAAAAATGCAGGGGGCGAGAAAAAACGTACTGACCGGATCGTCACGCTACCGCAGGCACGAGACGCACGCGCGTGATTTCGGACGGTGCGCCGAAGCGCTTCGGCGGCCCCCAATAGCCGGTTCCACGACTGGTGTACACCCATAGCTGTCGCAGCCGGTTGAGGCCGGCGACATAGGGCTGTTGCATCGGCACGAAGAAATTCCACGGAAAGAATTGCCCGCCGTGCGTGTGGCCGGACAATTGCAGGTCGAAGCCGGCATCGGCGGCAGCCGCCGCAGTGCGCGGCTGATGCGCAAGCAGCAGCTTGACCGCGATGTCGCGCGGCGCGCCGGCCAGCGCCGCATGCGGATCGCTGCGATGCGCTTCGTCGAAATGATGCGCGCTGTAATCGGTGACACCGGCCAGCAGCAGCGACGCGCCTTCGTGCCGCAACACCACATGCTCGTTCATCAGCACCTTCAAGCCGAGCCGCTGCACTTCCGCAATCCAGGCAGGGGCGTTCGAATAGTATTCATGATTGCCGGTGACGAAATACGCGCCATGCCGCGCGCTCAGCCGTGCCAGGGGCGCGGTATGCGCGGCGAGCTGCAGCACGCTGCCGTCGACCAGGTCGCCGGTTACCGCGACCACGTCCGCTTGCAATGCATTCACCGCGTCGACGATCGCATCCAGGTAGCCGCGCTTGATGGTCGGGCCGACATGAATGTCGCTGATCTGCGCGATCGTGAAGCCATGCAGCGCCGGCGGCAGGCCGGCAATCGGCACCTCGACGTCCACCACGCGCGCCACCCGTCGCGCATTGAAGAAGCCGACCAGTGTCGCCAACGCCGCCAGCGACGGCACCGCGATCGCGCTCCAGCGCTCCAGCGACGCGTCGTGCGCGGTGAACAGCGCGGCCGCGACGAGCGCGATGTCGCGCAGCAGCGTCAGCACGAACAGCGAAGAAAACATGCCGAGCGCCATCAGCCCGGCCCACGCCAGCCGGTCGGCCAGCGCCTGTTTGCGGATCGCGTGCGACAGCAGACCGACCGGGATCAGCACCACCGAAGCCAGCAGCCATCCGGCGCCGAGCAGGCGCCACCCGGGCGCGACCGGCAGATCGGGCAGCACCCGCACGCCGATATAGGCATGCAGCAAGACCAGCAGCGAAAGAACGACAAAAGGGAAAGAGCGCAGGCGCATCGGCATGTCCGGGCGGGATGGTCACTTGTATCTTGGGCTTAAATGCCCGCGTTCAATAGCCGCCGGCACGGCTTTCGACGCGTCGTTGCCAATGGAAAAGGGGCCGGTCGCCCGGCCCCTTCATTTCGATCACGCAAACCGCGTGCGATGTATCACGATACTTGCTGGATTCCCGCCAGCACCCAGCCGCCCGTGCCGGAAATCGGCTTGGACAGGTTCCACACCTCGACGAACGGTTCCGCCGTCGCATTTTCCGCTTCGCGGATCATGCCGCTGAACCGGACGCTGGCGAGGTGATCGTTGCCGACCGTATCGATACCGAGCAATTCCGCATCCAGCGACACCACGTCGGTATGGTTGGACGACGCGCCGCGTTCCTGCAGTTGCAGCTTCATCTCGGCGAACATTTCCGGCGACGTGAATTCGCGCAAGTCGTTCACGTCGGCCTTGTCCCATGCCGCCTGCAAACGGATAAAGTAAGTTTTCGCATGGCGCAGGAAACCCGCGCTATCGAAGTCGGCCGGCACGCCCCACGGCGCATTGCCGGCGTCGCTGCCGGTCGCCGCATATTGCGACTGCAACGCAGCCGGCTGCACCGGTTCGATGCGCGAGCCGATTTCCGGCGTCATCGCACCGGCATAGGCCGGCCGCAGGCCGCTCTTCGCGCTGGCGCCATCGCGCTTGCGCATCAGCATGCGGTAGATGAAGAACGCCGCCGCTGCGAGCAGGCCAACCATCAGCATCGTGCTAATCATGCTGGCCAGCGCGCCGCCGAGGCCGAAGTGCGATAACAAGGCGCCCAGGCCAAGGCCGAGCAGCGCGCCGCCGAGCATGCCTTTCCACGGGCTGGCCGGCTTGGCTGCCGCCGGCGCGGCGGCGGCAGCGGCCGGTTTCGCAGCGGCCGCCTGGTTTTGCGCAGGCGACATCGACTGGCGGCTCACGCTTTGCGACTGCTTGCCGAACGAACCGCCGCCGCCCACGCGTTTGGCCTGCGCTTCCGACACAACGACCGATAGTGCGCTCACCGCGACCATCAATGTGACCAAGAATTTTTTCATGTTTCCTCCGAAAGTAGTTGATGTGCGAAATCCGGCGATACGCCGGACTTTCACCACCGCGTAATCGTACAGTCTTGCCCGTGTTATAAAAAGCGAATAAATCATGATTATTACTTCGTAAAAATAGAACCATGATGGCATCTGAACTTGAACCGAGCGCTTATGTCGAACCGATAACATCGCACTCGCCCGGCATCCACCGGTGAACGTTTATGGCTCATACGATATGGAAAGGCGCGATCAGTTTCGGACTGCTGCATGCGCCGGTGGCGCTGTATCCGGCGTCGCAGCAGGAGGAAATCGATTTCGACTGGCTGCGCCGCGACACGCTGCAGCCAGTCGGCTACAAGCGCGTGGTCAAGGAGACCGGCGAAGAAGTCGGCAAGGACGACATCGTCAAGGCGGTCAAATACGACGGCCGCTACGTCATTCTGTCGGATGACGAAATCCGGGCTGCCAACGTCAAGTCGACGCATACCATCGACATCGTCGGCTTTATCGAAGCCGGCGATATCGATTTCCTGTTTTTCGAAACGCCGTACTATCTGGCGCCGACCCGGGGCGGCGAAAAAGTCTATGCCCTGTTGCGCGAGGCGCTGTTGAAGGCAAGGAAAATCGGCGTTGCGCTGGTCGTACTGCACAACAAGCAGCATCTGGCAGCGCTGATTGCGACATCGCAGGCGATCGTGCTCAACACCCTGCGCTGGGCCGGCGAAGTACGCGATGCCGGCGGGCTCGATTTGCCGGAAGCGGGCCTGAAGAGCGAGGCGATCAAGCCGAAGGAGCTGACGATGGCGATGCAGTTGATCGACAGCATGACCGAGCAATGGAACCCGGTGCAATACCGCGACACCTTCCGCGACGACATCATGGCGATGGTGAAAAAGAAATTCGACGAAGGCTTGGCCGAGCAGATCACCGAGCTGCGGGTCGAACCGCCGGCGGACACCGCCACCACGGCCGATCTTGCCGAACTGCTGCGGCAAAGCCTGCAAGGCACCGCGCATCGTCCGGCACGCCGGAGCGCAGCAACCAAAAGACCGCCGCCGGCGCGCAAGCCGGCGACCCGCGGCAGAGTGGCGAAGCCAACGCTCTGACGGGGAACCAATCGCCGCATGCCCGACAAACTCGCCACTTACCGCGCCAAGCGCAACTTCCGCATCACTCCCGAACCGCAGGGCGCGCTCGCCGCCCCCATCGAGACCTTGCGCTTCGTCGTGCAGCGGCATGCTGCGCGCCATCTGCATTACGATTTCCGGCTCGAACTCGACGGCACGCTGAAAAGCTGGGCGGTGCCGAAAGGCCCGAGCCTCGACCCAGCGCAAAAAAGGCTGGCGGTGCATGTCGAAGATCATCCGCTCGACTACCTCGATTTCGAAGGCGATATCCCCGCTCATCAATACGGCGCCGGCCATGTCGACGTCTGGGACAGCGGCACCTGGACGCCGCAGGGCAACCCGCTCGCCGCGTACCGGGCCGGCAAGCTGAAATTCCAGCTGCACGGGGAAAAGCTGCACGGCAACTGGACACTGGTGCGCACCCGGTTGGCGGCGAGCGGCGGCAAGGAACAATGGCTGCTGATCAAGGAACGGGATGAGCGCACCAGCGACGACAGCGATGCGGCGGTGTCGCGCAGCGCGGTAAAAGCGCCGCTGCCCGCGACCCTCAGCCCGCAGCTCGCAACGCTGGTCGATCGCGTGCCACAGCACGGCGACTGGATCTATGAAGTCAAGTTCGACGGCTACCGCCTGCTGGCGCGCATCGATAACGGCGACGTCAGATTGTTCACACGCGACGGCAAGGACTGGAGCGCGAAACTGCCGGCGCAGATCGCGGCCCTCAAGGCGCTCGGATTGCACACTGCGTGGCTTGACGGAGAAATCGCGGTGCTCGACAAGCGGGAGCTTCCGTCTTTCCAGTTGCTGCAAAATGCGTTCGACCGCAATAGCACTGCGACCATCGTGTATTTCCTGTTCGATCTGCCTTACCTGAACGGCTACGATTTGCGCGCCACCGCGCTCGCCGAGCGCCGCGCGCTGCTGCAGCAAGTGCTCGCCGACGCGCAGTCAGACACGCTGCGCTACAGCGCGCAGCTGCGCGAAGCGCCGCAAAAACTGCTCGACAATGCGTGCCGCCTGTCGCTGGAAGGCATTATCGGCAAGCGCGCCGATTCGCCGTACAGCGGCAAGCGCAGCGACAGCTGGATCAAGTTGAAATGCCGGCGCCGCCAGGAATTCGTGATCGCCGGCTACACCGAACCGCAAGGCAGCAGAAAATTTTTCGGTGCATTGCTGCTCGGCGTGTACGATGACGGCGGGCTGCGTTACGCCGGCCGGGTCGGCACCGGCTTCGATAGCGCGACATTGCAGTCGACGTACAAACAACTGAAGCCGCTGCAACAAGACCAGTGCCCGTTCGAGCACCCGCCGGACCGCGTGCGCCGTGCCGGCACGCACTGGGTTGAGCCGCGGCTGGTGGCCGAGATTTCATTCGCTGAATGGACCGCGGACGGACTGCTGCGGCAAGCGGTATTCAACGGGCTGCGCGCAGATAAGCCGGCGCAGGAAATCCGGCGCGAGCAGGCAATCAGCGCGACCAACGGCGACAGAAACAAGCCGGCCCGGCGTACGACGCGCGGCGAGCGCATCGAGGGCGTCGGAATCACGCATTCGGAGCGCGTCATCGACCCATCGACCGGCCTCACCAAGCTCGATCTTGTCCGCTACTATGAAGGAAGCGCGGCGCGGCTACTACCCCATCTGAAGAATCGCCCGGTGTATCTGCTGCGTTGTCCGGACGGCATCGCCGGCGAACAATTTTTCCAGAAGCACATCAACAAGCTCAAGGTCCCCGGCATCCGCACGCTCGACCCTGCGCTCGATCCCGGTCACGATCCGCTGATGGTGATTGACGACGCGCATGCGCTGGTCGGCGCCGCGCAGATGGGAAGCGTCGAACTGCATGTCTGCAATGCGACCGCCGATCGCATCGAGCGCCCCGACTGCATGGTGTTCGACCTCGATCCCGATCTGTCGCTGCCATGGCAATCGGTGGTCGAAGGCGCGCGCCTGACCAAGGTGGTGCTCGATGAGCTCGGTCTGCGCAGCTTCCTGAAGACCAGCGGCGGCAAGGGCCTGCACCTGCTCGTGCCGCTCGCGCGGCGGCACGCGTGGGAAGAGGTCGGCGCGTTCTCGCAAGCGATAGCGCAGCACCTGGCGAACACGTTACCGCGATTGTTCAGTGCCAGGATGGGCGAGAAGAACCGTGTCGGAAAAATTTTTGTCGATTACCTGCGCAATCGCAGGCAAGCCAGCACAGTCGCGCCCTACTCGGTGCGCGCGCGGCCGGGACTGCCGGTATCGACGCCGATGGCGTGGGAAGAGCTCGACGATATCGGCGGCGCCGCGCAGTGGACCGTGACATCGCTGCCCGAGCGGCTTGCGCGGATGAAGAGCGATCCGTGGAGCGATTACCTGACGACGCGACAGCTGCTGTCGGCAAGGATGAAAAGCCAGCTCGGGCTTGCAAAAAAATAAGCGCAGGGCAGCAACCCGCACTACACCTTGCTGCTGTCCCATGACGCGCCGCCGATGGAGCGCGCCCAGGGTCGCGGCATGTGACGGCAGCGCTATGAAGCGGTGGCTCTATCCCTGTGTGACCGCGCGTACCAGCCGGATCGCGGGTGCCGCCAGTTTCTTCAAGTCGCCGACGCGGTCCTGCTCGATCGCCTGCAGCACAAGCTCGTTGATGCCACCCACCACCGCCATCGCCAGCTCGCGCGACAGCGGTTCGCGAGCGCCACCGGCATTAATCACCTTCAGCATGAAGGCGGCGATCTCGGCATTGACGCGGCGGCGCGCGGCCAGGCCATCGGCGCCGAGGCCGAGGATTTCGATGAACAGCGTGCGCAGCAGCACCGGGTTTTGCGACAGGCAGTCGAGATAGGCGCGCATTGCCGCATCCAGTTGCACATGCCAGTCGCGCGCCGGATCGATGGCGTCGCGCAAGACTTTCAACGCAGCATGGCTGGCCGCTTCATAGAGCGCGATGAAGCAATCGGTCTTGGTGCCGAAATACTCGTAAAAGGTGCGGCGCGACACCCCGGCCTCGCGCACGATGTCGGCGATGGTGGTGTCGGCATAGCCATTTTCCGCGACCGCGCGCGCCATGCCTTCCAGCAGGCGATGACGATGAGTGCTGGCGGTATCCGCTTCATTCAATGCTTGAGTCATGTCGATAGCCGGAAAAATGGTACTTGACAGTACCGCAAAGTGGTTTCAACATCTATTGACGGTACTATACCGTACCAAATCACTTTCATGGAGCACTCCCGATGACCGATCTCGTTGTCCGCCGTTTGCTGATCGATCTTGAAACGCCGTTCGCGCGCCACTGGTGCGGCGGCGATGCGTTCCGCACGGCATTGTTCAATGCATTGTCGATGAGTTTTCCGGTCGGCGAACAGTTTTTCATCGACGCAGTGCGCAATGGCCACAAAGCGTTGCCGACCGACCAACAGGAACAGTTCCGGGCCGGGGTGCAAGGCTTCGTCGGGCAAGAGGCGACGCATCGTCGCATTCACGCGCTGTTCAATGCGCAACTGGAAAAACAGGGGCTGGTGAACGACTGGGCGCCGCGCGCCCAACGTCGGCTGAAACTGCTCGAAGGCATTGATCCGCGCCACTGGCTGGCGATCACTGCCGCCAACGAGCATTTCACCGCAATCCTCGCCGAATGGCTGCTGCGCAATCACGACATGCTGGACGGCAGCGAGCCGCGCCTGAAAACCATGTGGCTATGGCATAGCGCAGAAGAATCGGAACACAAGAGCACCGCGTTCGATCTGTATCAGGCGCTCGGCGGCGACCATGCGTGGCGCGTCATCTGGTTCCGCCGCGTGACGCTGATCTTCCTCGGCGATACGCTGCGGCAGACGCTCGCCAACCTGAAACGGGACGGCACGCTATGGCAATGGCGCACCTGGACGAGCGCGGCGAGCTACCTGTTCGGCAAGCGCGGACTGATCCGCCGCAATTACAAACCGTGGCGCGCCTATCTGCGGCGCGATTTTCACCCGGACCAGCAGGACAGCGATTTGTCGCGCCGCTGGCTGGCGCAGAATACGCAGGAATACGCGCCGGTCGGCGCCTGATCACGCGCCGGGACCGAAGCGCATGCGCGACAGCAGCGTATCGGCTGCCGCGCGCGCCTGCCGCAGCGCCTGATCCGGCACGAAACGCAGCAGCGCCGGAATGCCGAGTGCGAGCAGCGTGACGTCGTCAACCCAGCCGAGAATCGCGAACCAATCCGGAATCAGATCGAGCGGGCTGAGCACATACAGCGCCAGCAGGATGGCCGCGAGTTTCAGGCGCAGCGGCGTCGCCGGATGGCGGCACGCGTACCACAGCACGATCATTTCCCGGCCGACGGCCCTGAACAGGCGTCCCAAGCGTAACAACATGGCAAGCTCCAATACGGTAGGCGGCGCCGGATGCGCCGCCGAAAGATTTAGGCAGTACCGGCGCGAAAAAGTGCCCGGCGAATGCTCAGCCGCGCCGCCGCACATTCACCATCACCACGCCGAGCATCACCAGCGCGGCGCCGGCTGCGAAGCGCAGATCGATCGGATCGTGCAGCAATAGCATGCCGAAGCCGACGCCGAACAGCGGCGTCAGGAACGAGAACACCGACAGGCGCGATGCGAGATAGCGGCGCAGCATCCAGAGCCACACCATGAAACTGAAAAAGGCGACGATTACCACCTGAAAGAACAAGCTGCTCCAGACGATTCCGCTCATCACGATGTGCTGCCCTTGCCCGAGCGCCAGCGCGATCGTCAACAGGATCACGCCGCAGCTGGCGAGCTGATACAGCAAGGTGGTAGCCGGTGGTGCTTCCGCCAGCGCCGAACGCCGAATCAGCACCGTGGTCGCGGCCCAAAACACGCCGCCGAGCACGCCAAGCGCATCGCCGACCAGCATGTGGCCCCAGCCACGCGACTGCCCGGCAAAGCCGTTGGAAAACGCGACCGCGATGCCGGCAAATGCGGCCAGCACGCCGGCCCATTGCAGCACGCCCAGCCGCTCGCCCGCGATGCACCAATGCAGGCCGAGCACGGTGAAGATCGGCGCGGTGTACAGGAACACCGACATGTGCGACGCGGTCGTGTATTGCAGGCCGAGCGCAACGCACAGGAATTCAAGCGCAAACAGCACCCCGGCGCCGATACCCGGCCACAAGGTACCGTCGCGCAAGGACAAGCGCTTGCCGCGCCACCGGATCAGCGCCCACACCATCAGTGCCGCGACCAGCGAACGCAGGCCGATCTGCATGACCGGCCCCATGTGCGGCACGGCGGCTTTCACCGCCACCTGCTGCAATCCCCAGAGCACACATAGCGCCAGCATCACCATGATGGCGAAGGCATCAAGAGGCTTGCGGTCGATCATGCTGTTTCTTTCATTGATAGGCGAGCGGCTATTTTAAGCGGAGCAAAATTTCCGCGTTGACGACCTGCATCGTTGTGACAAATCGCCGCGTGCGTGAAAAGCGCGTCGATCGGCTGAACCACCAGCTTGCCGCCCTCATCTAAGCGATGAGTTAACTGATGCATTGCGCATGGAGAACATCATGGTGTCACTACACGGCATCCTTGCCGAACTTGGTATCGAAAACCCTGCCATGCACCCGGAGCGCGAACCGCATCACGCATCGCAATGGGTGGTCGACGAAAACTTCACGCCGATCGAGGGGCGATCGTATGAGCTGGCGTTCGGCCGCATTCCGTTCGGCGGCGAGCACCAGCATGTGATCCGGCGCGTGCGCATCGACGGCCCGACGCCGGACCACTGGTTCGACCTCGATGTCGACAAACCGCTCGACCGCAGCCTGCGCGTCTATCCGGTCAAGGCGTTCAGATTGATTGCATAATAAGACGCCATATCACAAGAGAGGGCTGATGAAGCAGATTCGCCTGCATCCGCTGGTCGTGCCGATCCTGCTCTGCCTTGCGCTGCCGGTTGCGCATGCACAAGGCGCCGAGGTCGAACCGGAAGTGCTGGCGCGCGACCTCGAACATCCATGGGCGCTGGCCTTCATCGGCGGCGGCCGCATGCTGGTGACCGAGCGGCCGGGACGCATGCGCGTAGTGCAGCCGAACGGCGAGCTGGGAGCGCCGCTGGCCGGCTTGCCGAAAATCGATGTCGGCGGCCAGGGCGGCCTGCTCGACGTGGTGGTCGACAGCGGTTTCGCGCGCAACCGCATCGTCTATTTCTGCTACTCCGAACCGGATGCTTTCGGCGCGCGCAATTCCACCGCGCTGGCGTCCGCGCGGCTATCGGACGACGCACGGAAACTGGAGCAGGTGAAGGTGATTTTCAGCCAGCGCCCGAAGGTCGCCAGCGATGCACATTTCGGCTGCCGCATCGTCGAGCGCCCGGACGGCACACTGTTCCTGACGCTGGGCGAGCGCTTCAAGCGCATGCAGGATGCGCAGACGCTCGACAACCACCATGGCAAGATCGTGCGGATCAACAAGGACGGCTCGGTCCCCTCCGACAATCCCTTCGTCGGCAAGAGCGGCGCGTTGCCGGAAATCTGGAGCTACGGCCATCGCAATTCACAGGGCGCGGCGCTCGATCCCGACGGTAAGCTGTGGATGCATGAACATGGCGCGCAGGGCGGCGATGAAATCAACCGGCCTGAGGCCGGCAAGAACTATGGCTGGCCGGTGATCACCTATGGCGAAAACTACGGCGGCGGCAAGATCGGCGCGGGCCTGACCGCGAAGGCCGGCATGGAACAACCACTGCATTACTGGACGCCGTCGATCGCGCCGTCGGGCATGGCTTTCCTGCGCGGCGACCGCTACGGCAAGGCGTGGCAAGGCAACCTGTTCATCGGTTCGCTGAAATTTCGCTACCTCGCAAGACTGGAGCTGCGAGGCGACAAGGTGGTGCGGGAAGAAAAACTGCTGCAGGGTCTGAAGCAGCGCATCCGCGACGTGCGCGAAGGGCCGGATGGATTGCTGTATGTGCTGACCGATGAGGGGAACGGGCAGTTGATCCGGTTGCGGCCGGGGTCGTGATTCCAAGTATGCCGGCAAAATAAGTAAATTGACGTTCGCCGTCCTGCAAGCGGACTGGAGCGCCGCGGCTCAGCCAATCAGCAAGGGTCGCAGCTTCGCCGCGGCCTCTTCCAGCTCCGGTATGTATTGCAGCAGTTGATCGACCGATTTGCGCGCGGACGGCGCATGACAGGCGATCGCCGCGACAATGCGGTCGTCAGGTGCGTAAATCGGGACGGCAACCGCAACCATGCCGAGCACGAATTCCTCGTCGTCGATGCCGATGCCGCGTTTGACCATCCGCGCCAGTTCCGCTTCCAGCAGCGCGGGATCGGTGATGGTTTTCGGCGTCAGCCGTTTCAGCATCATCATCGACAGCAGCTTTCGCTGTTCCGGCAGCGGCAGGCGGGCGAGAAACAGTTTTCCGCTGGCGGTGCAATGCATCGGCGCTCTCGTTCCGGGTAGCAGATGCAGCCGCAGCGGCTCCTCGGTCTCGACCCGATCGACGTAGACCACGACGTTCCCTTCCGGCATGGTGAGATTGCAGGTTTCCCCCGTCGTTCCCACCAGCTTGCCGAGCGTGGCCCGGCACGCGCGAATGAACGCATTGTTGCGCAGCGTCGCCAGCGCCAGGCCGGCGGCCGCGGCGCCGGGCACATAGCCGCGGTCATTGGGGGTGCGCAGCACATAGCCATGCCGTTCGAGATTGTTCAGCGTGCGCATCATCGTCGCCTTGGGAATCTGCATGCGCGATGCCAGCTGCGACAGTGTCAGCGGCTGACTGGCGCTGGCCAGATGCTCGATCAGGCGCAATACCCGCAAGCCGCGCGCGTCGTCGCCCGGGGTCGTGGGCGCGCCCCTGAATGAATCGGGATTCTGAAACACCTCATCCATTTTCCGTTTCACTTTCCGACGTTTCGCGAGATTTTCATTGAGCCGCGCTCACAGATATCTTATTAATGAAACACATCATTCCAATATATACAAATCTTCCAGAAAGCGATACAGCGTTTCAGAAAGAGATAATAAGAATGCCGCGCAGTTTTGATTACATTGTGGTGGGCGCCGGATCGGCCGGTTGCGTGCTGGCGAATCGCCTGTCGGAAGACCCGACATGCACGGTGCTGCTGCTGGAAGCGGGCGGCAGGGATAGCAATCCCTGGATCCATATACCGGTCGGCTACTTCAAAACCATGCACGATCCGAAGCTCGACTGGTGTTACGTCACCGAGCCCGATGACGGCATCGCCGGACGCAGGCTGCAGTGGCCGCGCGGCAAAGTCCTGGGCGGTTCCAGTTCCTTGAACGGCCTGCTGTATGTGCGCGGCCAGAAGGAAGATTACGACCGTTGGGCCGCACTCGGCAATTCGGGCTGGAGCTACGAGGAAGTGCTGCCCTATTTCAAGAAATCGGAAGACCAGGAGCGCGGCGCCAGCGCGTATCACGGCATCGGCGGGCCGCTGAAAGTGTCCGATTTGCGCCTGCGGCGGCCGATTGCCGACCGCTTCATCGAAGGCGCCAAGGACATCGGCATTCCGTATAACGACGACTACAACGGCGCGACGCAGGAAGGGGTCGGCTATTTTCAGCAAACCGCGAGCAAAGGCCTGCGCTGCAGCACGGCGAAAGGCTTTCTGCGGCCCGCCAGGAAACGTCCGAATCTGCAAGTGATCACCCGGGCGCAGACCACGCGCATCCTGTTCGAAGGCAAGAAGGCGATAGGGGTCGAATACCGGCACGCCGGCAAGCTGCAGCGGGCCACGGCCAGGCGCGAAGTAATCCTGTGCGCCGGCGCCATCGGTTCGCCGCAGATACTGCAGTGTTCCGGGGTCGGTCCGCGCGCGCTGCTGCAGAGCGTCGGCGTGCCGCTGGTACATGAGTTGCCGGGCGTGGGTCGGAATCTGCAGGATCATCTGCAAATCCGCCTGGTCTTCAAGACGCGCCTGAAAACCCTCAACGATGAGGTCAATAGCCTGATCGGCAAGCTGTGGATCGGCATGCAGTACCTGTTCGGCCGCTCTGGGCCGCTCACGCTGGCGGCCAGTCAGGTCACCATCTTCACCAGGTCCAATCCGGCTGTCGACAGGCCGGACATCCAGTTCCACATGCAGCCGCTGAGCGCCGACAAACCCGGCGAAGGCACGCACCGGTTTTCCGCGTTTACCTCATCGGTATGCCAGTTGCGCCCCTACAGTCGCGGGCATGTGTCGATCAAGTCCGCCGATCCACTGCAATACCCCGGGATCTATCCGAATTACCTGTCGGACGAGCGCGACCGGGCAGCCGCAGTCGATGCTATCCGCGTCGCCAGGAAGATCGCCGCAGCGCCGTCGCTGGCACCGCACATCATCTCCGAATTCGTGCCGGGCTCGCAGTATCAGACCGATGAGGAGTTGCTGGATGCGGCGCGCCGCTTCAGCCAGTCGATCTACCACCCCAGCGGCACCTGCAAGATGGGCGGCGACGACATGGCCGTCGTCGATCAGCGCCTGCGCGTGCACGGCATCGCCGGCCTGCGCGTGGCCGACGCGTCGATCATGCCGGAGATCGTCTCGGGCAATACCAATGCGCCCACCATCATGATCGCCGAAAAGGCGGCCGACATGATTCGCGCCGATGCTGCGCAAGCCGGGATCGCGGGGTCGGCGCCCTC
>UEXY01000209.1_pt1 | contig 21641 bp, 21 predicted proteins | sample 4301061 | NCBI WGS metagenome assembly UEXY01 (sample SAMEA4773184, study PRJEB27434) | metagenome | biome: 2259; feature: agricultural soil; material: soil | place: USA | collected 2014-09 | depth 0.25 m | reverse complement strand
CTCGGCGGAAGGCGCTTCGCTTTTCCGCCCTACAACCTTGGCTCCGCGATACGTCTGACCTACGCTCGGGACGCGCCGACGCGGTGCCACAAGTCGAAGACGAACCCGGCAAATGCCGTCGCCCACGCGGCAAGCGCAACATACAGAAACACCGGCGGCAGGAACCCGAGGAAATCGAATCCCATCGCCTTGATCATCTCGTGACTACTCGCCGCATACATGCCGAGCGGGAAAACCGCACCCCAATACAGCGGGTGGTATCTCATCGGGAAGCGCTTGTACACATAACGCCACACGCCGAGCACCAGCAGCATCGGTATCCACCAGGTGCCGGTCGCCCAGTAGAAGACCGTGAAGCCCTTGAGAAAAGGCAGCAGCGCAAACAGGAAAGGCGCGTCGGGCGCGTTGATGATCAGCAGCGCCCCGGCCAGCGTGGAGATTGCCATTGCGCCCATGTTGATCCAGTAGGGTGGCGACAGATCGCCGGGCGCCAGCCGGAAGAAGGTGTAGCGGTAGAAGATGAGCGACATGATCCAGATGTAAAGCATCCCGCCCCACAGCCACATCGAGAGCGCGAGGAAGTTCATCTCCAGTTTGTGCGGTTGATCGATATGGGCGGCGAGCAGCGCGCTGAGCACCGCGATCGATTGCGTTGCCACCACCGCGAGCAGCCATGCGCCGCTGATTCCCTGATCGAGCGTCGGCTTGTGCTCCTTGATTGTGAAAGCCGCGAACACCGCGTACGTCAGCCCGATCCACAGCACGACCGCCACGATCCAGAGCGCGCCGGCCGTGCGATAGTCGGCCGCGAGAATCGCGAACTGGCTCCCCAGCACGCTGGTTCCCGCCACGGTAGTGAAGAAACCGGGTCCGCGCAAATGATCGATCATGTCGCCGAAAAAGCGGCGCGGATAGCGCGCCATGCGCAACACGGTCAGCAGCCATAACACCGCGTAGGCGGCAACATTGAGCCGGAACAGTCCTTGCGCCACGCTCGGCATGTCCAGCAGATGAGCGCCGAGGGAGACGATGCCGGTCGCCATCACCATGCCGAAATACGCGGGCGACATGCCGGCCAGGTCCGCGAGCACGCGCCTGGCCGGCGCAGTAGATGTGGTCGGCGTAGTGCGAATGTCGGGAGTGATTTTCATTGCCTGCGAATCGGTAAATCGGTATTAATGTGGCGCAGCCCGGTGCTTGCCGTCGGCCTCCGCCTTGAGTGATGGATCAGACACGTTCTTTGACGCTGGAAGGCAGTGTCGTGAAGTCACTCGTTTGCGGCAGGGACTGCAGCGCGGCAAGCAATGCCTCCGGTGGCGCAACCAGCTTTCGAGCGGCCAGGTCCAGCCAGCCTCCCGCGCTGGTGACCTTGGCACACAGCTTGCCGTCCGGGCGCAGGAATTCGTTTCGCATCAGGAATCGGCTGCCGTCCGGTGCAAGACCGGCGATGGCCAGTGTGACCGTGATCTCTTGCAGCAGTCCGACCTCTTTCTGATATTCGAGCTCGTCTTTCATGATGACCGGGCCAAGCTTGAGCCGGGAGAACTCGCTCATGGGAAAACCGTTCTCCGAAAAGAACAACATGCGTACGTCGGCGGACTTGTCCAGGAAGGCCGTGTTCTTCATATGAGAGTTGAAGTCCATGTCGCCCCAGCCGGCGAAAAGCGTCTTTGAATACACGCAAAGTCTCCTCAACGGATTGAATGGAATTCGATGTGCCCAACCCCGCCACAAGCGGCGCCGACCTCGGGTTCGAAGAGGCACTGCGATGTTCGACGGCGCCCGCGTTGCATGACGCGACGGGCGTCCGGTTTTTTTCACAGTGCCATCGTGCCGGCCGGACTCATTAAGCACGAGTGCCGAAATCCATCGGACAAAGAAAGCCCGGCACGAATACTACTACCATCGCGGCTGACTTGGCAAAGCGCGCCCTTAAGCCGATCTTCGCCGACCACGCCCGGCTTGTGCCGTTTAGATGTGCACGACCGCAAGCACGGCGACACCATCGCCGACCACACGGCTTCGGTGACCAGACCCGTCCGTGTCTTCGAGAAGCAGTGCACTGCCGGGATCGAGCCAGTGCTGCTCCCCATCGCCGGCCTCGAACGCCATTCGCCCCGACAGCACGAAAATCCACATCCGCAAGGGCGAAGGGTGAAGGTCGCCAACCCAACCGCTCGCCAAATGCAGGAAGCCGTAACGAGCGGCGGGCGCCAGCGCCGAGACGCTGAACGGCGGCGCCGGAGGCGCGAACTCGCGCGGAAATACTTCAATCTCCACCGGTGCGAAATGCGACACTCCGGCCTCGTCGGCATACAGTCTCAGATAGTTGAGTGTGGCTGACACGATTGATTCTCCTGCCGTCCAGGGCATGAATGAACAGCACCGCCAGGCGCCGCCGGCATGGCGGGGCGCCAGCTTCCGATTGCTATTGCATTGAATGCAGTCCGAACATATTGCCTTCGGTGTCGAAGGCCAGCGCAATGAAGCCGTATTCACCGATCGACATTTTCTCCCGCTCGATGCGGCCGCCGGATTTCGCGACGCGGCCGGCTTCCACCGCACAATCAGTGCAGCTGAAGTAGACCAGCGTGCTGTTTCCACCGGAGGCAAAGCCGGGCATCTTGACCAGGGCGCCGGCGGCTCCCATTCGATCCATCACCATCGGGAAAGCCAACAGCTCCAGCCCGGGAGTATTCAGTTTTTCCAGCTTGACCTGGAACACGGCCTCATAGAAATTTTTTGCGCGCTCCATGTCTTGCACGTAGATCTCGAACCAGCCTACAGGATTATTTGTCATTGCAATTCTCCTTTGTGGGTAGATACCGAAAAGCGCTTCGCTGTTCCACCTTACGGCCGGCCGTCCTGGCCATACGTGCCGGAACCATACGGTGCGGCCATGAATTCCGGCAGCGCCTCGGCCCGCCACGAGAGCTCTCGCAGGTTCGGGTAATCTTCGGCCGGAACGACGTCGGGAAGCTTCTGCTGCGTGCAGTGCCACGCCACGGCCGTGGTGATGCCGGCTTGATTGATTGTGCCGCTGGTGACCGCAAGCGGCCGCTGCCGGAGCTCCGACTCAAGCGCCTCGTATGCGGCCAGGAGCTGAGCGGTGACGCGCGCAACCCAAGGCTCGTGCCGTTTCTCGGCCGGCCGCAGATCGCGTTCGTAGACGATCTGCACGCATTTCTCGCAGGCAGCCAGCGCGAGCCCGATCACACGCAGTGCATGCTGACGCTCCGCCAGGTCGCTCGGCATCAGGCTCTTGCGCGCGCCGGCCAGGGCTTCGGCATACTCCAGGATCAGAGTCGAATCCATGAGAACTTCGCCATCGTCGCAGACCAGCGTCGGCGCTTTGACGATGGGATTGATCTGTTGGAATTGCGCGTACGTGCTGAAGACGGAAATGGACCGGTGCTCGAAACGCAAACCGAGTAACTGCAGGGAGATCGCCACGCGACGGACATAGGGCGAATCAAGCATTCCGATGAGTTGCATTGCTGCTCCTTTAGAGCTTGACGGTCGGCTTTCCGGCACAGCAGCAGCTATCCGGCATACGCGCGCTTTAGCCCGTCAATGTCGATCTTCTTCATTTGCAGCATGGCTGCCATCACCCTTTGCGACTTTTCATAATCGGCGTCATTGAGCATCTCGATCAAAACGCCTGGAACAACTTGCCATGAAGCGCCGTACTTGTCCTTGAGCCAGCCGCACTGCCACGCTTTTTCATCTCCGCCCGCGGACAGTTTGTCCCAGTAATAGTCGACTTCCTCCTGCGTTTCGCAATGGACTTGAAACGAGATGGCTTCGTTGAACTTGAACACCGGGCCGCCGTTCAGCGCGGTGAACGCCTGACCGTCCAGTTCGAACGCAACGACCATCACCGTTCCCGCCGGTTTTCCATGGACCTCGCGCCCTACTTCACCGTAGCGGGAAATGGTTACGATCTTCGAATTTGGAAAGATGCCGGAATAAAACCTGGCGGCCTCTTCGGCCTGATCGTCGAACCACAAACATGGGGTGATTCTTTGGATGCTTTGCATGGTGTTTCTCCGGCTTGGAGTTAGTCATTGGCCGCCGGTGAGCGTCTCATGCCAGCATCAGGTGCCGCTGCTGCTCCGGCAGGAACTCCCGGATGTCGCGCGGCTTGCGGCGGCGCGGATGTTCGATTTCATCCAGGCGCAAAGCCCTGGCGGCGCGCCATAACTGCATGTCGTCTTCGTACGGACGCAGCGACGCGCTCTTTTCCCACAACACCCGGCGGTGCGTGACGAAATCCCAGCACACCGGCGTCAGGCCGTTGAGCGCGCCTTCGCGCTGCAGCCGCAATGCGAAGGTCATCACGTCGCCGGCATGCGGCACGTCGTCGGGGAAGTGGATGGAATTGGCCCAGGCGCGCACGTCGCAAAAGTCGATGATTTGCCCGCGCAGCGGTTTGTGCCAGTGATCGGGGTGCGCATTCTGATTCGGCCAGCGGCCGGCGCCTACCCATGTGCCTGTTTTGAACATGTCTGACTCCTTGTTCAAGTGGCGACCGAATCACTGCAAGGATTTGTCGCCTTGGGATACTGTTCTTACCGCTCCGAATGAAGGCGGGAGAGATGAAGGAAGAGACTCTCGCCGCCTCAAAATGTTCCTGATCAAATAACTGTACATATATCCAGTATAGCGTATTTAAGTCTTTGTTTTTGCGGCTTTCGTAAGGGTTCTGGCTCATTGCCAAAATGAACATTTGAGCGGCCGCACTCGTCCGCGAAAAGCGGGCCGTGCGTACAATACACCGGGAGAGTGCTCGCCTTCCCATTCCATGCGCACCCTGTCTATTCCAATCGATCGCCCACCGCCCAAGGAGTCCGTCATGAGCCGCCACGTCCTCGACGAGTCGCATATTCACCCTGCCATCCGAGGCAAGATTGCCGGCAATCATGCGGACGTCGTGCGGGAAGTGCAGGCGGCGATTGCAGCGAATCGCGTAGTGGTGGTGGGCATGGCGCAGAATCCGTTCCCGCGCAGGGCGCGCAAGACGCTGGATGCGCTCGGCATACCTTACAAGTATCTGGAATACGGCAGCTATCTTGGCGGCTGGCGCCGCCGCAATGCGCTGAAGATGTGGACCGGATGGCCGACTTTTCCGATGGTGTTTGCGGACGGCGTACTGATCGGCGGAGCGGGCGAGCTGCGGCGGCTGATCGATGCCGGAGAGTTCGCCGGCATGGCGCAAAGCGGCGCGGGGTAGCGGCGGACAAGAGCGCGCCGCGCCAATGCGCCCTCCTCTCCCGCAAGCGGGAGAGGGGCCGGGGGTGAGGGCGGTCGCAACGCCAGAGGTCTTGGCGCTCCCCCGCATCCCCAACCCTTCTCCCGCTTGCGGGAGAAGGGAGCAAGGCCGCAGTACAAAACAAGACAGGATTCAACGCGGAGTCAATGCGGAGCGCCACACGCCTCCGCGATCACCCGGTCACTTGCCCGGCAATTTGCCGGCCACGCCTTCGACGTAGTAGTCCATCTTGTTCAACGCATCGTCGGACAGCGAGCCCTTGTCGAGACGCACCTTGCCCTCGTTATCCTTGACCGGCGCGTCGAACGGGGTCAGCTTGCCGGCGACGATGTCCTTCTCCTTCGCCGCGACCAGTTGCTTGACGTCGTTCGGTACCGCCGCGCCGATCGCTTCGAGCTTGACCATGCCGTCCTTGATGCCGCCCCAGACGCTGCCGGATTTCCACTTGCCATCCAGCACCTGTTGCGCGGCCTTGATGTAGTAATCGCCCCAATGGTGCGTGACCGCGCCGATCTGCGCCTTCGGGCCAAACTTCTTCATATCGGAGTGATAGGCGATCGCGTACTTGCCCTTCTCTTCCGCCGCCTGCACCACCGCGGTGGAGTCGGTATGGTGGGTGACGATGTCGGCGCCCTGCCCCATCAGCGTGATGGCGGCGTCGCGCTCCTTACCCGGATCGAACCAGCTGTTGACCCAGATGACCTTGACTTCGGCCTTCGGATTGACGCTGCGCATGCCGCGCGTGAACGCGTTGATGCCTTGCAGGACTTCCGGAATCGGGAATGCGCCGACATAGCCGGCGACGTTCGATTTGCTCAGCTTGCCGGCCATGATGCCGGCCAGGTAGCGGCCCTCGTAGAAGCGCGCGTTGGTGGTGGCGACGTTGGGGGCGGTCTTGTAGCCGGTCACATGCACGAACTTGACGTCGGGGAATTGCTTCGCGACTTTCAGCGTCGGGTTCATGTAGCCGAACGACGTGGTGAAGATCAGCTTGTTGCCCTGCTGCGCGAGGTCGCGGATCACGCGTTCGGAATCGGCGCCTTCGGGAACGTTTTCGACGAAGCGGGTCTTGACCTTGGCGCCGAGGTTTTTCTCCATCTCCTTGCGCGCGAGATCATGCTGCATGGTCCAGCCGGCTTCGCCGATCGGGCTGACGTAGACAAAGCCGACGTTGAGCGGCGCAGGCTCCGCGGCGACTGCGGGCGCAATCGCCAAAGCGGGCAGTATGGCAATGGCGGACAAGGCACCGCGCATGAAGCTTTTGGACATGGTTTTCCTCTACAGATGACTCCCGCTTGCTGATCGATGGGCTCCGGCCGCGCCGAGCGGGAAAAACGGCGGGCCTCTGAAGGCCGGTCTGCGCCGGCCATGTTTGTATCCAATCCCTGCATTCGAAACGACCGACATTATCCCGGCATTTTTGGCTGCACGCCAGGAACGTCTCAACCCGGATCGAAATTCTTCCCGAGCGAAGCCGGCATGTTCAGCTTGATCCAGTTGGCATTGGTCGAGATCAGTACCAACACCACGATGGTCGCCAGGTAGGGCAGCATCGACAGCAGCTGCGATGCGATCGACACGCCCAGCCCCTGCACATAAAAACCGAGGATGGTCACGCCGCCAAACAGATAGGCGCCGACCAGCACGCGCGCCGGCCGCCAGGTGGCGAAGGTGGTCAGCGCCAGCGCGATCCAGCCGCGTCCAGAGACCATGCCTTCGACCCACAGCGGCGTATACACCAACGACAGGAAGGCGCCGGCCAGCCCGCAGCAGGCGCCGCCGAACAGCAAGGCAGCGAGGCGGATCAGGCGCACATCGTAGCCAAGCGCATGCGCGGACGACGGCGATTCGCCGACCGCTCGCAGCACCAGGCCGGCGCGGCTGCGGTACAGGAACCAGGCGATCGCCGCACATAGCAGCAGCGACAGGTAGACCATCGGATGCTGTTTGAACAGCGCGCTGCCGATGAACGGAATATCGGACAGCAAGGGCAGCGCGAACTTCGGGTTTTCCAGGCTGTGGCCGACGTAGCTGATGCCGATGTAGGCGGAGGCGCCGCCGCCGAACAGCGACAGCGCCAGGCCGGTCGCATACTGGTTGGTGCCGAGCCACACCGTCAGCAGCGCGAAGAAGCCGGCCAGCAGCATGCCGACGCCGGCGCCGGCCACAAAGCCGAGCGTCACGCTGCCGCTATCGACCGCCAGCGCGAAGCCGCTGACGGCGGCGACCAGCATCATGCCTTCGGCGCCGAGATTGACGACGCCGGATTTTTCGTTGATCAGCAGGCCGAGCGCGGCCAGCATCAGCGGCGTGCCGGCATTGATCGATGCCGCGATCAACGATGCGAGCGAGTCCATTATTTCCTCCAGCTCAATTTATAGTGGATCAGCACGTCGCAGGCCAGCAGCGAGAACAGCAGGATGCCCTGGAACACGCCGGTGATCGCGTTCGGCATGCCGAGCCGCGACTGCGACAGTTCGCCGCCGATGTAGAACAGCGCCATGATGAAGCTGGAAAACACCACGCCGACCGGATGCAGGCGCCCGACGAAGGCGACGATGATCGCGGCGAAGCCGTAGCCGGGCGACACGGTCGGCGTCAGCTGGCCGATCGGGCCGAGCACCTCGGCCACACCGGCCAGCCCGGCCAGCGCGCCGCATGCCAGCATCGAGGTCCACAAGGCCTTGCGCGACGAAAAACCGGCATAGCGCGCGGCGGCCGGCGCCATGCCGCCGACCTGCAGGCGGAAGCCGGCGAAGCTGCGCGACAGGAAGACCCAGCCGAGCGCCGACGCCAGCAGCGCGATCACGATACCCAGGTGCAGCCGCGTGCCGCTCACGATGATCGGTAGCAGGAAGCCGTCGGACAGCATGCGCGACTGCGGGAAGTTGAAGCCTTCCGGATCGCGCAGTGCGCCGTGCACCAGCAGGCTCAGCAGCAACTGCGCGACGTACACCAGCATCAGCGACACCAGGATTTCGTTGGCATTGAAGCGGTCGCGCAGGAAGGCGGTGATCGCCGCCCATGCCATGCCGCCCGCCATGCCGGCGATCAGCACCAGCGTGATCATCAGGGCGCCGCCGCCTTCGCCGTGGTCGAAGAACAGGCCGACCGCGCCGCCGCAGATCGCGCCAAGTACCAGTTGGCCTTCGGCGCCGATGTTGAACACGTTGGCGCGGAAACAGATCGCCAGGCCGACCGCAATCAGCAGCAGCGGCGCGACCTTCACGCCGACTTCCGACCAGCCTTGAAGATCCTTGATCGGTTCGAGAAAGAACACCGCGAGGCCGGTGACCGGGTTCTTGCCGAGCGCGATGAACAGGATCACGCCGCACGCCACCGTCAGCAGCAGCGCGAACAATGGCGACAGCCAGGACATCAGCGCCGACGGGCTGGGCCGTTTTTCCATCTTAAGCACGATCGGCCTCCTGTTGGTGCGCGCGCGGTCCGCCTTCCCACAGGCCGCTCATCCACTGGCCGATGCGGTCGACGTCCGCTTCCGCGCGTTTGATCGACGGCGACATCCGGCCCTTGGCGATCACGAGCAGGCGGTCTGAGATTTCAAACAATTCGTCGAGCTCTTCCGAGATCACGAGCAAGGCGCAGCCGGCATCGCGCAGCGCGACCAGCTCGGCGCGGATCTGCGCGGCGGCGCCGACGTCGACACCCCAGGTCGGCTGGGCGACGATCAACACTTTCGGATTGCGCACTACTTCGCGGCCGACGATATATTTCTGCAGGTTGCCGCCCGACAGGCTGCCGGCGGTCGCCTGATGGCCGGCAGCCTTGACCTTGAAACGACCGATGATCGAAGACGCGATATGCTTGATCGCGCCGAATTTCACCAGCCCGAATTCGACCGTCTCCCTGGTTTGGTGCGACAGCAAAATATTCTCGGCTAGCGACAGATCGGGCACGGCACCGCGCCCCAGCCGCTCTTCCGGCACGAAGCCCAGCCCGCGCGCGCGGCGGGCCGCGGCATGCATGCGGCCGATCGCTTCGCCGTCGAACAGGATCGCGTCGGCCGCGGCGCGCGGATCTTCACCCGACAGCGCGGCGAGCAATTCCTGCTGGCCGTTGCCGGAGACGCCGGCGACGCCGACGATTTCGCCCGCGCGCAGGTCGAAGCTGATATCGGACAGCGCGGTGGCAAACGGATGGCTTTTTTCCAGGGACAGCTGGCGCACCGACAGCACGGTGTCGCCGGGCTGCCGATCGGAATGCAGGATCGCCGGCGGCTCCGAACCGATCATCAGGCGCGACAGGCTGGCCGCGGTTTCCTGCGTCGGATCGCAGATGCCGGTGACCTTGCCGCCGCGCATCACCGTGCACTTGTGGCACAGCGCGCGGATTTCGTCGAGCTTGTGGCTGATGTAGAGAATGCTGCAACCCTCTGACGCCAGCTGGCGCAGCGTCGCGAACAGTTTTTCGACCGCCTGCGGCGTCAGCACCGAGGTCGGTTCGTCGAGAATCAGCAGTTGCGGCCTAGCCAGCAGCGCGCGCACGATCTCGACGCGCTGGCATTCGCCGACCGACAGCGTATGCACATGGCGCTGCGGTTCGAGATCGAGACCGTACTGGCGCGCGGTGGTTTCGATGCGCTCACTCAGCTCGTCGAGCCTGGTGTCTCTCGGCAGCCCGAGTGCGATGTTCTCGGCCACGGTCAACGTATCGAACAGCGAAAAATGCTGGAATACCATCGCGATGCCCAGCTTGCGCGCTTCCGCCGGATTCGCGATATGCACCTCGCGGCCGTTCCAGAAAACCTGCCCGGCATCAGGCTTGACCGAGCCGTAGATGATTTTCATCAGCGTCGATTTGCCGGCGCCGTTCTCGCCGAGGACCGCGTGGATCTCGCCCGGCATCACGTTCAGATCGACGCCGTCGTTCGCGACCACCGCAGGATATCGCTTCGTGATCCTGCTTAATGTCAGACGGGTATCCATGTCTCGTTGTTCTCCGAGCCGCTCCATATCGAAGGCGATATGGTAATAGCTTCGGCATTATTTTTTTTGTTATTGCGGAAAATGTCCTGCTGCCGCCTTCCGTGGAACATTCCGGCGCGGAGTTGGCCCTGCGCTGCGCAGCTCGCGGCGAAATACGCTTTAATAATGCAGCCGTACTGATACGGCACGATAAGGAGAAGACATGATGAGCTTGACGGAGAGGTTCTTCAAACTGAAGGAGCAGGGAACGGACGTGCGCACCGAGCTGCTCGCCGGCGTCACCACTTTCCTGACCATGGCATATATTATTTTCGTGAATCCGTCGATCCTCGGCGACGCCGGCATGCCGAAGGACGCGGTGTTCGTCGCCACCTGCGTGGCGGCGGCGATCGGCACGCTGATCATGGGACTGTACGCGAACTACCCGATCGCGCTGGCGCCCGGCATGGGCCTGAACGCCTATTTCGCGTACAGCGTGGTCAAGGGCATGGGCTATACCTGGGAAGCGGCGCTGGGCGCGGTGTGCATCTCCGGCATCCTGTTCCTGATCGTCAGCGTGCTGCGCATCCGCGAAATGATCATCAACGGCATTCCGCATTCGATCCGCACCGCGATCACTGCCGGCATCGGCCTGTTCCTGGCGATCATCTCGCTGAAGAACGCCGGCATCATCGCCGCGCATCCGGCCACCTTCATCACGCTCGGCGACCTGCACAAGGCGCCGGCGCTGCTGGCGATCACCGGCTTCTTCCTGATCGTCGCGCTCGACCGGCTGAAGGTCAGGGGCGCGATCCTGATCGGCATTCTGGCCGTCACCATTCTCAGTTTTCTGTTCGCCGGCAACAAGTTCATGGGCATCGTGGCGACGCCGCCGTCGATCAGCCCGACGCTGTTCAAGCTCGATATTTCCGCCGCGCTGTCGGCCGGCATCCTGAACGTGGTGCTGGTGTTTTTCCTGGTCGAACTGTTCGATGCGACCGGCACGCTGATGGGTGTCGCCAACCGCGCCGGCCTGCTCAAAGCCGGCAAGATGGATCGCCTGAACAAGGCGCTGATCGCCGACAGCGGCGCGATCGTCGCCGGCTCCTTCCTCGGCACGTCGAGCACCACCGCCTACATCGAGAGCGCCGCCGGCGTGCAGGCCGGCGGCCGCACCGGCCTGACCGCGGTGGCGGTGTCCGTGCTGTTCCTCGCCTGCCTGTTCATCGCGCCGCTGGCTGGCGCGGTGCCGGCCTATGCGACCGCGCCGGCGCTGTTCTACGTCTCCTGCCTGATGCTGCGCGAGCTGGCCGACATCGGCTGGGACGACGCCACCGAAAGCGTGCCGGCGGTGATCACCGCGCTGATGATGCCGTTCACCTACTCGATCGCCAACGGCATCGCGTTCGGCTTCATCGCCTATGCCGGCCTGAAGCTGTTCACCGGCCGCGCAAAGGAAGTGCCGGTGATCGTATGGGTCATCGCGGCGATTTTCATCTTCCGTTACATGTATCTGGGCGCCGAATAAATCTTGCCCAGCGGATGGCAAAAGGGTTGGCTAACGGCCAACCCTTTTTGTTCGCATGCACTAGCTCCCCCGATACGTCGAATACGCCCACGGCGACACCAGCAGCGGCACATGGTAATCCTGGCTCGCATCGGCAATTCCGAACGCGATCGTCACGCGGTCGATGAAGCGCGGTTCAGGGGCCGGTACACCCTGCGCGGCGAAGTAGTCGCCGGCAGCAAACACCAGTTCGTACTGCCCGACCCGCATCTCCTTGCCCTGCAGTAGCGGCTTATCGCAGCGCCCGTCCCGATTGGTGACCACGCTGCGCAACAGCATGCGGCCGCCGTCGTCGATTGCATATAGCTCGATCGCCACGCCAGCACCCGGCTTTCCCTGCGTTACATCCAGCACGTGCGTGCTCAGTTTTCCCATGCTTTTCTCCCAATACGGCCATCATGAACACCTCGACTTGCTCACCTGCAAATCACACGGGCAAGCGCCCCACTCCTGCCATAAGCGTGTATATATATCAATTATGCGAAATCCGGTATGACGAGAGGAAGTAGACACCACCTTATCCCTATTGCAAGTTTCGGAAGTGTCCGGCCATAAAATCGACGGCGCCGGCATCACACCAGGCGGAGATAGCATGTCACAACCCATACGTTTCTTTTACCGTGGCGCGCTGCAAACGATAGCGGACGCAGCGCCGACGCAGACCGTTCTGCAGCATGTGCGCGAAGTCCATCGCTGCACCGGCACCAAGGAGGGCTGCGCGGAGGGCGATTGCGGCGCATGCACGGTGGTGATCGGCGAGCTGAAAGGCGATACGGTCGAGCTGAAGGCCGTCAATTCCTGCATCCAGTTCGTGCCGACGCTGGACGGCAAGGCCTTGTTCACCGTCGAAGACCTGAAGCAAGCGAACGGCGATCTGCACCCGGTGCAGCAGGCGATGGTCGAATGCCACGGCTCGCAATGCGGATTTTGCACGCCCGGCTTCGTGATGTCGCTGTGGGCCTTATACCTGAAGCAGGAAGGCAGAGCCGGCGCGCCGTCGCGCAAGGAAATCGACGACACGCTGTCCGGCAACCTGTGCCGCTGCACCGGCTATCGTCCGATCATCGATGCCGCGCAACGCATGCTCGAACTGCCGAAGGCCGACTTCGACCGTGCCGCGTTGGCGGCATCGCTGCGGGTGATCCAGCGCAAGGACATGTTGAGCTACACGCATGACGGTCAATCCTTCCACGTGCCGCTGACGCTCGAGCAACTGGTCAAGCTGCGCGCGGAAAATCCGGGCGCGACCATCCTGTCCGGTTCGACCGACGCCGGCCTGTGGGTGACCAAGCAGATGCGCGATCTCGGCGACATCATTTATCTGAACCAGGTCGCCGAGTTGCGCGCGCTGGCCGTGCAGGACGGCAAGCTGCATGTCGGCGCGGCGGTATCGCTCGAGGAAGCGTACGCGGCGCTGTGCAGCCACTATCCGCAGGAATTGCAAGAGCTGCGGCAGCGCTTCGCGTCGCTGCCGATCCGCAACGCCGGCACGCTCGGCGGCAACGTCGCCAACGGCTCGCCGATCGGCGATTCGGCGCCGTGGCTGATCGCGCTCGGCAGCGAGATCGTACTGCGCGGCCAGGGCGGCCGGCGCGTGCTGCCGCTGGAAGCCTTCTACCTCGGTTACCAGAAAAAGGATTTGCGCGCGGACGAATTCGTCGAAGCGCTGCGCGTACCGCTGCCCCACCCCGGACTGCGCTTTCGCACCTACAAGCTGGCCAAGCGCTTCGACCAGGATATCTCGGCGGTCTGCGCGGCGTTCTCGATCACGCTCGACGGCGCTATCGCACGCAACGCGCGCATCGCGTTCGGCGGCATGGCGGCAACCTCGCGCCGCGCGCCGCAAGCGGAGGCGGCGATCGAGGGCCGCGCATGGAGCGAAGCAACGCTGCAGCAGGCGATGCAGTCGCTGGCGCGCGATTACACGCCGCTCACCGACATGCGCGCTTCCGGCGGTTACCGGATGAAGGCCGCGCAAAACCTGTTGCGCCGCTTCTGGCTGGAAACGCGTCCCGACGCGCCGCTGCCGAATGCGGCGGTCAATGCATTTGCTTGCGCCTGAGAGAACATCATGAATAGGCAGTCCGAATCCTTCCTGCAACAGGACAGTGCCGGCTGGGCCGAAGTCGGCAAGCCGCGTCCGCATGAATCGGCGGCGCTGCATGCGCTGGGCGAGGCAACTTACACCGACGACATTCCAGAACTGCACGGCACGCTGCACGCGGCGCTCGGCCTGTCGCAAAAAGCGCATGCGAAAGTGCACGCGATCGATCTGGCGGAAGTGAAGAAATCGCGCGGCGTGGTGGCCGTCTACAGCGCGCAGGACATCCCCGGCGCTAACGATTGCGGTCCGATCGTCCACGACGATCCGATCCTGGCCGACGGCCTGGTCGAATACGTCGGCCAGCCATTGTTCATCGTGGTCGCCGACACGCACGACAACGCGCGCCGCGCGGCGTGGCTGGCGAAAGTCGACTATGAAGAATTGCCGGCAATCCTGACGCCGCAGCAAGCGAAGCAGGCGCAATCCTTCGTGCTGCCGCCGATGCGCCTGGCGCGCGGCGATTTCCAGCGTGCGTTCGAACAGGCTCCGCACCGGCTCAAGGGCGAGCTGCACGTCGGCGGCCAGGAACAGTTCTACCTCGAAGGCCAGATTTCGTATGCGATCCCGAAAGAGGATCGCGGCATGCTGGTCTACTGCTCGACCCAGCACCCGTCGGAAATGCAGCATGTGATCGCGCACGCGCTCGGCCTGCATTCGCACCACGTCGTGGTCGAATGCAGGCGCATGGGCGGCGGCTTCGGCGGCAAGGAATCGCAGTCGGCCTTGTGGGCGGCGGCGGCCTCGATCGCCGCCGCCCAGCTGCAGCGCCCGGTCAAGCTGCGCGCCGACCGCGACGACGACATGATGGTGACCGGCAAGCGCCACTGCTTTCATTACGAATACGAAGTTGGCTACGACGACGACGGCCGCATCGTCGCGGCGAAGTTTGAAATGGTGCTGCGCGCCGGCTATTCGGCCGATCTGTCCGGCCCGGTGGCGACGCGCGCGATCTGCCATGTCGATAACGCGTATTACCTGTCCGACGTCGACATCGTCGCGCTGTGCGGCAAGACCAACACGCAATCGAACACCGCGTTCCGCGGCTTTGGCGGTCCTCAGGGCGCGATCGCAATCGAATACGTGATCGACGAGATCGCGCGCAATCTCGGCAAGGACCAGCTCGACGTGCGCAAGATCAATTTCTACGGCCGCAGCGGCGACGAAGGCCGCAAGCTCACGCCGTACGGCCAGAAAGTGCAGGACAACGTCATCCACGAGCTGGTTGCCGAGCTGGAGGCCAGCAGCGACTATCGCCGGCGCCGCGCCGATGTGCGCGCCTTCAACGCGGACAGCCCGGTGTTGAAGAAAGGCCTGGCGATCACGCCGGTCAAATTCGGCATTTCATTCAACCTGACGCATCTGAACCAGGCCGGCGCGCTGGTGCATGTGTATGTCGACGGCTCGGTGCTGGTCAATCACGGCGGCACCGAAATGGGCCAGGGCATCAACACCAAGGTCGCGCAGGTGGTTGCGCACGAACTCGGTCTCGACCTGTCGCATGTGCGCGTGTCCGCGACCGATACCAGCAAGATTGCGAATACCTCGGCCACCGCAGCATCGACCGGCGCCGATCTCAACGGCAAGGCGGCGCAGGACGCGGCGCGGCAGATTCGCGAACGGCTGACCGCGTTCGCCGCGCAAAGCTTCCAGGTCGATCCGGCGAAGATCGTCTTCGCCGCCGATCACGTGTATATCGACGGCCGCCCGGAGCCTTTCCCGTCGCTGGTGCACAAAGCGTACAACGCGCGTATCCAGCTGTGGTCGGACGGCTTCTACGCGACGCCCGGCCTGCACTGGGATGCGGCGACGATGACCGGCAACCCGTTCTTCTATTTCGCGTACGGCGCCGCGGTATCGGAAGTGGCAGTCGATACGCTGACCGGCGAATGGAAGTTGTTGCGCGTCGACGCGTTGCACGACGCCGGCGACTCGCTCAATCCGGCGATCGACATCGGCCAGCTGGAAGGCGGCTTCATCCAGGGCATGGGTTGGCTGACCACCGAGGAATTGTGGTGGGACGAGACAGGTAAGCTGATGACGCATGCGCCGTCGACCTACAAGATTCCCGCCGTGTCCGATTGCCCGGCAGACTTTCGCGCCAGCCTGTTCAAAAACCGCAACCTGTCCGATAGCATCCACCGCTCGAAGGCGGTTGGCGAACCGCCATTGCTGCTGTCGTTCTCGGTATTCTTCGCGATCCGCGACGCGATCGCCAGCGTCGCCGATTACAGGTTCAATCCGCCGCTGAACGCGCCGGCGACCAGCGAAGCGATCTTGAATGCGGTGGAAGCGGTGGAAACGGTGCGGACGACCGCAGATGAAGGATAGTAGGGTGGGCACCACGTGCCCACCCTACGACCTACCAATCTCAACTGACGGGACAAGCAATGGACAACTGGCTATCCGCGATCGATGCCCTTTCCGCCGCCGCGACACCCGCGGTGCTGGTCACCGTCACCTCGATCGAAGGCTCGGCGCCGCGCGAGCCGGGCGCGAAGATGCTGGTCAGTGCGCATGCGCAGTTCGACACGATAGGCGGCGGCCACCTGGAAATGCGCGCCTGCGAGATCGCGCGCGACATGCTGGCGACGGCGACCGAGCGCCGCATCGGCCGCGTCGCGCTCGGCCCCAGTCTCGGACAGTGCTGCGGCGGGGTCGTGCATCTGGCCTTCGAACGCATCGACCACTCCGTTCACGCTTACTACGATTGCCTGGCCGCACGCTGGCGCGAGCGGCAGGATAGCTGGCGGCTGGTCGCGCTGGACGCGGCATTGCCGCCGGCGCTGGCCGATCGTGACGGCCGTTGTGTTGCCGGCGAGATGCCGCCCTCGCTGATCGATTTCGACCGCGAGCGGCCATGCCATCTGAGGCAGGATGCCCAAGGCCGCCATTGGCTGGTCGATCCTTGCCGCGCGCATCGCGCGCAGCTGGTGCTGTTCGGCGCCGGCCATGTCGGCGCCGCGATCATACGCGCGCTGGCCGAATTGCCCTGTCATGTGACCTGGGTCGATGAACGCGACGACATGTTTCCGGACAGCGTGCCGGCCAACGTGAAGCTTGAGATCACCGACACGCCGGAAGCAGTGGTCGACGAAGCGCCGCCCGGATCGAGCTACCTGGTGCTGACGCATAGCCACGCGCTGGACCAGCGACTGTCGGAAACCATCCTGCGCCGCGCGGATGTCGGCTGGTTCGGGCTGATCGGCTCAATGACCAAGCGCAGGCAGTTTGAGCATCGGCTGCGCGAGCGTGGCATCGCACCGGAACGGCTGCGCGACATGGTGTGTCCGATCGGCGTGCCGGGCATCAGCGGCAAGCAGCCGGCAGTGATTGCGGCGTCGGTGTGCGCACAGTTGTTGCAGGTGTGGGAGGCGGAAGAGCGGGCGCGCGCTGACGCACAGCATCCCCATCCAGAAACACAGGAAGCCCCGGAATGACATCTACCGCAGCGCCCGACTGCCAGGCCTACCGCGCCGGCATCCTCCATTTCAGCGCCGACCCCGCGTTCAACGACAACGCCTACGCGTGGCATGAGGACGGTCTGCTGATCGTTTGCGACGGGCGCGTGTATGCGGCCGGCGACTATGCGCAGCTGCGCTATACCTTGCCGGCCGGCGCGCAGCTGCACGACTGGCGCGGCAAGCTGATCGTGCCCGGCTTCATCGACACCCACATCCATTATCCGCAGACCGACATGATCGCGTCGCCAGCGACCGGGCTGCTGCCGTGGCTGGAGACGTATACCTTCCCGGTCGAGCGCAAGTTCGCCGATTCCGAACATGCGCAGGAAGTCGCGCGCTTCTTCCTCGACCAGCTGCTGCGCTGCGGCACCACCACCGCGATGGTGTACTGCACCGTGCATCCGACCTCGGTCGACGCGTTCTTCGGCGAAAGCGAAAAGCGCAATCTGCGCATGGTCGCGGGCAAGGTCCTGATGGACCGCAATTGCCCGGAATTCCTCCGCGATACGGCGGAAGGCGGCGTGCGCGACAGCGAACAATTGATCCGCACCTGGCACAAGCGCGGCCGTCAACTGTACGCGATCACGCCGCGCTTCGCACCGACTTCGACCGAAGCCCAACTGCAGCTGGCCGGCGAACTCGCGCGCGCCTATCCCGACGCTTTTCTGCAAACCCACGTCGCCGAAAACACCGGCGAAGTCGCGTGGGTGAAATCGCTGTTTCCCAACGCGCGCAGCTATCTCGACGTGTACGACCATTACGGCATGCTGCGGCCGCGCGCGATGTATGCGCATTGCATCTGGCTCGACGATCGCGATCGCGCGCGCATGCGCGACACGCAGTCGGCGGCGGCGATCTGCCCGACTTCCAACCTGTTCCTCGGCAGCGGTCTGTTCGACTTCGCGCGCGCCGATGCCGAGCAGATGTTGCTGTCGCTGGCGACCGACGTCGGCGGCGGCACCTCGTTCTCGATGCTGCAGACGATGAATGAGGCGTACAAGGTGGCACGCCTTGGCGGTGCCTGCCTGTCGGCGCTGCGCATGTTTTACCTGGCGACGCTGGGCGGCGCGCGCAGCATGCAACTCGAAGGCACGATCGGCAATTTTATAGCGGGCGTGGAAGCGGATTTCGTGGTGCTCGATCCGCGCGCGACGCCGCTGCTGGCGCGCCGCAGCGAGCGCGCCCAGAGCCTAGAAGAACTGCTGTTCGCATTCGCCATGCTGGGCGACGACCGTGCGGTGGCGGCGACCTATAGCGGCGGTCGCCAGGTGCATGCGCGTGGCGCCGACCGCGCCGGCTAAATAGCGGCCCGGCCGCCGGTGCGAACCCGAACCGCCACACCGTCGCGGTCGGTTATCATGGCGGCCGGCAACGCGGTCGGCGCGCAGCACGCGCTACGCTTGCACGGCGAGTACCTATCACGGCTGCGAAGGCCTCGCACTATCGGCTGCGGCATTCAGTTCAATGCGCAGGCCGGCGGCGGGCTGCTGCGCAAGCTGGACGCGCTTTCCACCGATGATCAAGATCAATTTTTTAAAAGGAGCAATCATGCCAACCATTAATGTACAAATGTTTGAAGGGCGCACGCTCGAGCAAAAGCGTGCGTTCGTTAAGGCGATCACCGAAGCCGCCTGCGCCAGCCTGCAGTGCAAGCCGGAGTCGGTCGATATCATCATCCAGGATGTGAAGAAGGAAAACTGGGCGACCGCCGGCAAGCTGTGGAGCGACTGAGGATTTGTTACAAAGAATCCGCGCAGAACGTGCCGCTTTGTTCTTTAATATAAATAGGAACAAGGAGCATTTCGGCATGAACAGGCAGATCACAGCAGCAGCAACCGTAGTCGCGTTGACACTCGGCGCCGTGGCTGTAAATGCGCACGCGCATGGCCAGGTGCAATGGTCGGTCACGGTCGGGAGTTCCGGCTATCCGCCGCCGGCCACTGTCTACTACTATCCGCAGCAACCGCAATACATGTACGGCGCGCCGCCGCCCGTTGTTTATGTGCCGCCGGCCGTCGTCTACAGGTCGCCGCCACCGGTGTATGTGATGCCGCCGCCGGTGCTGTATTTCGAATACGGCAACCAGCGCGGCTATCCGCTACGCGACTATCGCTCACACGACTGGTCGCACGACCGGCATGACTGGTCGCATGACCGGCGCGACGGTCGCCGCTGGGAACACGGGAATCGTCACCGCTGGTAGGCCAAGCAGCTGCACTTGCAGGGTAGGCACGCGGCGATGAGTTTGCTGGCGCCATCGCCAGCGGAGAGGGCTCCCCGCCTCCATCGTTTTGCTTTTTTCCTCCACGGCTAGTCCGCCGCCATTTGACGCAACGCAGGATTGCCGATGGAGCGGCGGCGCTTGCTTCGATTTGGTTTAGAGTACCGGTTTCGAATCCTTCGAGCGGGGAACGTGCCATGCCCACTATTTTCGACGCCGGTCTGGATCGCAATATCGCCAATTACACGCCATTGTCGCCACTGACTTTCATCGAGCGCGCGGCAAGCGTCTATCCCGACCGTCTTGCGATCATCCATGCCGACCTGCGCCGCAACTGGGCCGACACCTATCGCCGCTGCCGCCAACTGGCGTCCGCGTTAAGCAGCCGCGGCATCGGGCTCGGCGACACCGTCGCGGTGATGCTGCCGAACACGCCGCCGATGGTCGAAGCGCACTTCGGCGTGCCGATGACCGGCGCCGTGCTCAACACGCTGAATACGCGACTCGATGCCGAATCGATCGCCTTCATGCTCGACCACGGCGAAGCGAAAGCCGTGATCGTCGACCGCGAATTCTCCGCCGTCATGCAGGCCGCGCTGGCGCTCATCGGCGCGCGCCAGCCGCTGGTGATCGACGTCGACGACGCCGCATACGGCGGCCCGGGCGAACACATCGGCAATGTCGAATACGAAGACTTCATCGCCGGCGGCAACCCGGATTACGAATGGCAACTGCCATCCGACGAATGGCAGGCGATCTGCCTGAATTACACGTCCGGCACCACCGGCAACCCGAAAGGCGTGGTGTACCACCATCGCGGCGCCTTCCTCAACAGCCTGTCCAACATTCTCGAATGGGATATGCCGAAGCATCCGGTGTATCTGTGGACGCTGCCGATGTTCCATTGCAACGGCTGGTGCTTTCCGTGGACCGTCGCCGCGCGCGCCGGCATCAACGTCTGCCTGCGCAAGGTCGACGCGCAAGCGATCTTTGGCGCGATCCGGCAACACCAGGTCACGCACTACTGCGGCGCGCCCATCGTGCACAGCCTGCTGATCAATGCGCCGGACGAAATGAAGGCCGGCATCGACCACCGCGTGCAGGCGATGGTCGCCGGCGCCGCGCCGCCGGCCGCGATGATCGAAGGCATGGAAAAGCTCGGCTTCGACATCACGCATGTCTACGGCCTGACCGAAGTCTACGGGCCGGCGTCGGTATGCGTGAAGCACGAGGAATGGGACGCGCTCGACATCGGCGAACGGGCGCGGCTCAATGCGCGGCAAGGCGTGCGCTATCACCTGCAGCAGGCGATCGCGGTGCTCGATCCGGACACCATGCAAGCGGTGCCGGCCGACGGCGAAACCATGGGCGAGATCATGTTCCGCGGGAACATCACCATGAAGGGCTACCTGAAAAACGAAAAGGCCACCGCCGAAGCCTTCGCCGGCGGCTGGTTCCATACCGGCGACTTGGCGGTGATGAATCCCGACGGCTACGTCAAGATCAAGGACCGCAGCAAGGACATCATCATCTCCGGCGGCGAAAACATTTCCAGCATCGAAGTCGAGGACGTGCTGTACCGCCACCCGGCGGTCATGGCCGCCGCGGTGGTCGCCAAGCCCGACCCGAAATGGGGTGAAACGCCGTGCGCCTTCGTCGAACTGAAGCCCGGCGTAACAGTGCAGGCAGAAGACATCGTCGCCCACTGCAAGAAGCATCTCGCCGGCTTCAAGGTGCCGCGCAGCGTCGTGTTCGGCGAACTGCCGAAGACCTCGACCGGCAAGATCCAGAAATTTGCGCTGCGGGCGCAGGCAAAGTCGGTGGAAGCGCTGGAATAAGGGCGCCCTTCTCACTCATAAATATAGGCGCCGACTTCAGGTAAGTCGTCAGATGACGTGGGTCAAAACCACCGTCGTTCCCGATTCGACCTGGCCGACATGACGGTTCCAACGCATTCCGAACACCGAACGAAGCGCCGCACTTATCATTTCAACAAGACTCGACGTTCAAAAACACGCGCTCCGGTAGATGCAAAATTGACATCGGAATCTCGCGACTACTCAATAAATGCATAACCAAATAACTTTATAT
>UEXY01000050.1_pt1 | contig 21664 bp, 15 predicted proteins | sample 4301061 | NCBI WGS metagenome assembly UEXY01 (sample SAMEA4773184, study PRJEB27434) | metagenome | biome: 2259; feature: agricultural soil; material: soil | place: USA | collected 2014-09 | depth 0.25 m | reverse complement strand
GACCTTCGCCGTGTTCATGAAAACCATCTGCGCGGTTTGCGGTGCAAGACGCGCCATCACCGCAGCCGCAGCCGGCCCCTGCAGGGCCAGCAATGCGCGGTCCGTGAGTTCCTCGATATTGCAGCGCCCCGCCAGGTGCTTCTTCAGATGCGCGACGTCCTGCTGCTTGCAGGCCGCATTGACGACGACAAACAGATGGTCGCCACCGTTGGACACCATCAGGTCGTCGAGAATGCCGCCCTGCTCGCTGGTGAACATCGCATAACGCTGGAAATTGACCGGCAAGTCGACGATATCGACCGGCACCAGCGTTTCCAGCGCCGCCGCCGCTTCGGCGCCGGACAGACGAACCTGCCCCATGTGCGACACGTCGAACAGCCCGGCCTGGGTGCGCGTATGGATATGCTCCTTCAGCACGCCGGTCGGGTACTGCACCGGCATTTCATAGCCCGCGAAAGGCACCATCCTCGCGCCCAGTTCGCCGTGCAGGTTGTAGAGCGGCGTGCGCGCCAGCGCTTGCGTGGTATCCATAGACATCGCTTCCTTTGTTATTGAATGTAAATCGATCGGCGCTGCGTTCGCATCAGCACTCGATCACGTTGACTGCGAGCCCTCCGCGCGCAGTCTCCTTGTACTTGATCTTCATATCGGCGCCGGTCTCGCGCATGGTCTTGATCACCTTGTCGAGCGAAACGAAATGGTGGCCGTCGCCGCGCAGCGCCATGCGCGCCGCATTGATCGCCTTGATCGAACCCATTGCATTGCGTTCGATGCACGGCACTTGCACCAGCCCGCCGATCGGGTCGCAAGTCAAGCCGAGATTGTGTTCCATGCCGATTTCGGCAGCGTTCTCGACCTGCTCGGGGGTACCGCCCATGACTTCGGCCAGCGCGCCGGCCGCCATCGAACAGGCGACGCCGACTTCGCCCTGGCAGCCGACTTCCGCGCCGGAAATCGACGCGTTTTCCTTGTACAGGATGCCGATCGCAGCCGCCGTCAGCAGGAAGCGGATCACGCCGTCTTCGTTCGCGCCCGCAACGAAGCGATGGTAGTAATGCAACACTGCCGGCACGATACCGGCGGCGCCGTTGGTCGGCGCGGTCACGACGCGCCCGCCCGCGGCATTTTCCTCATTGACCGCCAGCGCATACAGATTGACCCAGTCAAGCGTGGTCAACGGATCGCGCAGGCTCACTTCCGGCTGGCTTGACAGTTTGCGATACAGTTCGGCGGCGCGCCGCTGCACCTTCAGGCCGCCGGGCAAGGTCCCTTCCCTCTCGCAGCCGCGCTTCACGCAATCCTGCATCACCTGCCAGATCTTCAGCAGGCCTTTGCGCGTTTCTTCTTCCGGGCGCCAGGCGGTCTCGTTTTCCAGCATCAGCTGGCTGACCGACAGATGATTATCGCGGCATAGCGCCAGCAGTTGGTCGGCGCTTTTGAACGGATAGCGCAGCACGGTCGTGTCCGGCACGATGCGATCGGTGCCGGCCGTATCTTCATTGACGACGAAGCCGCCACCGACCGAGTAGTAGACCTTGCTTCGGATCTCGGTGCCTGCGGCGTCGTAGGCGGTGAAGCGCATGCCGTTCGGATGGTAAGGCAGCGACTGCCGCCGGTAGAGCAGCAGGTGCTCGCTCTCGACAAACGGGATTTCCTTTTCGCCGAGCAACGCGATACGTCCGGCGCTGCGAATCCGCGCGAGCTTGTCCGGGATGGTGTCGATATCGACCAGGTCCGGCGCTTCGCCCTGCAGACCGAGCAGCACCGCCTTATCGCTGCCGTGCCCTTTTCCGGTGGCGCCGAGCGACCCGTACAGCTCGGACTTGACCGCTTCCGTGCGCGCCAGCAGTCCCGCGTCCTTCAGGCCGCTGACGAAGCGCAGAGCCGCCCGCATCGGCCCGACCGTATGCGAGCTCGACGGTCCGATGCCGATCTTGAACAACTCAAACACACTAATGGCCATGATTTCGCCTATCGTTCCATTCTTCCTTCGACCGCGAAATCCGGATATCGCTCCGGCGACGGAAAACGCCGGCTCGCGGCACAGGCCGCAAGCCGGCGCACGCGGCGCTTACTCGTAGTCGGACATCGGCGGGCACGAGCACACCAGGTTGCGGTCGCCGTAGACATTGTCGACGCGTCCGACCGGCGGCCAGTACTTGTTGCCGCGCAAGGAGTTGACCGGGAACACCGCCTGCTCGCGCGAATACGCGCGGTCCCACTCGCCGGCGATGTCCATCGCAGTGTGCGGCGCATGACGCAGCGCGCTGTCGTCGGCATTGATGCTGCCGTTTTCGATCGCGCGGATTTCTTCGCGAATCACAATCATTGCCTCGCAGAAGCGGTCCAGCTCATCCTTCGCTTCGCTCTCGGTCGGCTCGATCATCAGCGTGCCGGGCACCGGGAACGACATGGTCGGTGCATGGAAGCCGAAATCCATCAGGCGCTTCGCGACGTCATCGACGGTGACGCCGGTGTCTTTCAGCGGACGCAGGTCGACGATGCATTCGTGCGCGACGATACCGTTCTCACCCGCATACAGGATCGGGTAATGCGGCGCGAGGCGCTTGGCGATGTAGTTGGCATTCAGAATCGCCATTCGGCTTGCGTCCTTCAGACCCTGGCGACCCATCAGCTTGATGTAAGTCCAGCTGATCGGCAGGATGCTGGCGCTGCCCCACGGCGCTGCGCATACCGGCGCCGCGTGGTTTTCCAGCATCCGGTGTCCGGGCAGGAACGGCGCCAGGTGCGACTTCACGCCGATCGGGCCGACGCCAGGTCCGCCACCGCCGTGCGGAATGCAGAAGGTCTTGTGCAGGTTCAGGTGCGATACGTCGCCGCCGAACTTGCCGGGCGCGCACAAACCGACCATCGCGTTCATGTTGGCGCCGTCGATATAGACCTGGCCGCCGTGCGCATGAACGATCTCGCAGATTTCACGGACCGCTTCTTCGAATACACCGTGCGTGGATGGATAAGTGATCATGATCGCGGCCAGGTCGGCCGCATGCTTGTCCGCTTTCGTCTTCAGGTCGGCGACGTCGACGTTGCCGCGCTCGTCGCACTGGACCACCACCACCCGCATGCCCGCCATGTGCGCGGTCGCCGGATTGGTGCCGTGCGCGGAACTCGGGATCAGGCAGATGTTGCGGTGGCCTTCGCCGCGGCTCTGGTGATAGGCGCGGATCGCCAGCAGGCCCGCGTATTCGCCTTGCGAACCGGCGTTCGGCTGCAGCGATACCGCGTCGTAGCCGGTGCAGGCGACCAGCATCTGTTCCAGCTCGGTAATCAGTTGCTGATAACCCTGTGCCTGATCGAGCGGCGCGAACGGGTGAATATTGCCGAATTCCTTCCAGGTGACGGGAATCATCTCGGTGGTCGCGTTCAGCTTCATGGTGCAGGAGCCGAGCGGAATCATCGTGCGGTCGAGCGCCAGATCCTTGTCCGCCAACGCGCGCAGGTAGCGCAGCATCTGCGTTTCGGAATGATGGCTGTTGAAGACCGGGTGCGTCAGGTAGGCGCTGCTGCGTGCCAGCGGCGCCGGAATACGGTCGCCCGCCTGTGCTTCGCATGCGGCAAATGAAGGCAAGCTTGCATTGCCGCCGGCAAAGACCGCCCACAGCGTTTCGATGTCCTCGGGCGTCGTCGTCTCGTCGAATGAAACGCCAATGGTGTTGCCGTCGATGGCACGCAGATTGATCGAACGCGCGCGTGCGGCGGCCTGGATTTCCTCGGTGCGGCCGCCGGTGCGCACGGTAACGGTGTCGAAGAACGCGGATGTGCACACCTGGATGTCCAGCTTGCGCAACCCCTCGGCAAATGCCGCGCTCAGGCGATGCACGCGCTGTGCAATGGTCTTCAAGCCTTGCGGACCGTGGTAGACCGCATACATGCTGGCAATGTTAGCCAGCAGCACCTGCGCGGTACACACGTTGCTGGTCGCCTTTTCGCGGCGGATATGCTGCTCGCGCGTCTGCAGCGCAAGCCGGTATGCCTTGTCGCCGTGGCTGTCGACCGATACGCCCACCACACGGCCGGGCATCAGGCGCTTGTTCTCATCGCGCGTCGCGAAGTAAGCGGCATGCGGACCGCCGTAGCCGAGCGGCACGCCGAAACGCTGCGCGGAACCGATTGCGACGTCGGCGCCGAACTCGCCAGGAGGCGTCAGCAGCGTCAGCGCCAGCAGATCGGCCGCGACCACCACCAGCGCGTTCCTGGCATGCGCCTTCGCCACCGTGTCCGCGTAGTCGTGGATCTCGCCGTCCAGCGCCGGATATTGCAGCAGCACGCCGAAGCAATCCAGTTGATCAAGGGCAGTGCGATGATCGCCGACCACGATTTCGATGCCGATCGGCTGCGCGCGCGTGCGCACGACGTCGATAGTTTGCGGGAAACAGTCCTGCGACACGAAGAATACTTTGCTCTTGCTCTTCGAGATGCGTTGACAGAAAGTCATCGCCTCGGCGGCCGCGGTCGCTTCATCCAGTAGCGACGCGTTCGCGATCTCCATGCCGGTGAGGTCCGACACCATGGTCTGGAAATTCAGCAGCGCTTCCAGTCGGCCCTGCGAAATTTCCGGTTGGTAAGGCGTGTATGCGGTGTACCAGGCGGGGTTTTCCAGCAGGTTGCGCAGGATGACGGTCGGCGTGTGGGTGTTGTAATAGCCCATGCCGATATAGGACTTGAACACCTGGTTTTTCGATGCGATCTTGCGCAATGCGTCCAGTACCTCGGGTTCGCTGCGCGCGGCGTCAAGCCTCAGCGCCTCGTCGGTCAGAATCGCGGCCGGCACGACCTTCTTGATAAACGCATCCATGGACTCGAAACCGAGCTCCGCCAGCATCGCTTTCCTGTCTGCCTCGCCAGGACCGATATGTCTGTCGATGAAATCCGTGCGCTGCTGCAAATCCTCAAACGCAGCCCGTTTCTGAACCATGCTTACCTCTCAAAACAAGATTGATGTATTGCGGGCTGAATCGGCCCAATGTACCGGCCATGCCGGCCGCCGCGCATCAGCCCAGCGATTCGATATAGGCCTTGTAGCCCGCCTCGTCGAGCAGGCCGCCAAGGTCGCCGACCTGAGTCGGCTTGAATTTGAAGAACCAGCCGGTGCCCATCGGGTCTTCGTTGACCTTGCCCGGCTCGTCGGCCAGCGTCGCATTGCTTTCGGCGACGACGCCGGCTGCCGGCATCAGGATTTCGCCGGCGGTTTTAACCGACTCGATGACGGCGGCTTCGTCGCCCTTGCCGAGTTCCTTGCCGGCTTCCGGCAACTGGACATAGACCAGGTCGCCGAGATGATCCTGAGCGTAGTCGGTGATGCCGACCGTAACCAGACCGTCGTCTTCAATGCGCAGCCACTCGTGCTCCTGCGTGTAAATGGTCTTGCTCATGTTCATCTCCTGTGAAGTGGTTAGTCGGGTTGGTAGTGTCGACTATTGGTGAAAATGCGAAAAATCACCGGCGCGGCCGGTTGCCGGACGGCTTCAGGGCCATCGTTTCCATTGAATTTGCCGGCAACATGTATCGGTGTTTATGCGGCAAAATTTTAGAGTGTTCCATGTCTTTTTTGTGTTCAAATGACTCGCAAAAACATTGAAAACGGAAGGTATTTTGCACCCGTTTATGCAAAAATGAAAAATAGCATGCTTATTATTTGATTTCCGCACGCAGGCTTTTGGCGCTGAGACAGGGTAGTGGCGGGGACGGTTAGATGATGCAGCCGTGCACGAAGAAAGACCTGATGATCGATACAGTGTGCATGGCCTGGCTCAGACGTCGCCCACGCACCGGCTGGTCTTCCACTCGGGTCACGGCAGCCAGCGCCGCAGTCACGAATGCCAGGTGGCGCCCAAGACGTATGGAATGCACACGCCGATATCGCGCCGCAGAAATTGCGGGAACAACGCACCGATGGAAAGCGTGTCGGGATCGCTGACGTTCGAGTGCCTGCATCGCATGCGGTTTGGGGTCCGCCCGGCAGCGATGGATGAAGTAATCGATTGGCTGACGTTTTACCATCATCGCCGGCTTCGCTCGATGCCGAGCAATCTCAGACCGATACAGCCTGAAGGGAAATGATTCGCCGGTCAGGTTCGACAGACCGCGTAGCGAGCGTGGCGACGGGATATGGAAGATAGGAGCAAGAATAGAGCATCAAGGCGAAAAAAAAGCCGATCAAACTTGATCGGCTAAGGGGTAAAGCTCTTGATTTTCCTTTTGTATTCGTTGATGCAAGGCCTTGAATATATGGTTCGCATCTTCCTTGAAGCCGTCGGGGTTATCAGACACTTTTGATCCTATAGTCCACTTGCGGGCAAACTCCATGTACGCTGATGCGATGCCCCCCATCTCCAGTTGAAACTGTTCGCCGATCTTTGAAATTGAAGAATTTTGTGATCTTGCAAGTGCGGGGTAAAGCACCTGATCCTCAGCAGTAAGATGAAGCTTAATCAAGGCGCTCATGGCTCTAACTTGCTGAGCAATCTCATTCGCATTTTCTGCAATCCCCGCCTGCGTTGTTTTTCTAAGCTGGGTAACGAGTGTCAAAATCTCGTTGTGATCTTTCTTGAATTTTTCGATATTCATAAAAGCTCTCTTTCGTTGTTTGTTTTCATGCCGTTCACATCTGGTCTTCTACAGTATACTCAGGGTTATGATATATGTAGGGTCAGACTCGATTTATGTGCTAGATTCCATCGATGGCTCGTCTTCCCCGTTATTTCGTCAAAGGTGTTCCGCTGCATATCGTCTTGCGGGGCAATAACCGTCAACCGATATTTGGCAGTGACGAGGACCGCCTATCCTTTAGGGACTCCCTGCTCGATGCAGCCAAGCGTCACGACTCGGCCATTCATGCCTATGTCTTCATGACAAACCATATTCATCTGCTGGTTTCGCCAGGCGCGCAGGAGAGTGTGCCCAAGACGATGCAAAGCATAGGGCGGCGCTACGTCCAGTATTTCAATTTCCGTTATAAACGCACAGGAACCTTATGGGAAGGACGCTATCGGGCGACGGTTGTCGATGCCGAGAATTATCTGTTCGAGTGCATGCGTTACATAGAACTTAATCCGGTGCGAGCGGGAATGGTCAGACATCCCCGTGACTATAGTTGGTCAAGCTACCGCGCCAATGCGGAAGCCACGGTGGATGCGTTGGTCAGCCCTCATGGACTGTATTTGGATCTATCCAAGGAGGAGCGTGAGCGTCGCACCGCATATCGAAAATTGGTGAAGGCGCCAATGGATGCACAGTTGCTGGACCAAATTCGCGATTGCACGAACAAGGGATGGGCATTAGGCGGCGAACGTTTCAAGTCGAAGATAGAACGCTTGACGGAACGCAGAACGACTCGGTTACCCAAGGGTAGGCCGAAACAGGAAGGTTCGGAATAATCAAGCCTGACGCCAAATTCTTTAGGCAATCGAAGATCAGCCGCCCCCCGAGATGAGACTGATGGATAAGGAATGGCACATCGGCACGCAGTGCCCACTCTATAAATTTATCCAGTTGATCCACCAGACTAGCCAGCACATCGAACATGCATGCTAGCCTGATCTCGCAGCGCCGCGCGTTGCGAGATCAGGATGTTCTTCATCGCATGTCGTGCGCCAGCCCCTCTTCCGTAGAGATTTTTTCTATCGGACATTCAGCTCATGCGACAGAGCATCAAGGCGCCAGAAAAAAATCAGCCGATCAAACTTGATCGGCTAAAGGGTAGAGCTCTTGATTTTCCTTTTGTATCCGTTGATGCAAGGCCTTGAATATATGGTTCGCCTCTTCCTTGAAACTCTCGGGGTTACCGGACACCGTCGATCCTATCGCCCACTTGCGGGCAAACTCCATGTACGCTGACGCGATACCCCCCATCTCCATTTGAAACTGTTCACCAATCTTTGAAATTGAAGGGGTTTGTGATCTTGCGAATGCGGGGTAAAGCGTCTGATCTTCAGCAGTAAGATGAAGTTTGATCATGGCGCTCATGGTTCTGATTTGCTGAGCAATCACATTCGCATTTTCTACGATCCCTGTCTGAGTTGTTTTTCTGAGTTGTGCAACGAGCGCCAGAATATCGTCGTGATCTTTCTTGAATTTTTTGATGTCCATAAAACCCCCTTTTTTCGTTGTTTGTGTTTACGCCATTCACGCCTTAACCGCTACAGAACATAGGGTTATAGTCAATGTGCAGGGTTGGATTCTGAAGCTTTCTCCTCAAATTTCTCTCGTAAGCCTTTAGGTTTTCATGTCGAACCTGATCGACGAACGCAAGATTGCCGGCGTCCACGGTTTGATCGCTTCTTCGTATCCCGTATTGTTGGCCTCCTCTGGTTTCCAGCGGTCCGGCCTGCCGGCCGAGCACCACTGGTAATGCACTGCGACGCACGGCGAAATAATCCATGACGGATTAGCCCGCGTGCCGCTTACGCCCGCGGCAAGCGCACCGTCAGCACGGTGCCGAACCGATCGTCGGCATCCATCGTAATCGTGCCGTGCTGCGCTTCGGTCACCAGTTTGGCACTGTAGGTGCCGAGGCCGGTGCCGTCCTCTTTGCCGTCGGTGACGTACTTATCGAAGAACCGCTCGCGTATCGCTGCCGGCACCGCCCGATCGTTGCGGATCGTCACGCTGACGGCATCCGCTTCCATGGCAAAGCGCACGTCGATCACCGACTTTTCATCCGACGCTTCCGCTGCGTTCCGGATCAGATTGCCGAACAGCGAGTGGCACAATCCCGGCTCGCCGCGCACCACATAACGATCGGGCGCCACTTCGCCGTTGTCTTCGGCGCCGATGCGGACATCGAGGTGCATGCCGGAAAACGCGGTCAGGGTTTCCTGCCGCACCATCGCCAGCGTGGCCGCCAGATCGACCGCTTCCGGCTGTAGCACGAAGGCGCCGGTTTCCATCCGATACAGGCTGAGCGACTGGTTGACCAGGTCCAGCGCATGCCACGCTTCTGCTTGCACCAGGCACAGCATGTCGTTGCCGTTGTGCGCATCGGCGTCCTCCATCAACAGCATGTCGGTGCCGGTGATGATGGCGTGGATCGGATTCTTCAGATCGTGCTGGGTGATGCGTTCGACGTCTTCGCGCAGCTTGGCAGACGCCGCCAGCGCCGCGTGCTGGCGTGCGAGATCGGCGAAGGCCAGCTTGAGCCGCAGGTGGGTACGGATGCGCGCCTTGAGGATGCCCGGCTCGGCCGGTTTCACGATGTAATCGACGGCGCCGATCTCGAGGCCGCGCACCACGTCCTCGACGCCATCGCTGCCGGTCAGGAAAATGATCGGAATATCGCGCGTGGCCGGATCCGCCTTCAACTGGCGGCACACTTCGTAGCCGTCGATTTCCGGCATCATCACGTCGAGCAGAATCAGGTCCGGCGGCGCCGAGCGCGCCATTGCCAGCGCATCGCGGCCGGAATACGCGGCTGCGGTCGCATAGCTGCCCTTGAGAATTTCCTCGATCAGCACGATGTTGTCCGGCACATCGTCGACCACCAGCACGCGCAGGCCGCCGATGCGGTTTTCGACCTCGGCGGCATTGGCCAGTCCCAGCACCCGCTGCCCGGCCGAGGGCGCCGGCGGGCTGCCGCGCCTTTCCTTGCCGAGCATTCTCTGGACCTTGTTGGCGAGGTCCTGCACTGTATAGGGCTTGACCAGGTATTCCGATACGCCGGCCTGGACCGCCGCGCGCACCCGTTCGCGATCGCTTTCAGCGGTCACCAGCATGAACGGCAGTTCCGCATGCTGCGCTTCGCTGCGCACCCAGCGCAACAAGCCGAGACCGCTCATGCCGGGCATGTTCCAGTCGGAGATCACCGCCGCAACCGCAGTGGTCTTCAGGATCCGCATTGCCTCGGCGCCGTTGGCGGCCTGCAGCGTCTCCTGGAATCCCATATCGCGCAAGCCGGCGGTCACCGCCTGGCGCATCGGCCACTGATCATCCACGACCAGTATCGGGAGCCTCTTTTTCATATTTTTATCAGACTTATTTTCTTGCTGTTGAACAAGATAATAGGCTGAAATTATCTTCATGCAAGTAATATTCCGATACGTTGCGGCATTTGTTTCCACACGGCAATTTAATCTTCCGGCAGGCAAAATTAATGCCGTTGTGCCGACGATTCCGTTAACTTGTTGAAGATCTGGCGGTCGCTTTTTTTCCCACGACGCACTCAGCAAAATTGATGTCCTGCTCGAGCCGCAGCATTACCCTCCGATCTGCCGGAACGGATCCAGCGCGAGGTCGATCAGGCGGCGCTCGCGGACAATCACTTCCGCGGTGGCCGTCATCCCGTAGCGCAGCGGATACTTGGCGTCTCCCACCTGGTAATGATCCCTCTCCAGCTTGACGCGCCCCTCGTATACCGGCTGCTTGGTTTGCGGCGCCGGCTTGGTCGCGGGCGAAATGTATTCGAGCGTGCCGTTGATCAGGCCATAGCGTTGATAAGGGAAGGCATTGAACTTCAGCTTGACCGGGAGGTTTTCGCGCACGAAGGCGCGGTCGTGCTCGGCAATCTCGATCTTCAGGACAGGGCGTGCGTTTTTCGGCGCGATCCCACCCAACGGTGTATTCGCCTGGATCTTGTCTCCCGGCTGGGTGGACGTGACGTCGGTGATGACGCCGTCGACCGGCGCAACGATCAGCAGGAAATTATCCTTATCGATGTTTTCGAACCTGATTCTGGCGGCGGCATCCGCCACCAGGCGCGCCGTTTGCACTTGCAGCCGCAGCTTGTCTTCGGTGTTGGCGACTTCCCGCGAGGCGGACTCGTATTGCAGCCGCAACTTGGCGAGCTCCTGGCCGCTGGTTTCCAGCTGCGCCTTGGCCTGGGTCGATTCCATGCTTTGCCGCGCACCCAGTTCGCTGAGCCGTGATTGCGCCACCCGATAGGCGTTGTCCGCAGCCAGCAGCGCGTTTTTCTTGCCCTCCACCTGTAACTGCGACACGCCGCCGCCGCCGGGCAGTGCGAGCAGCCGCGCGTACTTGTCCGCCTCTTCCTTCGCCGCGTCGCGCGCCCGCCGCGCCTCATCGAGATTGGTGCGTGCTTCCTGTACCTGCGCTTTCTGTCCTTCCGCCAGCTTGCTCGTGCCTTCCGCGACGCGCTTCTCGTGCTGGCGCTCTTCCACTTCCACCTGTTCTTTCAACGCCGCCGCCTTGCGTTCCATCAGCGCCTTCTTTTCCGGGAACTGCTTCCAGTCCCGCTCGGCATCCTCCAGCTTCAACTGCGCTTCGAGCGCATTGGTCGCCGCCTCGATCGCGCCCCTGGCATTGAGCCGGGCGACCACGTCGCCCTTCGATACCGGCTGCCCTTCCGCCATGTAGAGATTCGCCAGCTCGCCGTCGACCGGCGCATAAAAACGCCGCACTTCCGACTCGGGCAGGAGCGTGCCCTGCGCCGTGACGATCACGTCGGCGTGACCGAAGAAGGACCAGAGCAGCGCGGACAGCACCAGCGCCACCATCGCAATGACCACGGCCTCGGTAAACCGCCAGGGTTCCGCGGTCAATATCGCGATGCCCTCGGCGCTATGATCTCCGAGCGCCTCGGTCAGCGGTCTAAGGCGATTGTCGTTCATCGACTGCCCCTCCCAATAACTCCAGCTTGGTCTTCAACAGACCCGGCTCCAGGACACCGCGCAATTCCAGCAGCGAGCGTCGCTGCAGCTCGGTCTCCGCATTGATCTCGTCCCGCATCTTGTTCCATTGAGCGGGAAGTTCAGCTTTCAATTGCTTGTAGATCCGCATGCCCTGCTGCGCATTGTCATGGGCGTCCGACAGCAGACGCGCCTGGGAGCGGAACTTGGCCGAGATGCCCGCGTCCAGCCGCTGCCCTCCTTCAATCGCACCGTTCTCCCGATACTGGCGCCAGCGCTCCTGCGCCCGGTTCAACAGCTCCTGCGCCCGGCCCAGCGCCTTGTCTTTGTACAGGCCGAGATCCTTCTCGGTGGCGCGCAGGTAGTACACGTCTTCGTCGGGGTCGAGCAATCCGTAAAACGATAACAAGCGCTCGTCGTATCCTTTGGCGTCGCGCGTCTTTTGCAGCTGCGCGAACTGCTCCATGACCACCTTCTTGTGTTCCAGCTGTTTGGACGCCACAGCGGCCCACGGGCCGGCGGCCATCTTTTGTAAACCGGCCAAGGCCTGCTGCGCGTTCCCGTCATGCCAGGCCTTGGATACGGCTTCATACTGCTGTACCACCTCGGCGGACGGAAGCCGGCCGCTGGATGTCAACGCACGCAGCCTGGCCTGGAACGGTGGGGTTGAAAACTTGAGCCTGGCGAGAAGAGCGATCAGCAAGCCCGGGCTTTGCGCGCGCATTGCGCTGTCGATCTCCATGTACTGGCGCAGGTCCTGGCGCACGCTGTCCAGGCCGCCCAGCCTCGGATACTTGTCGGCATACTCCTTCAGGGCGGCGTCCAGGGCTTCTGGAAGATCCCGGTCCAACTGCGCGGCGATGGTCGTTTTCAAACGTTCGATCGCGGCCAGATACACGGCATCGTCGCTCTGCAGCTTGCGCAGATGACTGAGCGCTTCGGCGTATGGATCGCGGAATTCCGGCACATAGGATGAAATCCTGGCGAGCGTCCTTTGATGGCCCTGCGTGTCTTCGTCCCATCGCTTCAGGAAGGCCTTGATCTTTTCCTCGTCCGCATAGATTCGGATCGGCGCATCCGTTCCGCCCCTGCCGGCCACAAATTTTTCGAGATCTGCGATCCATTCGAGCTCGCCCAGCAACGGCTGCACGTCGGCGTTATGGCTGCCGAGCCGTTTCATGTCGGCGAGAACCGTGGCCGCGCGATCGAATTCGCGTGCCTTCAGCAGGGTTGACCACTGCGGCACGTTCGCCTTGAGCAGCGCTTCGACGCCCAGCGCCTTGAGTTCCCCGTTGCCCGGAGCGCGCTCCAGCTGCCGGTCGGCGATCGCCGCCGCTTGCGCATAGTCGCCGCGCGCAAGCAGATCCTTCAATTCCCGTTCGGGCGCGCCGTTGAGATAAAGCGCCAGCCCAAGCCCCGCCAGCACCGCGGCCAGTCCGGCTCCCCATCGCAACGCGCGCGCGATGTCCGTGCGTTCGTTGCCCGCAAACGCGTCGATCAGTTCGGAAAACAGGATCGCGAACCGACTCCGCGACTGGCGTTTGTCCGGCTCCTTGCCGCCATCCTCGGCTTGCTTCAACTCCTCGTCGTTCAGCTCATCGTCCTGTTGCCGTCCGTGATCGACGCAGAAGATGTTGAGGAAGGAATCCGCGGCCGCCACGAACGTGGTCTTGTCGGCGTCGGCGGCATGAGCGGCGGCGCCCGGCGCGGCCGGACTCAACTTCGTCACCGTGGGATCGGCTTCGACTTCTTCTTTTTGCAGGCTCACTTCGTACACGAAATGGTGTCCGCCGAATCCGAGCAGATCGCCGTCCTTCAGCGCCACCGCATGCTCGTCCAGGCGCCTGCCGTCGACGAAGGTACCGTTGGTGCTGCCGAGGTCCTCGATAAAAGCCGATCCGCCCTTCAGGAAAATATGGGCATGGCGCCGCGAGATATAGTTCACCTGGTGCGGGTATTCGTTCTGGTAGCGCGAAAATGTCGCATCGACTTTACTGATCAGGAATGGAAACTGGGTGATGACGATAGGCTGCAGCCCAAGGTCGCCGCGCTCCGGACTCAGCGTCAGGCTGAGGAGTCGCGCGACGCGCGCCGGTGCCTCCGAACGCGTGCCGAGCCGTACCCGGTACGACAGCGTCTGTCCGAAGCGGATCTCGTCGCCGTCGTTCAGCCTGCTGGTTTTCTGCCGCACGTTGACGCCATTGACGGTCGTCCCATTCTTGCTGTCCAGGTCGGCGATATAGACGGCGCCGTTCTCGGAAAAGATCCTGGCGTGCCGGCGCGACAGGTCGGCGACGATCTCGGGCGCATACGACGCGAACGGCGCTTCGGTGCGGCCGATGGCAAACAGGGACTCATCGATGTGGATATCGCCCAGCTCCGGATGGGAGATGGGCTTGAGCACGATGTGGTAGCCGGCGAATCCCTGATCTGCTGTCGCATGCATCTCGGCAACCGGAGCTCCGTCAGAAGCCATGTATCGGGCTGGCATCGATCGACTCGCTCATTTGCTCGCATTCCCGACATCGATGGTCGGCCAGCCGCCGCCCAATGCCTTGTAGAGCGTTACCGTGTCCGACAGGATCTGCTGGTGATTCGCCAGCAAGGCAAGCTGCGCCGCCAATAGCGAGCGTTCGGTCTCGAACACCTCCAGCTGGGAAACGACGCCCTCCTTCAGTTGCGCTTCGACCTGCGCGGCAACGACGCCCAGATGATCGATCTGCTGCTGCAATTCGGTTCTCTGTTTTTTATGCGCATTGAGATTGACGAGCGAGTTCTCCACTTCCTCGAAGGCGACGATGACGGTGCGCCGGTACTCCTGCTCGACGACCTTGGTTTGCGCCTCGCTGGTCTTGGCGCGCGCCTTGATGCTGGGATCGAACAAAGGAATGTTGATGCTGGGCAGAAGACCGAAGGTGAAGGATTTGAGCAGATCCAGCAATGCAAAGCTGGACGATCCTCCGCGCCCGGTCAAACTGATGGAGGGCAATTGCGCCAGCTTGGCCTGGCCCACCAGATCGTAGGCCTGCAACACCCGATACTCGGCGGCGACGATGTCAGGCCTGCGCTTGAGCAGCTCGGACGGCAGTCCGGCGGGCACCGCCGGCAGCTGGACTCGTTGCTGCAGGTGGCCGGCCGGAATCTTGAACTCCCCGGCCGGCACGCCCATCAAGGTGGCGAGCGCGTTACCCGCCAGGTCGCGCGCCCTGTTCAATTCCAGCAGATCGTTGGACAGCCGGTTGATCTCCGCGCGTTGCTGCAGCACCCGGGTGTTGGGCAGCAAACCACTCTTGTACATCGCCTCGTAGGTCGCCAGTATCTGTTTGTTCTTGGCCAGGGTTTGCTGCTGCTGGTCGATCTGCTCGTCGAACTGGAGAATCTGGAAATAAGTGGTCGACACGTTCGATACCAGCGTCAGATAGCCCGCGCGCCAGTCGGCCTCGGACGCGCGGAATTCCGCCGTCTGCGCCTGCACACCCTTCTCGACCTTGCCCCAGACGTCGATGTCCCAATTGACTTCGGTGCCCAGGTTGAATTGCTTGGCGAATTTCTGCCCGGTGCTTTTTTCGAAGCTCGCTCCGGCGCCTGCATTCAGGCTCGGCAGCGCACCCGCGCGCGCCTCGCCTATGCCTGCTTCGGCAACCTGGATGCGCGCGGCGAGAATCTTGACGTCGAAATTTCCCTCGATCGCCCTGTTCACCAGATTGTCCAGATAGGGGTCCTGGAATTCCCTCCACCAATCCGGGGTGATCGTGTCGGATGCCGACACCGGAGCCGCCGTGTCCCTTGACCACGAAGATTTGACGGGTGTTTCGGGGCGCCGATATTCCGGCATGCTGACGTCGGCGCAACTGCATAGAAGAGCCGCGCACAGGCCGGTGCACACGGAATGCTTCACAAGCGAATGCGAACGCCGGCAGCCATGATGAACTTCAAATGAATCACGTTGCATGTTTCGACCTGGAGCCGCTGAAAAATGAGTGTGGCGCATTCGCCGCCGACCAGACGCCGGCGTCGACGAACACGTTGAACAATCCGGAATCGATGTGCCCGGCGCGGCATTCGCCTGCCATCAGATCCAGCGCCTGTTCCACCGACAAGGCCTTCTTGTACGGACGGTCTCCGGCGGTGAGCGCATCGTAGATGTCGCAAATGGTCAGGATCCGGGTTTGCACGCTGATCTGGCCGCCGCGCAAGCCCATCGGATAACCCGAGCCGTCCAGTTTCTCGTGATGACCGTGAGCGATCGCGGGAACGCCGGCAAGATCGCGGGTCCAGGGAATCAGAATCAGGAACGAATAAGAATCCACGACATGCGACTCGATCTGCCGGCGCTCTTCCGGCGTCAGGCAACCTTTGGAAACGCTCAACGCCGCGAATTCGCCTTCGTTCAGCAAGGGCAGCGCCGGGCCGTCCGATTCGTGATACGCGTAATCCAGAATTTCCTTCAGGTCGGCCGAACCTTCGGTGTATGAAATAGCGGGTTCGTTCGCGCGCCGAATGGCATCGAGAAATTTGTCCAGGCGCGCGAATTCCTCGCGCAGACCCTCATCGATCTTTCTCTTCTCCTCCCTGAATGCCGCCATGCTCAATTCATGCTGTGCATGCGATTCGACCAGATGCCGGTACGCTTGCCGTTCGAGGCAAGCCTGCGCGTACTTGAAGCGTTGCTCCAGCAAGCGCATATCGGCATGGTGCAGCTTTTTCTCCTTGCGCAGCACATGTTCCCGCACGCCCACCTTGCCGAAATCGTGCAGCAGCGCCGCATACCGGATCTCGCGCAACTGGTCCTTGCTGAAAACGATTTGCCGCAGGCCGAGGTCGGTGGCGCGATCCACCGCCATCGCCAAGTGTTCGGCGTAACCCGCGACCCGGAACGAATGGCCCGCGGTCACCGGATCGCGCTCTTCGATTGCCTGCACCGAGGCGCGAACGAAGCCGTCCAGCAGTTGTTCGATATCGGAATACAGCTGAAAGTTTTTCAGCGCCACCGCGGTTTCCGCGCAAACGCCGGTGAGCATTTCAAGGTCCTGCTCCTTGAACGCGTAGGGGTCCGAAGACGTGTCGACCTGAATCAGGCCCAGGCACTCGCCCTCCAGCAGCAGCGGGACGCACATGACGCTGCGAATGGCTTGGGCGACGATCGATTCCTGCGATCCAAAATGACGGTCCGACAAGGTGTCGACCGAGAGAATCGATTGTTTCTTGTCGAGCACATCGCCCACGATCGTGCTCGACATCCTGACCCGCTGCGGATCCTCGATCGTGCCGTCACGCCGGCGCGCGGCGACCGGCACCGGAGCCTCGCCCTCGTTTTTTCTCAACAGGATGAAGGCACGCTCGGCCAGCGGAAACAGCTCGAAGATAAAATTCATTATCTTCTCGGTCAGTTCGGTGCGATCCGTCACCGCGCCGAGCGCGATGCTGACTTGCGCCATCGCGTGTAGTTTCTGAACCGTCCGCCGCACATCGCCCGCGGCCGCATCGGGCGTGGCGATCAAGGTTTTTGCGAATTGGGTCGCGTCGACCACCTTGGTAATGACGGTCGGCATGCTCTCGTGCGCCGGCGCAACCAAAGAGTGGAACACGATCTGCGCGGAGGACACCACCAGCTCGTCGCCGTCCCGCAGCGGACGCCAGGCGCCGGGCGCAAGCCGGGTGCCAAGAACGAAGGTACCGTTGAACGAATGGAGATCTTCGACAAAGTAAGTGTCGCCGCGGCGCCTGATGCGTGCGTGCCGCCGGCTGACGGTGTGCTCGGGGATGCAGAGGAAGCGATCCGACGCCAGCGAATCCTGCGGATCTCGGCCGATAACGACTTCATCGTGAATTGGAAACACGATCGGTCTCTCCGTGCCGGTCCCGATCACTTCCAGGTATGCGGTCACCCCGCCGACGTGCTCGGCAAAAGTTGCTGTGTTGTCCATCTCACTGCCCTTCGCCTCGATCCGCCGGACGCGCAATATCAGGCTATCGTACGTTCGACATTGGCGAAAAATGCCGGTTCCGGCGGAGCGCGATCGGAGCCCGATTACTTGACGGTAATCGTGATCTTTTTCGAATAGATCGGCGGCTTGTGCGGAATATGCTTGTCGTCGCCCATCAGCAACTGCAAGGTATGCCTGCCCGGCGGCAGTTCCAGCATGGTCTCCGTTTCACCCGCGCCGAAATGCAGGTGGTTCCTGTCGGACGGAATTTCCTGATCCGCCGCCGGCATGTCCGCGTCGACCAGCAAATGGTGATGCCCGGTATTCGGAAACTTGACGTCTTTCGGCGCGACGCCCATATTGCGCAGACCGAACCACACCCGAAACGGCTTGCCGGCCGAAACCACCTGGCCGTCGTTAGGCCAGCCGATGTAGAGGTAGGCATTGGCGGGAGCCGGCGTGTTGCCCGCGAACGCGGCACCGGAGAAAAGGAAGGCTGCAAAGACGGCGGCAGCGGCAGCGAATACCTTATACATGAGCACTGCTCCTCATCGCACGATGATCGAAATCTTTTTCGAATACACAGGGGGATCGTGGGGTTTGTGGTCGTGATCACCCAGAAGCAGCTGCAAGGTGTGCTTTCCCGGCGGGAGCTCGATCCGGGCCTCGGTCTCGCCCGCTCCGAAATGGAGGTGGTTGCGGTCGGATGGAATTTGCTCGGTCAGTGTCGGCAACTCTGTATCGACCAACAGATGATGGTGGCCCACGTTGGGGATATTCACCCCTTTCGGACACACGCCCATGTTGCGCAGGCCCATGCGCACCCAAAACTTGCCACCGTTGATCACCGTGCCGTCGGGAGGCCAGATGAAATAGACGTGTGCCTCCTTGGGTGACGGCGTGCCTGCGGCAAACGCATGCGTGCTTCCCAAAGCCGTTGCAATCAAAGCGGCAACAATGACTGCTCTTAGCATGCTATGCCTCCTTCCGGACTTCGAACGCACGTACGAGAACGCATGAGCGGAGTGTCTCGGTTTAGTCCTGCGGAGTCGCCAACTGGCGCTGCATCACTTCTTCGCTCTTGCAGGAGGAAGGAGTGCTGCGGCAATGGCTTGTAACCCAACAAGGCTGGCACGCTGTTGAAAAACCCGGTGCACGCGGCAGTTTTTCAGCAGCCCGCCGAAATTGAATTTATCAAAGCCGCACGTATATATGTTGATATAAACAGAACGATGCGCGCGGGTTCAAAGGTAAATTGACAATCGGATCTGTCCGCGTGTCGGCCTGCCATTTTTTCGTGCGGGCATTTACCTGCGATAGCTACACCCGACTTCGGAGATTGAGTGTGTGGCGAAAATTCTTGATCGTTTGCGTGTTCGGCGCGCTCTGTTGCAAGTGGGCCGGGGCCGGTGTCGCAGAATATGGCGCCGGCACGCCGATAGCGCATGCCGCCGGCAATACGGACCGTATCGCGCTCGTGATCGGAAACGGAGATTACCCGGACCATCCGCTCGCCAGTCCGGCAAACGACGCGCGTGCGATGAGCGACACTTTGCGCGCGCTCGGATTCGATGTGACGCGCTATGAGAACGCGACCCGGCAGCAGATGCAGGCAGCGATTTACGGCTTCAAGCGGCGCCTGGATGCCGGCGGCGTCGGCCTGTTCTATTTCGCCGGCCACGGATTCCGGGTCGCCGACAAGACCTTGCTGGCACCGGTCGATGCGGATAGCCGTGCTCCCGTCCGCCTACTGACGCAAGGCATCGATCTGCAGACCGTGCTCGACGGCATGTCCGCGCCGCGCCCCGGAAAACTGAATCTGGTGATACTCGATACCTGCCTGAACAATCCGTTCCGCAGCGGCGACGCAGATCCCGTCGATGCACCCGCGCAGACCTTGATCGCCTACGCCACCGCTCCCGGATCGCTGGCGTCCGATGGAAGCCGCCACGGCCTCTATACCGCTGAGTTGCTGAAGCTCATGGCCGTCCCCGGCCTGCACGTCGAGGCAATGCTCCGCCGCGTTCAATCGGCTGTTCGCCACGCCAGCAATCAACGGCAGATACCCTGGGTGTCGTCGTCACTGCCCCGCGAATTTCAATTCGCCGCGGCGACGCCGGAGATGCGGATAGCGCTGCCCGGCGCGGCGACCACGGATCAGATTGCGCCCGCGACGCCAAGCCGGGGCATCCTGCCGAAGGACAGCGCAGAACAGTACGAGCTTACTTTCTGGGAATCGATCAAGGACAGCAATCACGCCAGCGACTACGAAGCCTATTTGCAAGCCTATCCGAACGGCCGTTTCGCGGCCTTGGCGCGGGCTCGCATCGAGCGGCTGCGCACCGCCGCGCCCAAGGCCGAGACGCCGCCGCCGGAGCGGACGCGTCCGGCTCCGGCACCCAAAGCGCAGCCTGAGCGACCACGGCCGGCGCCTGTTCCGAAGGCGCCCGCCGAGCAGGCGCGTCCAGCGCCCGCGATCCCGCCGGCGCCTGAAAAACCGCCGGGCCGGCCAGCGGCCGTCAGCGAAGTCAAGGACTGCCCTGCCTGCCCGGTGCTGATCACCTTGCCCGGCGGTGCATTCACGATGGGCAGCAACTCCAGCGATCCGTCGGAGAAGCCGGCGCACCAGGTATCGATCGGCGCGCCTTTTGCGATCGGCAAATATGAAGTGACGGTCGAGCAATGGAACGCTTGCTCGGCAGCCGGCGCCTGCCCGCGCGTGGCAGCGGATGCCGACCGCTCCGGGAACAGTCCGGCGCGTGACGTCAGCTGGGACGACACGCAGCAGTACGTGAAATGGCTGAGCAAGGCCAGCGGCAAATCCTACCGGCTGCCGACCGAAGCCGAGTGGGAATTCGCGGCGCGCGGAGGAACGTCGACGCGCTACTGGTGGGGTGAGCAAATGCGCACAGGCAACGCCAACTGCAAGGATTGCGGCGAGCCGTGGCAGCAAGCCGGCCCCGCCGCCGTCGGCTCGTTCGCGCCCAATCCCTACGGACTCTATGACACGAACGGCAGTGTCTGGGAATGGGTGAGCGACTGCTGGCACAACACCTACAAGGGGGCGCCTGCCGACGGCCGTTCGTGGGAGGAGTCGAACTGCCGGGTGCGCGTGATACGGGGCGGCTCATGGCGCGAAGGCGCGAGCTACATGCCGTCCACGACCCGGTTCAAATACGACGCCAGCGTGCGCCACTCGCAGAATGGATTTCGGGTGGCGCGAGACGCGAAATAGGAATCAAGGCTTGCGCGCCTTGGTGGTAATTTGAACGAAGTCGACCGCGATACGCTCAGGCCCGTGTTTGCCGGCGATCTGCCCCAGCTGTTTCTCTACCGCCGACAAATAGTCTGCCCTGGATTCGTGCTCCGGACGAATGCCGTCGAACAGCGGGACGGGAGTGACAAGAAGCACGATCAGTTCGGCGCCGAACGGCTTTGAGATCACCCAGTTCCCCATCCCTCCGATGGTGGCCGCGTAATTGGCCGGCGCCTGATTCTGCCTGGCGCGCGCATTCGGCACCAGGTGCGCGACACCGCCGTCGAGCGCATAGTAGTCGACATAGACGTAAGAGTCATGGCCGGGAGTCGTGATGTCGACGACCAAGGGATCACCCTCCGTCAATTCCGCGTTGGCGCCCCTGGTGCGGATCGAGGCCGCGCCGCCGGCTTGCCGATTCCTGGTCCAATAGGGCCCGAAGGCCTTGATCACGCCGCATTTGTCGTCGCTCACCTGCTGGACATCGAGGCTCAGGCTTTGCACGCCGGGGATCGCGTTCAACATGTCCTTGAAGCGCGCACCGCCGACATTCGCCGGGATATATCCGTTGACCTGCAGCGCATGATCGCGAACCGATGCCGTCAACGCCGAACACGGTACGCGCGCCAGTATCGGCGTAACGGCTGCGAGGGACAGCGCAGGCACCGGCGGTGGTGCTGGCGGCGGCACTGCTTGCGGAACAGTTTGTGGTGCAGCTTGCTGCATACTTGCCGCCGGAGCGGCAGGAGCGGCCTGCTCGTCGCCACGCTCAACCTGAGAGTCGCGATAGTAGTTGAAAGCAACCGCCAGCAACGCGGCAATCATCATGCTCGACGTCACCAGCGCGACATACAGCGCGATCGGGCGTTTCCCGCTTATTT
>UEXY01000177.1_pt1 | contig 22233 bp, 25 predicted proteins | sample 4301061 | NCBI WGS metagenome assembly UEXY01 (sample SAMEA4773184, study PRJEB27434) | metagenome | biome: 2259; feature: agricultural soil; material: soil | place: USA | collected 2014-09 | depth 0.25 m | reverse complement strand
ACCCAAGCCCTCCGCCGCGCCGCCCACGCCGCGCGTCAATCCCTCAATGCTGATACCGAGACTCGCCGCCACCGCCGTGCCGATGCGTTTTGCGAAGCTATCGTTGAGCGAGAATTGCGGGTCGTCGAGATTGCCGTCGAGCGCGAAGTCGATGCTGATCTGGTCGTTGCGGGTTTTCAGCGCCGCGACCACCGCTTGGCGTGGCACGCCCATGAAGGTGCTGAAAGCGCCGCCGGCGGGCGCGAGTTCGAGTCCGGTCAGCGTGATCGTGCCGGGCGCGTGCAGCCGGTTGTTGTGCACCATCGATTTCAGCTTGAGGTCGAGCGTGCCGCGCCGCACGCCGATCTCCGACGTCTTGATCAGGTAGGGCTGCAGCGCGACCAGGTCGACGCCTTGCAGCTTGGTCGCGATCTCGGAATTGCGGTCGGCCAGTTCGGCCCAGCCGTCGATCGCCAGCTTGCCGTTGCGCTGCACGCCTTTCACCATGCCGTCGATCTGGATGCGCGTGCGGCCCGACAGCGACGGCAGGTGCAGGTCGTCGACCCGCGCATGCAATTGCTCCAGCCGTGTCTTGTGCGCGGGCTGGCGCACGCTGGCGTCGAAGAATTCGAGCACGCCGTGATGTACTTCGATGGTCCCGATGCTGACTTCCGGCGCGGGCGAGGCCCCGGCCGTTTTCGGTTTGTCGAGCAGGCCCGGCAGCAGGCGTAGCTTGCCGTCGCGTGTGCGCAATGCGGAGACGTAGCCGTGCTCGACGGTGATCTTCGGCACATGCACGCGCGCCGAGAACAGCGCGAGCAGATCGGGCTTGATCACCATGCGCTCCGCGCGCAATGCATCCGGCGCCGGCCAGCCCGGCGGCGCCGCGATGCGGATGCCGCGCAATTCGATCGCCGACCAGTCGACCGCGATTTCCGCCACTTCGCTGTCCGGTCCGAGCGCTTGCTCGACCTGGTTCTTCAGCGCGCCGGTCGCGAGATGCAGGCCGATCGATGCGGCGGCGCCGAGTCCGACGGCAACCGCGACGACGATGGCGATTGCGCGTTTGTATTTGCTATTCATGATTTTTTATCGGTGTAATTCGAATCCGGTCCGCCCCTCGCTGCCGCAATGTCCGGCCGGCCAAAGCACGAAACTGCGACAGGGCGTGGCGCCCCCGAAGTATGAACTTCCGGGTCGATTAATAAAAGATGGCGAGCCAGATCGTTTCCGTTTCTTCCGCGGTCCATTCCACCCGATGCCGTTCGTGCGCGAGGATGTTGACGTAGTCGCCGGCGTTCAGGTGCACGACGCGCTCGTCTTTTTCGAAGCGCAGCCGGGCCGCGCCTTTGACGACCAGCACCCATTCGTTGCCGGCCTGGTCGTACCAGAAGCCGGGCGCCGAACAATGGCCGCGCGACACGATGCGTTCGATGCGCGTGCCCTTGCCGGTTGCCAGCGTTTGCACAAGTTCGTCGGGCAATTGCGCGGCAATGCCCGTGAAAAGGTTGCCGTGGTTCATGGTGTTTTCTTGCCGGCTGGTTCGTGTTCAGTCATGTGCCGAATTTAATTTGTAAATGCCGGTTGCGGGGAAATAAATTGCCGCGAACCGGTCAAATCCTTAAAAAGAACGCAAGATAATTTGCCATGATCTTCCCCATAATCCAATCCCGTGAAACCACCCGTTCACTGCGCTGGCGCCGTCCGACACGATCGGCGGTCCTATGGAGAGATGTTTAAAAAAGGAAAACACCATGTACCTGAACAAGATTATCGGCGGCCTCGCCCTGCTGAGCCTGATCGGCACGGCTGCCGCACAAGAAACAATCGTCAAGATCGGCCATAGCGGTCCGCTGTCCGGCTCGCAATCGTTTGCCGGCAAGGACGACGAAAATGGCGTGCGCCTGGCGGTCGAGGAACTGAATGCGAAGCCGATCAGCATCGGCGGCAAGAAGATCAAGTTCGAACTGCAGAGCGAAGACGACCAGGGCGACCCGAAGTCCGGCGTCAACGTCGCGCAAAAGCTGATCGATAGCGGTGTCAAGTTCGTGGTCGGGCCGTACAACTCCGGCGTCGCGATTCCGGCTTCGCGCGTGTACAGCAATGCGGGCGTAGTGGTCGCGACCGTCGGTTCCAATCCGAAAATCACGGAACAGGGGTACAAGAACCTGTACCGCATCAACGCCAGCGACACGCAGCTCGGCTCCAAGATGGCGTTGTACGCGGCCAAGGAACTGAAGCTGAAGAACGTCGGCGTGGTCGACGACCGCACTGCCTACGGCCAGGGCGTCGCCGAGGAATTCAAGAAGCAGGCAAAGGCCTCGGGCATGAACGTGGTCGGCCATGAGTTCACTACCGACAAGGCCTCCGACTTCAATTCCATCCTGACCAGCCTGAAGGCGAAGAAGGTCGACGCGATTTTCCTCGGCGGCTATGCGCCGCAGGGCGGCCCGATGGCGCGCCAGATGAAGCAGCTCGGCATCAACGCCAGGTTGCTCGGCGGCGACACCATCTGCGCGCCCGAGATGGGCAAGCTCGGCGGCGATGCGGTCGGCGAGAACGTGCTGTGCGCGCAGGGCGGCGCAATCCTCGACAAGGCCGCTGCCGGCCCGGAATTCAAGGCCAAGTACAAGAAGCGCTACAACCAGGAACCGGATGTCTACGCCGCCTCGTTCTATGACGGCATGATGATGTACGCGGACGCGATGAAGAAGACCGACTCGGTCGACCCGGCAAAGGTCGGCGCCGAGATCGCGAAGGGTACGTACAAGGGCGTGGCCGGCACCTATGCGTTCGACGAGAAGGGTAATATGAAGTCGTCGCCGGTGACCATATTTACCTTCAAGGGCGGTCAGCCGGTGCCGCTGACCAGCTATTGATCCGATGCTCGATTGAGTTGGAGATGTGAAGGGAGCGATGCCGATGCGTCGCTCCCTTTTTCATTGGGCGCCTGCGGCGCCCGCCGGAATCTGAACGCTGCATGGGGGATGAGCATGGAAACGCAACAGACGATCAGGGCGTTCTGGTTCGGCGGCGCGGCCGATGATCATGCGGTCGCGCAACAGCAGGCGCACTTGTGGTGGGCGAAGGACGCCACGACCGACGCCGCGATCCGGCAGCGTTTCGAGGGCTGCGTGCGGCGGGCGCCCGACGGCGAACTGGATGCGTGGGCGGCGACGCCACAGGGGCGGCTGGCGCTAATACTGTTGACCGACCAGTTTCCGCGCAATATCTATCGCGACACGCCGGCGTCGTTTTCCTTCGATGCGCTGGCGCGCACGTGGTGCGTGGACGGCCTGCGCGACGGCGCCGATCGCATGCTGCGGCCGATCGAGCGCGTGTTTTTCTATATGCCGCTGGAACATTCGGAAGCGCTGGACGACCAGGAACGGGCGGTCGCGCTGTTCGAACAACTGGCGGGCGTAGTGGATGGCGGGCAGCGTGCGAGCTTCGACGGTTTTCTCGATTTCGCGCTGCGCCATCGGGACGTAATACGGCGCTTCGGGCGCTTCCCGCATCGCAACCGCATTCTCGGCCGGCAGTCGAGCGGGGAGGAGCTCGCGTTCCTGCAGCAGAAGGGTTCATCGTTCTGATTAATGGATATTGATCAGGCCAGTGGGAAAGTCGCTTGCAATGCACGGCCCAAGCGCCGGCAAGCAGGGCGTCGTATTGTCAATTAATTAAATTTGCCTGTCGCCTGTCAGGATTAGCGTGCCAAATCGCCAGCAAGCCATTGCCGACAACACCGACGCTATCGCACCGGTGGCGGAAGATGCAATAATTCGGGATTGCTCCACCTCAACAAATGGAAAGAACATGATTCTCGAACTGGCGGACATCCGCATCCAGCCCGGCAAGCAGGCCGAATTCGACGCCGCCATCCAGCGCGGCATTGATCAAGTGGTCTCGAAATCCAAGGGCTTCAAGGGCTACAAAATCAACAAGAGCATTGAGTCGCCCGAGCGCTACGTGCTGACCATTTTCTGGGAGACGCTGGAAAACCATACGATCGATTTCCGGCAGTCGCCCGCCTTCCAGGAATGGCGCACAATCGTCGGTCCGTATTTCGCGGCGCCGCCGGCGGTCGAGCATTTCACTCTGCTGGCGAAGTCGGCCTGAGCGCCGGACTTCCCTTTTCCATCGGCGCCGGGGTGGCTTTCCACTTTGCATACAAACTGGCGCGCAGTGTATGATCCTGATTCAGTAAGCGAATAACGCCACTGCCACCGAGGTCGAACCAGAATGTCCTTCAATGCTGACGCCGTCACCCTGACGCTCCTTGCGCTGCTTGCCGTTCTCATCATTGGTATTTTCGGCTACATCGTTTCCGTCAAGGCCGGCGCGCGTCGCGCAAAACGCGACAGCGCCGCGATCTGCGCCACCATCATCGATTACTTTCGCCGCAGCGGTGTGCAGGTCTCCGCCGATTGCACGCGGATGGCCGGCCGGAAGGCGTTTACCGCGGTGGTCGAATCGGAACCAATGAAGCGCTTCCGGCTGTCGCACATCATCGAAATGACGGTTCGCGAGCACGTGCGCAAGAGCTGTGGCCTGGAGCTGGAAAAAATCTACTGGCGCTTTCCGATCAAGGAAGCCACGCAGGCAGCGGCGGCACCGAACGAGGCCGATGCCAAACCCCAGGGCGAACCCGAAGGACGGAAACGGGACGAAAGCTCGGATGAATACATCAACGAAGGCCTCGAACACTACCGCCATATTCCCAGGCCCGAAGTCACCGAGCTGCCGTGGGAAACCTTCGAGCAGATGGCGACCGTCGGCAAGGACAAGCCCGAAGGCGCGTAATCGGCTTGTGCCGCCGGAATCCGGCGCCGTTCACTGCAAACCACTGGCGGGCCGCCTCCTGACCTGCGCACCCCGTCATTGCACCTCGATGTGATACAGCCCCCACGGGCAGATCGCGAAGCGTTCGTTGAGCGGTTTGGCCGCCATGTCCGGGAAACGGTCGGCGTCGTACACCGCCCACAATGGCCCGAGCCCGCCGAGCGGCATCGGATGGCCGTCGAGTTGCGTGGCGACGATGAAGCGGTACTTGCGCACGTCGGCCAGCGGCAGGCTGACCGCATAGCCGTCGATCGCGCGCAGCAGCAGCTTGCTGTTGTCGCCGAGCGTGGCGCCGGCGGCCCGGACGACATCGGTCACCAGCGGGCCGCGCAATGCATGCGCCTTGGCATCGTATTCCAGTGTCGGCTTGATGGCGACGGCGGGCAATGCCGACAGCGCGGCAAAGTCGAATGCGTGCGCCTTGTCGAACTTCACGCCTTGCTTCTTCATCATCTGGTCGAGCGCCGGATCGAGCGGCCCGCGGTTACCCTTGCCGATCGCGCCGGTCACGGTCAACAATGCCGGACCGCGCGTCGCATCGGCGCCCGGCCTGGCGGCCGCCAGCGACGGCAGCGCCGCGGCGGCGACAGAGGTGACGAGAAATTGGCGTTTGTTCAAGATGTCCTCCCGTAATTGTGTTGTGATGAGCATGGGATTCTAGCCCGCACCAGCCGTAGTTGAGAAAAAGGCCGGTTGCATGTCATTGTCAGAATGGCATCTGTAAACCGATTCGGTCCCTGATCCAACACCAATAACCAAGGAGTCCATCATGCGTCTGATTTCCACTTTGCTACTCGGCGGCGCTGTCCTGTCCGGCTGCGCCAGCGTGCCCGCGCCGACGCCGATCGCCGCGGCGCAGCTCAATCCGACACAGGGCAATACGGCAAACGGCACGGTCAGTTTCGTGCAGCAGGGCGACAAGTTGCTGGTCGACGCCCGCGTGGACGGGCTGACTCCCGGCCTGCACGGTTTCCATATCCATGAAAAGGGCGATTGCAGCGCGCCCGACGGCAGCAGCGCCGGCGGCCACTTCAATCCGGCCGGCATGCCGCACGGAGATCCGGCGCATGCCGAGCATCATGCCGGCGATTTCGGCAATCTGAAGGCCGATGCGCAGGGCAATGCCAGCCTGCAGCTATCGATCCCGATGCAGCAGGTCACGCTGGCGAACGGTGCGCCGAACAACATCGTCGGCCGCGCGCTGATCGTGCATGCGGACCCGGACGACTACAAGACGCAGCCGACCGGCAACGCCGGCAAGCGCGTCGCCTGCGGCGTGATCAGCCTGAAGTGACCGGCATTATGCGATGACGATCAGCAAGGCGACGCCGACGATCAGCGCCGCCTTGGTCGCGTAGTACACGTTGCGGTTCCACGCTTTGAAGCGGCGCCGGTACTGCCCAATCAGCCAGACGAAGCGGAACAGCTTGTTGACGCCGCCGGTCTGGTCGCCGGCCTCGTTGGGCGAGCTGGCTGCCGTCATCATCGTGCGGCCGAGCCAGCGGTTGAGCGCCTGCGCCCAGCGAAAGCGCATCGGCCGCTCGATGTCGCAGAACAGGATGATGCGATTGCTGTCGCTGTCGTTGCGCGCCCAGTGCAGGAAGGTCTCGTCGAACATCATGCCTTCGCCATCGCGCCAGCTGTACCGCTGGCCGTCGACTTCGATGAAGCAGCGCTCGCTGTTGGGCGTCACCAGCCCGAGGTGGTAGCGCAGCGAGCCGGCGAACGGATCGCGATGCCGGTTCAACTGGGCGCCCGGCGGCAGTTCCGCGAACATGGCCGCCTTCACGCATGGAATGTCGCGCAGCAACGCGACGGTGCACGGGCACAGGCGCTCAGCCGACGGATGGCTGGCGTCGTACCACTTCAGATAAAAGCGTTTCCAGCCGCTCTTGAAAAACGAGTTGAAGCCGGCGTCGTCGTTCTTTTCCGCCGCCCTGATCTTTTGCAACGCCAGCAGGTTCAGCGCCTCGGTGCGGATGATTTCCCAGTTGCGTTCCAGCGGCGCCAGTTCGCCGAAATCGCGCACCGAAAGGTAGGGCGTCGCCGGCACCCCGGAAAACAGATGCATGAACAGGTTGATCGGCGCCATGAACGACGAATGGTCGAACAGCTGGCGCAGGAAGGGCAAGCGCGCGCTGCCGCGAAAGTGGATATGGAAGATCGACAGCAGATACAGTGAAACCACGGCCCATTTCATGGCGAGACCCGGATAAAAAAATAAATATCCGGATTCAATACCGCGGCCGCTGGCGCAGCGTATTGCGCCAGCGCAAATGTTGTGCGCGGCAGGCGGCAATTGGCAATTGGCAATTCAGGATTCCATGAATTCCTGGCGCTTCTTCAGGATCGCCGCATAAATGCCATTGCGCCCGCCGTCGCTCGATTGCGGCGGGCGTCACGGATGCGGGGGCGGCAGCATTTATCTGAATGAGAAGCTTGTGTTTTGACAAACCGGTGCCTGGCGTCGGCAATGAATAATGGGGTGACAGAAAACGGCAACGGCGGGGAGCCGTGAACGTATAACAATACGATTGTGCGCTGCGTATCGCGGCGCTGTTTATCCGAACCTCCGATGAAGAACAGATTGCATGCCGTGCTCGCGGCGCTCGCGCTGATCGCTTGGCCACCCTCCGTCGCGCACGAATTCTGGATGATGGCCAGGCCGTTCTCGCCAGCGATCGGCGCGACCACCGCGCTCACCCTGCACGTGGGCGAATACTTCAGCGGCGAACTGCTGCCGTTCGCGGCGCCCCAGGCCGCCGCGCTGCAGTTGTATTCGAAGAGCGCCACGCGCGATCTTCGCGAACGGCTCCCGGCCGATAATGCGCTGCCCGAGCTCGCGTTGGCCTTCACCACTCCTGGCACCTATCTGGTGGCGTTCGACAGCAATCCGAACCGGATCACGCTGTCGCCCGACAGATTCCACGCCTACCTGCATGATGAAGGTCTCGATGCCATCATCCGGCGGCGCGAAGCGGATGGGAATGCGGGCACGCCGGGACGCGAGCGCTACCGCCGTCATGTCAAGACGCTGCTGCGCGTCGGCGGCAAATCGGACGGCACTTACGCAGCGCTCACCGGCCAGCGCTTGGAGATCGTGCCGAGCACAGACCCGCTCGCGAGGGCCGCCGGCGATACGCTCGCCTTCACACTGTTCTTTGACAACAAGCCGCTTGCCGACGCCCTGGTCAAGGCCTGGCATAAGCGCGGCGCTCAGACCTTCATCATCCGTGCCCGCACCGGCGCCGACGGCAAGGTCGGTTTCACGCTACCGTTCGCTGGCGTCTGGATGATTAGCGTGGTGCACATGGTGCCAGCCAGCGAGGCGACCGATTTCGACTGGGACAGTTTCTGGGGCAATCTGACTTTCGAACTCGCCGCCAGAAGAGCTAGCGCAATTCGCGGTAATTGATCAATTCACCCACGAATGAAATATATCGTCGCGCTGATAGTAGCTCCCGTCGGAAGGGGAACTGCCGCTGGCGCCGCTACTGCTATCGCGCGTGCCCATGCCGGCGCAGCCGGCCAGCAATGCGATCAGGGTTGCAGCAATCAGGATTTTCATTGCAAATCTCCACGCGCCTGCGTGCAGGCGACGAAAGAATGACCGCGACAACCGACAATGCCGTCAATCGCCGAAATACGTGTCCGACGGCGAGTCGTGCCGGTTAATATCCATCTGGTTGGTGGAGGCCGGACCGCTCATTCCCCACACGCCGCGGTCGCCACTCGTACCGGTCATGCCGCCTCCGCCTTGTGTGCCCATGCTCGAGCAACCGACGAGCAGCATGACTGCGAGAATTGTTGATATCTTGTTCATGGCGACCTCCGTAGGACGGTAATCCGAGTGTTTTCCTCCGCTGGTTTTATTTGTTTCACTATAGGTCGCGGCAGTGCAGCAGGATGATGTGGCGCATTCGAGGTTGACGCGGCTCAAACTGGCTCGAAACAGAAGGAGGCGTCGGGGAACGAGCGCATCACGATGCAGTCGGCGCGGACGGAGAGCGGATCCGGAAGTCTTGCGTCGGCGCCGCGACCATCTTATGCATGCTTGATCATTCCCAGCGCGACTTTCAGGGCTTCCGCTTCGGCTTCTGCCTGATTCGGAAAAACCGTCTCGACGGCAACATGCTGCAGGGGAAAGACCGGGTTGCGATGCATTGGATTGGTCGATGGGCCGTAAATGGTGATATACGCGCCCCATCCTTCGCCTTCAGGCAAGGCCGCGCCTGCGTATTCGATTTCGTATTCGCCGACCATCTGGGTTGGCATGGCAATCCCCTCTGTCGATAACGTCGATTTGACGCAACGCGCATTCTTGTTCCGGGCATCATGTTAGGGTGAACCGGTGCCGGCTGGCGATCGCGGCATGACAGATATTTAATTCGGGGAACAGAAATGCCAGTTCACCAATATACGCGCCGTACAGGGCAACGCCTCACCTACACGATTGAGTACGATCAAGGAGAGTATTTCATTCTCCGCGACGGCCAGATGAAAAAGGCCTTCCCCGATGCTATCGCCTCCGGTATCGCGTCTCATGAAGCATCGCCGGCTCTGATGCTGCGGCTGGCGATCGGCGATATCGAGTCGTTGAACGGGATGGACGAATAGAGCGAGGTGTTTGCCCGCGATCCGGGGTGCGCGATCATCCGGAGTGGCGTTGTTCGCGCAGCGTCACGGTGCTTGACTTGGGTCAGACCGCGACTGCGCGAAATGCCGAACACTGGAAGCGCTTGCGCTGCAATGTTGCGCGCAAGCGTAAAAGGAGAACCCGATGATGCTCTTTCGCCCCATGCTCGCCGTATCTGCTTTCCCCGTGCTCGGTGCTGTTGCGCTGCTCGTTTCCGGCTCCGCTCATGCGGGCGGCTTCGCACTCAACGAGATGAGCGCCGCCAATCTCGGCGACGCGCATGCGGGCGCGGCAGCGGCGGAAGATGCCAGCACCATCTACTACAACCCGGCCGGCTTGACGCGGCTGAATGGACGGCAATTCATGTTCGCCGGTTCCGCCATCCGGCCATCGACCAAATTTAGCAACAGCGGTTCGGTGTCGGCTGTCGGCACGCCGCTCACGGGCGGCAATGGCGGCGACGCCGGCAGCTGGGCGTTGGTGCCGGCGCTGTACTATGCGACGGAGCTTTCTTCCAGGCTGCGTTTCGGTGTCGGCGTGCAAACGCCGTTCGGACTCACCACCGAGTACGACGACGGCTGGGTGGGTCGCTATCAGGCACTCAAGTCTTCGCTGAAAAGCGTCAACATCAATCCCGCGCTTGCCTACAAAGTGAACGATCTGGTATCGGTCGGCGCCGGCATCAGCGCGCAATACGTCGACGTCGAACTGTCGCGCGCGATCGACTTCGGCAGCATCTGCGTCGGCAGCCTTGGCCCCGCCGCTTGCGCGCCGATCGGCTTCCTGCCACAGGCGCGTGACGGCAAGGTGACGGTGAAGGGCAACGACTGGGGTTACGGTTTCAACCTCGGCGCGCTGTTTTCGCCGAATACGGCTGCTCGTTTCGGCATTGCCTACCGCTCGAAGATTAGCCACGAACTGTCCGGCGACGCCGCTTTCGCCAAGCCCGCCGGTCTGCCGGCGCCGCTTGCCGCCGCACCTACCTTCACCAATACCGGCGCGCGCGCCAGTGTCGATCTGCCGGAATCGCTGAGCGTGAACGGCTATGCGGAACTCGACCGCAAATGGTCGGCAATGGCCGACATCACGTGGATGCGCTGGAATCGCTTCAAGGAATTGCGGGTCCGTTTCGATAACGGCGCGCCCGACAGCGTGACGCCGGAAGCGTGGCGCAACACCTTGCGCGTCGCGGCGGCGCTCAACTACCGCTACAACGACAGCTGGAAACTGCGCGGTGGCGTCGCCTGGGACCAGTCGCCGGTGAAGGCCGAATTCCGCACGCCGCGCATCGCCGACGCCAACCGCACTTGGCTGGCTTTCGGCGCGCAATACAAACCGTCGCGGCAAAACGCCTGGGATTTCGGCTATGCGCATTTGTTCATCAAGGACGCCTCGATCAATAAGGCCGAACCGCCGGTGGGCGGCACGCTGGTCGGGAGTTACAAAAGCGATGTGAATATCCTCAGCGTGCAATACAGCCATGCGTTCTGACGTGTCAGTTGCGCTGCTCGAAGTCGTGGACATCCTCTTCGATCGATGCCAGGCAGTCGAAGGCCAGGTCCAGCGCGTTGATCGACATATCCAGCGGATTGTCGCAAGCGTCCCGGCACGCGACGGCGGCGTTGTACTGCTGTAGCGTGGTCTGCAGATCGGCGGTACGCTGCGACACGCCGCCGATCGACCCCGGCCGGATCGCAGTGCGAAACGACGTAATCAAGGCATCCATCTTGCGGCCGATCACGCGCAAATTGAAGGCCAGCACCGTCGCATGCGCATCGGGATCATAAAAATCGAAATGCGCCGACCGCAGCGCGAGCTGCCGCTCGTGCATGTTCTTCGCGAACTCGAGCGCATCTTCGAGGCCGCGGTACAACGCATAAAGCGGGCCGGGCGGATACAACAGGATCAGAGGCATCGATCGCTCCATCGGGGTAGCATGCGGCGGAAGGCGCTGCGCTTTTCCGTCCTACGAAACCGCCGCTAGACGGTAGGGCGGAAAAGCGCAGCGCCTTCCGCCGTAACCTTACGCCGCACGCTCCCCCGCCACCAGATCCATCACGTCACCAGCCCAATCAGGCGGATAAATTCCGGCTGCGACCAGCCGATGAAACGACGAGTACGGCCATTCGCCCACTCGTCGCACGAAGCCATGCTTGAACGGATTGATATGCACATAATCGACATGTGCCGCGTAATCCCGTTCATCGCGAATCGTATGCTCCCAAAACCGTCTTTGCCAGATGCCGCGCTCGCCCTTGCGCGCACGCACCGCGGATAAGCGCTCGGTTTTCGGCAGCGATTTTGCGAAGGCGATCTTGATGGCTTTCCAGCGTGACGAGTAATCGGTGTCGCCGGGCGGGAGCGTCCAAATGCAATGAGTATGGTCCGGTAGCACGACCCAGGCATCGATGTGAAACGGACGGCGCGCGCGTACTTGTCGAACCGCGTCGCGGAACGCATTGATATGCTCGACCAGGAGGTGACTGCTGCGATCGAGCAGGTTGACGGTGAAAAAGTATGTTCCGCCGGGGACGCGGTTGCGACGGTAGTCTGGCATCAGGGAAGTGTGCCAGAGAGTTACATGCGGCGGAAGGCGCTGCGCTTTTCCGCCCTACATTCCGGCGACGGTTTCGTAGGGCGGAAAAGCGCAGCGCCTTCCGCCGCATCGAATCAAGCAATAATCACCGCGAAATCGGCTTGTACCGGATACGCTTGGGTTTCGCTCCCTCCTCGCCCAAACGCTTCCGCTTGTCCGCTTCATATTCCTGGTAGTTGCCATCAAAAAACACTGCCTGCGAATCTCCCTCGAACGCTAGGATATGCGTGGCGATCCGATCAAGAAACCAGCGGTCGTGCGAGATCACCAGCACGCTGCCGGCGAATTCCAGCAACGCATCCTCCAGCGCCCGCAGCGTTTCCACATCCAGGTCATTGGAAGGTTCGTCCAGCAGCAGCAGGTTGCCGCCCATCAGCAAGGTCTTCGCCAGGTGCAGGCGCCCGCGCTCGCCGCCGGACAGGTTGCCGACGATCTTCTGCTGGTCCGCGCCCTTGAAGTTGAAGCGGCCGAGATAGGCGCGCGATGGCATTTCGAAACGGCCCACCGTCAGGATATCGGCGCCGTTCGAGACATCTTCGAACACGGTCTTCTTGTCTTCCAGTTGATCGCGCGACTGGTCGACCAGCGACACCTTGACGGTCGGGCCCTTGACGACTTCGCCGCTGTCCGGCTGCTCTTTGCCGGTGATCATCTTGAACAGGGTCGACTTGCCGGCGCCGTTGGGGCCGATGATGCCGACGATCGCGCCGGCCGGCACCTTGAAGCTGAGGTTGTCGATCAGAAGCCGGTCGCCGAAGGCCTTGCTGACGTTCTTGAATTCGATCACTTCATTGCCGAGGCGGTCGGCGACCGGAATGAAGATTTCCTGCGTCTCGTTGCGCTTCTGGTATTCGTGTTCGCTCAATTCGTTGAAGCGGGCCAGGCGCGCCTTGCTCTTGGCCTGGCGGCCCTTCGGATTCTGGCGCACCCATTCGAGTTCTTTCGCGATGGTTTTCTGCCGCGCCGATTCGCTTGCTTCTTCCTGCTTCAGGCGATTGCCTTTCTGTTCCAGCCACGAGCTATAGTTGCCTTTCCACGGGATGCCGGCGCCGCGGTCGAGTTCGAGGATCCATTCGGCGGCGTTGTCGAGGAAGTAGCGATCGTGCGTGATGCCGACCACGGTGCCGGGGAAACGCTGCAGGAATTGCTCCAGCCATTCGACCGATTCGGCGTCGAGGTGGTTGGTCGGCTCGTCGAGCAGCAGCATGTCGGGCTTGGACAGCAGCAGGCGGCACAAGGCGACGCGGCGCTTTTCGCCGCCGGACAGCACGCCGATCTTCGCGTCCCACGGCGGCAGGCGCAAGGCGTCGGCTGCCATTTCGAGCTGCAGGTTGACGTTGTTGCCGTCGCTCGCGGCGATGATTGCTTCCAGGCGCGCCTGTTCGGCGGCGAGCGCGTCGAAGTCGGCGTCTTCTTCCGCATATGCGGCGTACACGGCGTCCAGTTTGGCCTGCGCTTCGAACACTTCGCCCAGCGCGCTCTCGACCGCCTGGCGCACCGTCTGTTCCGGATCGAGCTGCGGTTCCTGCGGCAGGTAACCGATGTTCAGGCCGGGCATCGGCACCGCTTCGCCTATGATGTCCTTGTCGATGCCGGCCATGATCTTCAGCAAGGTCGATTTGCCGGAACCGTTCAGGCCGAGCACGCCGATCTTGGCGCCCGGGAAGAAGGACAGCGAAATGTCCTTGAGAATCTGGCGCTTGGGCGGAACGATCTTGCCCACGCGATTCATGGTGTAAACGTATTGAGCCATAGGAATATCAGTGATGAAACGGATGGAAAAAGAGAGAGTGCAAGGATAACCGATGCGACCCGCGAACGGGCGGTGCCGGACGGGATCAATACCATGGCTGGCGACCGATCGGCCGGCGCGTTTTCAGGCAGCGGCGCGGTGGCATAATTTTCTTGCTTTTCCACCTTGCCTATTTTATTGTGCGATGCATCATAACAACAAGGCGACGCATCTTGTCTACTCAAGCCCCCAAAAGCAGCCTTGCCGCGCTCACCCTCGCCGCCGTCGGCATCGTCTACGGCGACATCGGCACCAGCCCGCTGTACACAATGAAGGAAGTGTTCTCGAAGGACCACGGCCTGGCGCTCACCGAAGCCAATCTGCTCGGCGTGGTGTCGCTGATCGTCTGGGGGCTGATGATCATTGTCTCGCTCAAGTACGTGACGCTGATCCTGCGCGCCAACAATCGCGGCGAGGGCGGCATCATGGCGCTGATGGCGCTGGCGCTGTCGTCGGTGAACAAGACTTCGCGCCTGTATTTTCCGCTGATGCTGATGGGACTGTTCGGCGCCACGCTGTTTTACGGCGACAGCGTGATCACGCCGGCAATCTCGGTGCTGTCGGCGATCGAGGGTTTGGAAGTGGCGGCGCCGGGGCTTGAGCCCTTCGTGGTGCCGCTCACCGTCGTCGTGCTGATCGCGCTGTATGCGGTGCAGGCGCACGGCACCGCCGGCATCGGCAAATGGTTCGGCCCGATCATGACGCTGTGGTTCGCGGCGCTGGCGGCGATGGGCATCGTCAACATCGTGCAGGCGCCGGATATTCTTGCCGCGCTCAATCCCTGGCATGCGCTGGTCTTCATGGGCAACAACCGCCTGATCGCCTTCATCGCGCTCGGCGCCGTGGTGCTGGCATTTACCGGCGCCGAGGCGCTGTATGCGGACATGGGCCACTTTGGCCCGAAGCCGATCCGCATGGCGTGGTTCACGATTGCGTTTCCGGCGCTGGCCTTGAATTATCTCGGCCAGGGCGCGCTGTTGCTGACCAATCCCGCGGCCGTCGACAATCCGTTCTACCAGCAGCTCGGCGCCTGGAGCGTGTACCCGCTGGTGGCGCTGTCGACGCTGGCGACGGTGATCGCGTCGCAGGCGACCATTTCCGGCACCTTCTCGATGACCCGGCAGGCGATCGCGCTCGGCTTCCTGCCGCGCATGCGCGTCGAGCATACGTCGGCCAGCGAAATCGGCCAGATCTACATGCCAATGGTGAACTGGCTGCAGCTGGCGGTAGTGCTGCTGGCGGTGATCGGCTTCGGCTCGTCGTCGAACCTGGCGGCGGCCTACGGTATCGCGGTGACCGCGACCATGCTGGTAACCACGGTGCTGACCTTCTTCGTAATCCGCTACCGCTGGAAGTACAACCTGCTGCTGTGCATCGGCGCCACCGGCTTCTTCCTCGTCATCGACCTCGCGCTGTTCTCGGCCAACGTGCTGAAGATCCTGCATGGCGGCTGGTTCCCGCTGCTGCTCGGCAGCTTCCTGTTCACGGTGATGCTGACCTGGAAGCGCGGCCGCGAGCTGGTGTTCGAGAATCTGCAGAAGCACACCATTCCGCTCGAGGATTTTCTGCAGTCGCTATTCATCGCGCCGCCGGTGCGCGTGCCCGGCACCGCGATCTACCTGCGCGGCGAAACCGACGGTGTGCCGCATGCGATGCTGCATAACCTGTCGCATAACAAGGTGCTGCACGAGCGCGTCGTGTTCCTGACAGTGTGCATCCATGAAGTGCCGTGGGTGGCGCCGGCCGAACGCGTGCGTATTTACCCGCTCGGCCACAACTGCTATCAGCTCAACGTGCACTACGGCTTCAAGGATGAGCCGAACATTCCGCTGGCGCTGGAAGCGGCGAAAGAGCATGGCATGCAATTCGAAACGCTGGAGACTTCCTATTTCATCGCACGCCAGACTGTGATCCACGGTCCCGGCGCCGGCATGGCGCCGTGGCGCGAGCACCTGTTCGTCGGCATGTCGCGCAATGCGCGCGGCGCGGCGGATTACTACCAGGTGCCGACCAATCGCGTGATCGAGCTCGGCACCCAGATCATGATCTGAAGCAGGCGCCCGACCGGATGCTCAGGCGCCGGACGGCTTGTTGGCCCATGCCCGCCACAAGCCTTCCAGCGAGTATGCGGCCAGCGCGCTCCAGGTCAGCGCGAAGCCGATCAGGCGCAAGCCGCCGAACGGCTCGTGATACAGCCACACGCCGAGCAGCAGCTGTATCGTCGGGCCGATGTATTGCAGCAGGCCGAGCAGCGACAATGAAATGCGGCGCGCGCCGGTCGCGAACAGCAGCAGCGGAATTGCGGTGATCGGCCCGGCCGCGACCAGCAGCCATTGCGTGGCCGTCGATGCGGCGGCAAAACTGTTGTCGCCTTGCAGCGTCAGCAGTGCGAGGTAGCCGAACGCCAGCGGAAACAGCAGCAGCGTTTCCAGCGCCAGCCCTTCCAGCGCACCGAGCACCGCCGTCTTGCGCAACAGTCCGTACAGCGAGAACGTCGCCGCCAGTGCCAACGCAATCCATGGCGGGCTGCCGCTTTGCCAGGTCAGCCAGGCGACGCCGCAGGCGGCCAACGCGACGGCGGCCCATTGCATCGGGCGCAGCCGTTCGCGCAGCAGCAGCGCGCCGAGCAGCACATTGAATAGCGGATTGATGAAGTAACCCAGGCTCGCTTCCACCACGTGATCGTTGTTGACCGCCCAGATGTAGATGAACCAGTTGGTCGACAACAGCGCCGCGCTGGTCGTGAAGCCGGCCAGCACCTTCGGCCGCCGCAGCACGTTCCCGAGCCACGTCCATTGCCGGCGCCAGACCAGCACGCCGAACATGAATGCCAGCGACCACACCATCCGATGCAGCAGGATGTCGAGCGGCGGAATCTCCCGCAGCGCCTTGAAGTAGAGCGGCAGCACGCCCCACATCGCATAGGCAGTGGCGGCGTAAAGCATTCCAGTGTTCATGGTGGGGTGATCGAAATAGGGGAGTGCGGCAGCGGACATTATCCCAGCAATCACCGCGCCCGGACGCCGCGCGGCGCAGCAATGCGCAAGAACAGACAAGCGGCGAGCGACGCCAATTCCCTTGGCACCATGCGGGCCAGCGGTTATGATCATTGCGAATGGATACGACCTCATGACCACTGCCCCGACACCGCTCGTCGACATGCTGCGCCAGGCGGCATGGGCGCAATCGCTCAATGCCGAACAGGCGGCGCGCGTCGAAGCCGAGGTGATCGAACGCTTTGTGCCGGCCGGCGGCTACGTATGCCGCAAGGGCGAAGCGGTCGACTACTGGATCGGCACCATCGACGGCTTGCTGAAGATGAGCAGCGTGTCGCCGGAAGGCAAGACCATCACTTTCACCGGCGTGCTCGGCGGCGCCTGGTTCGGCGAAGGCTCGCTGCTGAAGACCGGTCCGCGCCGATACGATGTGGTCGCGTTGCGCGATACGCGGCTGGCGTTCATGCCGCGCGCCACCTTTCATGCGCTGCTCGACAGCAGCATCGGCTTCAACCGTTTCGTGATGACCTTGCTCAACGAGCGTCTCGGCATGTTCATCTCGCTGGTCGAATACGACCGCATGCTCGACACCAACGCGCGGCTGGCGCGCTGCCTGGCGGCGCTGTTCAATCCGCATCTCAATCCCGGCATCAGCGCGCAGTTGAAAATCTCGCAGGAAGAAATCGGCTACCTGGCCGGCGCGTCGCGCCAGCGCGTGAACGGCGCGTTGAAGGTGCTGGAAGAGGCCGGGCTGGTGAAGCTCGAATACGGCGCAATTACGGTGCTCGATCTCGACGGCTTGCGCAGGTTCCAGAGCTGACGCGATACACCCCGGCGCGCCCCCCCGGCCGTTCACCGCGCCGCTGCCGCGCTGCCTTGCAGCCATTCTATGAATGCCCGCGCCTTCGGATTGTCCAGGATCTCGTTCTTGTACACCGCATAGTACGAGTAGTGCGGCAACGCGCAGTCGAACGGCGCCACCAGGATTCCCTCTTTCAATTCCCGCTGCAGCAGCGACAGGCAGGTCAGTAAAAATCCTTGCCCGTCGATTGCCGCATGCAGGCGCACGTTGGTGTCGTCGATGCTGACGCGCTTGCGTGGCGTAAGCGTCGGCTGACCGGCGATTTCCAGCCAGCGATTCCAGTTATCGGGCAATTCCTCGTCCAGCAGGCAGTGATCCGCCAGGATGGCGGGAGAAAGCGGAGCGTCGTATGCCTGCAGGATGCGCGGACTGCATACCGGCGTCAAATCGCCGTTCACCAGTAGCGCCGACACGAGGTTGGGAAAATTGCCATCCCCCCAGCAGATCCAGATATCGATCGCGCCATCCGCAAAACTCGGTTCCTTGATCGTGTGATGCAAGGCCAGCTCCACCTCCGGATGCATTTCCCAGAACGATCCAATGCGCGGCATCAGCCACTTCTGCGCGAAGTAAGGGCGCAGCGCGATATTCAGTTTTTTTTCCGAGCCGAACTTGCGCACGCCCTGCGCGATCGCGGCCAGCCGCTCGAACACCGCAGTGCATTCCTGCATCAGGTAAACGCCGGCTTCGGTCAGCAGCAGCTTGTTGTTCTCGCGCCGGAAAAGGCGAATTCCCAGCTCGTCCTCCAGCAGTTTTATCTGATGGCTGATCGCGGAAGGCGTGACGTGCAGCTCGGTCGCGGCCTGCGTAAAACTCCGGTGTCGCGCGGCGACCTCGAAGGTTCGCAGCGTATTTAATTGTGGCAATCTTTGCGGCATGGTCGACATGATGGATGAGGCAACATTCCCGTTTTCATTATATCGCCGCAAGAAAATGCGCCGGCCGGATTTCTCGCGACATGGTGGCGACGTCCCCAAGTTTTTCTCATCGACGAATGAAAACATATCGTTTGAGCCGTCATATCGCCTTCCCTATCATTGGGCAACCGTCGAGCGATCGATGGACCTAGAGCGCTTTTCAGATTGGTCCCGTACGCCATTCTGAAAAGCGCTCTAATTCAACACCACGATAAATCTGGAGATAGACATGTCGGTTATTGATGATGTGCGCAGCGTGCGCGAACGGCACCGGGAGGGAGGCGAGGGACACGTGCTGCACGGGCTTGCGCCGGAAGCCTACACCAGCGAGGAATTCTTCAAGCTTGAGCAGGAAAACCTGTTTGCCAAAAGCTGGACCTTTGTCGGCTTCGTGCACGAACTCAGCGTGCCCGGCACCTGCGTTCCGGTGGAAGTGGCGGGGCGGCCGCTGCTGATCGTATCGAACGAGCGGGCCGAAATCGGCGTGTTCCACAACGTGTGCCGGCATCGCGGCCTGAAGCTGGTGACCGACACCTGCAACGTCAAGGGTTCGATCAACTGCCCGTACCATGCGTGGTCCTATAACCTGGACGGCCAGCTGGAAGCGGCGCCGCACTTCGGCGGATTCCGCATTCAGGAAGTACCGGGTTTCAAGAAGGAAGAAACCGGCCTGATGCCGGTGCGTTTCGCAGTCTGGAACGACTGGATCTTCGTCAACCTGTCCGGCGATGCGCAGGATTTTGCCGAGTATTCGAAAACATTTTCTGATCGCATCAAGCTGCTCGACACCGGCAAACTGAAGCCGATCGGCAAGATCGACCTGGGCGAGGTCAAGTGCAACTGGAAGTTCCTGATGGAGAATTTCATCGAGCCCTACCACGTGCCTATCGTTCACCACACCACCGCGGCCGGCCAACCGCTCAAGGATCACTACACGATCGACGACGGTTTTTGCCAGGGTTCGGCGGTGGATCTCGAAGTGCAAAAAGACACGACCGCCAAATCGAGCAACCTCGATATGAGCGCGCGCTATCTGACGCTGTTTCCGAACTTCGTGCTCGGCATCTATCTGCCGGACCAGGCCGGCGTGCACCTGAATATCCCGGTCGCGCCCGACCGTACTCGCCAGTTCCGCGTGCTGTACAGCGTCGGCGAGCAGAACTATACCGAAGCGGACAAGCAGAACCTCTGCAAGCTCTGGTACGACGTGCACAAGGAAGACCATCATATCGCCGAGCTGCTGCAGCAAGGGCGCTCGTCGCCGGTGATGCGCGACGGCGGTCTGATGTCGCCGCACTGGGAGAACAGCGCGCATGCATTCCAGGACCTGGTGCTCAAGGCGGTAGCGGGGTAAGCGCGATGAACTGCAGGTTGATGCATACGATGCTGCGCGTTGCCGATCTCGATCGCTCGCTCGATTTCTACGTCGGCCTGCTCGACATGCGCGTATTGCGCAGAACGGATTATTCGGCGGAGCGCTTTACCAACACCTTCGTCGGCTATGGCGATGAAGAATCGCACACCGTGCTCGAACTGACCTGGAACTGGGATCGAAGCCAACCGTACGAAAAAGGCGATGCGTGGGGCCATCTTGCGCTCGGCGTTGATGACATCGCAGCGGCTGTCGACGGGTGGCGCAAGCGGGGTGTGCCGGTCCTGCGCGAGCCGGGTCCGATGAAGGGCGGAGCCCGCATCATCGCCTTCATCGCCGACCCCGACGGCTACAAGATCGAGCTGCTGCAAAACCCGAGTCGGGAGTGGAAAAATGTCTGATGTCACATGGTTGAAGGTGTGCGATGCGTCCGCGGTGCGCAATCAGGAAGGGCGTTGCGTGCGCGTCGGCGGCGAGGACGTCGCGGTGTTTAACCTGGACGGCCAGTTTTTCGCGGTCGCGGACCGCTGTCCGCACGGCGATGCGTCGCTCTCCGAAGGCTGGGTCGAGAACGGCGAGGTCGAGTGTCCGCTGCACCAGGCGCGCTTTGATCTCACCAGCGGAAAGGTATTGTGCGCACCCGCGCGCGACAACCTGAAGACCTTCAAGATCAAGCTTGCCGACGATGCGGTGTTCGTGTGCGTGAGCGAAGAGACGGAAAGAGTGTAGCCCTGTTGTTTTGCGAATCGTATCGCAGCGGGATGAAAGTAATAGTCGTTTTCTGGAGCAAATATGTCAGTCATTAACCCCGGCGCGCTGAGTTGGTCCGGCGAGAATCCCGGTATCTATTTGAAGCACCCCGATCGCGTCGATGGACCGTGGACCAGCCTGTCGCTGTATTTCAAGGTGGTGATCTCGCCGTTCGGGCGCGGACGCGGCATCCTGGTGCTCGGTGCGCCCGACACGGCGGCCGGTTATCCGGATGCGCCCAATCTTTGCATTGCGGACAACCTGCCGCTGATGCGCTACCTGTTGCGCGAATTCGTGCCGCACTTCGGCGCGTTCCGCAATGTGCCGGCGCTGCCGCACGTATCTCTTTATCAGGCAAATGGCGGCGGCAGCGACACCGGCGAGCCATCGCGCTGGGGCGAAACCCTGACGGCGGACGGCGTCGAGCTGACGCTCAACTGGTTCGGCTTGCAGCAGCCGTTCGCGGCCGATGTCGGTCCCGACTTGAGCGCGACCGGCAGGCACCAGATGTACAGCGTGTTTCAGGGCGCCGACCGGGGTGAAGTATTGTTGAACGGGAAGGCTTTGCCGGGTGTCGTGATCGAGCGTGATTTTCTCGGCGGACGCCTGAATTCTGCCTTCCTGGCATTCGCCGAATCCTGGGTTGAACCGAAAGGGAATGCGCATGACTGACATGCGAAACGCCGACGCGGAAGCGATCGCGCGCATGCTGGCGGTGCAGCCGGTGTTGTGCGGTGTCGCCAGGGCGTCCGACGCGCTGCCTTTCGACGGCCGCACGCTGCTGCACGCCGGCCCGCCGGTCGCGCAGGCGTCGATGCTATCGCGCCCGCAGCGTAATTCGGCGCTGATGGCGATTCTGTATGAAGGCTGGGCCAGCTCGGTCGAGACGGCGAACGCGCTGCTCGACTCGGGCGCCGTGCTGCTGAGGCCGGCGCAGGATTGCCATGCCGCGATCCCGCTTGCCGATGTCCTGTCGCCGGGCATGGCGGTGCTGGTGGTCAAAGACGCGCAGGCGTCGCAGCGTTACGGATTCAGCACCGTCAACGGCGGCGACGGCCCGGTGATGCGGGTCGGCATGTGCAGCGATGCGGTGCTGGAACGGCTGCGCTGGATCAACACCGTGCTGGCGCCGCAGCTCGCCGCGGCGCTCGATGGCGCGCACATCGATTTAATTGAACTGGCCGACCGCGCGCTGCAGGCCGGCGACGATTGCCACGGCCGCACCATGACCGGCAGTGCGCTGTTGCTGGAACGCCTGCGTCAATCCGCCGGCGCGCCAAACATGTCCGCCGAAGTGATCGCCTTTCTCGAACAAGCGCCGGCGTTTTTCCTGAATGTGTGGATGGCGGCGGTCAAGTGCATGTTCGTCGCGGCGGAAGGCGTGGCGGGCAGCGGTGTCGTCACCGCGATCGGCGGCAACGGCAATGCGTTCGGTATTCAGATCGCGGCCGCGCCGGGTCGCTGGTTTGCCGCGCCTGCTGCGCCGCCATC
>UEXY01000146.1_pt1 | contig 22254 bp, 25 predicted proteins | sample 4301061 | NCBI WGS metagenome assembly UEXY01 (sample SAMEA4773184, study PRJEB27434) | metagenome | biome: 2259; feature: agricultural soil; material: soil | place: USA | collected 2014-09 | depth 0.25 m | reverse complement strand
AGAATTTGCATGTCAGCCCCGATTAGGCAACGTTGAAGACGATTTTCTTGGCCGCGTCGATACGCGCCACGACAGCCACGGCAGCGAGTGCAATCAATGCGGTTTTCAGATATGCGTTCATTTTTTCGATCCTTAGAAAGAATTGGTAATCAGCCGACGAACGTCCGTGACTCGATGGACAATTGACATCGTCGCCAGCACGATCAAGACTGTTTTCACTGTTTGGTTCATGGCTTGCGCCCCCTGTTAAAACGAGTCTTCATCTTCCGACCGCGACGCCCCAAAAACAAACAGCCTGCGTATATGCGCAGGCTGCTATTGACCACCCCCTCAGGAACCTCCCCTAGAATTTGATTTTTCCGCTCTCCAAAGGCTTCCCCGGCTCGAATCGGATGTATTGCAACGGCAACAGACCGTCTAAATCCTCTACCGGTATGCGTGTTTTTCGGGCCAGATAGGCCACGTCATCGGCACTTGCGGACATGAAGCAGACGTATTCAGAAGCGTTACCAAAGGCCGTCTTGTCCGCCTCCGCCCAACGCTGCGAAATGCAATAGAGCGTGATACCCCTCTTGAGACCCCGCCTAATGAGGATGCCCCAGGCGTCCGGCGCTTTAGCCGAGTTCGTCACGTCCGCAAGCTCTTCCGCAATGACCACCCCGCCCCCATGGAACCGGCCCCAATGGAAAGCGCACCGGCAGAAGAAATCGAACTCCTCTTTCAGGTTTGCCGATGCCACATAGGCCACCTTCATTTGACCTGTCTTATCCGCCAGCCGCGCCATTTCGGCCCGCGTCGTGACGCGCTGGAAGCCCCGTTCCTTCGACCATTGGTCCTCTGGATCCCATGCGAAAATGCGCCGGTCCGATTTCGTCCGGCGTGACACGTAGACGGTTTTTCCCGAGCGCGACTTGCCGGAAATGATGACAATGCGCCCGTCATTGGTTTGCATTGGCCGTTTCCTCCTTTTCCTTCTTCTCGCGCTCCGCCTGTTCCTTGCGGGCCTGATTGTCGGCCTTGATCGCCTTTATTGTGTCTCCTGCCAATGGAAGCGCGACCATCGCGAACGTGATTTCTGCGCCCCATTGCTGGAAAATCTTCCCCATCGAAAGATCGTATTTCTCCATCAGCGGTGCCGCTGCCGCCGCAAGTCGCGCCTGTTTTTCTTCCGTATATACCCGCTCAAGTGATGGGTACAGAGGGAAGAACAACGTTGTTGCAAAGCGCACTATTTCTGCCGCCTGTTGCAAAGCATCGAGCGACACCCTTATTGCGACCGTTCCTGATACCCCCCCGCCTTGCGCATCTTCGACTGGCTCAGCATCCAGCACTTGGCCCTGAATTGCCGCCAGCGACTCCGCCCGCGCCTGATCCTCAGTACCGGCACCCTCCGCTTTTTCTTGTACGTCCTGCTGCATCACTCACCCCTTATCCGAAAAATGTCCCTGCTCCCGTTTTCGCAGGCTTCGCCGCCCCAGCCGGAACCGATTTTTTCGGTTCCGGCTGCGCCCCTTCCCCCTCGCGAATATCCGGTTTCGCCGGTGCGTTGCGCTGCATCGCCTCCTGCCATTCTTCATGCTGGCCGGTTCCCGGTCGCGCGTACGGCGCACGGCCGCACCAGTCGCACGAATACGACAGCGTGCCCTTTTCGTTCTTGAACACCACCACCGGCGCATTGTGCGCATGCGACTCGCACCGCTGGCCTTCGCACGCCATGATCCCCGCTCGAACCTTAGCCATTGATCCTCCCCTTTTTCATCGCATTGCCTCCTGTAGCGTTTGCCAGCTAAGAAATGCCGCCAGCCGGCGAAGAAACGCCTTCACCGGCGACGGCAAAAAAAATCCGTATTGCTTCCACAGCGCGACCGCTTCGCGCTCCAATTTTTCATCTTCGTTGTCAGAATTCGTAGTACCGCTCATGTATTTCTCTCAGTCGGTGGTATTCATCCGACGCAAACCACTCCGCGTCGCTGAATGGTTCGATAAATTCGGGTTCTGGCGCGCCGGCCATCCATGCGGGCGGCGTACAGTTATTGACACGAGTCCAAGGAGAAGCAACGGCCACAGCCCTGCCCGAACGCGTCCACCGATAGCGCGTCGATTCATAGACGGCGTTCGGGTTCGCTTTGGCGTAGATACCGACCGGGCGCGGCGCTTCCGTGATGCCGTAGCGCCCCTCTACTTCAGCCAGACGTGTCGCAATGCCGATCCGGTATTTGCGGCCGGTCATCACGCCGCCCTGCGCGCGGATGTACGCGGCAAAATCGGCCGGCTTCTGGCCCTCGATCTTTTGCGCGGCCGCCCACGCGTCGCGGATGAACTGCGGTGCCTGCTGCACGCGCTCGCGCTCCATGCGCCGCATTTCCCTCCATACGGTGATTGGCGGGCATCCGATCGGCTGGAATTGCCGAATTCCCCACTGGCCGGCCCACGCTTCGACACGTTGGCACGGCTTAATGACTTCATCGCCAACCAAATCCTGTTCCAGCACCGTTCCATCCTGCTGCACATGGTCTGCTACGTGTTCGTCATCGATGTTCTTGCCGATGTATTTCGCGATGTAGCCTGCTGCCGTGCCCTTGCTGGCTTCGATGCGAACGATCTTGACGCGGTTCTTTTTCGCTCCGGGTTCGTCTCCGTCTTCGGCAAGCGCATAGTCTCGGATGATTTCGATGAAGCGTTCGGCCTTTTCCGGCGCGACGAACAGCAGCATGTGCCAGTGCGGACATCCGTCATGGTGCGGCTCGGCGATGCGGAATCCGTAGGGCCGGATACCTTCGCGCTGGTTTTTTGACCTTATGCACTGCCAAACGCCCTGCATGTACGCCTGCCCTTCCCTTGGCGTCGCTCCTTCGTAGCTCGGGTTCGTGGTGCCGCTTTTGGCAAGGATCGCGTGATACTTCGACGGGCATGTCAACGTGACGAATACGCCTACGTGGCCTAGTTCGTTGGCTATCTCTTCTAGGCCTCGCATGCGGAGCATCAACTCGCCGCGACGCACCCTTTTGCTGGCAGTACTTTTTGCCGCTAGATCAGCCAACGAATATTCTTGCCCGAACTCGTTTTGCACCTTGACCGATTCGAGAATTTTCTGATTGCGCCGGTTTTGGGCGATGCGGCGCATGACTGTTTCGTCAGACGCATAAGCACCAGCACGAATCGAAACGAAGCCGAGGCGAATTGCCGCATGCTCGAACTTCCTTCCGTGGATGGTGCGCAGTTGACGCCGCCACCATCCCGGGTCGCAGCAGCGCGCGATGAATTGCTTGTTGTCTTCGGCCTGGGGGGCATTGATTCCTTTGCGCTCGCATAGCATATGCATTCGCCTACGCAGCGCGGCAAGGTCGTGAATGGACTCGGTTTGCCGATAGCATTCATCGGCCCATTGCATGGCCTTGATGCAGATTTGCGCGTCCGTGGCGTCGAGCGGCAACGGCGCTTCCACCACTTCATCCAGCAGGTTCGACAGGCGCACGTAGCGCTCAGGCAGCTCTCCGAACATGACGCCGCCGCGCGCGGCGTTCAGCTCTCGATAGGCCTTGACGCCCCAACGCAGCGGCAAGCCCTTCACCGACCGCACGCTGCCCTCCTGCTGGATCACCGGCATTACTGAACCGTCCCGATGCTGGCGATGCCGTCGAACTGGTGCGTGCGGTCGCCGCCTGTCGTATCCGGGAATGCTCCGCCCTGCATCGCCAGTGTGATGATTTCCAGTTCCTTCATCAGCCTACGCACGGCTAGGCAGATTTGGCCGCGTTCGAGCGCGTTGAATTGCTTGAGCGCGTCGCCGGCGCGCTCCTTCGGCAAGCGCGCCGCCGCCACCGCGATATGCCGCGCGGCCTGGCTGCGGCGGTTCCAGTTCGCGGCGCGCAGCGCTTCCTTGTCGGTGTGCAGCAACGCCAGCGCCTCATCGAGCGCCGCGTTTGCATGCGCATGGGAGAGTGCTTGCGATTCTTGCTTGGATGTGACGGCCATGATTACGCTTCCTCCGCTTGCCAGTCGAACGAACCGGAAACCTTGCTCACCGCAGCGATGGCGCACTGCGCCGCTTGCGCATCCGACAGGCGCAACGCGTCGGCGCGCGCGGTCGAAATCATCAATCCGCGCACCGACATGTCCACGAAATACAGGCCGGTTGCCCGGTCTTTGATGAGGTATTCCGGCATGGCCTACCCTTTCACGAAGCCGAACGCCGACAGGATCACCGGAGCGCTCAGGAACAAGCATCCGGCGATCATGGCCGCGAAATTTTCGATGTGCTTTCTCATGCCATCACCACGTCGAAAGTGAGTTCGGCAAGGATCATTTGTGCTTGGGCATCCCGTGCGGCATCCCATGCGGCAGCCCGTGCGGCAGCCCCTGCGGCAGCCCCTGCGGCAGCCCCTGCGGCAGCCCCTGCGGCATCCCATGCGGCATCCCGTGCGGCAGCCCGTGCGGCAGCCCCTGCGGCATCCCATGCGGCATCCCATGCGGCAGCCCGTGCGGCAGCCCGTGCGGCAGCCCGTGCGGCATCCCATGCGGCATCCCATGCGGCATCCCATGCGGCAGCCCGTGCGGCAGCCCGTGCCTTAAGAAGTGCCGCGAGCTCGATTTTCCCTTCGAGAAAATGCTTCGCCGCAGTGATCGCGTCGCCCGGTCTCGTATCGCCTGGAACACGTTTTTCGAAGATCGGCAGCACCTGCTCTGCAAACTGGATGGCAAGGCGGCGCGAAACTGTTTCGCTGTCTTCGACCGTGGCGCGCAGGCTCCACAGCATGTCTTCGACGTCGTTCGATTCGAGGATCACCAACAGGTTGATCGGCGTGTCCGCGCCGTAGGCATCGACGCCGCCCAGGTGTTTCGCCAGCTTGCGGTAGCCAGCGGTGCATGCGTCATGCTCGCGCAGCAGATTGAACGTGGTGTGGAGAGTGGGTTTTTTGTTACCGGATGTTTCCGACATGGCACGGCTCCTTGGTCTTTTCCCCTCGGTCGAAAAGCCGCCCGGTAGCCTGTTGCAGGCCTGCCGACCAAGGAGATTGAGTGAATTACCGGGCGGCAAGGTGACTATAGTTCAACATTGTTGAACGTGTCAATCGCAGTTGAACGTTCAACGTCAATGCCTCTTGTACGTTGATTTGCGCTTGACTATGATTCCGGTATCCGCCTACGCTTGGGCGGACCTAGACCTAGGAGCCCCCGAATGAACACGAAACAGTACCTACAGGCCGCAAAAGCGCGCCTAGGCATAACATCTGATTACGCGCTTGCCGCACGACTCGGCATTACCCGTAGCGGCATCAGTCAATATCAATCTGGTAAGAACACGATGGGCGACGAAACCGCCTTGAAGATCGCGGAAATTCTAGGAATTGATCCGGGTAAGGTGTTGCTCGATATGGCTGTTGAGCGCTCTAAATCGAGCGAAATTCAGGCCGTTTGGGCCGGCCTGATGGAAAAATTTTCCATGGGTTTTAAGTCCTTCATATCGAGCTCAGCCCCGCGCCATACCTACATCTAAGGCGCGTCGATATGTCGTAAGGGCTGACCGGCAAAATATAAATTATGCGAATTTAACGTGCAACGGCAAAATTCGTGATGCCCCATTCAAGCAAAGTTGAAATGCCCCGCTTTTCCTTGCGATATTCGTGCAGCGAAACAATGAATGCTGCCGGTTTAGGTTCTGGATGGGTCGTTGATGCGCCCGGTCCCTCCACAAAGGAACTTCGGGCGTCTCGGGCAAGACTGCGCTGTCCGGTATGGCTACCGGATCGAGTCGACCTGGTCAGCCTGCCAAATTGGCATGGGAGCCGCATGCTCCGTTACACCTTTGAAAAATATGACAAAGCGCCGGACGTCATTGCATTCAATTTCTCTTTACCACTTTCTTCATCCATCTTGTTTCTCTCCTTGGCATGGTGCTGGCAGTTGCTGGCATTGCTCCACCCGTTCGCTTGCCAAAATCGGTGCGTTAATGTAGCATCCACTTAACTTAAATGTAGTGATCACTACATTTAATGAGACTCAGTACGCGGCCCTGAAGTGCGCAACGCCTGTTTCTACCCTGCTATGCCCGGCAAGGAAATGAGATGGCCCATATCCCATGCCAAACAACGGAAAAATCGAAAAACATATTGGAAAATCTGGAGCGTTAATATGTCCTATCTTGTAGCTTTTCCTCCCCTTTGCCTCGTTGCCAAGGAGCGCCAATAATGAGCGTAATGCATGAAGAAACAGTACTCAGTGTGCATCACTGGACCGATCAGCTTTTTACCTTCACGACGACGCGCGATACTTCGCTGCGCTTTTCCAACGGGCACTTCACCATGATTGGCTTGAAGGTCAACGACAAGCCGCTGCTCAGAGCCTACAGCATTGTCAGTCCCAACTACGAAGATCACCTTGAATTTCTCAGCATCAAAGTACCTGACGGCCCCCTGACTTCGAGGCTCCAGCACGTACAGGTGGGCGACAAGATCGTGGTCGGCCGCAAACCAACTGGAACTCTGCTGGCCGATTACCTTTTCCCTGGCAAGCGGCTCTATTTGCTGGCCACCGGAACCGGTCTGGCACCGTTCATGAGCATTATCCGGGACCCGGAGATCTATGAGAAATTCGAGCACGTTATTCTGGTGCACGGGGTGCGGCGGGCCGATGAACTGGCCTACCATGATCTGCTGGCACACGAACTCGCGGCACACGAGTTCCTCGGCGACATGATTGCAAATCAGTTGACGTATTACCCTACCGTTACCCGCGAAGCCTATCGGAACATGGGACGAATCACCCATTTGGTCGAAACCGGAAAACTGTTTGAAGATGTAGGCGCTCCACCGCTAGATGTCGCACACGATAGAGTGATGATTTGCGGCAGCCCTGCTATGCTGCGCGACCTGAAGCACATGCTTGAGTCACGCGGCTTCAGCGAGGGGAATACTTCAAGGCCGGGTAGTTTTGTTGTGGAGAGGGCTTTCGCTGATCAGTATTAACAACGGTAACCTAATGCCGGTCGGCCAAAGTCGTGGAATGGCTTGTAAAGTTCAAGGTAATTGAATGGGGCGGCAAGCACCTAATCCGCTACTTTCAACTCAGCAAAGAGGGCTGAACTTTGGCACCGACGGCGTAACATTTCTGATTACTATAGAGCCTAATAATGCGTGTTAAGTTACGACGCCATGAAATTCATTATCGTCAGAGCGAGCTTGGCACGGAGTTGCTATGTCTACGATGCTCCGAGTTTTGGCCGGCCGACACGGAATTTTTCTTGCAGACTCGTGATAATCCTCGTGAATTGTCTCCAGTTTGTAAGGCCTGCCAAACGGAGCAGCAAGATAAAACCAATAAGCCTAGGCCGAGTGCATCCGCTCTTACCTTGGCCTACGTATTAAAGCAGCGGCAATTGCTGAAAAATACATGAGGCTTGATACTGCAGGAGCAAGAAGCAACCGGCAGCATCATAGCAAGGCAGTCATTCTATGTTGCGAAATTCTGCTATTACCCGATGCCTTTATGTGACGCAGAGGTATCACTTTCTTTTACCAGTACGTGATGGTTTGATAAATTTGCACGATTGAAGCGTGCGCAGGATACGGTGTACCATCGCATCAACCAAATCACACGACCAGGTATCTCGATCGCATCACGTCGAAATACACAAAAGGAAAATGCCGAAAAAAGTCATTCCCGCAAGCGTGGAACCGTTGAAGAAAAAAGCGTCGCGCGAAACGCCGGCCGCACCTCCGCGTAAACGTGGACGCCCGGCGCAGAGCGAAAGCGACAGTCGCCGCCAGGAGCTGATAGAAAAATCCGCCCGTCTGTTTCGCCAAAAGGGCTATGACAACACCACGGTGCGCGACATTGCGGCCGAGGTCGGTATCCAGTCGGGTAGCTGGTTTTATCATTTCAAGACCAAGCAAGACATCCTGGTCGCGATCATGGAACAGGGCATGACGCGCTCGCTGGCGGACATCGAAGCGATCGATATACACGCCCTGCCGCCGCGCGAAGCGTTCCGTCGCCTCGTGGCCGCGCATCTCAACACGCTGCTGGCGCCGAATCACGATTTTATTCCGGTGCTGCTATACGAATGGCGCTCAGTGGATAAAAGCGCACGCGCCCGCATCATCGCCTTGAAGGATCGCTACGAAACGATCTGGGACGAAGTGATCGCGGCGCTGTACCGCTCGGGCGACTGGGCCTTGCCCACCAAGCTCGACCGGCTCCTGATGTTCGGCGCATTGAACTGGACCGCGCAATGGTTCAAGCGCGGCGCCGGCACCAGCATCGAGGAGCTTGCGAATCAGGCGGTGACTTTTATTTTGCGTACGCCGGAGAAGAAGCGCGGCGCATAAGCCGTAGCGCGCATCGTGCGCGCCCTCCTCGCTTACGCCATTCCCTGCGTCGCAAACAACTCCTGGTGCGCCGACCGCAGCAAATGCTTCTGGATCTTGCCGGTCGACGTCATCGGCAGCTGATCGAGCAAGCCGATATGCTTCGGCACTTCAAAGGCGGCCAGGTGCTCGCGGCAGTGCGCCAGCAACCCCGCCTCGTCGCACACGACGTTCGGCTTGATTACCACGAATGCGGCGATGCCTTCGATCCAGTGCGGATGCGGTACGCCGACCACTGCGGCATTGGCGACGGCCGGATGGCGCAGCAGCACTTCCTCGACTTTCACGGATGGGACGTTCTCGCCGCCGGTCTTGATCATGTCTTTCATGCGATCCATGAATAGCAGTTGTCCATCCTGGTCCAGCATGCCGAGATCGCCGGTGTGATGCCAGCCGTAACGCCGCGCCTGAGCGGTCGCGTCCGGGTCCTTGTAATAGCCGAGCATCACGTTCGGGCCGCGATGCACGATTTCGCCCACCTGCCCTTGCTCCAGCAAGTTTCCGGATTCGTCCATGATCGCCAATTCGTTGACCGAAGTCGGCTGCCCCCAATAATTGCCAAAGCGTTTCAATTGCTGTTCCGGAGCGAAGTACGTGGTCATCGGGAAGATCTCGGTCTGGCCGCTGCCCAATGCAAAATTCGGACATACCTCGTCGAGCAGCCGTCGCAATAGCGGCTGCGCCATCGGCGCCATCGCATACAGGCACAGGCGCAGGCTGCTCAAGTCGCGCTGCGTGCGCGCCGGGTGATGCAGCAGCGCCGCATACATCAGGGGCAAGCCGAACATCATGGTGATCCGCTCCCGCGCGATGCCGTCCAGCACGGCGGTCGGATCGAAGCCTTTCTGCACCAGCATCGCCGCACCAACCATGATGCACGACGCGGCCACGCTGAATTGCGCGCAATGGAACATCGGCAGAATGCACGAGAAAATGTCGATGCTGCGAATTCCCATCTCGGCGACGTTGGAGGCCAGCGCCGAGTACACCGACAGATGCGAATGCATCGCGCCTTTCTGCCGTCCGGTGGTGCCACTGGTGTACATGATCAGCGCCAGGTCGCGGTCCTGGATGGGCACCTGCGGCAGATCGCGCGGCATGTCCTGCAGACTCTGCATCAGGGTCGGGTGGCTGTGCTCCGGTGCGCCGCCCGCTTCGCATAGGCGCAGCGGCAACTTGCTTGTGTCCAGCAAATCGCGCAAGGCCGGGTTTGCGTACAACTGGTCGTCCACGATCACCATGGCTGCTTCCGCGTGCCCGAGAATGTAGCGAATATCGCCCGGCGCCAACATGGTATTGATCGGCACCCACACCAGCCCGGCCTTCAGGATGCCGTAGGCGGCGATCAGGAACTGCGTCGAGTTATTGCAGATCATCGCCACCTTGGCGCCGCTGTTCAAACCGCTTGCCAGCAAGTGGTGCGCAAACTGGCTGCTTGCGGCATCGAGTTGCGCGTAGCTGGTGCGCTGGCCGCCCTCGCTGATTGCGGTGCGGTCGCCGAATTTGCGCGCGCTGCGGTATAAGGTATCGCCCAGCGCGATCCGGTCAAGCGCATTGTCTTCGCGCGATTTGCTTGCCTTCGTCTCCATCTGTACTCCTCTATTTTGTTGTTGGATGCGCGTCGCGCATCATTGCCGGTTAAACCGCATTGGTGCGCATGGCGCCCCTACCCTCGCTCCCGCGCCGCTGATTCCTATGACGCTTCCGCCGCGCCGATTTCCATCAACAACCGCCCCGGCGCCACCTGATCGCCGATTGCGGCAAACAAAGCCTTGATCTCGCCGTCGAGTGCGGCCGCGATGCTGTGCTCCATCTTCATCGCCTCGATCACCATCAATACCTGTCCGGCCGCGACCGTGTCGCCCTGGCGTACCGGAAGCGCCACCACACGGCCATTCATCGGCGCGGTGATGCGGCCGCTGCCGGCGCCGTTGCCATTGCGCGCGGCGACGGCGTAGGTGTGATCGGTCGCTTCATGCTCGACGCCGTCGAGTACGAAATAACAAGACGATGCGCGGAACGCGTAGTCCACCGGCAGAGCGCGGCCGTTGATCACCAGCGTCATTCGATTCTTGCGCGTTGCCGCTACGACGACCGTTGTGCGCTGGTCGCCGCGCGTGATTTCCAAGGCATCGGCACTCAGCGTCGCCACGCGCATTTCGACCGCTTCGCCATCCAGCGCGAAACGGCACAACTGCGGATACGGATAGCTGCTGGACCAGCCACGCAGTTCTTGCGGATAGCGCTGCGCGTCGCTGCGGCTGCGATGCATGGTCATCAAAGCGGAGGCGACCTCGCAGGCGAGCGCGCCGGGCAGCGTCGCGGCGCGTGCCGCAGGTGGAAAACAGGTGTCGATAAACGCGGTCGTCGCGCGGCCGGCGATGAATTCGGGATGGGCGACGCAGCGTGCCAGGAAATGCCGGTTGCTCGTCACACCGAGCAGGATGCATTCATCGAGCGCGTGCGCCAGCCGGCGCAGCGCATCGCGCCGGTCGCGGCCATGCGCGACGATCTTGGCCTGCATCGAATCGTAATACGGCGATATCGTCGTGCCGCTTGCCAGCGCATGATCGGTGCGAACATTGCCAGGCGCATGCCAGTATTCGACCACGCCGCTCTGCGGCAAAAAGTTTTGACGCGGGTCTTCCGCGCACAGTCGCACCTCGATCGTATGTCCGCCGGCGGCACGACGGGCGTCGATCTCGGCCTGCGTCAGCGGCAGCGCTTCGCCGCCGGCGATACGCAACTGCCATTCGACCAGGTCGACGCCGATCACCGCTTCGGTGACCGCGTGCTCGACCTGCAAGCGCGTGTTCATTTCCATGAAATAGAAATTCCCGTCGCGGTCAAGCAGGAACTCGAGCGTGCCCGCGCCCACGTAACCGATCGCGCGCGCCGCTGCGATCGATACTTCACCCATGCGCGCGCGCAATTCCGGCGTGACGGCCGGCGACGGCGTTTCCTCGATCACTTTCTGGTGGCGCCGCTGCACCGAGCAATCGCGCTCGCCGAGATGAACCACGTTGCCGTGCATGTCGGCAAACACCTGGATCTCGATATGGCGCGGCTCGACGACGGCCTTTTCCAGGATCAGTTCGCTGCTGGAAAAAGCGTGTTGCGCTTCCGAGCGTGCGGAGCGCAATGCCGCTGCAAATTCATCCGCACCGTCGACGCGCCGCATGCCGCGTCCACCGCCGCCTGCCGCGGCCTTGATCATCACCGGATAACCGATGTGCGCTGCTTCTTCCTGCATGCGCGCGTCAGACTGGTCATCGCCGTGGTAGCCGGGCACGCATGGCACGCCGGCCGCTTGCATCAAACGCTTGGCGCCGGCCTTGTTGCCCATCGCGAAGATCGCCTGCGCGGGCGGGCCGATAAAGACCAGTCCGGCATCCGTACATGCTTGCGCAAAATCGGCATTTTCGGCCAGGAACCCGTAGCCCGGATGCACCGCTTGCGCGCCGGATTGCCGGGCAGCGTCCAGCAGCGCGTCCATATTGAGATACGATGCCGACGGCCGCGACGCACCGATATGCAGCGCCAGATCGGCGGCGTGCCGGTGCGGCGCATCGCGGTCGGCATCGGAATACACGGCGATGGTGCGGAAGCCAAGCCGCTGTGCGCTGCGCATGATGCGCAGCGCAATTTCGCCGCGGTTGGCGATGAGTACGGATGCAAAGCGATCGAGCGTCATGATGCTGCGCCTACCCCTTCCTGCCCGGCAGGATATCCATGTATTTGCAGATAATCCCCAGCATCACCTCGTCCGCGCCGCCGCCGATCGAGGCCAGGCGGCCGTCGCGATAGAAGCGCGATACCGGGTTGTCCCAGGTGAAGCCCATGCCACCCCAGAATTGCAGGCAGGTGTCGGGCACCATGCGCGCCAGCCGCCCGGTCTTGAGCTTGGCCATCGATGCCAGTTCGGTCACGTCCTGTCCGTTGATGTACAGATCGCAAGCGCGATAGACCAGTGCGCGCAGCGACTCGACTTCAGTCTTCAGTTCCGCCAGCTTGAAATGCACCCACTGGTTATCGACCAGGTTGGCGCCGAACAATTTGCGCTCGCGCGCGTAAGCGATGGTGGCGTCGATGCAATTGGTCATCGACTGGATGTTGCTGGCCGCCGCCCACATGCGCTCTTCCTGGAATTGCAGCATCTGGTAGGTAAAGCCCTTGCCTTCGTCGCCGATGCGATTGCGCTGCGGCACGCGTACGTCGTCGAAATAGATCAAGCCGGTATCCGACGAATTCATGCCGATCTTCTTGATCTTTTTGCCGACCGATACCCCCTTGGTGTTCATCGGTACGATGATCAGCGACTTGTTACGGTGCGCCGGATCATCGGAGGTATTCGCCAGCAGGCACATCCAGTCCGCTTGCAGGCTGTTGGTGATCCACATCTTGCTGCCGTTGATCACATAGTCGTCGCCGTCCTTGCGCGCGCTGGTCTTGATCGCCGCGACGTCCGAGCCGGCCGACGGTTCCGACACGCCGACGCAGGCAACCGCGTCGCCGCTGATCGCGGGCGCCAGGAATTCCTCGCGCAATTGATCCGAACCGAAACGCGCCAGCGCCGGCGTCGCCATGTCGGTTTGCACGCCGATCGCCATCGGCACACCGCCGCAATTGATGTAGCCCAGCGTCTCGGCCATCGCCACCGAATACGAGTAATCGAGCCCGAGGCCGCCGTACTCGACCGGCTTGGATACGCCGAGAAAACCAAGCTCGCCCATCTTGCGAAACAATTCCTTGGCCGGGAAAATTTCAGCCTCTTCCCATTCATCGACATGCGGATTGATTTCGGCGTCGATGAAGCGTTTCAGGTTGCGCTGTAGCTCCGCGTGTTCATGAGTCAATTGCATGCTGCTCTCCTGGTAATGGGAATCGGTTGCAAATTCATGGCCGCGCCACGCCGAACTGCACCGGATGCAGCCGGCGACGCCTACCCTCCTCGCACAGCGACAGCACGGTCGCCAATACCTTGCGCGTATCGCGCGGATCGATCACGCCGTCGTCCAGCAAGCGGCCCGAGATATAGTGCGCACCGGTCTGCCGCTCGAAGGTGTCGATCACCTTGGCGCGCATGGCGTCGATCGCCGCCTGGTCGACCTCGAGTCCCTTGCGCCGCATGCTGCCTTCCATCACGATCGCCATCGTGCCGGCGGCCTGCTCCGCGCCCATCACCGCGGTCTTCGCATTGGGCCAGCTGAAACAGAAATCCGGAAAGAAGCCGCGCCCCGACATGCCGTAATTGCCGGCGCCGAACGACGCTCCGCAGTGCAGCGTGATACGGGGCACCGTCGCGTTCGCCATCGCCTGGATCATCTTCGAGCCGTGCTTGATCATGCCGGCCTGTTCGGATGCCTTGCCGACGATGAAGCCGGTGGTGTTTTGCAGGTACAGGAGCGGCGTGTCGGACTGGCAGCACGCCTGGATGAAGTGCGTCACCTTGGTCGCGCCAGCCGGATCGAGCGGACCGTTGTTGGTGATGATGCCGACCCGCATGCCGCACACCGCAGCGTGGCCGGCCACCGTGGCCGGACCATAGTCAGGCTTGAATTCCAGAAAATCCGAGCCATCCACGATGCGCGCGATGACCTCGCGCATGTCGAGCGGCTTCCTGTGATCGGTCGATGCCACGCCGAGCAATTCTTCGGCGTCGTAGCGCGGCGGCTGATACTCGCGCAGCAGCGGCGGCAGATCGCGATTCCAGTCCAGCGCCGTCACCAGATCGCGCGCAATGCGTAGCGCGTCGGCGTCATCCTCGGCCAGATATTCGGCCAGGCCGGAGGTGGTAGCGTGCATTTCGGCGCCGCCCAACTCTTCCTCGGTGGCGATCTCGCCGGTGGCGGCCTTCAACAGCGGCGGCCCGGCCAGGAAAGCCTTGGCGCGCTCGCGCACCATCACCACGTAGTCGGACAGGCCGGGCATATACGCGCCGCCGGCGGTGCTCGAACCATGCACCACGCTGATGACCGGCAGGCCGGCGGCCGACAGCCGCGCCAGCCAGTAAAATCCGCTGCCGCCGTGAATGAAGGTCTCGACCTGGTAAGCCAGCAGATTGGCGCCCGCGCATTCGACCAGATGAATGAACGGCAGCTTTTGCTCCAGCGCGATCTTTTGCGCGCGCTGGAACTTTTCGATACCCATCGGCTGCACCGCGCCGGCGTCGATGCCGGAATCGTCCACCACGATCATCGTGCGTGCGCCGCTCACATAACCGATGCCGGCCACCATGCCGCCGCCTGGAATTGATTTGGCGGGATCGGGATGATCGAGGCAATAGCCGGCCAGCGTGGAAAGCTCCAGGAACGGTGCGCCGGCATCCAGCAAACGCCCGAGCCGGTCGCGCGGCAATAGTTGGCCGCGCTTCTCGAACAGGGCGCGCGACGCGGCCGACTTGTCGCGCGTGCGGCGCTCCAGCGCACGCAATTGCTCCACTTGCAGCAGCAACGCGGCGCGGTTCTGCTGAAACTGTTCGCTCTGCAAAACGATGTGGGATTCGAGCGCCGGCATCACTCGGACTCCCGCGCTTGCAGCACCTTCGGAACGGTCGCGAGATGAAAACCGTTGAACGGCGCCCTTTCGTTCTTTAGCGCCGCCATCGGAAATCCCGGCCGCACATTGGGCCGCCCGCCATCGACGCGCAAGGTGCTGCCGGTAATGAAGGCGGCCGCTTTTGATAACAGGAACACGATAGCGGCAGAGATTTCCGCTTCGGTGCCGAAGCGCTGCAGCGGCACCGTTTTCGGAAACGCGCGGATCGCTTGCGCCATCTCGGGCGGATACGCGTCCATACCGGACGACGCCACATAGCCGGGCGCCACCGCATTCACGCGCACGCCATAAGGTGCCCATTCGAACGCGGCGGTTTCCGTGAAATTGATCATGCCGGCACGCGCCGCGCCCGAGTGTCCCATGCCGGGCATGCCGCCCCACATATCGGCGACGATATTGACGATCGCTCCGCCGCTGTGTTGCATTGCCTGGTTCAGGCACTCGCGCGCCATCAGGAAGCCCCCGGTCAAATTGGTCTGCACCACTGCCTCCCAACCCTTGGCCGAGATCTCTTTTAACGGCGACGGAAACTGACCGCCGGCATTATTGACCAATGCGTCGATGCGGCCATGGGTGGCCATGATTTGCACAACCACGGATTTCACCGCTTCTTCGTCGCGGATATTGCACGAATACGCATGGGCTTTGCCGCCGGTCGCGCCGATTTCCGCCGCCACCGTATCCAGCCTGTGCTGCGTACGTCCCACCAGTGCGACGACGGCGCCGAGCGCGGCCAGTTCGTGCGCGACGCAACGGCCGATGCCGCTGCCGCCACCGGTCACGAGAACAACATCGCCTTCGAACAGGTCCGGCGTGAAAATTGAGCGATACATCCTGTGTCTCCTGTCAAGCCCAGCCGAGCTGGCGCGCCGCCAGATCGTTGAGTATTTCCTCGGCGCCGCCGCCGATCATGTAGACCTTGACTTCGCGGTAGATACGTTCGGATTTGGTGCCGCGCATAAAGCCCATGCCGCCCAGAGTCTGCACCGCGTTATCGGCGCAGAATTGCAGCGTCTGCGTGGCGAAATTTTTCAGCATGCATAGTTGCGCCACCGGCGAACCGCCCTCCTGCATGCGCGACGCCAGGTCCTCCATCAGCGCGCGCGTCGCTTCGATGCGGGTCGCCATCGCCACCAGTTTGTGGCGCACCACCTGGTGCTCGACCAGGCGTTTGCCGAAGGTCTTGCGTTGCATCGCCCACCCGGACGCTTCGTCCAGGCAGACACGCGCGAAGCCGTAGGCCTGCAATGCCAGCGCCAAGCGTTCGTGATTGAAATTGCGCATGAAGATGTCGAAGCCGCGGTTTTCCTGCCCCAGCAGATTGGCAACCGACACCCGGCAATTCTCGAAATGCAGCTGTGCGGTGTCGGAACACCACCACCCCATCTTCTTGAGCGGCGTGCGCGTCAAGCCCGGCGTGTCGCCGTCGATCAGCAGTGCCGATACACCGCGCGCACCCGCTTCACCGGTGCGCACCGCGACCGTGAGGTAATCGGCGCGCATGCCGGACGTGATGAAAGTCTTGCTGCCGTTGACGATATAAAAATCGCCATCGCGCTCGGCGCGCGTCGTGAGAGCGGCGACGTCGGAGCCACCGGAAGGTTCGGTGACCGCCAGCGCGCTAATTTTTTGGCCGGCCAGGATCTGCGGCAGTACGCGCGCCTTCAACTGCTCCGAGCCGCCGGCCACGATCGGCGGCGCGCCAATAGTGTGGCTGAACAAGGAGGCCAACAATCCGCCGCTGGCGGCGCGCGACATTTCCTCGATCATCACGATTTCATGGAACAAGTCGCCCGGCGTGCCGCCGTATTGTTCCGGGAAGCCAAGGCCCAACAGGCCAAGTTCGGCGGCACGGTGATACAGGGTGCGCGGAAATTCCTCGGCTTCGTCCCAGGCGTCCACGTGCGGCAGCAACTCCTTGTCGACGAAACGTCTGACCGCTGCGCGAAATGTTTCATGCTCATCGGTGAAGTGCGCGGAAGGCGGAATTGCTGGATACATGGCGCGGCCTCTATGCTTTTTGTGTTTTCGGTACGCGCACCGGCATCGCCAGCAACACCTGCGCCATGCCTTTGCCAAGCGGATCGTTGCGCAGCGACGCCATGCCGCCGCCGCCGAGCGCTTGCTCGCAGACGAAATTGAATGCATCGATGCCGGGCAATTCGTAGCGTGTCACCTTGCCTTCGACCAGATGCGCGAGGTAAGCGGCAACCGCGGCCTCGCTCAATTGAGCGCGCAGCAGCGGCACATACTCGGGCTTGCGCGCGATCACGCCGATGTTCGAGATATCTCCCTTGTCGCCGCTTCGCGCGTAGGCCAGTTGGATCAATGGCACTTCGACCGTGTCGGCTGTGGCAGGCAACACCGGCGCGATAGCGGGAGCCGGCCGTTGCGGCGCCTCGCTCGCGCTGCCCGCGGGCACCTGCACCATCGCGCTTGCGCCGTCCGGCAACACGACGCGCAACTGCACGCGCCCCTTGTCGAGCAGGAAAGCGGTCTGCTTGATCGCCTGCGACACGCCGGGCCGCCCGCCGCCCGCGCCGGTGGTGCCGGGGGCCCATGAGGTGCCGGCCGGCGCGATTTCGCGCGCGAACAACTCGAGCGCGGACTTGTTCGGATGTGCGACCGCCAGCCACAATACCGCTTCGAACAGCGGGCCGCTTTGCACGTGCGGACCGTAGGAATAGGCGCTGCCCAGCACTTCGATATGGGTGGCGCTGTAATCCGGCCAGCCAAGGTGCCGGAACAGCGCGCGTGTGCGTTCCAGGATCGCGTCCCCAGTGCGCCGTGCCTTGCGTTCGGCGTCGAAGCCGACGATCGTCAATTGCCCGGTACAGCGGTAGCCGTCGGCGTATGTGGCGCTGACCTTGTAGGTCGGCGTCGGCGCAGCGCCCCTGGCGCCGCGCACCTCGACCCGCCCGGGCCCGGCTTGCCGCAAGCTGACGCTGGTGAAGTCGCAGATCACGTCGGGCAGGATATAGCGCGCCGGATCGCCGATTTCATACACGACTTGCTCGCCGACCGTGGCCGGCGTTACCAGCCCGCCGCTGCCGTCCGGCTTGGTGACGATGAAGCTGCCGTCGCGCCGGCATTCGACGATCGGATAGCCGCTATGCGCCCAATCCGGCACCGCTTCCCAATCCGTGTGCAAACCGCCGACGCCCTGGCAACCGCATTCGATGATATGGCCGGCCAGGCTGGCCGCGGCCAGGCGCTCGTAATCGTCCAGCTTCCAGTCGAATTCATGCAAGAGCGCTCCAAGCGTGACCGCGCTATCGACGCAGCGGCCGGTGACGACGACCTCCGCGCCGGCGTCAAGCGCCTGTTTGATCGGTAGCGCGCCGAGATAGGCATTGGCGCTCAGCACCTTGTCCGGCAGCGGCCGTCCACTGTACATGTCGCGCACGTCTTCCTCGCGCAGCACGGATAGCAAGGGCATCACGTCGTCGCCTTCAACCACCGCGATGCGAACCGCGACTCCCAATTCATCCGCCAGCGCCTGCAATGCATCGGCACAGCCGCGCGGATTGACGCCGCCGGCGTTGGCGATGATCCGAATGCCGCGTGCCAACGCATCCTTCAACACCGCTTTCATCGCCAGCGCCACGAAATCGGTCGCGTAACCCATCTCGGGATTCTTCAGGCGCGCCGATGCCAGCAAGGACATCGTCAGTTCGGCCAGGTAATCGAACACCAGGTAGTCGATCTTGCCGGACGCCACCAGCTGCGTCGCGCCGGTAATGCTGTCGCCCCAAAATCCCGATGCGCCGCCGATCGAAACCATATCCTTCGCCATGCGACGATTCCCTTTCATTAAAGGCCGGTCCATTGCGGCTTGCGTTTTTCGCGGAACGCCAACTGCCCTTCTTTTGCATCCTCGGTGAGCGCGAACAGGCCGATCTGGCTCTCGGTAAATGCCATCGATTGCTCGAACGGCAGCACCTCGATCCGCTTCAGCGTGTACAAGCCGCGCCGAATCGCTGCCGGCGATTTGTCAAGCACGCGCGCCAGCAGCCAATCGAGCCGCGCATCCAGTTCGCCGGCGTCAGCCAGATAATTGACCAGTCCGCTATCGAGCGCGCGCTGCGCATCGATCGTTTCTCCGGTCAGGCACAACTCGTTCAGCACGCGGCGCGGCACTTGATGCTGCAATACCGACAGCACCTGTGCCGGAAACAGGCCGACCTTCACTTCCGGCAAACCAAATATCGCGTCGCGGCTGGCGACCGCCATGTCGCACATCGCCAGCAAGCCCATGCCGCCCGCCATGCACGCGCCATTGACGCGCGCAATCAAGGGTACGGTGGCGCGTCTAGCCTGACGAAGCAGTTCGGCCAGCCATTGATAAGGTTCGGAATAATCGAAGCTGAATGAAGAGCCGCTCTGCAAATCGGCGCCGGCACAAAAGGCCCGTTCGCCGGCGCCGGTCAGCACCACCGCCAGCACACTAGGGTCGCCCTCCACATCCGCCAGCGCGCAGCGGATGTCGGCCACCACCGCGCCATTGAGCGCGTTCCGGCGCGCTTCGCGGTTAATGGTGAGCCACAGCACCTGGTCCCGCCGCTCGACCAACAATTCTTTCTCCATGCGCCCTCCAGTGTCTTGTCGGAAATCAATCGTGTTTGCGTGATTGCAGTCGAGCCGCCTGGCCGCCGCCCGACAGTGAGCAAATATTAAAGCAAATGATTGATTAAATCAACGCGCGAACACGCGAGCACAGCGAGCGCAGTTGAAAACGATGTCGTCAGGGAGGTTATCCGCCGCCTTACGCGGCGGATTCAGGCCGGGTTCGGGTCGGGCATGCGACCCGCAGCTGTGTGCGACTGCTAGCCGCCAAGCTTTTCCGCGAGTACGTCAAGCATCTCGATATCCGGCACGCCGCCCAACAAGGAGAGTGCGTGTTTCGCCAGTTCCCTGGGTACATGTCCGGTCAGGTGCGAGAACCGCCCGCCATTGTCGGGGAAGGTGTCGAAGATGCCGTAGTCGCCGTCGTCGAGATGAATGGCGAACCAGGCAGTAGTCTTGGGCTCTTGCTGCACCAGTGGTTGCGCGTCGCGCAGAAATTGCTCGACGTTCTGCGCGTGGCCTGACTTCGCCTTGAAGGTCAGGAGCAGCGCCTTCGTGTCGACATTGGCGGGCGCCGTTACCGGTAGCTTGTCGGCCAGCACGTCCAATCGTTGAATTCGGGGCTGCTTTGCGAACAGCGCATCAGCCTGGTCCATCAGCGCTTTTGCGATCGGCCCTGCCAAATGCGCGTCGCGTCCGGCATCGTCCGGAAAAACATCGAAGATGCCATATTCCGATCGTCCGAAACGAATGGCAAACCATGCGGTTGTGGCTGTTTCCTGCCTGGCCAGCGGTAGAGCCGACCGCAGCAGCACTTCCACGTCGGCGTCCTTGCCGGGCTTGGCTTCCAGTCGAACGAGAAATCCTCGGCTTACCATGGAAAACCTCCGCTTAAATTTGAATAGAGGAGTCCGGCACACGATTGGTTCTCTGACAGGAGAAAAATCCGGCTTTCCCGGCAACTCACATTTGAGCTTGCTCAAGAAAGCAAATGCTAGCGCTGGAACACGATGAGCTGATCGCCGATGCTGGACACGAGACCCGCGGCGCGTCGAAAGCAGCGGTAATGCGTAGCAACGAAGGCCCGCACCTGACAGGAGACAGATCATGAAGCACATGTGGAGCGTTCTGATGGCCGGTTTGCTGCTGTTTCCGGCGGCAATGTCTTTTGCGCAGGCGGAGGCGCCTAACGATGCGCAAATTGCCGCTATCGTCGTTGCCGCGAATACGACCGATATCGACGCGGGAAAGCTTGCCAAGTCGCAGTCCAAAAACAAGGAAGTAAAAGCCTTTGCGCAGCGCATGGTTACCGACCATACCGGCAGCAACAAGCAGGCGTCGGCCCTGGTGAAAAAACTTAAGGTAACACCCGAGGAAAATGCGACTAGCAAGGGACTCAAGGATGACGGCGCAGCGATGCGGAAAAAACTGAAAGGTATGAAGGGTGCCGAATTCGATAAAGCCTATATCGATAATGAAGTCACGTATCACCAGACGGTACTGGATGCGATCGACAAGACTCTCATACCGAATGCAAAAAATGCCGAGCTGAAGGATTTACTGACGAAAACCCGCCCGGTCATTGACGATCATCTGCAACACGCGAAGAAGATACAGGCGTCGATGAAATAAGAGTTACCGTGCGAACTGCGATGTTCTTGAGGCGGGCGTTGCGGCGGCATACCGCATTCGCATTATGCTTGAGCGCCGCCCTCCTTGCGGCCAGCCACGGGCTCCCCGCGCTCGCGAAGCCGACAGTGCATGTCGTAGTGATGGAGGCATTGCGGTTTTCGCCGCCGGTGATCGAAGTGGCCGCGGGCGATACCGTGATCTGGAAGAACAAGGACCCTTTCCCGCATACCGTCACCGCTGAAAATCGCCGCTTCGACTCCGGCGAGATCGCGGCAAATCGTTCATGGAAATTCAGGGCCGGGAAAAAAGGCGACTACTCATATGTTTGCACCTTGCACCCGACGATGAAAGGACGCCTGGTCGTCAAGTGATCGCTTTGTCAATCGCGGCGCGCGTCGCGCACCGGTACCCGTTTCAAAGCTCCTGACGCAGCAGTTATTCAAGCAGGTTGTCAAAAGACGTTTGGCAATCTGCCAACCCTCACTCAGGTCCCCCGACTTTAATTCATCCATCGCGGAAAACAGCACTGCCAGCTCGAAATACTTGCGGTTGATCCATTGCACGGGGCCGCCGGTTGATTTCCCGCACACCAGCTTGCGCCATCGGGCCGTCATCCAGTCGAAATCCTTTTCCGCGTCGATCCCCAACCTGCGCAATTCGGTCATCTCGACACCGTTGCCGCGGATCTGCGTCAACGCCTCGATCAGGCGCTCAAGCGTTCGGTCCGAACTGGTCGAGCGCGGCGTCGTAATTTCCAGGCAATTGAACAGCAGTGGACGCACCGACTGGAACGGCTTGAGCAGGAACGGCAGGTAATTCTTGTTGGCGTAGGCCATGTGCTCGTTGCACTCGGAAACCAACAAGCGGATGTCGAGACTGAGCGCATTGCCGATCGGGCGCATTGGGCACAATGGCGCCATGAACATGCGCATCGCGAAACGCCCAACGTACCGGCGCTATCGGGCTAGGATGATCCGCCTGAATGCTGCTTTCCGATGACTGCCGAAGAGCGCGCCTGGCTGAACGTGACGCCTGTCAGCAGGGAATTCGGCTCGCCCCCAATATGACCAGCTCGTGGAACAGGACTGGATCGAAGGAGATCGTGATCGACTTTCGCGCACGAAAACCACGG
>UEXY01000063.1_pt1 | contig 22325 bp, 14 predicted proteins | sample 4301061 | NCBI WGS metagenome assembly UEXY01 (sample SAMEA4773184, study PRJEB27434) | metagenome | biome: 2259; feature: agricultural soil; material: soil | place: USA | collected 2014-09 | depth 0.25 m | reverse complement strand
CGGCCGGATGGAATGCGCCGCCGCCCTGCCACAATGCAAAAGCGATGACCAGGCCGCTGCCGATCAACGCGGCGATCCAGAAGCCGGCGGACGGCCGCTCGCCGAAACGCAAGGCACCGAACAGCGCCGTCGCCAGCGGCAGGATGCCGATCACCACTGCGCCGTGCGAAGCGGGCACGTAGCGCATCGCGATCGAACTGAACACCGGAAAGCCGACCACTACACCGAGCGAGGTCAGCGCCAGCGGGCGCCACTGCGCCGGCGTCGGACGTGGCGCGCCGATCCACCACAACAATGCCGCCGAGCCGAACGCGGCCACTACCGCTCGCCCCAGCGCGACCAGCACCGGATTCAGTTCGGCCACCGCCATCCGCGTGAACGGCAAGCTCAGGCTGAAGATCGCGACGCCGATCACGCCCAGCCACATGCCGCGGCTTTCCTGCGTCATCGCCGCGCTCATGTTGCGCTCCTCGGTTCGATCTGCACGGCGGCTTCCAGTTCGCTTCGGTTCGGCAATTGTGCTGTCATGACTGGCTTGCGGCTGATTGATGATTGAACTATGCTAACGGACAAAACCGATACAGTACCAGTACAGTTAATCAAATAATTTCACTCACTGTCACGGCAAAATGACCAATACAGCTCATTCTCGCAAAACGGCCGGGCTCGGCCTCGCGGCGCCGCAGGTTTTATCGCGCCGGTCCGGCGAATCGCTGGTCGACCAGATCGTGCGTTCGATCGAGGCACGCATCGACGACAAGCTGCTACGCAGCGGTGCGCGCATGCCGTCGATCCGCCAGTTCGCCGACCAGCACAAGGTGTCGCGCTTCACCGTGGTCGAGGCCTATGATCGGCTAGTGGCCAAGGGATTCCTGGAATCGCGGCGCGGCTCCGGTTTCTATGTGCGCGAGCGCGCGCCGATGATCGCAGCCGGCGGCAATCCGCGCCCGGCTGAAGCGCCGCCCTCGCAGCTGGACGTGGTCTGGCTGGTGCGCAACATGTTTCGCCAGCATCCGGCGCAGCGCACGCCCGGCTCCGGCCTGCTGCCGAACGACTGGCTGGACGGCGAGCTGATCGCCAACGGTTTGCGCGCGATCAGCCGGCAGAACCAGAACCTGCTGCTGCAGTACGGCAATCCGCAAGGTTCGCTGCCGTTGCGCCAGCAGTTGCAGCTGAAGCTGGCGGAGCTGGAAATCGCGGCCACGCCGGACCAGCTGGTGACCACTTCCGGCATCACGCAGGGGCTGGACCTGATCGCGCGCCACTTCACCCGGCCGGGCGATACCATCTTCGTCGACGATCCGGCTTGGTTCCTGATGTTCGGCTCGTTCGCCACGCTCGGCGCCAATGTGGTCGGCATTCCGCGCCTGCCGGACGGGCCGGACATTGCGAAGCTGGCGGAACTGGCGGCGCTGCACAAGCCCAAGCTGTACGTGATCAACTCGGTGCTGCACAACCCGACCTCGACTTCGCTGTCGGCGGCCAAAGCGTTCCAGGTTCTGAAGATTGCCGAGCTGCACGACATCACCATCGTCGAAGACGATATCTACTGCGACCTGCATCCGGGCAGCGCGGTGCAGCCGGCCACGCGCATCGCCGCGCTGGACCAGCTGCAGCGCGTGATTTACCTCGGCGGCTTTTCGAAGACGCTGGCCGCCAACCTGCGCGTCGGCTTCATCGCCACCTCGGAAGAGATGGCGAAGCGCCTGTCCGACCGCAAGATGCTGACGACGCTGACCACCTCCGACATCGGTGAGCGCATCGTCTACAAGATTTTGTCGGAAGGGCATTACCGCAAGCATGTCGACCGACTGCGCGGCAAGCTCGACGCCGTGCGCGACAAGACCGTCAAGCAGCTGGAGCGGATCGGCCTGCGTGTCGACATCGCGGCGCCGGCCGGCATGTTCCTGTGGCTCGATGCCGGCTGCGACACCAATGTGCTGGCCGAAAAGGCGATCGAGGATGGCTACCTGCTGGCGCCCGGCAGCCTGTTTTCGCCGAGCCAGCTGCCGTCGACCCGCATGCGCGTCAATGTCGCGGCCATGGGCGACGCCGGCGTGCTGCGTTTTCTGGAACGGCAGATCGCCGCACTGGCCTGAGCCTCACTCGCCGCGCGCCTGCCAGCCGCCGCCCAGCGCCTGGATCAGCGCGATCGCCGCGCCCTGCCGGTCGGCCTGCGACTGCACCAGCGCGCGCCGCGCGTTCAACGCGGTGACCTGCGCGACAACCACTTCCGAATAACTCACCTGGCCGGCGCGATAACGGTTCAACAATTGCACCTCCGCCTCATCCGCGGCGCGCGACGCCTGATTCCGCAATTCCTGCTGGCGCGCCAGCACCTGTGCCGCCGACAACTGATCTTCCACATTCTGGAATGCGGTGAGCACCGCCTGCCGATAGCGCGCCACCGCTGCGTCGCGTCCCGCCTCCGCGCCCGCCACGCGGGCGCCGGTCGCGCCAGCATTGAACACCGTCTGCGCCACCGACAATCCCAATGACCACAGCGTGTTCGACGCGCCGAACAGGTCGGCGACGCGGCTGGCGCCGGAGCCATAGGAAGCGCTTAATCCGAGACTCGGATAAAAGGCCGCGCGCTCGACGCCGATCTGCGCATTGGCCGCCGCGACGCGCCGTTCGGCGGCGGCGATATCGGGACGCCGCTGCAGCAAGGTCGACGGCACGCCGGCCGGAATCTGCGGCACCGTCACGTTCCAGACTGCCGGCGCCAGCGAAAACTCGCCGGGCGCCTTGCCGATCAACACCGCAATCGCATGTTCAAGCTGCGCGCGCTGCCGTTGCAGGCCGACTTCGTCGGCTTGCGCATTCGCGAGCTGGGTCTCGGCCTGCAGCACGTCGGTTTTCGCGGCGATGCCGGCCGCGTAGCGATTGCGCGTAATCTGCAGCACGCGCTGGTAGCCGGCGATGGTGTCATTCAGCAGCGCCGCCTGCGCATCGGTCTGCCGCAGCGAAAAGTAATTTGCCGCCAGCTCGCCCTGCGCCGACAGCCTGGCGGACGCCAGATCGGCGGCGCTGGCCTGCGCGCTGGCGCCCGCGCCGCTCACGCCTTCGCGCAAGCGCCCCCATACGTCGGGCTCCCAGCTGCCGCCGATGCCGAGCTGCAGATTGTTGCCCGACCGGCCCGCACTCGCGGTACCGACGCGGCTGGTATTGCCGCTGCCGCCCGAGCGGCTGGCGCTGCCGTCCAGCGACACCACCGGAAACAGCGCTGCGCGCTGCTCGCGTACCAGCGCGCGCGCCTGAGCGTACGCGGCGGCGGCGGCGGCGACGTTCTGGTTCGACACTTCCACCGCGGCGGCCAATTCATCGAGCGCCGGATCGTTGAACACGGTCCACCATGCGCCGCGGTCGAGCGCGTCGGCCGGCGCCGCGGGAACCCAGCCGGCCGGCGCCTCCTTGTAGGCGGCCGGCGTGGACACCTGCGGCCGCTCATAGGCAGGGCCGACGGCACAAGCGCCGAGCAGAAGCGACAGGGCTACCATGACCGGCAGTCCTGGGCGCAAAGGGAAATTTGGCTGGCGCATGATGATGCTCACTTCGGGTTGGGCAGCATGCCGGCGGGCGGCTCGCCCCCACTGCGGCCGAGTTGGCGTTCACTCGCGCTGCGGCGGCGCAGCTTGTCGAGCAGCAGGTAGACCACCGGCGTAGTCAGCAGCGTCAGCAGCTGGCTGGCGATCAGGCCGCCGATGATCGCGACGCCGAGCGGCCGCCGCAGTTCCGAACCTTCGCCGAAACCAATCGCCAGCGGCAGGGCGCCAAGCGCAGCGGCAAGCGTCGTCATCAGGATCGGGCGGAAACGCAGCAGGCAGGCTTCGCGCACCGCCGCGAGCGGGCTCAGCCCGCGCGAACGCTCGGCTTCCAGCGCGAAGTCGATGATCAGGATCGCATTCTTTTTCACGATGCCGATCAGCAGGAACACGCCGATCAGGGCGATGATGGAAAACTCCATGTTGAACATCAGCAGCGCCAGCACCGCGCCCACGCCTGCCGACGGCAGCGTCGACAATACCGTCACCGGATGCACCAAGCTTTCGTACAGGATGCCCAGCACGATGTAGATCACGACCAGCGCGGCCACGATCAGCAGCGGCTGCTGTTCCTGCGACTGCTGGAAACCGCGTGCCGTGCCCTGGAAGCTGCCGCGCACATTGATCGGCATGCCGATGTCGGCTTCGGCCTGGCGAATCGCCGCCTGGGCATCGCCCAGGTTGCTGCCTTCGGCAAGATTGAAGGAGACCGTGGTCGCGAGTTCCGCATCCTGATGGCTGATGGAGCTCGGTGCCGGCCGTTCGGCGAAGCGGGCGATGGCGGCCAGCGGAACCATCGTGCCCGGCGCCGCACTGAGCGCCTGCCCGCTCGACTGATCGCGCAGCGCGGGATTGATGACCGGACTCGCGCCGGCAGCCGCGCTTGCCGCCGATGCGTCGGCGGCGGTGTTCGCGCCGCCCTTCGCCGGCACGTAGATATCGCTCAGCGCCTCCGGGCTGCGCGCATATTTCGGCGCCACTTCCATGACCACGTGATACTGGTTCAGCTCATCGTAGATGGTCGCAACCTGCCGCTGCCCGAACGCATTGTAGAGCGCATTGTCGACGTCGCGCGCGCTGACGCCAAGTCGCGCCGCACTGTCATGATCGACATCGACGAAGGTCTCGACACCATTTTCCTGCTGGTCGGTATCGACGTCGATCAGCGCCGACTGCTGCTTCATCGCATCGGCCAGCCGCAATGCCCAGTGTTGCAAGTCGGCGGCGTTGTCGCTCTTGAGCGTGTACTGGTAGGTGGAATTGCTCTGGCGCCCGCCCATGCGCAAATCCTGCACCGGATTCAGGAACAGACTGACGCCAGTCACGCGCGCCAGCTGCGGCCGCAGCCTGGCGATGACGGCCTGGCCGCTCTCGCTGCGCTCGGACACCGGCTTGAGATTAACGAACACGAAGCCGCCGCCGGCACGCGATCCGCCGGTGAACCCGACCACGGTATCGACGGCGGGATCGCGGTGGATAATGCCGACCAGCTGCCGCAGCTTGCCCTGCATCGCCTGGAAGGAAATGCTTCTGTCGGCGCGCAGGCCACCGCTAAGCTGGCCGGTGTCCTGTTGCGGAAAGAAACCCTTGGGCGCGGCGGTGAACAGATAGACGTTGAGGCCAATCACGACGGCCAGGCTCAGCATGATGAGCCAGCGGTGATACAAGGCCCAGTCGAGACTATGCTCATACGCGCGAAGCACTTGCGCGAAACCGCGCTCGAGAAAACGCGCGATCCGGCCCGGCGGGGCTTCATCCTCGCCGCGCTTGAGCAGCCAGGCGCACATCATCGGCGTCGTGGTCAGCGACAGCACCATCGAAATCAGGACGGCGGCCGACAGCGTGACCGCGAACTCGCGGAACAGGCGCCCGACCTGCCCGCCCATGAACAACAGCGGGATGAAAACCGCGACCAGCGACAGGCTGATCGACAACACCGTGAAGCCGACTTCGCGCGCGCCCAGCAACGCCGCGCGGAAGCGGTCCATGCCCTGTTCGATATGCCGGCTGGTGTTCTCCAGCACCACGATCGCGTCGTCCACCACGAAACCGGTGGCCACCGTCAGCGCCATCAGGCTCAGGTTGTTCAGGCTGAAGCCAAGCAAGTACATGATGCCGAAGGTGCCGAGCAGCGACACCACGGTGGCCACCGCCGGCACCAGGGTCGCGCGCAGGCTGCGCAGGAAGAGGCCAACCACGAACACCACCAGCACCACCGAAATCAACAGGGTGAGTTCGATCTCGTGCAGCGATGCGCGGATTGAATTGGTGCGGTCGGAGGCGACCTGCAGATGCACGTCCTGCGGCAGTTGCGCCTGCAGTGAAGGCAGCAGCGCGCGCACGCCGTCCACCGTATCAATCACGTTGGCGCCCGGCTGGCGGGTGATCAGCACGATCACCGCCGGCTGGCCGTTGAACAGGCCCAGGGTGTGGGTGTCCTCGACCCCGTCAATCACCTCGGCCACGTCGCCGAGGTGCACCGGCGCGCCGTTGCGCCAGGCGACGCTCAGCCCGCGATAATCGGCGGCGGTGGGCCTGCCGCCGGCGCCGGCGCCGGTCTGCGAATAAATCTGCAGCCGGCGGCCGCTGCCTTCCACCGTCCCCTTGGGGCGGTTGGCCGTGGTTGCCTGAATCGCCGCCCGCACGTCTTCCATGCTGATGCCGTACCGGTTGAGCGCGAACGGCAGCAACTCCACCCGCACCGCCGGCAGCGAGCCGCCGCCGATTTCGACGTCGCCCACGCCCGGCACCTGTGCGAGTTTCTGCTGAACCATGTTGGACACTTCCTCGTAGATCTTGCCCGGCGAACGAGTCTGCGAGGTGAGAGCAAGAATCAAGACCGGCGCATCGGACGGATTGGCCTTGCGATAGGTAGGATTGCCACGCAGCGTGGCGGGCAAATCGGCGCGCGCGGCGTTGATCGCGGCCTGCACTTCGCGCGCGGCCGCGTCGATCTTGCGGCTCAGCTCGAACTGCAGGCTGATGCGGGTTGAGCCGTTGCCGCTGTTCGAGGTCATTTCATTGACCCCGGCGATCACGCCGAGGCGCCGCTCCAGCGGCGTCGCCACGCTAGTCGCCATGGTGTCCGGGCTGCCGCCCGGCAGTGAGGCACTGACCGAGATGGCTGGATAGTCGACCTGCGGCAACGGCGACACCGGCAATACGAAGAAAGCGGCAATGCCCGCTAGCGCGATGCCGATGGTCAGCAGCACCGTCGCGACCGGCCGCCGGATGAAGGGCCCGGACAGGTTCACGCCCTGCCTCCTTCAACGGCGGCATTGCGCACACGGCGCCGCGCCAGGCGATCGAACGCAAGATAAATCACCGGGGTAGTGAACAAGGTCAACAGCTGGCTCACGATCAGACCGCCGAAAATCGACAGCCCGAGCGGCCGCCGCAGCTCCGCACCCTCACCCCAGCCGAACATCAGCGGCAAGGCGGCGAATAGCGCGGCCAGCGTAGTCATCAGGATCGGCCGGAAGCGCAGCAAGGCCGCCTGGCGAATCGCCTCGCGCGGCGACTTGCCCTCGTTGCGTTCAGCATCGATGGCGAAGTCGATCATCATGATCGCATTCTTCTTCACGATGCCGATCAGCAAAATGATGCCGATGATGCCGATCACGCCGAGATCATGCCCGCCGGCCATCAGCGCCAGCAGTGCGCCGACACCGGCCGACGGCAGCGTCGACAGGATGGTGAGCGGATGGATGTAGCTCTCGTACAGCACGCCAAGCACGATGTAGACGCAGACCACCGCCGCCAGGATCAGCCACAGCTGATTGGTCAGCGATGCTTCGTAGGCGCTGGCCGCGCCGAGAAAAGTGACGCTGACGCTGCTGGGCAAGCCGATCTCCTTCGCTGCCCGCCGGATCGCGTCGACCGCCTTGCCGAGCGACACGCCGGGCGCGGTATCGAAGCCCAGCGTGGTGGCCGGGTATTGCGCGACACGCGTGATCTGCAAGGGTGCGGAACGCTCGCTGATCGTCGCGATAGCCGACAGCGGCGTGGTCTTGCCCGAGCCGGTGCGCAGCGGCAACAGGCCCAGCGATTCCGGCGTCGCCATGTCGGGCCGCGCTTCCAGGATCACGCGATACTGGTTGGTCTCGGTGAAAATGGTCGAAACAATGCGCTGGCCATAGGCGTTGTAGAGCGCATCGTCGATCGCGGCGGCCGTGACCGACAGCCGCGACGCGGTATCGCGGTCGATGCCGATAAAGGCGGCCGTGCCGGTGGCGGCAGCGTCCGACACCGCGTTGCGCAGTTCAGGAACAGTCTGCAAGCGCTGCGCCAGCCGCCCCGCCCATTGCACGACGCTTGCATTATCCGCGCCCTGCAGCGAAACGCGGTATTGGGTCGGACCGCTCTCGGCATCGATCGTCAGATCCTGCGTCGGCTGCAGATACAGCTTGAGTCCGGCGATGCGGCCGACCCGCTCGCGCAGGCGATCCATGGTTTCCTGCTGGCTGCCGCGGCGCCCCGGCTTCAGGTTGATCAGCATGCTGCCGGTATGCAGCATCGTATTGCTGGCGGCATCGACGCCGACCAGCGAACTGAGCGTTGCGACATCCGGATCGTCCAGGATGGCCGCGGCGGCTTCCCGCTGCAGTTGCGCCATGCGCGCATACGACACCGACTGCGCCGCCTCGATGCGCGCCTGCAGCTGGCCGGTGTCCTGCACCGGAAACAAACCCTTGGGAATCAGCACATAGAGCAGCACGGTGAGCGCGAGCGTCAGCGCGGCCACCAGCAGCGTCAGTGCCTGATGTTCCAGCACCCATTGCAACGCGCCGTCGTAGCGCCGGACCACGCCGTCGAACAGGCGCTGCAGCCGGGCGCCGAGGCCGGCCTGGTTATGCGAGGATACGGAGTGCCAGCGCGCCGCCATCATCGGCACCAGCGTCAGCGACACCACGGCGGAAATCAGGATGGTGATCGCCAGCGTGACGGCGAACTCGCGGAACAGCCGCCCCACCACGTCGCCCATGAACAGCAGCGGAATCAGCACCGCGATCAGCGACACGGTCAGCGAAATGATGGTGAAGCCGATCTGCTTCGCCCCCTTGAACGCGGCTTCCATCGGCGCATCGCCGCGCTCGATGTAGCGCGCAATGTTCTCGATCATCACGATCGCATCGTCGACCACGAAGCCGGTGGCGATGGTCAGCGCCATCAGGCTCAGATTGTTCAGGCTGTAGCCGAGCAGGTACATCGCGCCGAAGGTGCCGATCAGCGAAATCGGCACCGCCAGGCTGGCGATCACCGTCGCACGCAGATCGTGCAGGAACGCGAAGATCACCAGCACCACCAGCACGACCGCCAGCACCAGTTCGATTTCGACATGCGCGACCGAAGCGCGGATGCCGTTGGTACGGTCGCTCAGCACGTCGACGTGCAGGGCCGCAGGCAACCCGGCCTGCAGCTCCGGCAGCCTGGCCTTGATCGCATCCACCGTGGCAATCACGTTCGCGCCCGGCTGGCGCTGCACGTTCAGGATGACGGCGGGCTGCAGCCCCGACCACGCGCCCAGCCGCACATTCTCGGCACTGTCGACCACCTGCGCGACGTTCGACAAGCGCACCGGCGCGCCGTTACGATAGGCGACGATCAGGTTCTTGTAATCCGCGGCGGCGAGCAGCTGGTCGTTGGCATTGATCGAAAACGAACGCGTCGGCCCGTCGAGGTTGCCCTTGGCGCCGTTGGCGTTGGCGGCGGCGATCGCGGTACGCAAGGTATCCAGCCCCAGCCCGTACGAAGCGAGCGCCTGCGTGTCGGCCTGGATACGCACCGCCGGGCGTTGGCCGCCGGACAGCGTGACCAGGCCCACGCCCGCTACCTGGCTAATCTTCAGCGCCAGCCGGGTATTGACGATGTTCTGCACCTCGGTCAGCGGCAGCGTATCCGACGTGATCGCGAGCGTGAGGACCGGTGCATCGGCCGGGTTGACCTTGGCGTATACCGGCGGCGCCGGCAGGTCGGCCGGCAGCAGCGAGCCGCTGGCGTTGATCGCCGCCTGCACTTCCTGCTCGGCCACGTCGAGCGTCTGTCCCAGCCCGAATTGCAGCGTCACGATCGATACGCCGGCCGAACTGGTGGAACTCATGCGCTGCAGGCCCGCCATCTGGCCGAGCTGCCGCTCCAGCGGCGCGGTGACGCTCTGGCTCATCACCTCGGGACTCGCGCCGGGATACAGCGTCTGCACCTGGATGGTTGGAAAGTCGACCTGCGGCAGCGCGGACAGCGGCAGGAATTTGAAGCCGATGAGGCCGGCCAGCACGATCGCCAGCATCAGCAGCGAAGTCGCCACCGGCCGCAGGATGAAGGGGCGGGACGGACTCATGATGGGCGTGCCATGCGGGAAGGCGCGTCTCGGCGCGGCGGTCGGATCATTGCCGTGCGGCTCCCGCCTCGCGCGCGCGGCGGCGCTCCCCCTGGCGGCCGGCGCCGGCCGGCTTGTCGCCCGGCAGGACGACCTTGGCGCCGTCCTTCAGCCGATCGGCGCCCTCGGTGATCACCTGCTCGCCGGCGGCAAGCCCGGAAGCGATCTGCACCTTGTCGACCATGCCGGCACCGCGGGTGACCGGCCGCAGCGCCACCGTACGCTGGGCCGGGTCCAGCACAAAGACGAAGTCGCCGCTGCTGCCGTGCCGCAATGCATTGATCGGCACGACGATCGCGCCCTGGACGGTGCGTAGCAGTAGCCGCACGTTGACAAACTGGCTTGGGAAGAGGGCGTTGCGCGCATTCGGGAAACGGGCCTTGGCGCGCACCGTGCCGGTCTGCACATCCACCTGGTTATCCAGCGCCAGGAAGGTTCCGCTATCCAGAGTCGTCTCGCGGCTGCGGTCGAGCGCCGTCACCGGCAGGCTGGCGCCTTCGGCGATGCGCGCGCGCAATTCGCCGATGCGGTCCTGCGGCACGGAGAATTGGACGTCGATCGGCGCCGTTTGCGTGATCACTGCGACGCCGCCGGTGTCGTTCGGCCCCACCATGTTGCCGACGTCGACGATACGCAAGCCTGCATGGCCGCTGATCGGCGCGGTCACGCGGCTGTAGCCGAGATTCAGGCGGGCAGTCCCTTCGGCTGCGCGGTCGGCGGTTACCGTCCCTTCGAGCTGCTTGACCAGCGCCGCCTGGGTATCCACGTCCTGCCTGGCAATCGAATCCTGGACCAGCAGGGTACGGTAACGGTCCAGCGTGAGCCTGGCGTTTTCAAGCTGGGCCTCGTCGCGCTGGCGCTGGCCGCTGGCTTGCATCAGCGCTATTTCAAACGGTCGTGGATCGATCGTCGCCAGCACCTGGCCGGCCTTGACCGGCTGACCTTCCCGGTATAACACTTGCTGCAGCACACCGGATACCTGGGGCCGGACCGTCGCCATGCCGGCTGCGGTCACCGTGCCCAGCGCCTCGACAATGATCGGGATATCGGTCCGCTCGGCGGTAGCCACGCCCACCGTGGTCGCCGGCGTCGCGCCTCGGCGGTCGCCCTGGCCCGCCGCCCCCGCGCCCGGCTGGTGCGTCAGGTACCATGCGAGCACGCCCAAGAGGGCCAGCCCGAGCAAGGTAATGACGATGCCGGTGATCGATTTGCGCCTGCCGGGCCTGCGAACGACGTCGGCACGCGGATCTTCTCTTTGTGAATCCATTGATTTTTCCATGCGGTTCCGGTCTGCCGATCCAAGCGCCGTGACCGTCCTCGCGATTGAGAAAAGAAGCGCTGCGGTCCCACGAGCGGGCCGCAGCGGATGCCGGCCCGGCATTTCCGGTAGTAATTTGCGATAGGCCGTGTCAGCGAATTGTTCCATACTCCGGCCTCTGGCGGGATGTTGCCGTTGATTTGTATCACCAGCATGTCAGGCGCCCGGGAATTTGTATCGGAATGTCAGTTGCCGGCGGGCTATCCTTATCCAGGACTTGAAATACGTCATCCCATCCCCAATTTACCCGGAAACTTGCCGTTCATTCATCATTCGAACGGCGGTCACCGGTTTTCATCGACTTTTGAGGTAAAAATGGCCGTATCCGAAAAGCAAACCCTGGGTTTTCAAGCAGAAGTAAAGCAGCTGCTGCAACTGATGATTCATTCCTTGTACTCCAACAAGGAAATCTTCCTGCGCGAACTAATCTCCAATGCATCCGACGCCGCCGACAAGCTGCGCTTCGAAGCGATCCACAACAACGCGCTGTTCGAGAATGATCCCGAGCTGAAGATCGGCGTCACCTTCGACAAGGCCGCGCGCACCATTACGATCACCGACAACGGCATCGGCATGAGCCGCGACGAGACGATCGAGCATCTCGGCACCATCGCCAAGTCGGGCACCAGGGAGTTCTTTTCGAGGCTGTCCGGCGACCAGCAAAAAGATGCGGCGTTGATCGGCCAGTTCGGCGTCGGTTTCTATTCGGCCTTCATCGTTGCCGACAAGATTACCGTCGAGACCCGCCGCGCCGGCCTGCCGGCCGACCAGGGCGTACGCTGGGAATCGGGCGGCGAAGGCGACTTCAGCGTCGAAACCATCGACAAGCCGATGCGCGGCACCACCATCACGCTGCACCTGCGCGCAGACGAGGATGAATTGCTGTCGTCATGGAAACTGAAGTCCATCATCCGCAAATATTCCGATCACATCTCGCTGCCCATCCTGATGCAAAAAGAGGAATGGGACGAAGAGAAAAAGGAAACCGTGGTCAGGGACGAACTCGAAACCGTCAACCAGGCCAGCGCGCTATGGACGCGCAACAAAGCCGACATCACGCCGGAGCAGTACACCGAGTTCTACAAGCATGTGTCGCATGACTTCGAAGCACCGCTGGCGCACACGCACAACCGCGTCGAAGGCCGTAGCGAATACATTCAGCTGCTCTACCTGCCGACGCGCGCGCCGTTCGACCTGTGGGACCGCAACAAGCGCGGCGGCATCAAGCTGTACGTGAAGCGCGTATTCATCATGGACGATGCCGAGCAGCTGATGCCGGTCTACCTGCGCTTCGTCAAGGGCGTGATCGACTCCGCCGACTTGTCGCTCAACGTATCGCGCGAAATCCTGCAAGAGTCGCGCGACGTGCGCGTGATCCGAGAAGGTTCGACCAAGCGCGTGCTCGGCCTGCTGGAAGAACTGGCCAACAGCGACGAGCAGGAACAGAAGGACAAGTACGCCACTTTCTGGAAGGAATTCGGCCAGGTGCTGAAGGAAGGCATTGGCGAGGACCAGGCCAACAAGGAACGCATCGCCAAGCTGCTGCGCTTCGCTTCGACGCACAACGACAGCGATGCGCAAACGGTTTCGTTCGCCGATTACATCGGCCGCATGAAGGAAAGCCAGGACAAGATCTATTACGTCACCGCCGACAACCATTCCGCCGCAAAGAATAGCCCGCACCTCGAAATCTTCCGCAAGAAGGGCGTCGAGGTACTGCTGCTGACCGATCGCGTCGACGAATGGATGCTGTCCTTCCTGCATGACGTCGAGGGCAAGGAGCTGGTGTCGGTGGCGAAGGGTGACCTCGATCTCGGCAAGCTGGAAGACGAAGCCGAGAAAAAGCAGCATGAAGAAACCGAAACCCGGTACAAGGACCTGGCCGACAAGATGAAGACCGCGCTGGCCGACAAGGCCAAGGAAGTGCGCGTCACCTTCCGCCTGACCGATTCGCCGGCCTGCCTGGTGGCGGACGAACACGAGTTGTCCGGCAACCTGCTGCGCATGCTGAAGGCGGCGGGACAAAGCGCGCCAGAGTCCAAGCCCATCCTCGAAATCAACCCGGACCATCCGCTGGTGCAGCGCCTGCAGTACGAGGAAGCGAAGTTCAGCGACTGGTCGCACATCCTGTTCGATCAGGCGACGCTGGCCGAAGGCGGCACGCTAACCGATCCGGCCGGCTTCGTGAAGCGCCTGAACGAAATGCTGCTGGGGATGACCGGCAAATAACCAAGCGCTAGTATGAGCCCCTCTCCCGCACGCGGGAGAGGGGTTGGGGTGAGGGGATCAGCAAGAGCTACTCCGCCGCAAGCTCGGATACTGCCACCGAAGTCAGCAACCGATACAAATGCGCCCCATCCAGCCGCGCATTCGCGCCCGCCTCCGCCCGCCGGATCAGTTCAACGATGCGCTGGTTCGCTGGTGCCTGCCGTCCGGCGGATTTCGCCAGCGCGACGACCGCGCCGTTCAGGTAATCGATCTCGGTGCGCCGTCCGGCCTGGAGGTCTTCCCACATCGACGAACGCGCTTCAGGATCGATGCGCAACATGGCCGCCGCGATGCGCGTGAAGACGGCATCCGGCATACGCAGCAAGATCGGCAGCAGACGCGGCGCGACGCGCCCTACTTTGGCCGGCGCGATATCCGCCGCACGCAATGCTGTCAGCGCCTCGTCGATCAGCAAAGCCAGGCAGCGCCGGTACGCGCGCTGCGATAACTCGGCGCGCAGCGGCAGCCCCGACAAGGCATTCACCGGATTGTTCAGATTGAGCAGCAGCTTGCCCCACTGCACCGCGGCGAAATCGCTACGTTCCACCAAAGGCAGGCGCGCCGACTGGAACGGCGCGTGCCAGCGCGCCAGCGCAGGAGACGCCTGCACCATCAGCTCGCCTTCGGTGCCGCGATGAAAGCGTCCGTGGTCCATCTGCACCACGTTGAACGGCACCATGCCGCCCAGTACCGTGCCGCCCACCAGTCGCGCGCGCAGCACATCCGCATTGCCGATGCCATTCTGCAGGCTCAATACCAACGCCGACGGTTTCGCGTGCGTATGAATCGCATCGGCCGCGGTCGCCGTGTCGGCGCTCTTGACCGTCACCAAGACCAAATCCGCTTCGCGCAGCGCACCGGGATCTTCGCTGTATGGCACCTGCGCGCCGTCGAGACGCACTTCGGCGCCGTGCAAATCGGTCAGCAGCACGCCCTGCCGCGCGATGCGTTCGCCCATGCGCGCGCGTCCGATCAGCGACACATCCGCACCGGCCGCCAGCAGCGAGCCGCCGATGTAGATGCCGACGGAGCCGGCGCCGAAAACGACGATCTTCATGCGCGCGGCATCATAATCAGTACGCAATGTTGAGCCGACGATAGAGGAAGCTGAGCACGAACAGCGGACCGATCAGCAGAAAGCGCAGATCGTCGAAGAACGACGGCTTCTTGCCTTCGATCTTGTGGCCGACGAACTGGCCGATCCAGGCCACCACGAAGATGACCAGCGACACCGTCAACACCTGGCCCTGCGGCAGCGTCGACAGCAGCCACAGCATCGCGCCGGACATCAGCAACATACCCAATGTGAACGGCGCCGACAGCCTGAAGTAGTACAGCAACGACGCCGCCGTCACCGCCAGCGCTGCCAGCGGATGCAGCGCCCAGATCATGCCGAGGAAGGAAAACACGATCGCCGGAATGCAGATGAAATGAATCCATTCATTGGTCGGATTGAGATGGCTCTCCGCATATTTCGCGAGCAGCGTGTCGATCTGTCTTTGCGCAACATGTTCCATGACCGTCTCCTTGTCGATGTAGTTCTATTCACCATGTTAAGCCGTCACCGGAAGTTCCGCTTGAACGCAATCGTCATCCACGGCGCGTCCGCGCCATCCGCCGTCATCTGCCGCCGGCGACATCGACCAGGGCGCCAGTGGTGTATGACGCCTGCTCGGACAGCAGCCAGAGAATCGCATTGGCCACCTCCATCGCCTCGCCGCCGCGCTTCATCGGCACCCCATCCTTGACGCGATCGACACGGCCGGGCTCGCCGCCGCTGGCATGGATCTCGGTGCGAATCACGCCGGGGCGCACCGCGTTGACACGTATCCCTTCGGCCGCCACCTCTTTCGCGAGGCCGATGGTCAGCGTGTCGATCGCGCCCTTGGACGCCGCATAATCGACATATTCGCCCGGCGAGCCGAGCCGGGATGCCGCCGACGATACGTTGACAATCGCGCCGCCGGCGCCGCCGCGCCGGGTCGACATGCGGCGCACCGCTTCGCGCGCGCACAGGAAACTGCCGGTGACATTGGTCGTCAGAATCCGGTTCAGACGCGCCGCATCCATGTCTTCCACCCGCATCTGGCGCTCCAAGATACCTGCATTGTTGACCAGCGCGGTCACCGCCCCGAGCCTACTGTCGACCGTCTCGAACAAGCGCAGCACGTCGGCTTCCGACGCGACATCCGCCTGCACCGCGATCGCCTTGCCGCCGGCTCGTTCGATCGCGCCGACGACCTCGTCGGCTGCCGCGCGCCGACTCAGGTAACTGATGCACACCGCATAACCCTGAGCCGCGCCAAGCTGCGCGGCCGCAGCGCCGATGCCGCGGCTGCCGCCGGTCACGATCAATACCTTATCTGCCATTCAACCTACCTCCCATCGCAAATCAAACCGATACTGGACCGCCCCTGAGAAACAATCTCCGTTATCCAAAGTGCAACAGGCAAGCAACACTGCCCGTGCTCGGCAACCATCTTATCAATTCCGGGCGCAGGCATTTGCCGGCACACTACCCCCGGCCGGCGGCAGGTAAAATGACGGCATGCCCGTTGCCACTCCGTCCGCCCTGCTTGCCGGTTTTCCGCCGGTTCTCGACCGCTCCACCCGCATCCTGATTCTCGGCAGTTTTCCCGGCGAAGCCTCGCTCGCCGCGCAACAGTACTATGCGCATCCGCGCAACCAGTTCTGGCGCCTGTTGTCCGCGGTGCTCGAGGATCCGCTGGCGACGCTGCCCTACGAACAGCGTTTGCAAAAGCTGCTGGCGCAGCGCATCGGCGTATGGGACGTGATCGCCGTCTGCGAACGCGAAGGCAGTCTCGACACTGCGATCCGCCGCGCGCAGGCCAACGACTTCGCGTGGCTCAAGGAGCAATGTCCGCAACTGTCCCGCGTTTGCTTCAACGGCAAGACCTCCGGCAAATTCGAATCGCAGTTCGCCCATGCCGGATTTGAAACGCTGGTGTTGCCGTCATCGTCGCCGGCCAACGCGCAGCTGTCCTTCGAGCAAAAACTGGCGCAATGGGAGCAGATCGTTCTGTAGAATTGCGAAAACTTTTTGAAGCCGCACTGAAACCGTCATGCTCATCAAACGCAATTCCGTCGAAGCGCAAGCCAATCGCAAATCCGGCCCCGGCAAATCCAGAGCCGCCGCCATATCCAAACCCCGCAAGCCGAAATTTGCGCCGGTCACCCTGTCCGAAGAAAACGGCGTGATCTTTCTGCACTTCGGCACCGAATGGGTGCAGGGCGCGATGCGGGTGCGCAAGCCGCACTGGATCGAGCTCGAATATGCGCAGCAGATGATGGCGTGGATGCTGTTCATCGAACCAGCGCAATACATCGTGCAGCTCGGCCTGGGCACCGGCGCGCTGACCAAGTTCTGCTACCGCAACATGCCACAGGCGCAAGTCGCGGCGATCGAACTCAATCCCTCGGTGATCGCCGTCTGCCGCTCGATGTTCAAACTGCCGCAGGATGACGAACGATTGTCCGTACTCGAAATGGATGCGATGGATTTCGTCAACGACACGGCCAACCACGGCAAGGTCGATGCGCTGCAGGCGGACCTGTACGACGCCACGGTGAAGGGCCCGGTGCTGGACACGCCGGAATTCTACGAAGCGTGCGCTGCCTGCCTGAGCGCGCACGGCATCCTCACCGTCAACCTGTTCGGCGATCACCCAAGCTATGCGAAAAACCTGAAAGCGATGCGCTATGCATTCCCGCAGGTGGTTTGCCTGCCGCATGTCCATGAAGGCAACATCGTCGCCATTGCATTCAAGACGCCGCGCAAACTCGATTTCCCGGCGCTGTACGAACGCGCGTCACAGATCGAAGCAAGTACTAAATTACCGGCAAAATCCTGGGTAAATGGCCTGAAAGCGTCGCAATTGGTACTATAGGGAAATATTGCGCTAGGCTATCCCTATGAATGCCCGACTCGATCATTCCGGTTCCCCCATGAACAAGGCCGCGCCCAAGGTGCTCGACCTGCACCAGATTTTCAGCTGGCTGATGGCGGACGGCATCGTCGACAAGGCCGCTGCCAAGCCGCTATACAATCAGGCCCAAGCCTTGTTGCGCAATGCCACCATCGCCATGCATCCGCTGAGCGCAGTCGCGCAATGCAAGCTGCAGTCGGCGCAGCCGCCGCACAAATTGCTGACCCTCGACTGGCTCAGCGAATGGATGGCGGGCAAGGTCAAGCTGCCCTTCTTCCGCATCGACCCGCTGAAGATCGATTTCACCAAGGTTGCCGACGTGATGTCGGCCACCTACGCGGCGCGCTTCAATATCCTGCCGGTGGAATTGACGCCGACCGAAGTAGTGATCGCCACCGCCGAACCCTTCATCGTCGAATGGGAAGCGGAAATTTCCAAGATCACGCGCCGCCAGGTGCGGCTGGTGGTCGCCAATCCGCTCGACATCGCGCAGTACACCGCGCAATTCTTCACGCTGGCAAAATCGATCAAGGGTGCCAGCAAGTTCGGCAACCAGGACGTTTCACTGCGCAGTAACTTCGAGCAACTGGTCGAACTCGGCAAGAGCAACAAGACGCTCGACGCCAACGACCAGCACATCGTCAACATCGTCGACTGGCTGTGGCAGTACGCATTCGAGCAGCGCGCGTCCGACATCCACCTGGAGCCGAAGCGCGACCTTGGCGTCATCCGCTTCCGCATCGACGGCATCCTGCACCAGGTGTACCAGGTGCCGATCGCCGTGATGATCGCGATGACCGCGCGCATCAAGCTGCTCGGCCGCATGGACGTGATCGAAAAGCGCCGCCCGCAGGACGGCCGCATCAAGACGCGCACCGCCGGCGGCCAGGAAATCGAACTGCGCCTGTCGACCCTGCCGACCGCCTTCGGCGAAAAACTGGTGATGCGGATTTTCGATCCGGACGTCGTGGTGAAGACGCTGCCGGAACTCGGCTTCCCTCCCGACGACGCGCAGCGCTGGGACACGCTCACCGTGCGCCCGCACGGCATCATCCTGGTCACCGGCCCCACCGGCTCCGGCAAGACCACCACGCTGTACACCACGCTGAAGGCACTCGCGACCTCCGAAGTCAACGTCTGCACGGTGGAAGATCCGATCGAAATGGTCGAAGGATCGTTCAACCAGATGCAAGTGCAGCACGGCATCGACCTGTCGTTTGCCGACGGCGTGCGCTCGCTGATGCGGCAAGACCCGGACATCATCATGGTCGGCGAAATCCGCGACCTCGAAACCGCCGAAATGGCGATCCAGGCCGCGCTCACCGGCCACCTGGTGCTGTCGACCTTGCACACCAACGACGCGCCATCGGCGGTGATGCGCCTGCTCGAACTCGGCGTGCCCTACTACCTGCTGGAAGCGACGCTGATCGGCATCATGGCGCAGCGCCTGGTGCGCACACTATGCCCCGATTGCAAGAAGCCGGAAGGCGAGCTCAATGGCGACGTCTGGGCAAGCCTGATCGAAGGCTGGAAAATCCCGAAGCCCGCCAAAGTGTATCGCCCGGTCGGCTGCCCGGAATGCCGGCAAACAGGCTATCGCGGCCGCACTGGCCTGTACGAATTGCTGACCATCACGCAGCCGTTCTCCAAACTGATCAAGGAAGAAACCGACATTCATGCGTTGCGGCAGCAAAGCATCAAGGACGGCATGAAACCGCTGCGTATCGCCGGCGCATTGAAGGTCACCGAAGGCGTGACCACCATCGACGAAGTGCTGAAAGTGACCTCGGCGCTGACCTGAGCGGAGTCCCTCCAGAAGAAGCGCCACGGCGCGTCATGCGATTCAAAAACAAAACATTTTTTCACCCGCATACATGCAAGCCGAGCATTTATTGCTATAATCACGCCCTCGTTGGGTCGTTAGCTCAGTTGGTAGAGCAGCGGACTCTTAATCCGTAGGTCGAGTGTTCGAGCCACTCACGACCCACCAACGTATTCAAGGACTTAGGCTAAACCCCTAGGTCCTTTTTACTTGGCAACGTGACGAAAACGTGACAGCGGCAACACGTTCTCCCCTTCCCGGCCATTCTCAATCCGGGACGCTGCGAACAAGAGATTTTCCGTCGCAAATTTGGCGTAGCGGTCGACCATCTACCGCGACTTCCAGCCTCCCAAGTCCTTCAGTTCATCGCACGACGTGCCCGCCTGACGATGCAATGATGCCCAGGTATGCCGCAAGGCATGGAAGCGAAAGTCGTCAATCCCCGCTTTCTTCATGCACTGTGCCATGCCGAATTCGTCATATCCCGATAAAGCGGTTTGTCACGGTATGTAAAGCGAAAACCGGCAACCCGCCTGTACCGCCTCACGGATCAACGTCATGCATAACCGGCGATCTGGGACGCTGATCAGTCTTCCTCTTTGCCCCCCAGATCGCCTGCGCTTTTTTTCGCAGAATCAGCAGCGCCGCCGCTTCGGCCAACGCTTTCTCCTTGCGCTGCAATTCCTTCTCTAATTGCCGAATCCGCTTCTTGTCCTCCTTCGACTGCTCGCGCTGGCTGCGCGCCTGCTCGCCCGCATTCGCATTGGCCGCGCGGCACGCCTCGCGCCAGGCAATTTGTTCTGCGTACAGTCCCCTTGCGCCGACCATACTCGGCCAACTCCGCTTCGTTGAGCGCGGCTGTCTCCAGCACCACTGCAAATTTGTCTTCCGAGGACCATCCCTACGGATTCTTCCCATCTCCCGGCCCCGGCATTCCCCGATTCTTCAATTGACGCCGCCAAGTATCGAGCGTCTGCTCGGTGATTCCCGCCTCTCTGGCCAAGGCCGACACTGCCTTGTTCTCCGGCAGCATCATCCGCCGCAGCACTGCTTCTTTTCGTTCCGTTGAATACGCTTTCACTTCGCTTCTTTGCCCGCCCCCGATAGGATTTACTTCCATCAGGTGATGCGACAACTATTCTGACACCGGGGGCCATCTCGATGGCTTGGCTTGCGGCGCATAGTCCGGGAGGGTTTCCTTAACGTTGGGAGTCAAGCACCTCATTGTTTTTCTGAACATCCTTTGCTTTCATGTAGCTTTCGATCAGCAGTTGATACGCCGGGAAAATCGTGGTATAGACCTCGGCCCATTGCTGTGCATCATCGCGATTCCAGGTTTTCTGCAATTCGGATGCCACTGCGGCGGTATCCATCGGCACCACGCCGGCCTGCATTACGCGAGCCAAGGTAATTTCTTGTGCCATCTTCGAGTAGGTGCCCGAGGCATCGATCACGGCAAACACTTTGTAACCATCGGCTACTGCACTGATGGACGGGAAAGCCAGACACACACTGGTAATGGTGCCGGCAATGATCAACGTCTTGCGGCCGGTGGCCTTGACGGCAGCAACGAAATCCGGGTTATCCCAGGCATTGATCTCTCCCTTGCGTGCCACATACTTGGCGTGCGGTGCATTCTCATGGATTTCCGGAATCATCGGACCGTTGGGGCCCTGCGGCACGGAAGCGGTGGTGATCACCGGAAGTTTGCATAGCGTCGCCATTTTGGCCAGCAAGCGTAGGTCGGATAAGCGCAGCGCAATCCGACTTCTGAGATTCCTCGGAGACCTCAGGGACAGACCACGATTTCCGCGATAAAGGTCGTCTGTCCCCGAGCCTGGGGAATTGCCTAGCGTTGTGGGGATTGTCCATTTCGACCACGCCCAGCGGCAAGGAGAAGAAAGGAGAGTAGGAACAGCACCCACAGAGGCGACCCAGGAAATGCTGCGATGCCAATGACAGAAGAGATGAGTGCGTAAGTGCCAATGACTTTGAGATGTGCATGATCGCCAGCTGCTACGGCACGGATGGCTAAGTGCCCTACGAGCATAAGTAATGGGCCGCACATAACAAACCAAAACGCCGTACGTCGAACCTCGGGTTCTTTGAACTGACCGATGAAACCCGCAGCCACTGCCTCGACCAGTGGCTCCTTGAATCTGATAATGCCGAATACGATATGGGCGATGCCCACGACGAACACGGCCCACGCGACACTCTTTGACATGTTTAACGCTCCTTTAATGAACTTCATCACATAACTCTTGTTCAACGTGATCACCTGCAACAAGCAACCCTCGCCAAGCTACGTGGCAATCGAAAAATCTGGAGGGACGAACTGCCAGGGTTGCACCAAAGTTTCGATCACGGTCTTCGCTGCCTGACGCCGACTTCCCGGAAGGTTTCTATACGCAACCACGGCCATCGGCGAAGACAACCTGGGAGTCGGCCTATTTATCCTCTTCTGGGCCGTCACCGCACTCTTGATCGCAATCCCCTTCGTCGTTTTTCTTACTCGCGTTTTTTTGTAAGAACCATTTCCAGGCACATCGAAAGGGCCCGGCCGGACGACGTCAAACAATAATTACCGATGCGCACGCTATCTAGCGTCAGGTTTCGGCATCGGACTAAGGACAACCCTCCGCATTACAGGAATTGCCGCCCGCCTGCCGGGGATGGACATCGACCTGCGCCGCATTGCCATTGTTCCCGCTGAACGTGCTGTTGGCGTACAACGATTTTCCGTATGCCTTGAAGCCGGATTGCTGATTGTCGCGGATGATGCCTTGCTGCAGGATGATGTCGACGCCGGTAATGCCGTCCCCGCCATTGCGCTCGACGACGCTGTTGTCGATGATGCCGCCAAACATGGCGATACCGCCACCGCCATTACCGGAGAGTTCCACGTTGCCAACGTCGCCCGAATTCGTTTCCAGGTATATCCCGACGTTCCCCATTCCGTGGACGCCGCCGTTTTTGACGGCAATATTGTTGCGGCCTACGGTATGTATGCCATTGCCGATTCCCCTTGGCGAGCAGAACACAGGCG
>UEXY01000124.1_pt1 | contig 22528 bp, 20 predicted proteins | sample 4301061 | NCBI WGS metagenome assembly UEXY01 (sample SAMEA4773184, study PRJEB27434) | metagenome | biome: 2259; feature: agricultural soil; material: soil | place: USA | collected 2014-09 | depth 0.25 m | reverse complement strand
TCGATTTGAAAGCCCGATTCCAGCACAAAGTTTGCGGACAGGCCGCCGCCCAAATCCTCGGTGCCGCGGAATCCCACGCGGGAGCCGGATTGAATTCCGCTCGTCAGTTTTGAAACCGAGCCGGCGGCGCCCCCGCTCTCGTGAACGATGCCGGCGTCCACGACGCCGTATACCGTTACCGCGCTTTGCGCGCAGGCCAGGCCAGCAAGGCCTCCAAGCACGCCAAATACCAAAGCTGATTTTTTCATTACTCTCCTCCTGTAATTATTCCAGTTTCATATTGATGTTATCTACTGCACTTGCCTGTGTGGACGTCTAGTAAGGTATGCGCATCCCTCCCTCGTTGAATTGATAGATGGCGCGTTGGCACACCAAGGCGCGATGCCTTGGTGTGATACGCGGGGTTGTGGTACGAAGATCCTGTCCGACCTGCGGCAGGAGTTCGTCTGGCGAGGCCTGGAAAGATTTCAGGCGGCGCCGGCGGGACGCATCCGCACAATCAGCCGTAGCGCAAGTGCGCCCGGCAGCGCATTTGCTTTCTATGCAGCCTTATCGACGAGCGCACGCGCCTCATTGCGCAGTCCGACCTTATCCACCTTGCCGACGGGAAGAAGGGGCAGCTCCGCGCGCAATATGAACCGCTTGGGGACCTTGTAATTCGCCAGCCGCTCGCGGCACCAGTCCTTGAGTTGCACTTCGTCGACAGTCTGTCCGCTGGCCGGCACGACATACGCCCAGCCGACTTCGTTATACAGCGGGTCGGGCACGCCGACGACGGCGGCAAGGGCGACTGCGGGATGTTCCTCGATCGCCAATTCCACTTCGCGTGGATAGACGTTGTAGCCGCCCGACTTGTACATCTCGCTCATGCGGCCGATGAAACGGATATTGCCGTCGTCGCGCAAGACGGCGCTGTCGCCTGTCCGCAGCCAGCCATCCGGCGTGTAGGCGGTGGCGGTGGCGTCGGGCCGGTTCAGATAGCCGCCCATGCAATACTCGGCACGCACCTGGATTTCGCCGGGAACGCCAACGGCGCAAGGAATGCCTGCGTCATCTGCCACGCGCGTCTCGCCTTCCGGAGCGGCACGGCCGATCGTGTTGGCCAGGGTCTCGATCGTCGCCTCCGGGTCCGAGTAGGTAACGGATCCGCAAGTCTCCGTCATTCCATAGGTAAGGCCGACCTTGCATCTGGCCTTGGAAAGAATCTCGATCGTTTCGACCGGCATCGCCGCGCCGGAAAACACTACCCACTCCAGGCGGTCCAGCTCGTCGGCGGAGAAGTTCGGCGCCTGCATCATCATGATCAGCATGGTCGGCAGCACGATCAGCACATTGATGTCGTGCTCGCGCAGCGCGCGAACATGATTTTCCGCCGAAAACCGATCATGCAGAACGACAGTGCCGCCGCCGACCAGCGCGAACAGCGAGAGGAAATGCATGCCGCCGATGTGGTTGATGGGCAGCGGATTGACCACGCGCGGATAATCGCGCGCCGGGAAACGCTCATTTTGCGTCCGGCTGCGCTTGACCAGCGCATGCTGCTGCAGTTGCACGCCCTTGGGGCGGCCGCTCGATCCGGAGGTATACACGAGCAGCGCCGGATCCCGCGCTTGCGTCGACGAGCACGCTGCCCGGCAGGCGTCCGGCGCGACCTCGCGCATCCCGCTTGCCAGCCATTCGGCATAGCTAGCCTGGTATGGCGCCCGGTCGCCGTCGAAACAAATCGTTTGCCGGATGCTGCTGCCGGCGCCAGCAAGCACGCTTACCTCGGCCGTGAAATTCCGCCCCTCGAACTCGGCAATGCCGAACAGGAGGACCGGTTGTGCATCGCTGACGACATACTGCAGTTCCGGCAGCCGGTAGCGCGGATTCAACCCAAGCCACAGGATGCCGAGCTTTGCCGCGGCGACAAACGTAATCATCACTTCCGGCCGCGGCGTGGACAGCACCGCGATGCGGTCGCCGCGCTTCAGGCCGGCCGCGAGCAACGCCCTGACGCAGCAATCGACCTCGCGCGCCAATTCGGCCCAGCTCAGTTGACGGGACTCGTGCACGATGGCGATTCGCTCAGGGAATGCCGCCGCATGGGCGTCCAGCACATCCCCGATCCGTTCTCCGTTTTCACTTATTGCGTTCATCGCTTCGTCTTTCATTTTTTTGCCTTGCGCGCAATGTCGTCCAGCGTGCGCGCGCGTGCCGCCACGCCTTCCGGATCATTCAGGCAAAGCAGCATCTGATCCATGTCGGTATGGCTGGCAAGCGGATGCAGCGCGCTGCTGTACCGATTGACAGATTGCTTGATGAGCTGGGCGGCCAGCGCCGGCATCCCGGCCACCTCGCGCGCCAGCCGCAGCGCCGCCGCCAGCGCCTCGCCCGAGGCCGCGATTTCATCGGCAATCCCCCACGCCTGCATTTCCGCGGCGGGATGCCGGCGGCACAGGACCGATATCCATTTCGCGCGCGCCGGGCCGGCCAGTGCGGTGAGGCGGGGCAGCGTGCCCCAACCGTAATTCAGGCCGAGCTTTACCTCCGGGACATAACACCATGCGTCTTGCGCCATCACGCGCCAGTCGCAGGCCAATGCAAGCCCGAAGCCGCCGCCGACCGCGCCGCCCTCGATCGCGGCGATCGTCGGCTGCGGCAGATTTTCCCAATCGGCGCACAGGCGCATGCCGCGTTGCGTCGCACGGCGCACCCGGTTCAGATCGGCTTCGCCGCGCAACTGGTCGAAGGTGCCGACATCGGCGCCGGCCGAGAATACCCGCCGGCCGCCGGTCAGCACGATCGCCTTGATCGAGGTATCGTCGCGCAATAAATCGACTGCTTCGGCCAGGCCGGCCAGCACTGCATCGTTCAGCGCATTCAGCTTTTCTTCGCGCGCGATGCGCACGATCGCGACCTCGGGCACCTCGTCGCGCTCGATTCGAACCAAACTGTTTTCCATGTGTGTCTCCTCCAAGTGATTTCCGCCTCAATCGATTTTCATTATTTTTCCGCCGCAGCACTACGCGACGGACTGGGGCGGGTATAAGGCGTCACGCCAATACTGTGGTCACTGCCACCGGGTTGGCCAGCGTGTCGCGAATCGGGGAACGCTGCTCCGTCGCGCGGACCAAATCCTGCAGCGCTTCTCTGGATGCGCCCGGACTGTCCAGCGACACGCGCACGCGGATTTCCTGGGCGCCGGAACGAACATCGGGATTAATGCCGAGAAAGCCGTTCAGGTCGAAGTCGCATTCGAGTTCCAGATCCAGCTTGGTCAACTGAATGCCGCGCGCAGCCGCGTTGGCTACCAGCGTTACCGTGTAGCACCCGGCCAAGGCCTGCATCACATATTCGCCCGGGCTTACCGCCGTATCGCTGCCCAGCAACGCGACCGGTTCATCGCTCTGCAATGCGAATTTGCCGGAACGCGAGCCATCCTTTTCGCCGGCCTGCGTCAGTGCGCCGGTTTGCGAAATCATGCGCAGGCCGCCCCCTGATTTGCCGTCGAGACGGAACGTCACTTTCCCCAGCGCGGGTTGTTTACGGACCGCGGAGATGGTGTCGGAGAGGGCCACCGGATCTACGTAAGGATGATTGTTGTTCATGCGTTTTTTCCTCTGTTTAAGCTATAAAAAATGAAATGCAAAGTTGGCGAGCGCTTTCATCAAGACCGCTCATTACTACTGACCGGCATCCGACATGCGCAGCCGGATGCCAATGCACTATCCGTTCGCTCGGCGCGACCTCATCCGATATTGATCACCACCTTGCCGGTAAACTCGCGCGCAAGCAGCCGGCCGATTGCTTCGCCGGTTTGTTCGAGCGGAAAATGCGCCGCTACCCGAGGCCGTAATTTGCCGGCTTCATACCAGGCAAACAGCTGCTGGAAGGCGCTGCCGATCGAGTCCGGCCGCTTGCGGTAATAAGGCCCCCAGAACAATCCGATCGCGTCGCAGTTCTTGACCAGCAAATGATTGGCGGGGATCTCGGCGATTTGTCCGCTGGTAAAGCCGACGATGACCAGCCGGCCTTCCCATGCGAGGCAGCGCAGGCTGCTCTTCGTCACCGCGCCGCCGATGGTGTCGAGCACGACATCGACCCCGGCATCCGCGGTGATGCCCATTACCGTGTCCCTGGTCTCGGATGCGGTGTAGTCGAATACGTGGTCGGCGCCGTGGGCTCTGACGATGTCCAGTTTTTCCGCGCCGCGCGCGGTGCCGATTACCGACGCGCCCAATGCCTTCGCCACTTCGACCGCGGCCAGGCCGACGCCGCCGCCTGCTCCTTGCACCAGCACCGACTCGCCGGGACGCACGCGTCCCCGATCCGCCAAACCGCAGTAAGCGGTGCCGTAAGCGATGAAGAATGCCGCACCGACCTCCATCGGCATCGCATCGGGCAAGCGGACAATCCGCGCCGCCTCTGCCAGTGCATACTCGGCGTAGGCGCCGCCGGCCACTTGCCCGATCACGCGGTCGCCGGGCTTGAATCCGGTGACGTCGGCCGCCACCTCGACCACCGTGCCGGCGATCTCAGCGCCCGGCACGAACGGCAGCACCAGCCGCTCCTGGTATTTACCTGCGATCATCAGGCTGTCGGCGAAATTGACTCCCGCCGCCGCCACCCGAACCAGCACGGTGCCGGCAGCGATCCGCGGCACGTCGATCTCCTCGACCGCGAGCGTCTGGGGCCAGCCTAATTCCCTGCAAACTATGGCGCGCATTTTTCCGTCTCCTTATTTCATGGTCGAAGGCAACCACAGGATGATCTGCGGAAACGCGATGAACACCATGACGAGCAGCACATGGGCGATGACATGCGGCCACACGCCCTTGAACACTTCTTCGACCGGCCGGTTGACTTTTTTCGCCACGACGAACACGTTCAGCCCGACCGGCGGCGTCACCATTCCGACTTCAGCCAGCACGATCACCAGAATGCCGAACCAGATCGGGTCGAAGCCGAGCTTGAGCATCAGCGGCAGGACGATCGGAATGGTCAGGATCAGGATCGATAATTGATCGAGAAAGCAGCCGAGCACCAGATACAGCACAACCACGCAAAACAACACGACATAGGGCGATAAGCCGAGTGCCTCGATGTGTGCGATCAGCGCCTGCGTCGCGCCGGTCATGGTGAGGAAATAACCGAACACCTGGGCACAGATCACGATCAAGCCGATCATTGCGCTGGTCGCGCAAGTTTTGCATAGCGCCACGGCCAGCACGCGCCAGGTCAATCGCCGCGAATACAAGGTGTACAGCAGTGCACCCAGTGCGCCCAGCGCCGCCGATTCGACCGGTGTTGCAATGCCAAGGTAGATCAGCCCGGTCACCATCATGAACAGCAGCACGAATGGCCCTGCAATCCGCATCGATTCGATTTTTTCGCGCCAGCTATAGGAGCGCCGGTCCGGTGCAAGTGCCGGATTGCGCCAGAGCAGAACCCAGATCGTAACGATGATGGTCAGCGTCACCAGCAGGCCGGGGATGATCCCGGCGACCAGCAACTTCGCCACACTGGCGCCGCTGAGCAGGCCGTAGAAAATGATGGCTACGCTCGGCGGAATCAGCATCGCTAGCGTGCCGGAGATCGAGACGATGCCGTAGGCGAAACGCGGCTCGTAATTCTGCTTGATCATCGCCGGAATGCTTGACGATGACAGCGTCGCGGCTGCCGCCGTGCTCGATCCGGAGATGGCGCCGAAGGCCGCGCCGGTGACCGCCGTCGCGATACCCAAACCGCCGGGCAAGCGGCCGGTCCAGCATGCGATCGACGAAAACAGGCTGTTCGAAATTCCGCTGGCGATCATGAATTCGGCCATCAGCAGAAACATCGGAATTGTCAGGAACTCGTAGCTCCCAACCGACGACGCAGGCGCCGAAGACAGGATGCCGATCAATAGATCGACCCCGCCGTAAGCCAGCAGGCCGACACTGCCGGCGATGCCGAGGGAGAGTGCAACCGGCAGGCCGATTGCGAGTGCAAACAACAGCAGGAGGGTGACCGATAAAAGTAGCATCGCTTATTCCTCCGGAACCAGGTCACGGCTGAGTGCCAGCCCGAGATGCTGTTCGAAAGCCGCATCTCCGCCCGCGGCAAGATGCCCCAGGCCCCGATGCACGACGCGCAAGGCCAATGGAATCATCCCGATCGGCACGATGATTTTTGCCGGCCAGATCGGCCAGATCAACGCGCCGATGGTCGCTTCGTTCCCCTGCCACGCGACGATGGTGTCGACCGCGCCGAGATAGGCGATGCCGAAAAAAACCAGACTCGCGATCAGATACCCGATCCCCACCGTGCGGTGATACAGCGGAGGCGAAATGCGCCGCGCGAAGAAGTCGACCGCCACATGTTCATTCACCTTCAGCGCATACGAAAACGAGAAGAAGAACGATGCGATTAGCAGGTAATTGGTGATCAGGTCGAATGCCCACGCCAGAGGCGCATTAAACACGTAGCGCAGGATGACGTCAAAAAACGTGATCCCCATCATCGCCATTACCGCCGCCGCGGCGACCGATACCAGCAAGGTATCGAGGCGCGACAGCCAGGCATCGCAGCGCAGCAGCGCCATTTTCAAGGTGGCATCCATATTTAGTGCGCGAGCGCCTTGGTGAAGTCGTTCAGAACGGCAGTGCCGGGCTTATTGCGTTTGTCCATCGTGGCGGCCCAATCGGTCTGGATCGGCAACAGCGCGGTTTCGAGTGCCGCCAGCTGACCAGTCGCCATACGATTGGGCTTGACGCCGTCTTTCTCAAGATCGGCGATGACCTTGGGCTCGGCACCATCGACATACTCGCAGTGATGCTTGGTGGCGTAGTTGCCCGCAGTGGTCAAGGCAGTCCGGACATCCGCAGGCAGGCGCGCCCAGGTCTTCTCGCTGATGGCGTAGACGGTGATGAAGCTGCCAAGACTGACATCCGTCGTCATGTGCTTCACCGTGGTCTGCATGTCAAACACCCTGACGCTTTGCAGCGGCGCGAGCACGCCGTCGAGGGTGCCGCGCGACAAGGAAGGCAGGATGTCGGGGCCGGGCATCCGCACCGATATCGCGCCGAGCCTGGTCGCGGTCAGATCCATCGCGCCGCCTGCGGTGCGCAATTTCAGGCCGGAGAAATCTTTTACCGTACTGACGGATCTGCCGACGGTCAGCACCTTGTACGGCGCGTAAGCGACCGACACCAGCACACGCACGCCATTCGGCTTGAATTCCTGGTTTGCCAGGATCGCGCCTTCCTTGACCAGGGACGCATACGCATAAGTGCCCTGACATGCCGTCTTGAACATCGCGGGCAACTCCGCCACGCCGGACAAGGGGAATTTCTCGGTGATATAGGCCGGCGAGATGTTCGCAATATCGACCACGCCGTTTTGCACCAGACCCAGGATGTCCTTTGCCTTGCCGAGCTGCTCGGCCGGGAAATATTGGAACTCGATTTTCCCGTTCGAGACTTCCGTCGCTTTCTCCATGAAAGGCTTTGCCGCTTGCGCCACGGTGTAGTGACTGACAGACATCCAGTCGGCTACTCTGAGTTTGATTTTTTCTTGCGCGCCGGCGGCGGAAGCAAACGTGAGCGCCGCGCTGACCATGACTGCACCGACCCACGGCCGTTGTTGATGTTGCTTGTAAAGTTTCATTTCAATCTCCTTTTATCGTTTTTTATGCTGCCCATACCCGGAAACGGGAATGATCAGATCTTGGGTGGATGTAGCGCATCCACGGGAAAGTCGCGCAGCAATTGCTCCGAGGCGATCGTCGCCGCGGTCTTCACGATGTCGACCAGTTCGCCGGTCGGTCTCGCTTTCAAACGCTCTGCCGGACCGACCACGCCGATGCTGTAAAGGCCCTTCATGCTGCCGACCGGGACCGGGCAGGCGAGGCTGTATACACCCTGCTCCATTTCGCCGTCGCAAATAGCGAAGCCGTCTTGCGCAACTTTGCGTAGTTGGGCAAGAAAGCCTGGCACGGTGATGTGCTCCGTCAAGTCCGGGAGAATATCGAGGTCGACCAAACGCTCCACCTCTTTCGGCTCGACATAGGCCAGGATTGCCTTGCTCGATGAACATTTATTGAGTGGGCGGGGGCCAATGCCGGGATGCACGAAGGACCGGGCCTCCGGCTGCGGCGTGACAGCATTGATCAGCTCAACCCGGTCATTGACCAGCCGGGCGAAAAAGGCTGTCTCCCCTAGATGGACCGAAAGAAATTGCAAGGCGCTCTCAAACGCCGGCAAGCGTGAATCGGCAAGCGCGGCTTTGCGCAACAAAGCCAGCAATTCCGGACCGAGGATGTAAGTCCCCTTGGCGTCCTGCATCTGTTCAAGATAGCCGACCGCGCACAGGGAAGCTGCGATGCGATGACTAGTGCTGCGCGGCAGCCCGGTGGCTTCTGCCAGCTGAGTGAAACTGATGCCTTCCGTACGTCCCGCGACGATCAGAAGAATTTGGTGATAACGCGCTAGCGGTGCCGAAGCAAGCATAATGTGTCTCATAAAACTGGACGATGTCCCATAATATAAGACAATTTGCTTTTGAGTCAAACTTTATTTCGAACCAGATTTGGCACGACCTCACCGAAGCCAGGTAGCGGGTTCGCCGGACAAAACGCTGCGGCAGTCAAGCGCGAGGAAGTTGCCGAATCTCAAGTTGCTGCATGCAAACAGACGCGCATTCGCGCTGATGCCGAACATGGACGACGGCACCGGAAATTGCGCCGAAGTGCCGGTCTTGATCACTTATTCCTGTGCCGAGGCGGCCGCTGCAAACGCAATCGCGCCGGCCAACGGAATCATTCTATTGTTGTACTCCCTGCAAGTTGCGCATCGGGTTCCGTCCGAAGTGCGGGTTCGAGCCTGGGTAAAAATATTTCTGCGAGCATGCAGCGCGCGCTGCCGCCGCCGAGGCGTTCAATGGTATCGATCGGCGCCAGCACTGGCTCGGCATATTCCGAGATGCGTCGCTGCTGCTCTTTCGAGAGGCACGACCACGCGCGCCGCGACATGACGAAAACGGGATGGCCGCGCTGCGAACGCAGCTCGAGCATGTTGCCGGCAAATCCTTCCATCTGCGCGAGGCTGATGTCGATGATCCGCTTCCCGGTCGAATGCAGGGACCCACACAAGATTTCGCGCTCAGCCGGGTCCGGGATCGATTCCGAACAGACCACTGCAATCGTGCGCCCGACACACATCATTACATTGGTGTGATAGACCGGCTTGCCATGACGGTCCACGGCATGAAACCAGACGGCCTCATATCCCGCTTTCTCTTCGAACGTCTTCATTGCATCCGGATGGCTGCGCGATGAGTGGCAAACATAGGCCAGCTTGTTGTCGCGATCCAGCACCATGGAGCCGGTTCCCTCCAAAAACTTGGCCTCTGCCTCGAAGCATCCCATGTCGACAATTTCCTGAATCCTGAAGCGCTTTTCGATTTCGGCCAGGACGGCGATCCGTCGCTCCAGCCTGCGATTCGGCGCCTCCATCGGATAGAGGAATACGCGCCCGTCGTCGTGGAAGCTGACCCAGTTGTTCGGGAAAATCGAGTCCGGCGTGTGCGGTTGCGGCGAATCGTTAACCACCACAATGCCCACGCCTGCGTTGCGCAGCGCCTGCGCATACGCATCAAATTCCTTTTGCGCGGCCGGCTGTGCCGCTTCAGGATCGGGATCGCTGTTCTGGAATGCGTTGCTCGGTGCAGTCTCCGGATTGGACGCGAACCTGAGCGGCCGAATCATCAAGACGTGGTCTGTGGTCTGCATTTATAAAATCTCCGGCTTATTCATGCGTAAGTTCTGGTTTGACTGGGGCAATCGCCATCCATGCGGTCAAGCTGTGGCGACTTCCCGCTCCTGCCGGGTCGACCCGGCATGCGATGCGGGGGCAACGTATTGATAGAGATCCTTCGGGTTGCCCGGCGTCGGCACCAGCTCTATCCGAGCGCCGATTCCCATTGCTTCAGCCAGGTCATTTACATAGCGGAGCGCGGAAAAATCCTCCAAGGCGAAGCCCACCGAGTCGAATACAGTGACCTGTTGCTCGCCCTGGCGACCCGGGGCCCGACCGCTAAGGACTTGCCACAGTTCAGTGACGGGAAAATCGGCCGGCATCTGTTGAATATCGCCTTCGATTCGTGTTTGCGGTTCGAACTCGACGACGACCCGCGCATTCTTCAGAATGTCCGCATGCAACTCGGTCTTTCCGGGGCAATCGCCGCCGACGGCATTGATATGCATGCCGGGCTCGATCATGTCCGGCGTCAGGATCGTTGCGTAAGCCTTGTCGGCCGACACGGTGGTAACGATGTCGGCGCCCTTGACCGCTTCGTGTATGGAATCCATTGGAGTAATGCGCAGGTTTGCAACACCGGCGAGGTTATTTACCAGTTTGTCGGTCGCGGCCGGATCGATGTCATAGGCGCGAACCTCGTGGATCCCCAGCATTGCCTTGAACGCCAATACCTGAAACTCGCTTTGCGCACCATTGCCAATGATCGCCATCGACTTCGAATTGCGCCGCGCCAGCGACTGCGCAACGAGCGCGGAGGTGGCCGCGGTGCGCAATGCGGTGGTAATCGTGAGTTCGCTCAGAAGACGCGGATATCCGGTCCCGACGTCGGCCAGCGCGCCGAATGCCATCACGGTCAGCATGTTGCTATTCGTATTCTTCGGATGGCCATTGACGTATTTGAAAGCGTATTGCGTGCGGTCCGATGCCGGCATCAGCTCGATGACACCGACGTCCGAATGGTTCGCCACGCGAGCCGATTTCTCAAACTCGTTCCAACGCAGATAATCGGCGCGAATGTACTTCGACAGCTGGGTCATGAACATTTCAGCTCCAACCGTTTTGACAAGCTTCTGGATGTCTTTGATATCGATATAACGGGTCATCTTTCGTCCTTTTTTTCCTGGTCTTACGTTCTTTGGCTTCACCTGCTAAAACAAGCAGCCGGCCTGGACGAATTATGGAAGCTAGCAACGTCAACAAAAAGTATTCAAAATGATCGATTAGTTATAATATTTATCGAATTGAGCAATTTTTAATTCAATTTGATCAAAATGAATGACACAGACCGCCAACTCCTCGCTTTGCTTCGCGATGATGCGAGGATGTCCGTGACCGAGCTTGCGAAGAAGCTGCGCATCTCGCGCGCAACGGTCCAGAACCGGATCGCGAAACTGGAAGAAACGGGCGTGATCGCCGGCTACACGATCCGGCTGAAGCCCGATGCCGAAGCGCACCGAATCCGGGCGTGGATGGGCATTGCGGTCGAAGGGAACAAGGCGCCAGACGTGATCCATGCACTGCGTGGCGAACCCGGCGTGCATACGCTTCACACGACAAATGGGCGCTGGGATATCGTCACCGAGATCCGCGCGGATAACCTGGAGCTGTTCGATCGCGTGCTGGGACGGATCCGGCGGATCGAGGGCATCGCGAACACGGAAACCAGCATCCTTCTTTCGACTCACAAGGTCTGAATTCCGCGATTCGATATGGGCGCGCTAAAGCGCTGCCGGCAGGCAATGCTCATATCGGCAACGCGCAACTCATCGCAAACATTGCGCTCTTAGGAATAGCCACATCTCCGTCCTTATTCCTTTCTTCCCGGGAGCCGCCATGACGAAACCGCGCAAAGGCCAGTTCACCGCAATGCTCGGCCGCGATGAATTTCATCTGCGCTTTCAGCAGGCATTCGGGCATCCCGCCTACGGTAAGGTGCAGGATGCGCTTGCCAGCGTGGAAGAAGTGGCGTGGGACAACTACATCAACTCGCACAAGACGACGCATACCGCGAAGGCCGGCGCCGGCTTTGCGAATCCGGATTACGATTTGTCGGTCGAGTGGCGCGAAACGCGCGATCGCCTGCTGGCGGCCGAAGCGCGGCAGAAGGATGCCAATACCCGATCGCGTGTGTTGCTGATCTGCGGCGCCGACCGCAACGACGGCACCTGTCCCGGCGAAATATCGAAGACCTTTCGCATGATGCAGTGGGGTCGCGAGGTGCTCGAAGCGGAACAGATCGAGGTCGACCTGCTGGACTTGAGCCGGCTGGTTTCCGACTACGACTGGCATATCCATCCGTGCAAGGGCTGCGTATCGACCGCGATGCCCCTATGCCACTGGCCGTGCAGCTGCTATCCGAATCACGCGCTCGGCCAGACCAACGACTGGATGGCGGAGATCTACGAGAAGTGGGTGGCCGCGCACGCGATCATCATCTTCACGCCGGTGTACTGGTACCAGTCGCCGAGCGCGCTGAAGCTGATGATCGACCGGCTGGTCTGTGCCGACGGCGGCAACCCGGATCCGACCAGCACCTCCGGCAAGAATCCGGAACAGGCGAAGGCGCTGGAGCTGCAAGGCTGGCCGTATCCGAAGCATCTTGCCGGCCGCGCGTACGGGCTGTTCGTGCATGGCGACGTCGCCGGCATCGAAGACACGCGCCGCGCGTTGTCGGACTGGCTGGACTGGATGGGGCTGGTCGACGCGGGAGCGTTGTCGCGCGTCGACCGCTACGTCGGTTATTATGAATCGTATGCGGAAAGCCACGAAGCGCTGGACCGCGATCTGGCGGTGCAGGAAGAAGTGCGCAATGTCGCGCGCGCCGTCGCTGCGGCGGTGGTCGAACTGCGGGCGCACCGCTTGTCGCGACCGGACGTGGAACTGAAAGCGCCGCGTCCGAAATAGAATGCCGTCACGTCGGCGGCTTGTGCCGCCATCCGCTTTTTCCTCTTGCAACCGTTACCGCATTTTGTAATTCCGTCGCAGCCGGCACTACATCGGCAGGCGGTCCTGCATGCCGGTAGGCATTGCCGACATGTCTTGCGGCAGCGTCATTGCGCCGCCGCTCGCGGCCATCTGCCGGCAGCTTTGCGCGCAATCGCGGCAGGCTTGCACGCATTCGTCCATATCGCCGACCTGCTCGCAACTGTCGGCGCAGGCAACGCAGGTATCCGCGCATAGCGCGCAGGTCTGCGCGTGCAACGGCGACGCGCTCATCATGAATTCGGCGGTGGTGCGGCACAGTTGCGAACAATTGAGCATCAACCGGAAATGCGCCGGCGCGACATGCGCGCCGCCCATATCGAGGCAATGCGTGACTGCGGTTTGCAGGCAGGTGCGATAACAGTGCAGGCATTCGTCGATGCAACGCTGCATGTCGTCATTGATGAGAGTCGATTGCATGGGAAGCTCCTTTTATGGAAAAACGGGATCAGTGGCCGCAAGCATGATCCAGGCCTAATGCAGATCCTTGGCCGCGCCGTCGCCGGGCGACATCATCCGGTTGATGCGCGACCAGCTGCCGTTCAGCATCAGGTCCTCGAACTGCTGCGCCGGCACCGGCGGACTGAAAAGAAAGCCTTGCGCGCCGGTGCAGTTGCGCGCCTTCAGGTAGGCGAGCTGCTCGGCGGTTTCGACGCCGCCGGCGATCACCGCGATGCCGAGGTTGTGCGCAAGATTGATGATCGCCGACGTGATCGCCGAATCCTCGCGCCGGTGCGGCAGGTGCTGCACGAACGCCTTGTCGATCTTCAGCACGTCGATCCCGAAATCCTTGAAGTCGATCAGCGCGGTGGCGCCGGTGCCGAAGTTGTCGATCGTCAGCCGGATCCCCTGCGCGCGCAACTCCGACAGTTGCGCCTTGATTTCCGGGTGTTGCGCGAGCATCGCTTCCGGCACTTCGAGTTCGAGGCTGGTGGTGCTGATGCCGGCATCGCGCAGCACCGAGGGAATCATCGCGACGAATTTCGGATCGCTGAACTGCCGCGCCGAGCAGTTGACCGACAGCCGCAGATCGCTCAGGCCTTGCGCCTGCCAGCGGCGCACCCAGTGGCAGGCCTCGCGCAGCGCCCATTCGCCGATCTCGACGATCTGGCCGCTTTGTTCGATGATGTCGAGGAATTCGCCGGGCAACACTGTTTCCATATCGGTCGCATTCCAGCGCAGCAACGCTTCGACGGTCGAGATCTTCCAGCTGCTGAGATCGATCAGCGGCTGATAGTACAGTTCGAAGCGGCGGTTCTTGAGCGCGCCGCGCAACGCGGTCGCACGGTCGCGTTTCCAGTTTTGCTCGGAAAACAGCTCGGCGTTGTAGAACTGGAAGGTGTGCCGGCCGCTATGCTTGGCACGATACAGCGCGAGATCGGCGCGCTTGAGCAGCTCGACCGAGTTGCGGCCGTCGCGCGGATACAGGCACAGGCCGATGCTGGTGCCGCTGGTGATTTCGTTGCCTTCGAGTTCGTAGCTGCGGCCGAGTTCCAGCACCAGCTTGCGCGCCAGCGTCTCCGACGCTTGCGGCTGCGACGCGTCGCTCTGGATGATGACGAATTCGTCGCCGCCAAGCCGCGCGACGAAGTCGGTGGCGCGGATCGACGACAGAATGCGCAGCGCGACCTCCTTCAGCAGCAAGTCGCCGGTGTGATGGCCGAAGGTGTCGTTGACCAGCTTGAAGCGGTCGAGATCGAGCAGCAGCAGCGCCAGCGGCACGTTGTTGCGCTGCGACAGAGCGATTGCCTGGTGCAACTGATTGCTGAGATTGACGCGGTTAGGCAGGCCGGTGAGCACATCGTGATTCGCCAGAAAATGCGTCTGCTCTTCCGCCAGCCGCTGCGAAGTCTGGTCGCGCATGATTTTCACGAAACCCCGCAGGCTGCCGTCGGTATTCCATAGCGGCGTCACCACGCCGGTCGCCCAGAACCGGGTGCCGTCGCGCCGCACATGCCAGCGGTCATCGCCGGAGCGGCCGGCGATCCTGGCTTCTTCCAGCTCGCGCATCGGCTCGCCGGCGCCGCGGTCTTCCGACGTAAACAGCGTCGATACCGGACAACCAATCGCTTCCTGCGCGGTCAGTCCGACGATTTTTTCAGCGCCAGGATTCCAGCTGCGAATCACGCCGGCGGGATCGATCATCATGATCGCGTGATCGGTCGACGCTTCCACCAGCAGGCGGAAGTCTTCCTGCGAACGCGCCAGTTCTTCCTCGCGCCGGCGCAGCTCGGTGATGTCGTGAAACACCACCACGCCGCCGATCAGCTGCCCCCGGCTGTCGATCAGCGGCCGCGCATTGACGCTGACCCACACGCCGTCCGGCATGCCGACGTGGGGCATCAGCGCGACAACGCCATCGACCCGTTCGCCGCGCAAGGCGCGCCGCATCGGCCGCTCCTGTTCCGGGTACAGGGTCATGCCGTCCGGCTGCAGCAAGTTGTACTTGTCCAGCGTCTGCGGGTGCTCGTCGCTGACCGGCTTCAGGTTCAACAAGCGCTGCGCGGCCGGATTGACCATGATCAGCCGCTCCGACAAGTCGGCCACCACGACCGCGCCGGCCATGCTGTTGACGACCGAGGCGGTGATGCTGACCTGTCGGTTTAGCTCTTCTTCCAGCGCCTTGCTCTGCGAGAGGTCGCGCAGCGACGCCACGAAAATCGTCCTGCCGGAGGTCGTTACGATCGGCGTGACGGTCAGCTCCACCGGAATTTCGGTGCCATCCTTGCGCCGCGCGACCATCTCGACGCGCTTGTTGATGATGCGCCCCTTGCCGTGCTGCAGGAAGCGCCGCATGCCGGCCAGGTGTGCGGCGTGATAGCGCTTGGGAATCAGCGTTTCGATCAGCGGCTTGCCGAGCACTTCGTCGCGGCGCCAGCCGAAAATGCCGGCGGCCTGTTCGCTCCATTCGAGCAGAATGCCGTGCTGATCGATTGCGATGAACGCATCGAGTACATGGTCGACGATCAGGCGATACAGATCCTCGATTTGACTTGCTTCGTGGAGCAGCTGTTTCATCGGAGTGGATTCGGCGGGACGGGTCTTGATCAGACATCACGGAAGGCAACGGGTTTCTTATGGCAAGCGCGAGCTAGAGAAAGCGCAATCAGAGCGCCGGCCGGCATTGTTTCGCGCCGGCATTGCTACCTGTACCATCTCGGCCAAGCTTGAGCTGGATCAATTGATGTTTCCGCCGCTCTCCCTACCATTTCCTTATCGCCGCACAATTCCGCGGCAGGCCGATCGATACAGGGAGGGTTCCATGGACCAGCCGCATCCGGATTTGCGCAGCGCACTGTACATGCGCGACAGCAAGGCCGCGCAGCCGCCGTCCTTACCTTGGGTGGTGACCGATGTCGAACCGCCATCCGCCATCGACCGCCTGATCCACGCCGCGATGGGCCGCGCCACCGGCAGCATTTCGCCGGCCAGCATGGCGCTCGCCTACGCTGACTGGGCGCTGCACCTGGCGCAGTCGCCCGGTAAATGGCAGCAGTTGATGGAAAAGGCGGCGCGCAAATCGGCACGCTTTACGATGTACGCGGCACACGCGTATTCCGACCGCGACACCAAGCTGTGCATCGAACCGCTGCCGCAGGACCGCCGTTTTCGACCCGACGCATGGCGGCGCTGGCCGTTCAACCTGATCCACCAGAGTTTTCTGCTGGATCAGCAATGGTGGCACAACGTCACCACCGGTATCGGCGGCGTGTCGCCGCATCACGAGCAGGTGGTGTCTTTCGTTGCGCGGCAATTGCTCGACACCATGTCGCCGGTGAATTTCATCGCCACCAATCCGGAGGTGCTCGACATCACTGCGCGCGAAGGCGGCATGAACCTGCTGCGCGGCGCGCTGAATTTCATCGAGGATTGGGAACACCGCGTCGCCGGCAAGCCGCCCGCCGGCGCCGAGAATTTCCAGCCGGGCAAGCAGGTCGCCGCCACCGCCGGCCAGGTGGTGTATCGCAACCGCCTGATCGAGCTGATCCAGTACACGCCGACGACCGGGGAAGTGCATGCCGAGCCGATCCTGATCGTACCGGCATGGATCATGAAGTACTACATCCTCGACCTGTCGCCGCACAACTCGCTGGTGAGGTACCTGGTGTCGCGCGGCCATACGGTGTTCATGATTTCCTGGCACAACCCGAACGAGCGCGACCGCGACCTCGACATGGAAGACTACGTGCGGCTGGGCGTGCTGGAAGCGCTGCATGCGGTGCATACCATCGTACCGAAACGCAAGATCAATGCAGTCGGCTATTGCCTCGGCGGCACGCTGCTGTCGATGGCGGCCGCGTACCTGGCGCAGGTCGGCGACGAGCGCCTCAACGCGCTGACGCTGCTGGCCGCGCAGACCGATTTCACCGAGGCCGGCGAACTGACGCTGTTCATCGACGACAGCCAGCTCAACTACCTGGAAGACATCATGTGGAACCAGGGCTACCTCGACAACCGGCAGATGGCCGGCGCGTTCCAGCTGCTGCGTTCGCACGACCTGATCTGGTCGCTGATCGTGCAACAGTACATGCTCGGCGGCCGCATCAAGATGACCGACCTGATGGCCTGGAATGCCGATGCGACGCGCATGCCCTACCGTATGCACAGCGAATACCTGCACCGTTTGTTTTTGAAAAACGACCTGTTCGCCGGCCGCTACAAGATCAACGGCCGCTCGATCGCGCTCAGCGACATCCGCGCGCCGACCTTCGCGGTCGCCACCGAAACCGACCATGTCGCCCCCTGGCGTTCGGTGTACAAGATCAACTTGCTGTCCGGCCCGGACGTGACCTTCCTGCTGACCAGCGGCGGCCACAATGCCGGCATCGTCAGCGAGCCGGGACACAAGGGGCGGCACTACCGCGTCGCGCACCGGCCATCCGGCACCAACTACATGGACGCCGAAACCTGGTATCTGTCGAATCCGCAGATCGAAGGCTCCTGGTGGCTGTCGTGGGCCGACTGGCTCGAGCGGCAATCCGCCGGCATGGTGGCGCCGCCGCCGATGGGCGCGCCCAAGCGCGGCTATCCGCTGCTCGGCGCGGCGCCGGGGACGTATGTGCTGGAGTGCTAAAACGCGCGTTTCGCATGGCCGCCATAGCAACGATGGCATAAATACCACAAGTTTCTATACTTGGATGGATTCGGGATAGAATAGCCGCGAGGTCGTACGCAGAACAATAATGACAGGGGTCGAATCTGCTTGAGCGCTGGAGTGCAGTGCAGCAATCAGTTCGAAGGACACCACCACACGTTCACGAGACACAGACAATCGCTTCCATGCTGACCCTCTTCTGCGCACATGTCCGGTTATACCTGGCTTGCATCATGGGTAGACCGGGATCTTGACCATGGAAGCACTGCTCAAGCACCTGATAGACATCACCTGTCAGCGCGACCATACGCTGCTCGACAGCTCGATCGTCTCCGCGCTGCATGAACTGGTGGGTGCCACGCAAGTCCGGGTGCATGAGCTGTTCCGTTTCCGCGACGAGCTGTTCGTCCGTCCGCGGGTCTGGATCAAGGACGGCAGGGTGGTGTCGATGGAAGAAACCCTGGCCGCGGACCACGCCGGCGAACCGATCGCCCACTATCCGGCGCTGGTCGCCGGCATCAAGCAGCGCAAGACTTGCGTGGAAGAAGTCAGCGCCTGCGGTGAACGCGTCCTGTGGCTGCCGGTCTGGCTGAACGACAAGGTCAGCACCTGCCTCGAAGTCAGCAATCCGACGCCTTACAGCAGCGACACGCTGCACATGATGGAAGGCATCCTCAGCGTCTACCGCAATTACCAGAACATCCTCGACTACAGCGAACGCGACTCGCTGACCGGCCTCCTCAATCGCAAGACCTTCGATGAAAAGTTCTCGCGCCTGCTGAACGCGAACCTGCCGGAAAATTCGCCGCAGGACCGGCAGGAGCGGCGCCATCAGCACACCGCCGGCATCGGCCAGTGGTTAGCGGTGGTCGACATCGATCACTTCAAGCGCGTCAATGACCAGTTCGGCCACCTGTACGGCGATGAGGTGCTGATCCTGGTGGCGAACCTGCTGCGTTCGTCGTTCCGGTCGCAGGACCGGGTGTTCCGTTTCGGCGGCGAAGAATTCGTGGTGCTGCTGCGCTCGACTACGCTGGACGACGCGCGCAAGATTTTCGAACGCTTTCGCACCAACGTCGAAACCCACGATTTCCCGCAGGTCGGCCGGGTCACTGTCAGCCTCGGCTTCGCCAGCATCTCCAACGAGTCGCCGGTGGTGATCCTCGGCCACGCCGACCAGGCGCTGTATTACGCCAAAGCCAACGGCCGCAACCGCGTCTGCTACTACGACGAACTGGTACGCAGCGGCGAACTACATTCGGAAATGTCGAACGACACGGTCGAATTCTTTTGAATGGCGCGGGCGCAGGCCTGCGCTACGCCGATAGTCAGTACATCGCCCGCTTCACCGTCGCCATCATCGCGCCCGCGATCATCAGCAAACCGCCCGATGCGCGATTGCTGGCTTTGACGAACCGCGCATTCGCGGTAAAGCGCTGCGTCTTGCTGCCCAGCCATGCGTACAGGCTGTAAGCGACGACATCGAGCCCGATGCAGGTCACGCCGAAGATCAGCATCTGCACGCCGACCGGCTGGCTCGGGTCGATGAACTGCGGCAGCAGCGCGACGAAGTACAGCAGCGCTTTCGGGTTCGACAATTCCACTACCATCGCCTGCCAGAACGCGCGCGGACCGCCCACTGCGCGGCTGGCGTCAGCGCTTACCGTCAGCGCGCTCGACTTGCTGCGCATGGCGGCGATGCCGAGGTAGAACAGGTAAGCGACGCCGGCCCATTTGATCACCGAGAACAGCGTGCCGCTGGCGACGATCAGTGCCGCCACGCCGGTAGCCGACAGCGCAAAATAGATCGCGTTAGCGAGCGCAATGCCGGCGATCGCCCAGTACGAACGGCGGTAGCCGTTGGAGATACCCTGCGCGACGATCAGCAGCGCCGCCGGTCCGGGCGTCAGGCACACCACCATGGTGGTCACCAGAAAAATCAGATAGGTATCCCAGCTCATCATGGACTCCTTTTTTAGTTGGTCGCGTTGGCAGTGCCGGCAATCCGCCCGCCGGCCGGTTTTGCGGCACTGCGGGAGGTGGTCAGCAGGATCACGCTGCCGAGGATGATCGCCATCGCGACGGCCTCGCGCATGTCGATCGATTCATTCGCCAGCCCCACGCCGAGCATCACCGCGATCACCGGATTGACGTACGCGTAACTCGATGCCAGCGCCGGCGGCAGCTTGGACAGCAGGTACATGTAGGCGGAAAACGCAGCCAGCGACCCGGCGATCACCAGATACGCCCATGCCCATAGCGCGCGGTTGTCGAAGGGCGCGGAAAACGTTTCGCCGTGCTGCAGCCCGACCGCCAGCAGGAACGCGCCGCCAGCCAGCATTTCGCTGGCGAAACCCATCGCTCCGGGAGCCAGCGCCAGCTTCTTTTGCGATAGCACCGAGCCGAAGGTCCAGCAGGCGACCGCCGCGGTCAACGCGATCACGCCGACCGGTTGCGCGGCAAACTCGCCGCCGCCCGCCAACAGCGCCGCGCCGCAAAAGCCGGCCAGGATGCCAATCCATTCACGCGGCCCCGGCCACGCGCCGAACAGGCCCGACCACAGCGCAAACATCAGCGGCGAACTGGCGATAAACACCGCAGTCAGGCCGGACGACACATATTGCTGCGCCACCGCGGTCAACCCCATGCCGCCGCCGAGCAGCAGGATGCCGACGACGCCGGCATCGCGCCATTGGCGCGGTGTCGGGTTCGGCACGCCGCGCCATTTCAGCCAGCCGAACAACAGCAGGCCGGCGGCCAGGAAGCGAGTGCCCATCAGAAAAAAGGGCGGGAAGGACAGCAAGGCGAAGTGGATCGCCAGATAGGTGGAGCCCCAGACCAGGTAAACGGTAAGCAGCGCCAACAGAACGAGTTTCGGCAGGGTTCGCATGATATGGGGGTTTGAATGGTGATTATCTCTGTTGATAGTGTAGGTGTCGGAAAAGCGCTTTTGAATGGATAATACAAGGCAAAAACACTTCATAACTTTGAACTTCATTGAAATGAAAGGGTTTCACCGTGAAAATAGAATTCGACGCGATGGATGGCAAAATCCTCGACATCTTGCAGGCGGATGCGCGCACCACGCTGGCCGAAATCGGCCGCCGCGTCCATATGAGCCAGCCGGCGGTGGCCGAGCGGGTGCGGCGCATGGAAGCGGCGGGCGTGATCGCCGGCTACCATGCGCGCGTCAATCCTGCCGCGCTCGGCTACGGCATCACCGCCTTCATCCGCGTGGCCAAACGCAGCCATGAAACGCCGGTCGAAGTGGTGGCAGCGCAAGTGCCGCAGATCATCGAATGCCATTCGATCACCGGCGACGATTGCAGCATCGTCAAGGTCGTCGCGTCGTCGGTGACCGAACTGGAAAAGGTGATCGTCCAACTGACGCGCTGCGGCGTGACGTCGACCTCGCTGATCCTGTCGTCCGCCATCGAGCGCAAGGCGATCAAACCGGTCGACTGACGCGAACGCGTTATCATCGGCCCATGGAACTGCGCCAACTCCGCTACTTCGTCGCCATCGTCGACCACGGCTCGCTGTCGCGCGCGGCACGCGTGCTGCACATCGCGCAGCCGGCGCTGACGCAGCAGATCCAGCAGCTGGAAGAGGAACTCGGCGCGCAACTGCTGCACCGCTCCGCGCAGGGAGTGCTGTCGACCGACGCCGGCAAGACCTTTTACGAACACGCGCAGGCGATCCTGAAGCAGGTCGACGATGCGAAATGGGCGGTCGCGCAGTCGACCGACAAGCCGGCCGGCACGGTTGCGCTCGGGATTCCGCAAAGCGTGTCCGGCGCGCTGGCGCTGCCGCTGCTGACGGCAGTACGCGCAACCTACCCGGAGATTTCGCTGCAGTTGACCGAGGAGTTGTCCGGCAACCTGATCGAGCAGTTGAAGTCGGGCCGCATCAACCTGGCGGTGCTGTTCGACGACGGCCAGTTGGCGAGGTTTTCGAGCACGCCGCTGGTCGAAGAGGACATGATGTTCATCACCCGCGCCGATTCGCAATTCGCGCCGAAGAAAAAATCCGTGACGCTGGCGAAAGCGCTGGAAGCGCCGCTGATCCTGCCCGGCGTGCAGCACGGCATGCGGCCGCGCATCGAAAACATCGCGCGCGCGGCCGGGCTCTCGATCGACAACGTCATCGACATCAATTCGGTAGCGATCCTGAAGTCGGCGTTGCTGGCCGACATGGGCGCCACCATCCTGGCGGTCGCACCGCTGCTGTCCGAGATCGAGCAGGGGCAGATGATTGCGCATCCGATCGCCGGCACGCGCATTTCGCGCACGGTGACTTTGTGTTCGTCGAAAAACATTCCACTGACGAATGCCGCCGCCGCGGTCAAGCGGCTGGTGCTCGCGGTCACCAGCGAGCTATGCGCCAGCGGGCGTTGGCTGGGCGCAAGATCGCTGACCGAATAAGCCATCGTTTTTTCTTATGGCCCTATCCAGATTCCATATTTGCATCGTCGGCTGAAGGCCCCTACACTTCAACTGGTGGCGGCATCCCATTCGATGTTGCCATCAAGACCGTCACAACGGTCCAGCAGCTTGACAAGACCTTCGCCTTACCCGGCGGCTTCATTGTCAAGCGCAATCTGAAATCACCATTTTGGAGACATGCATGCAAGCCGATACGGCAGTTACCGCTGCTGGGTTGTCTGACGCCG
>UEXY01000187.1_pt1 | contig 22804 bp, 19 predicted proteins | sample 4301061 | NCBI WGS metagenome assembly UEXY01 (sample SAMEA4773184, study PRJEB27434) | metagenome | biome: 2259; feature: agricultural soil; material: soil | place: USA | collected 2014-09 | depth 0.25 m | reverse complement strand
CCCAGTCCCTATCGGCCTTTTTCTCATCTCTTCAAATTTATTCCGGACAGTAGTGCGCCTGCGCGGGAACGACGGGGATTGAAGGTAGGCGGGTTCAATGCCGCGACTATATTTTTGGTTGCTCCCCGTTAATCCGCGAAGAACCTTTTTTCATGCTCCCAAAGAAGCTCACCACTTGATTTTTGTCATATGTTGCCGCATGGACATTTACTATCAATCACTTTAGACTGTGAAACACAGTCACACGCTGAGGTTTCGTTCCGGTTTGCAATGATCGCCAAGTGCACGGAGATTGGAATTCCGACAATTCCCAAGGAAAGCAAGAGTGCATCTCAGTCTCTATCCCGAAAACGACCCTGCCCAGAAATTACGCATCAGACGCTTTTTCATGAGCATGCTGATGTACATGCTGTATTCGATCCCCCTCGGCCTCACCGTGTACTTCGACATATCGTCGGCGCGCCTGGCGATCAATTGCGCCGTGCTGGCGGTCGTGGGCAACGGCGTGTTCTATCTCGTTTTCCGGTTCGGCTACAACAAACGCTTCAAGGATGCGAGCCTGACTGTCGCGCAAATGTCACTGGGTATCGCCGCCGTGCTGTACGCGCAGATCTACGCGGGGCCGGCGCGCGGAGCGTATCTGTTTGGCCTGCTGATCGCGATCGTGTTCGGCTGTTTCAAACTGAACACCAGGCAGTTGCTGGCAATGAGCATGATCACCAGCGGCGGCTATGCGGCAACCATTCCAATCATCCGCGTGGTCGAAGGCGAGCATTTCGACCTGGCCACAGAGCTCATTCTCTGGACCACCTTCTCGGCATTTCTGCCATTCCTGTCGATGCTCGCCGGCAGCATCAGCGGGCTGCGCAAGCAACTCGCCGCGAATGGAGTCAAGCTGCAGGGACTGCTTGAAAAGGTGACCGAGCTGGCGACGCATGACGAACTGACCGGCGTCTATAACCGGCGCTGGCTACTGGACATGTTGATGCACGAAAAGGACCGCGCCGACCGCAACGGCGACAGCTTCTGCATCTGCCTGGCAGACCTCGACCATTTCAAGCGGATCAACGACACCTACGGCCATAACGCCGGTGATATCGTCCTGAAATCCTTCGCCGGCACTGCCACGCGGCTATTGCGCTGCTCCGACTATGTCGCGCGCTATGGCGGCGAGGAGTTCTTGCTGTTTTTGCCGCAGACCTCGCTGGAAGCGGCGGAAACCTGTGTCGAACGGATGCGGAAGGAGTTGATCAAGACCCCGTTCGAAGGCTTGCCGCCGGAGCTGCGGGTCACCATGTCGGTCGGCGTCGCGCAGTATCAATCCGAAGAAACGATCTGCGAATTGATCAACCGTGCGGATCAGGCGCTCTATCGGGCGAAACAGGGCGGACGAAACCAGACCGAACTGGGATGACCGCTCCTGCATCAAAGGTCAAGCACCAGCATCGGGCTTTTCGCGCGCGAGCAGCACGGCGTGAACTGGTTATTGCGCTCGTGTTCGTCATCGGTCAAATACAAATCCCGGTGATCGGGAATGCCGTCGACGATTGCCGTCACGCAGGTGCCGCAGACGCCTTGCTCGCATGAAATCGGAATCGTGATGCCATGCTCGGCCAGCGCGGCGACGACCGTCTTGTTCTCCGGTATTGCATAAACCCGGCCGCTGCTGGCGATCTTGACTTCGAAGCTGGCGTCGTTTGCGGCGGCTGGTGCCGCTGCCGCGCCGAAGTATTCAAAATGAATGTGACTGTCAGGCCACCCCTTCTCCCGTGCGGTTCGCACGACGGCATCGATATAGCCTTGCGGGCCGCACACGTAGACATGGGTGGCGGGACCGACCGCATCGAGCGCGCCGGCGATATCGAGGCGCTGCATGCGCGGTCCCTCGTCGAAATAAAACGAGACCTGCTCCGAGAAAGTGGACGCCAGGATCTGTTCGTAAAAAGCAGTGCGAGCTTGCGACCTAGTGCAATACGCCATGGTGAATTCGGCGCCCTGTTGCGACAGCGTCTGCGCCATCGCGAAAATCGGAGTGACGCCGATGCCGCCGGCCAGCAGTAGCGAACGGGGTGCCGCACCATCCAAGGCAAAATGGTTTTTTGGCGCGCTGATCCGGATCAGGTCACCCTCGTTGACCTGATCGTGCATGGCGACCGAACCGCCGCGGCTGTTGGCATCGCGCAGCACCGCAATCCGATAACGGTGCCGCTCGCGCGGATCACTACACAGTGAGTATTGCCGGATCAATCCTTCACCGATATGAACGTCGATATGGGCTCCGGCTTCAAACGGCGGCAACGCCCCACCCTTCGGATCGACAAGATCGAAACTGCAGATGTCGTCCGCCACGACGGTCTTTTTCGTCACCGAGACGGTGATCAGCGCTTCATTCATGATTTTCTCCTGGTGGATGATGGCGTTGCCACGCGCCGCGAAAAGGCCGCAAACCGGTCACGCAATACCCCGGTTCGACGCACTTGTCCGCAAGGTGCCCGATCCGGTATCAAGCGGCGGGCGAACTCTCGGCCTTGGCCATGTCTTCAATCATCTTGCGAACCCGCGCCGGCCCCGCATCGATCGCCAGCCAGGTGTATTGACGCACGCCGGTCGCTTCCTGCTCGTGCTGCAGCGCGCCGATGAGGACGCGGTCTTCGTCGAAGGTCTGGTTCATCCCCTGGATCAGCTCGGCTTCGAGTGCGCTGTCGCCGACACCGTAATTGCGCACATGCATCCAGAAGAAGTGCGTCGTGTTTTCGGTTTCCGGCGTAAGGAACTTGTAGCTGAATACGCGCAGCCCCTTGTCCATGTTTTCTTCGGTATGCTCTTGGCCGGCATTCATCGTGACGACGTCAACGCGCGCGACGCAAGGCACAAAGTAGTTGTAATACTGGCAGCGGTCGGTCAGGCCGGTAAAGCCGCCGACTTTCTTGTCGATCGGCGGCGGCGGCGCATTGTTGGTCCAGCGGTAGGAGACGACATGACCGGGCGTCTGCTCGACCTTGACCGGCACTTCGCTTGCTGCCGGATTGCCGATCGTGCGCAGATGCACATACGTGGTGTGCGCCGGATCCTGCAGGTTCTCGGCGATGTTCAGGTAGTCGGCACGGTGGTATTGATACTGGCCGTCGATCACCGCCCAACCCGGTTCGCCGTGTTTGAGAATCTGATGGATCTTGCTGGAATCGGCGAGCGCCGGATCGCCCATCCAGATCCAGATCGCGTTGTAGCGCTCGATCACTGGAAAACTTCTGACCTTGGCGGACGGCGGAATCGCTTCCTGGCCGGGCACGCGCACGCATTTGCCGCTGCAGTCGAACTCGAGACCGTGATAAAGGCATTGAACGTTGTCGCCGACCAGGTTGCCCATCGACAGAGGGACCAAACGGTGCGCGCAGCGATCAATCAGTGCGACCGGCGTACCGTCGTTCTTGCGATACAGGACGACGGATTCTCCGAGAATGCGGCGCTTGAACAGCGTGCGGCCGACTTCGCTAGCCCAGGCTGCAACGTACCACGCATTTTTTACAAAAATTGACATTCATTATTCTCCTTCAATCGGCCCAGCGGGGCCGGGACACCATCCGGCTTACTCGGCTTTATCGACAAACGTCACCAATCCCATGCCGCTGGTCATGGGCGCGTAGTAATTGCGATGGATGCGCTGGACCTGCTCCGGCATCGCGCCGCGCATCACCAGCCACATGATCAGTTCCACCGCTTCCGCGCCGGCCTCTTCCATGATGGTTTTGTGGGACAGGCGCGCCAGCGCTTGCGGGTCCGACTCCAGCTTGTCCAGGAAATCGTTATCCCATTTCGCATTCATATGACCCATGCGCTCGCCGTGCAGCTGATGCGACATGCCGCCGGTGCCGATGATCACCACGCGCAGGTCTTCCGGCCAGGATTCCACCGCACGCCGGATCGCCTGCCCCATGCGGAAGCAGCGTGACGCGCTCGGCAGCGGATGCTGCAGCACATTGACCACTACCGGCACCACCTTGATGTTCCAGTCCGGGTCGTGCGACCACAACAGCGGCAGCGGCACCAGCAAGCCGTGGTCGACGTCCATCTCCTGGCACACCGTCATGTCGAATTCGTCATTGATCAGCGATTTTGCGATCTGCCACGAGAAGTCGGCACTGCCGGGCACCGGAGGCAACTTGCGCGGACCAAAGCCCTCGTCGCCGATCGCGTATTCGTCGGCCACGCCGATCGCGAATGTCGGATACTTATCGAAGAAAAAATCGGTCCCGTGATCGTTGTAAACGACAATCGCGACGTCGGCTTTCACCTCTTCTTCGAGCCATTTCTTGACCGGCTTGTAGCCGTCGAACAGCGGTTTCCAGACCGCCTGCTCCTGAAGCTTGCTGTCATACGCGCGACCGATCGAGGGAACGTGCGAGCTTCCGATGCCTGCAACAATTTTGGCCATATCAGGTTGCTCCCTTTCCATTACGCGTTTGAAGAAATTCTTCGATGGTCTCGCCTCGCTGCTGCGCGCCCATCGTGTACAAGCCGATGCCGAAAGCCTCGGCGATCTTGATCAACAAATAAATATTCCCGCCCAGCTTGATGAGGCGCAGCCAGTCGCGGTCGCGGACCGCTTGCCGCTGCTCTTCCGGAACGCGGTATTTTTCCATGTACGCTTCCGGGTCCGCCTTGAACTCGGCACGATTCTCCGGCTTGGTCAGGGACATGCACATCTTGTTCAAGCGATACCCGAGTTGCGACCGGGTGTAGTCGAAGACATACGTCCCCGGTATCTCCCAGTCGACAGGCGTTTTAGCGCTCATTCGTACCTCCTGTGTGTTTGAATGCGTTGACCATGGGTGTTTCTTGCATGGCGCGATGCGGGAATCGACTATGATATTCCGACTGACGTATCGAAGCGTTCTGCCGATACCGCATCTTGGGTTCTTGACCGGCGTGCGTACAACCGTGCATTCCGGTATCGATCGGGTTCGATTATGTTCGTTCGGAATGGCGTTTTCAATGCCCCTGCCCCACTAGCAGGTATGCATAAACTACGGGTTCGCGCGCCGGCTGGCGGCCCGCCCGCTGGAGCGCATGAAACGGCGTGCAGGCCGCAATCTCGCTATATACTGGCGACGGTTAGTGCAGGCCATTAGAGAGTAGGTATGGATTTAAAGCAGCTCAAATATTTCACCCATGTTGCGGAGCTCGGCAGCTTCACTCGGGCGGCGGCGGTGTTGTCGGTGCCGCAACCGGCCATCAGCCGCGAGGTACGGCTGCTCGAAGTCGAATTGAGGCAGACGCTGCTCGTGCGTAACGGCCGCGGAGTGAGTCTCACCGAGGCCGGCAAGTGCCTTCTTGCGCACAGCCTGGGAATCCTGCAGCAGGTCGAGCGCGCCAGGCAGGAGCTGGACGAAACCAAGGGTGCGCCGGTCGGCCAGATCACGATTGGAATTCCGCCGAGCGTCGGACGCTCGCTGACCGTGCCGCTGGTCACCGAATTCCAGGCCCGGTTTCCGAAGGCGACGCTGCGCATCATCGAAGGAATGTCGGCCTATATCGTCGAATGGCTGTCGACCGGCCGCCTGGACGTCGGCCTGATCTATGATCCGGTGCCCAACCCTGAGATCGAAACCACTCCGCTGGTCGAAGATCAGCTTTATCTGATCGGCCCAACGCAACGAGGTGCCGCTTCCGACAAGGCGCGCGCCCCCATCTCGCTGGCCGAGTTGCCTGACTATCCACTGATTATTCCGAGCCGCCCGCACTCCGTCCGGATGTATATCGAAACGCAGATGGCAAACGCCGGATTGAAGATGAACGTCGCCTGGGAAGTCGACGGCATTCCATCGATTCTCGACCTGGTGCGGCAAAATTTTGGCTACGCGATACTGCCGCTAATCGCGATCCGCCGCGATGCGTCGACCGCGACGCTCGCCGCGCGCCCGATCACCACGCCCAAGCTGGCAAGCGTGCTGGCGCTGGCGACCTCGTCGCGACGCCGGCTCACGCCGCTGTCGCACCAGGTGAGCGATTTGCTGCGCGAACTGGCGCCGGCGCATCTGGACTCTCTCTCCGGCTAGCAGATCGAGCGAATAAATTGGTAGGGTGGGCACGCAGTGCCCACCCTACCGCTCTGGAGCAAACCCCCAGTAGCAAGCTGCTCAGAAAGGCACCATTCCAGTTGCCGTAACCGGAGACGAGGCCACCGGAGAAAGCCGCGACCGGCGAAATCCGACCGGCGTCTCTCCCGCGTGATCGACGAAAAATCGGGTGAAGTAGGACGGGTCCTCAAAGCCCAACGCATAGCCGACTTCGGCTACCGCCATCGCGGTGTAAAGCAGGTTGCGCTGCGCCTCGAGCAGCAAGCGGCGATGCACGATCTGGATCGGCGACTGATTGGCGAATTTCACGCAGAGACGGCGCAAGCTGCGCTCGGTGATCGCCAGTGCGCCGGCGTAGGACGAGATGGGCCAGTGCTCGCGAAAATGCGCTTCGATCAATTCGCGGAAGCGGTTGTACACCTCGCCGCCCTTGGCATTGACCGCCAATACGTCGCGCAAATGGAGTTGTTTAAGACGCACGACTTCGGCAAACAGGATCAGCAGGTTTCCCGAGATCGTCGTGGTCCGTCCGATGCGTTCATAGACGAACTCGTCGGCGATCGTCTGAAATGCGGACGCCAGCCTGACGTCGTCAAATTTTTCCTGCTGCATGCCGACGACGAACGCTTGCTGCAGCGACGCATCGATGGCGGAATCCCCTACCAGCCTGGCCAGGTCGACCTTGAAACTCTCGGCCACCGTCAGCACCAGCCCGCGCGACTCCGGCGTCCACCGGAAACCGTGCACGATCGAAGGAGGAATACTGATCAGCACCGGTGCCGTCAGGGTCAGCAGTTTCTCATCCAGCATCACCTCGCCGCCGCCGTGCTCGACCCAGACGATCTGATGCAGGTCATGATGCCGATGCGGCCGGATATCCCAATTGTGAAGCCTGTTGCGCGCCGCAAGGGATTCGACATGGAGGAAGCGGAGTTCGGCGGCATTGTCGATCTGCCCATACAGCGAATACATCGGGATCGAAGGCGCGGCCGGCTTCGCGGGCAAACGTCTTGTCATTGCAAATCGCTTCCGTGAATGAGGATGTTCCATTCTGACCTACGTGGCCGAAAATCACAATTCTTAGTCCCTTTTATCCCTTCGCGCCGCTCCTCCTTTATTTCATCATGGGCACACCATGGAACAGGAATAACTCAAGGAGATTTCAAATGCATACGCAGGTTGCCATTCTGGGCGCGGGCCCGGCAGGCCTTTTTCTTTCACATCTTCTTCATCTTCAAGGCATCGACTCGATCATCATCGAATCGCGCAGCCGTGAATATGTCGAGGCGCGCTTGCGTGCCGGCGTGCTGGAAAAAGGCACCGTGGATGCACTCGTCGAAGCCGGTGTCGGCGAACGCTTGCTGCGCGAAGGCCTGGTTCATAAGGGCATCAACTTCCGTTTCGGCGGCAAGGATCATCCGCTCGACATCCGCGGACTGTCGGGCGACAAGCATGTGATGGTTTACGGCCAGCAGGAAGTGGTCAAGGACCTGATTGCCGCCCGGCTCGCCGCCGGCGGCAAGATCCTGTTCGAAGTCCAGGCAAAAGAAATTCTGGATCTCGAAACAGCGCAACCGAAAGTGCGCATCAGCGCCAACGGCGTGGAACAGGAAGTGACCTGCGATCTGGTAGCCGGATGCGATGGCTTTCACGGCATTTCCAGAGGGACGATCCCGGCCGATATCCTGAAGACCTTCGAACGCGTCTACCCGTTTTCATGGCTCGGGATCCTGGCCGAAGCGCCGCCCATCTCCGAATACGTGACCAATGTCTATAACGAGGAACGCGGCTTTGCGTTGTTGAGCATGCGCTCGCGCACGCTGAGCCGACTTTACCTGCAATGCGACGCCAACGAAAAACTGTCCGACTGGTCGGATGGGCGCATTTGGGACGAACTCGACGCGCGGCTCGAAGGAAAAGACGGGCGCAAGCTGGTGCGCGGACCGATCCTGCAAAAAGGCATCACGCCGATGCGCAGCTTCGTGGCCGAACCGATGAGCTACCGTCGCCTGTTCCTGGCCGGCGACGCCGCCCATATCGTTCCGCCGACCGGCGCAAAAGGCATGAACCTGGCGATCGCGGACATCCGCGTGCTGTCGACGGCGATGATCGACTTCTTCAAATCGGGCAGCACCAAATTGCTCGATGCTTATTCCGACACCTGCCTGCGCCGCGTGTGGAAGGTCGAGCGTTTTTCATGGTCGGTAACCTCGATGACGCACAACTTCCCGCAGGACAATCCGTTCGACCGGCGCATGCGCACCGCCACGCTCGATTACCTGACCAGCTCGACCGCGAGCGGCCAGACCTTTGCCGAGAATTTTGTCGGGCTGCCGCTCGAACCAAGCTTGGTCGAGGATCACGAACGCGACGAGCGCACTGTCATGCTGACCAACAAATGATGCATGGAGCGCGTTGCGCTCCATGCATCAGTCCACCGGCTCCCGCCATTAAGCAGGTCCGCAAAAGTTCTTTGACAAGTTTGAGCCCGTATCTGTCAAATTTTCGTCATTCCCGCGCACGCGGGAATCTATAAGCCGGTTGAATTGCATGTTCCCTATGGATTCCCGCCTGCGCGGGAATGACGGGAAAAGACAAGGGGCGGCTCAAGTCGTGGCCCGCCTTCGACAAAACCTTATATCAAAAAATTTTTGCGAACTTGCTTAGGGATGGATAAAAAAAACCCTCGATGCGCAAGCATCGAGGTTTTTTTATCCCTGACCGGGGATTGCCGAATCAGGCCACCGCAACCAGACGATCCAGCGTTTCCCTATCGTCCATCAAACTGCGGCTATCCGAATCGTGCACGATGCGGCCGCGATCGAGCACGATCGCGCGCTGGGTGATCGACAAGGCCAGCCTGGCATGCTGCTCGACCACGATTACCGACAAGCCCTCGTCGGCAATCAGCCGGCGTATCACGCGCAGCAACTCCTGCACGATGATCGGCGCCAGCCCCTCCATCGGCTCGTCGAGCAGCAGCAGCGACGGATTGGTCATCAGTGCACGCGCGATGGCAAGCATCTGCTGTTCGCCGCCGGACAGTTGATTGCCCATGTTGGCGCGGCGCTCGTGGAGGCGCGGGAATATCTCGTAGATGCGCGCGAGGTTCCACACCCCGGGGCGCTCGACCACCGTCAAATGTTCTTCCACCGTCAGCGAAGGAAACATGAAACGCTCCTGCGGCACCCAGCCCAGGCCCGCCTGCGCCCGCCTGTGCGTCGGCACGCGCACGATGTCGGCGCCGCCCCAGCGAATGGCGCCGCGATGCAGCTGCGTCAGCCCCATCAGCGTGACCAGCAGGGTCGACTTGCCGACGCCGTTACGGCCCAGCAGCGCGATGCTGTCGCCTTCCCGCATTGAAAACGAGATGTTTTCCAGCACCACGGATTCGCCGTAGCCGGCGCTGACCTTGTCGAGCGCAAGGAGTTCTTTCGATGCGTCACTCATGTTCGGCCTCCCCCAGGTACACTTCCTTGACGCGCTTGTCGGCAGCGATTTCGGCCGGTGTCCCTTCGGTCAACACCTTTCCGCCTACCATCACCGTGATGCGTTCGGCAAAGCGGAAGACCAGGCTCATGTCGTGTTCGATGAACACGATCGTCACGTCGCGCGGCAATTGCGCGATGACTTCGAACAGTTCGGCGCTTTCGACCGACGGAATGCCGGCCGCCGGCTCATCGAGCAGCAGTATCCTCGGCTTGGTCGCCAGCGCCAGCGCAATCTCCACCAGCCGCTGTTTGCCGTAAGGCAGGCTGCGCGTGACGGTATCGGCATCGCGCCCCAGCTTCAGCGTGGCCAGCAGCGCCCTTGCCTCGTCCACCGAATCGCGCTCTTGCGTGACCGTTTTGTGCCAGACGAAATGCCGGCCCTTGCGTTCGCAGATGGCGAGCACGACCGACTCCAGCACCGTCAGTCCGGCGAACAGGGTATTGATCTGGAAGGTACGCGTCATGCCGCGCTTGACGCGCGCATGTTGCGGCAACACGGTAATGTCTTCATCGCCAAGAAACACCTGGCCGCTGGTCGGCTCCAGATTCCCCGTCAACAAATTGATGAACGTCGTTTTACCGGCGCCGTTCGGCCCGATCAGCGCATGGCGCGCGCCCGGCTCGAACGATAGCGACACCTCGCTGTTGGCCTTGAACGCTCCCCATTGCTTGGACAGTCCGGCCGTCCGCAACGTCATGCCTTGAACACTGCTCATGATGGCCTCCCTTCGCCTTGCGGGAGGCGCCTGAAGCGCTGGCGGATCTTGTCCAGCCCACCCAGAATCCCGCCGCGCGCAAACAGCACGATCACGATCAGCAGCAGACCGATCCAGAATTGCCAGTACGCCGGATTGAGGCCAGCGATATAGTCTTGCGCCACCATGAAGATGATCGCGCCGATCAACGCGCCGTACAGGCGCCCGGTACCGCCCAGGACCAGGATCACCAGCACATCCGCCGAGCGTCCCAGGCTGAGCGAATCGAGCCCGACGAACTGCGTGATTTGCGCCATCAATGCGCCGGCGATGCCGGCGATGGCGGCGCCGATGGTGAACACGACAATCAGCCGGCGTTCGACGTTGGCGCCGATGGCGGGCATGCGGTTGCCGCCTTCACGGATGCCGATCAGCCCAAGACCGAACGGCGATTTCACCAGGCGCCGCAGGCCGACGAACAGGATGAACAGGACCACCAGGCTGTAGATGTAGCCGGTCTTGCCGTGCAAATCGAATTCGAATATGCCGAGCAGCTTATGCATCACCATGCCCGACAAACCGTCGACGCCGCCGGTGATGAATGCGGCCTTGTTGGCAGCCTCGAACAGCATGAGTCCGATCCCCAGCGTCACCATCAAGCGAGTCAGGTCTTTCCCGCGCACCACCAGGAAGCTGGTCAGGAAGCCGAATACAGCGGCCACGGCCGCCGCCGCCAGCAATCCGGAAAGCGGTTCGCCCCAGCCATTCGCGGCCAGCAGGCCGGCGGTGTAAGCGCCCAGGCCAAAAAACGCGGCATGCCCGAGCGATACGATACCGGCATAGCCGAGAATCAGATCCAGCGAAATCGCAAAAAGACCGACCACCATGATCTGGCTGATCAGCACCAGATAACCGGGAAGCAGGAAAAAAGCGACGACCGGCATTAGCCAGAACACAATCTCCAGCGGCTGCCAGCGATCGTTCGGCAGAAGCGCTAGCTGCGGTTGCGGCTTCAGGCTCACGGGGGAAGTCATTTCCAACGGGTTCATGCGCGCCTCCCAAGCAGTCCGGTGGGGAACAGGATCATCATGATCACCATTAATCCATAGATGATGAACGCGCCGATATCCGGTATGTAGTATTTGCCCGCCACGTCGAACACACCCAGGATCAGCGCGGCGAGCAGCGGTCCCTTGATGGTGCCGGCACCGCCGACGGCGACCACCAGCAGGAAATACACCATGTATTTGAGGGGAAAGGTCGGGTCCAGGCCCAGCACATCGATGCCCAGGCCGCCGCCCAAACCGGCCAGGCCGGAACCGAGCGCGAAGGTCAGGCTGAACACCCGATTGACGTTGATGCCCAGGCCGGCCGACGCGCGCTGGTTATCCACCGATGCGCGGATCTGCGCGCCGAAGCGCGTACGCTCGATCAGATAGTTGAGAGCCAGGGTGACGATCACCACGATACCGATCAGGAACAGCCGGTAGGCGCCGACATCCAGCCCGGAAATCTCAACCTGCCCGCGCAGCCAATCCGGCAATTGCACCGGTTGCGCGGACGGGCCATAGATATACGTCGCGCCGGCGACCGCCATGAAAGTCAGGCCGATCGAAAACAAGACCTGGTCCAGTTCGCTCGCCTTGTAGAGACGCCGATACAGCGTGCGCTCCAATAAAAGTCCCGCCACCGTGCTTGCAATGAAAGCTACAGGGAGCGTCCACAAAAACGGCACACCCATCCGGTTCAATAGAGTCACGCAGACATAACCGCCGAGCATCGCGAACGCGCCATGCGCAAGGTTGATGAAATTCATCAGGCCCATCGTCACCGACAAGCCGACGCTGATCAGAAACAGCAGGCTGCCGTAGGCGATGCCGTCGAACAAGACACCGATCACATTATTCAGCATTGCAGCCCCTCGTTTCGGATGGTCGGCGTGCCGGCCTTTCGGCTGACGATGAACATAAACACAGTATCAATTCCTTCAATGATCAATTTAAACTTTTCCTGAATCGGTCCGGCAATGAGACGGAGCTGCGCCGGACGGGAGGAGCGCGGCGCAACAGCGCCGCCTCTCATTGCATGCAAGCGCCGGTATTGGCTCGGCGCCGAAAAAAGACCCGGCCGCTTTCGCCCCGGGTCACTTTGCCAGCGCAGCGGCAATTATTCGCGCCAGCTTTTGGTGCTCTTGTTTGCGCTTATCGAGACCGGCGCTGCGAAGCTTCTTACTTGTCAAACTCGATGTTGTAAAGCTCCTTGCCCACCTTCTCGACACGCCGGATATAGACGGTCTGCACGATGTCGCGGGTCTGGGCGTCGATCGTGATCGGACCGCGCGGGCTGTTCATCTTCATGCCCTTGAGGACCGCCATCGCCTTGTCGCCGTCGATCTTGCCTTCGAGCTTGCGCGCGACCTCGGCCATGGCAGCCATACCGTCGAAACCGCCCAATGCCAGATAATCTGCGCGGCCACCGTTCGGCGCGACCTCAGAATACGCTTTCAGGAAAGCGGTATTTTCCGGCGACTTGTGCGCGATCGAGTAATGGAACGAGGTAATCACACCGAGCGCCACGTCGCCCATTGCAGGCAGCGTGTGATCGTCGGTCATGTTGCCGACCGCGATCATCTTGATGCCGGCATCTTCCAGCCCGCGCTCGCGATAGCTCTTCATGAGCGCGATTCCCTGCTCTCCACCCGGCACGAAAACGAATATCGCGTCGGGCTTCGCATCCTTGATGCGCTGGATGTAAGGCGCGAAGTCCGGGCTGTTCACCGGCACCCGCAGCGCCTGCACCACCTGGCCGCCGCCGGCCATGAAGGCGTACGAAAACGCCACCTCGGAGTCGATGCCGGGTGTGTAGTCGGAAATCAGCGTCACGACTTTCTTGATACCGTTTTTAAGAGCCCAGCGCGCCATCGGCGATGCCACCGCCGGCAGTGAGTGCGAAAAACGCGCCATGTAGTCGGACTTGGCGGTCAGGTTTCCTGCGGCAGCGCACATGACGATCATCGGCGTCTTGGCTTTCTGCGCAATCGGCGCCACGGCCAGCGCCTCGGGCGTAAATCCGAATCCTGCCAGGAAGTCGACCTTGTCCCGCACCACCAGCTCTTGCGCCAGGCGTTTGGCGACCTCCGGCAGCGGGCCGGTCGTGTCGCGGACGATAATTTCGATCTTCTTGCCGGCGATGGTATCGCCATGCAGCTTCAGGTAGGCCTTCATCCCGTTTTCCATCTGCTTGCCGTACAGCGCAAATGGTCCGGAAAAAGGTGCGATGAGACCGATCTTGATGGTCTCCTGCGCCTGCGCGGACATTGCGGTCAATGCAATGACACCGCCGCTCACCAGCGCGCGCAGCATGGTTGTGATTTTCATACTTGTCTCCCTTTTAGTGACTCAATACAGCTATCGAACACGGCTTCGTGCAATTCAACTTCGAGGCGGTCTCGGCCAGCTCACACCAAAACCGGCGTTTCGCCGCGCATCAGCAGGCGCGCGGTACGCAGCAGCGCGGCACGCTTGACTTTCACGCCGGCGCCGTTGCCCTCGTCAGCGAGCTCCAGTTCGACAGAGAATTCGCCGGTCGGGTGTTCGACTGAAATAATCTGGCGAGCGCCGCCCGGCAGTGTGCTGACTGCATGGGCGACCGACCCTTCGAGCACTGCCGCGGTCGCCACCGTGACGGCGCCGAGCACACCAATGGCGGCATGGCAGTCGTGCGGAATGAAGGTGCGCGTGCACAACACGCCGCCGTCTCGCGGCGGTGCCACCAGCGTCATTTTCGGAACCACTTTTTGCGATACGTCGCCCAAGCCCATCAGCTTGCCTGCAGCCAGTCGCAGCTTTTCCAGCCGCGCTTTCAATCTGGCGTCGGCGTTCAGCGCGTCCCGCGATTCGTAACCGGTGCAGCCGAGCGCCTCGGCTGGAACGATCACGACCGGCATGCCATTGTCGATGCAGGTCACCGGCATGCCGTCGATCGTATCGACCACGTTGCCACTCGGTAGAAGGCTACCGCAGACTGAACCGACAGTCTCGATGAAGTTGATGGTTACCGGCGACGCCGTGCCGGGCACGCCGTCGATCCGCGCATTGCCGCTATATGCCGGGCGGCCGCCCGGCGTTGCAAACGTAACCTCGGCGACCATGCCCGTATTGACGGTACGAATACGCATCGTCGTGCTGTCTCCCGACGCCGGCAGCAATTTGAATTCGACCGCGGCAGGCCCGGCGGCGGCCAGCATGTTGCCGCAATTGGGCGTGGTATCCACCTTCGCCTCGCGCACCGAAACCTGGGCGAATAGAAAATCGAGATCGGCGGCATCATCCGTCGAGCGTGACAAAATACCAACCTTGCTCGTGAGCGGGTCCGCGCCGCCCAGGCCGTCTATCTGACGCGTATCCGGCGAGCCCATGACCGCGAGTAGCAAGCGATCGCGCTCAGCTACGTCGGCAGGCAGGTCACTGGCAAGAAAAAAAGGCCCTTTTGATGTGCCGCCGCGCATCAACAAGCACGGTAGTGTGTGCGACATCGTCGCCTCCTGCGAATATTGTTTTGAGAATGAGTGCTCCAGATACTAGCAACGAACCCAGGGAGCAACAATTCGCATATCAAACTACCTGCTATACAAGAACGACATAGCAGGTCCTTGCAATGCACAGGCTTGGACGCCGGTCCCGGTGCGATCCAAGCGATGTATGACGGGTTGTTGACGACGCGCTGGAAGCCGCCTGCGCGCTGTATTTTGCGGCCCGGCCATCCTTTTTGTCCCCGTTTTTAGCTATGCTGTTTTTCGCATAACAGCTAGTCAAATATGTAAATTGACCGACACTCACCCCAATGCCACTATCGCCCGAGCGATACAGGCGCCCGTACTATCGCGTTCCCGGTTGTTAGTGGGGGAACCAAGTAACCAAGCAAAATAAATTGCGCGCTGCCTCCCCTTGCAGGGAACAGTAGCCTTCCGTTCGCAATTGATTTTCCATCGTTATTTAGCGAGAGAGTGCCGGGTGTTGATAAAACAATGTGCGCTCTAAAAGAGCCTATGGAGACGTCATGGTAAATTTCACCCTCAACGGCAAGCCGGTTTCGGTCGATGCCGCAGCCGACAAGCCCCTGTTGTGGACTCTGCGCGAAAACTTCAATCTCACAGGTACCAAATTCGGTTGCGGTGTTGCGCAATGCGGCGCCTGCACCGTGCATCTGGACGGAGCGCCGACGCGTTCCTGCGTGTTGCCGGTTTCCGCAGTTGAGGGAAAAAGCATCACGACCATCGAAGGGCTGGTGCAAACCAAAGAGGGCAAGGCCTTGCAAGCCGCATGGATCGCCGAACAGGCGCCTCAATGCGGATATTGCCAGTCCGGCCAGATGATGGCGGCGGCAGGCGTTCTGAAGGAAAGCAAGGCGCCGCTATCCCGCGAACAGGTGCTCGATCGCATGGCCGGCAACATCTGCCGTTGCGGCACCTACAATGAGATTGCCGCCGCGGTAGTGCGCGCGCAGAAGACCCTGGCCTGAACCCGCGGAGCACAACATGGAACTCAACACACTCTCCCGCCGCTCCTTCCTGGTCGGCACCGGCAGCCTGGCAATCGGCGTGGCCTTCGGCAGCTTCGCGTTGAAAAGCGCGCGAGCGCAAAGCACCGGCATCCAGCCCGTCGCATGGGTCAACATTGCGCCGGACAATACCGCCACCATTTACTCGCCGGGCTCCGAGCTGGGACAAGGAACGATGACGGCGCTGCCGATGATCATCGCCGAGGAAATGGAACTGGACTGGAGCAAGGTCAAGGTGGTGCAGGCGCCGCCGGATCCGAAGCGCTTCGGCAACCCGGCGTTTGGTGGCGGCATGGTGACCGGCTCCTCGCGCACGGTAAAGGGCTACTACGAGCCGCTGCGCCTCGCCGGCTTGCAAGCCAGGCTGATTCTCACGGACGCCGCCGCCAGGTTGTGGGGCGTTCCCGCGGGCGAGATCCGCGCCGAAAACAGCACGCTCATCCACGCCGCCAGCAAGCGCCGCATCAGCTATGGCGAGCTGGCCAAGACCGCCCAGTTGCCGGCCGAGCCGCCCAAGGTGGACAAGAGCATGCTCAAGGCCATGTCGCAGTTCAAGATCATCGGCACGGAAATGCCGCGCGTGGATGTGGCGTCCAAGACAGACGGCACTGCGCGCTACGGCATTGATGTCCGGCTGCCGGGAATGGTCTGGGCGACGATTCTGTATGCGCCGGTACAAGGCGAAAAGCCCGAAAAAATCGACGACGCCGCAGCCAAGGCAGTGCCGGGCGTCAAGCAGGTGGTGCCGCTGCCGTATGGCGTGGCCGTGGTGGCCGATTCGTTTGCCACGGCGCGCAAGGCACGCGAACTGCTCAAGGTGGAGTGGAGCAAGACCTCCAAGGCGCGCGGCTATGACAGCCAGCTTGCACTCAAGGAGTTTGTGACGCGCTCGGAAAATCTTTCCGATGCCGGCGTCGTCTGGCACACGCAGGGCGATACCGCCAAGGAGCTGGGCAACGCGGGACGTACCTTCAAGGCCACCTACACCACCGACCACGTGGCGCAATTCACCATGGAGCCGATGAATTGCACGGCCCGGGTCGACGGCGACAAAATTGAAGTGTGGGCGCCGTCGCAAACCGTGAGTTTCGTGGTGGGTACGGTCGCCGGCGGAGCCGGCTTCAAGCCCGAAAACGTCAAGGTCAACATCACTCTGGTGGGCGGGGGCTACGGCCGCCGGGTGGAGGCGGAGTACTCGCTGGACGCGGCGCTGGTGGCCAAGGCCGTGCCCGGCGTGCCGGTGCAGGTGATCTGGACTCGCGAAGACGATTTCCAGCGTGCCAAACCGCGCCCGATGACCGCGCAGCACCTGATTGCCGGCGTCGACGCGCAAGGCAAGCTGATGGGCCTGCGCCATCGCCTGGTGTCCGAAGGCGTGTACTCGCGCGTAGCGCCGCCGGCGTTCGCCAAGGCGGGCGGCAAGGACGCACCTGTCATGGAAGGCGCCGACGGCGTCTACGAAATTTCCGGACATCTGGTGGAACACTGCCGCGAGCAACGCGGCATCGATTGCAGCTTCTGGCGCGGCGTGGGGGCCGGCTATACCAAGTTCCCCATCGAAACGCTGATCGACGAAGTGGCCGTCAGCATGGGACAGGACCCGCTGCGGTTCCGTCTGGGCCTGACGCAAAAAACCCCGCGTGCGCAAGCAGTATTGCGCGAGGCGGCGGCAATGGCCGGCTGGGATCGCCCGCGCAGCGGCGGCCGCGCGCTCGGGCTGGCATTCTCGGACGCATGGAGTACTTTCATCGCCATGGTGGCGGAAGTATCGATCGACCAGGGCAAACCGGTGGTCCATCATATTTGGGCTGCGGTGGACTGCGGTCACGCCGTCGCGCCGAGAAACGTTCGAGCCCAGATCGAGGGCGCCGCCATTTTCGGAATGTCGGCGGCCCTTGGCGAGAGCCTGACCTACAAGGGCGGCGAATCGCAACAACGCAATCTGGGCGCTTACAACGTATTGCGCGCCAATGCGGCTCCCCTGGTGACGGTCAAGGTCATCCCCACCGATAATCCGCCCGGCGGCATCGGCGAGGTCGGCTTGCCGCCTGCCGCGCCCGCGATCGCCAATGCACTGGCCAAACTCACGGGCAAGCGTATTCGTACGCTGCCGTTCCCGACCACGGTGTAAGCACCCGGCCGGCGCACCGGATCGACACAGTGCGCCGGCAGCGCGGACGCCCGCATGCGTCCGCGCGCAATACCTCTCCCTGGCCGCGGCCAACCCGCGCCCGCCATCCACATAAAGATCGCAACACGCAGCCGTTGCTTCGATGCATGCCTGGCCGCATCGCCGGTCAGCGGCGGCTTTTACCCGCTCCAGCGTCCGCTGATGCCTGACACGCGTCAATTGGTTTGACATTTCTCTACGACTGTTTCGCTGCGGTCAGCGACAGTAACGATATCGCCTCGCGCGATCGACGGGAACGGTCGACGGCAGTGAAAGCTTGAATAACATCGCTGCGTCGGGCAAACATTATCAAAAGACTATTTTTTAACGATGAATCGTGCGCGCACGAGAACGTTGCGGCTAGCGTGAGCGTTATCAGCCGCCGCGTCCGGCGCTATTAAAAACCCTTGGTAATTCGCAGGAGGAGCGGCATGGCAGTCCATTTGTCTTTAACCGTCAACGGCAAGGCCGTGAGCGCCGAAGTAGATCCGCGCACGCTGCTTGCTCAATTTATTCGCGATCAGCTGCAGCTGACCGGTACCCACATCGGCTGCGACACCAGCCAGTGCGGCGCATGCACCGTGATCGTCAACGGCAACGCGGTGAAGTCATGCTCCGCGCTGGCCGCACAGTTCCAGGGCGCGCAGGTAACGACCATCGAAGGCATTAGCGGCCCCGGCGGGGAAATGCATCCGATGCAGGCGGCGTTCAAGGAATGTCACGGCCTGCAATGCGGCTTCTGCACCACCGGCATGGTGATGAGTGCGATCGACCTGGTGCGGCGCCATCCGGACGCAACGGAAGCGGTGATTCGCGAACAGCTCGACGGCAATCTGTGCCGCTGCACCGGATATCACAACATCGTCAAGGCAGTGCAGCTCGGCGCCGCCAACATGAAGGGAGCTTGAGATGAACGCACCTGTCGAAGTGGGATCGGGGATTGGCGCTTCGGTGCGCCGCAAGGAAGATTATCGTTTCCTGACCGGTGCCGGCAATTACACCGACGACATCCGGCTGGCGGGCCAGGCGTATGCCTACTTTCTGCGCTCGCCGCACGCGCACGCCAGACTGGGCGCAATAGACAAGAGCGCCGCACAAAACGCGCCCGGCGTGATCGCCGTCCTGACCGGCGACGACCTGGCGGCCGACAAGGTCGGCGGCCTGCCCTGCGGCTGGCTGATTACCGATGTCAACGGACAGCCGATGAAAGAGCCGCCGCATCCGGCACTGGCCCAGGGCAAGGTTCGCCATGTGGGCGATCCGGTGGCGGTAGTGATTGCCGACAGCTTGCTGCAGGCCAGGGATGCGGCGGAATTGATCGCCGTCGATTACGAGGTGCTGCCGGCGGTGGTGGATGCGCGCGCCGCGCTGCAAGCCGGCGCACCGGTGCTGCACGAGATCGCGCCGGACAACAAGTGCTACACCTGGTCGATCGGCGACAAGGCCGCCGTCGATGCGGCCTTTGCGCAGGCGCAGCATGTGACCAAGCTCGAGCTCCTCAACAACCGGCTGGTGCCCAATGCGATCGAGCCGCGTGCCGCGCTGGGCCATTACAGCCGCGCCGACGACAGCTATACGCTGTACGTATCCAATCAGAATCCGCACGTCGAGCGGCTGCTGCTGACCGCCTTTGTGCTCAGCCTGCCCGAGCACAAGGTGCGCGTCGTGGCGCCCGACGTCGGCGGCGGTTTCGGCTCGAAGATTTATCTGTACGCGGAAGACGTGATCGTCACCTGGGCATCGAAGAAGATCAACCGGCCGGTCAAGTGGACCGCCGACCGGTCCGAGGCGTTTTTGTCCGACGCGCACGGCCGCGACCACGCAACGGTGGCCGAAATGGCGGTCGACGGCAATGGCAAATTCCTGGCGCTGCGTGTGCATACGGTCGCCAATCTCGGTGCCTACCTGTCCACATTCGCGCCGTCGATCCCGACCATTCTGTATGCGACGCTGCTGGCCGGGCAGTACGCGACGCCGGCCATCTACGCCGAGGTGGACGGCGTGTTCACCAACACCACGCCGGTGGACGCCTATCGCGGCGCGGGTCGCCCGGAAGCGGCGTATGTGGTCGAACGGCTGGTGTCGGCGGTCGCGCGTGAAATGAATATCGACCAGGCGGAACTGCGGCGCCGCAATTTCATCACCACCTTCCCCTATCAGACGCCGGTCGCATTGCAATACGACACCGGCGATTTCAACGCCTGCCTCGATGGCGCGATGGAGCTGGCCGACGTGGCGGGCTTCCCGGCCCGGCGTGCGGACGCGGAACAACGCGGCAAGCGGCGCGGCCTCGGCTACTCGACTTACATCGAGGCGTGCGGACTGGCGCCGTCCAACATTGCTGGGGCGCTGGGTGCGCGCGCCGGCCTGTACGAGGTGGGCGAGATTCGCGTCAATCCGACCGGCAGCGTCACGCTATTCACCGGCTCCCATAGCCACGGCCAGGGGCATGAAACCACCTTCGCGCAGATCGTTGCCACGCGTCTGGGCGTCGATATCGAACAAGTGGCGGTGGTGCATGGCGATACGGGGCGCGTCCCGTTCGGCATGGGCACCTATGGCTCGCGCTCGCTGGCGGTGGGCGGCTCCGCGATCATGAAAGCGCTGGACAAGATCGAAGCCAAGGGCAAGAAGATCGCCGCGCACTTGCTGGAAGCCGCGGACACCGACATCGAGTTCAAGGACGGCAAGTTCACCGTCGTCGGCACCGACAAGAGCGTGCCCTTCGGCCAGGTGGCCTTCTCCGCCTACGTGCCGCACAACTATCCGCTCGACAAGCTCGAACCCGGCCTCAACGAGACCGCGTTCTACGATCCGACCAACTTCACCTATCCGGGTGGCGCTCACATCTGCGAAGTGGAAGTCGATCCGGACACAGGCGTGGTCGAGGTGGTCGGCATGACCGCGGTGGACGATTTCGGCACCATCGTCAATCCGCTGATCGTCGAAGGCCAGGTGCATGGCGGGCTGGCGCAAGGCATCGGCCAGGCGTTGATGGAAAACTGCGCGTACGACCAGGAAAGCGGACAACTGCTGACCGCCAGCTTCATGGATTACAGCATGCCGCGCGCCATCGATCTGCCCAGCTTCAAGGTCGGCAACCGCGTCACGCCCTGCACGCACAATCCGCTCGGCGTGAAGGGCTGCGGCGAAGCGGGCGCGATCGGTTCGCCACCCGCCCTCATCAACGCCGTGATCGATGCGCTGGCGCCGCTGGGAGTCACGCACATCGACATGCCGGCATCGCCGGAACGCGTGTGGCGTGCCATTCAATCCGCGAAGAAAACAGCCTGAGGAGGCCAGCATGTATGCATTCGAACTGCATCAACCCAAGAGCGTCAGCGAAGCGGCCGCGCTGCTCGGCAACCCGGACGCCAAACTGCTGGCGGGAGGCCAGACCCTGGTTGCGGCGCTGAAGCTGCGCCTGGCGTCGCCGGGAAGCCTGATTGATCTGGGCGGCATTCCCGAGCTGCACGGCATCTGTCGTGAAGACGATGCGATCGTGATCGGCGCGACCACCACGCACGCCGAGGTGGCCGAATCGGCGATCGTGCAACAGACGATTCCCGCACTGGCCAGCCTGGCGGGCGGCATCGGCGATCGCCAGGTGCGGAACATGGGCACGCTCGGCGGGTCGGTCGCCAATAGCGACCCGGCGGCCTGCTATCCGGCCGCAGTGCTGGGCCTGGGAGCGACCATCCGCACCAACACCCGCACCATCGCTGCCGACGATTTTTTCAAGGGCGTGTTTTACACTGCGCTGGCCGAGGATGAAATCATCATCGCCGTCAGTTTTCCGATCCCGGCGCGCGCGGGCTACGCCAAGTTCGCCAATCCGGCTTCCCGCTTCGCAACGGTCGGTGTATTCGTCAGTCAAAACGCAGCTGGCGTGCGGGTCGCCGTGACCGGTTGCGCTCCCTGCGTGTATCGGGTCGCCGACATGGAAAAGGCGCTGGCTGCCGATTTCTCGCCGGATGCGGTGAAGTCGATAACGGTCGTCGCCGATGGCCTTAATTCCGACATGCACGCCAGCGCGGAGTACCGGGCGCACCTGATCCCGGTGATTGCGAGCCGTGCGGTCGCCAAGGCGCTCGAATAGGTTGGGCATGGCAGACAACAATCTCCCGACTTCCGTCGATCAAGTCCTGCAGCTCCTTGCATCGCAGGAATATGTCGCCGAGCGAAAGCTGGCGACGACGCTGTACCTGGCGATGAGCATGGGCCGTCCGCTGTTCCTGGAGGGCGAAGCCGGCGTTGGAAAAACCGAGATCGCGAAGGTGCTGGCCAGCGGACTGCAGCGCAAACTGGTGCGTCTGCAGTGTTATGAAGGGCTGGATATTTCCAGCGCGGTGTACGAGTGGAATTATCCACGCCAGATGATCGAAATCCGCCTGGCCGAAGCGATCGGGCAGGCGGCAAAGGACCGGCTCGCCACCGATATTTTTACCGACCGCTTCCTGATCAAGCGCCCCCTGCTGCAAGCGCTGGAAAGTTCCGCGCACGGGCCGCCGGTCCTGCTGATCGACGAGCTCGATCGCACCGACGAGCCGTTTGAAGCATATCTACTGGAAGTCCTGGCGGAATACCAGGTCAGCATCCCGGAAATCGGCACCATCAAGGCCGAGCATCCGCCCATCGTCATCATCACCTCGAATCGCACGCGCGAGATTCACGATGCGGTGAAGCGTCGTTGCTTTTACCACTGGGTCGACTATCCCGACAAGGCGCGCGAGTTCGACATTATCCGCCGCAAGGTGCCGCAGGCCGCGCCGACCTTGAGCCGTGAAGTGGTCGCCTTCATTGCGCGGCTGC
>UEXY01000113.1_pt1 | contig 23231 bp, 23 predicted proteins | sample 4301061 | NCBI WGS metagenome assembly UEXY01 (sample SAMEA4773184, study PRJEB27434) | metagenome | biome: 2259; feature: agricultural soil; material: soil | place: USA | collected 2014-09 | depth 0.25 m | reverse complement strand
CCTCCATTGCCTGGGCGGGTTTCTCCATTCGAGGCGAGAGAGTTCTTTTCGTGTTTCCGGTTTCCTGAAGTATTTCTTTGCTTGCTCATTATCGGTCTCCGTTGATTTTTGCCGAAAGCACGTCGCTAGGTTCATGTGCCCAAACGAGATTGACATAAAGGAAATGGGATAAAGGTAGGAAGAAAAAGTTCCGGGACCGTGGAGGCGGTCGAAGCAGTGATGAGGAAGTTCAAGAAGGCTGTGATCGGGCGCGGAAATGAGCCGCCACCTGAGCTATGCGCCTGGGACGCCCAAGCTGGAAGAAGCAACCACCGTAATGGCATCAGCGGCAAGACAGTCCTGACCCAGGACGGCCCACTGTGCATTGAGATCCCGCGCGACCGGCAGCGCTCGTTCGAGCCGCAGCTGATCGGCAAGCACGAGGGACGCTTCTACGACCAGATCATCGCCCTGTACGCGCGGCATGACGGTGCGCGGAATGCAGGCGTACCGCAGGAGATGGATGCCGTCGAGGTCATTGTCGATTTCATCAGCAGCGTCACCGATGCGGTGATGATCGAAGTCACGGCGTAGCATGCAGCTTCGATCAAGAACCCAGTGGAAAGATAAAGGACGCTGGGTCCGCATGCGCACCCAGCGCAACAGAAGCCTGGACTAGTTTCCTTCGGCCTCGAGCTGTTCTTTCAGAACGCCCATTTGTTCGCCAAGCGCGACCAGGTCGATTTTGCTCTTACGAACCTCGGGGAACATTTCCTTCTCTTCCTCGCCAACATGGTGTTCGATCTGCTCGGACAACACCTTTATTTTTGCATCGTAGAGGTCGTCGCCTGGATCCATATCCCTGATTTCGGCAATCAGGTCTTTGGCGCTTGCATGCTCCACTATGGCTTCGTCCATCATGTCCCCATCTTTAACGGGGCCACGGGCGGCCGGATAGAAAAGCTGTTCTTCGATTTCCGTATGAACCGTCAACTCACGGCAGATCTGATCCGACACTCTTTTCTTGTTTACCTGAGACCGGTCGCTAAGCGCCTCAAACTGTTCAAATAGCGTCTTCACTTTTTTATGATCATCGACCAGCATGGCGATGGCATCATTCGTAGGGGTTTTCATATGTATTCCTTATTGGGTGTATGCAGAATTTGCAACCGCAGGAGTTCGCGCTTGGTTAGCTGAAGTTCCACGGGAAGGTTTAACGGCGGTAACAGCCGTTTTCAAGAAGGCGTTTGACGAACCGCAGATTCGTGCTGTAGGCCTATTTCATGGGGCAGAGCCGATCATGCCTTTAACCTGGGAGGCTTGCAGTGCCACGGGCGATGAACGCCATCGACCACGACAGCCGTCCAAGCGCCGGTGAGCGCACATCGTCAATTTGTGTGGGGTGGGCTAGCGAAAGTATTTGGCGTCATCATGAGGGGCGTTCCAGGCACCCGCGCGGCGACAAGCCGACGCGCCACGCCATTGATCGTGGCCTCAAACGCATGAAAAATATCCATTTTGTCGGCGCCCATAACGTCAATATTTTTTAGCGCAGACAGCTTATCGAGGGCTTCTTTCGTTATAAGGCATTCGCGGTCTAAGGAATCGACTCTCACTGTAAAGAGTACCCCTTCAGAGAATAAGTGTGGCGGTGGTGTGTAATGGGTCATGATGTGTTCCTTATTAAGTGTTTGTTGCTTCGCTTAGGAGGCATGCCCGTCGTAACGGCATGCCTCTTTACCGGCAAGCATAGAACCGTGTCCGTGAACGGATGGGACGCATGGCACCGACGAGAAACACCCAGAATCGGGTGGATTTGTACTGAATTACTGAATTGAGCCCTTACAAAGGTTGCTCAATGTGGAGGGAATAGTCCGCAGGAGGCTTTGAGAGAAAGCAGCTTGTGATCATCATCGATGATGAAAATCAGTCATCTAGGTATGAGACATGAATAATCTGATTAAGTTTTGGTCGAACCAGAATAATGAAATGCCATCGCGCAAGATGGCAGGCGAGAACCCAATTGATATGTTGCGCCGGCGTGTTCAAGTCCCGCTTGGTAACTTAGATCAAATAATTCTCCCGTCTGCGAACGATTGGCTTTTGCCGTACTCCATATTTGTAGAAACCTTCACATTAGGAGTTCAAAATGAACAAGGATCAGGTCAAAGGTGTCGTTAAAAACGTTGCTGGTAAAGTGCAGGAAGAAGTCGGCAAAGTCACCGACAACAAAACACAGCAGGCAAAAGGGCTAACCAAACAGGCCGAAGGCAAAGTACAAGAGGCGTATGGCAATGCAAAAGAGACGATTAAGAAAGGTCGATAGGATTTGATATTTTTGCGCGAAGGCTGCCGTCATACGACTTGATTCTGACAGACTTTATTTGTAGCGATCAATGATAATCACGACAAATAAAGTCTGTCGTATAAAACGATCGTAAGTCGTTAATCTAATAGGAACGGTAATTCGCACAGAACTAAGCGAAAGTCGGTCGGACTGCTGGTGAGCCAGCGAACGCTTTTTGATGTTAAAAATATAGTCGGTCGCACGCACAACCGGCCAGTTATGTTCTACTGCCTTAGGTCCGGAAGCGGCCACTGAACTTAGGTCGGGGTGGGTCTGTTGCCGACCCATTACTGACTGTCAGGGTAACTTGTGGAATGTGCGCAATACAACCTAAAGCAGACTGTGCAGCAACCGGCAACGCTGTCAGGAATGCCGCAGAAGTCGTCGCCGTTCGGTTCCGTAGAGTGTTGGCGTTATCCGGCTAAGAAATGACGCTCATGCCAGTCCTCCAGAGCAGATCGTCTGCCGACGAGAATCACATCATGATCCAAGCAGGAAAGTGTGCACGTTTTCCTTGCAATCGGAAAAAGATAGTTTAAGTTAAATTAACTTAATGTCATTATTTCATGGTGGACCGGTACACCGGATATCCCCATGGAAATGATCTTCTGTCATGGTCTAAATGTAACGCCGACACTAGGCGAGTAATAGAGTTTGCATAGGCTCTTGCTCAGCCTTACGACGCGTTTTCGGGACACAACTGCAAGTTTGATGATATATCGCAGGGGGTTCGAAAATGGTTGCATCTGCCATACCCGTGAACTCATCGCTCCCCCGTCCGATGAGTTCGGCGGAGAAGAAAGTCATCTTCGCCTCCAGTCTCGGCACCGTATTCGAGTGGTACGACTTCTACCTGTATGGCTCGCTTGCCGCGATCATCGGGCGCCAGTTCTTCGCTGCGCTCGACCCCACCGCCGCGTTCATCGCCTCGCTGATGGCGTTCGCCGCCGGCTTCCTGGTGCGCCCATTCGGCGCCCTCGTGTTCGGGCGCCTCGGCGACATGATCGGCCGCAAGTACACTTTCCTCGTCACCATCCTTATCATGGGCTTGTCGACCTTCATCGTCGGCATCCTGCCCGCCTACGCCGCCATCGGCATCGCCGCGCCGATCATCCTCGTCGCGCTGCGCCTGCTACAGGGTTTGGCACTCGGTGGCGAATATGGGGGTGCCGCCACCTACGTGGCCGAGCACGCGCCGCACGGCAAGCGCGGCGCCTACACCTCATGGATCCAGACCACTGCTACACTCGGCCTGTTCCTCTCGCTCATCGTCATCATCGCCGTCAAGGCCATGCTTGGCGACTCCGCCTTCAACGACTGGGGCTGGCGCGTCCCCTTCCTCCTCTCCGTCCTGCTGCTCGGCATCTCGGTCTGGATCCGGCTCAAGCTTAACGAGTCGCCCGCCTTCGTCAAGATGAAGTCCGAGGGCAGGACGTCCAAGGCGCCGCTCTCCGAGTCGTTCGCCAATTGGAAGAACGGCAAGATCGTGCTGCTCGCGCTTCTCGGCCTGACCGCCGGGCAGGGCGTCGTCTGGTACACCGGACAGTTCTACGCGCTCTTCTTCCTGACCGCGCAGCTCAAGGTTGAGCCCACCACCGCGCAACTGATGATCGGTGCCTCGTTGCTGCTCGGCACCCCATTCTTCGTTATCTTCGGCGCGCTGTCCGACCGAATCGGCCGCAAGCCCATCATCATGGGAGGCTGCCTGATCGCCGCGCTCACCTTCTTCCCGCTGTTCGGTTGGCTGACCAAGACAGCCAACCCCGAGCTCGCCGCCGCGCAGGCCAGCAGCAAGGTGGTCGTGCACGCCGACCCGGCGCAGTGCTCGTTCCAGGGTAGTCCGATCGCCCGCGAGATCGACTTCCGCACCTCGTGCGACATCGCCAAGCGCTTCCTCGCGCAGAGCTCGGTAAGCTACGACAATGTCGACGCGCCCCCCGGCACGCCGGCGACGGTCTCGATCGGCGACACCGTCATCACGCCGCCGGCGGCCAACGTCGTGAACCAGAAGCTCGACGCCGAAAGCACGACCAAGATCGCGGCATTCAAGAAGGAGATCGGCAGCGCGCTGAGCGCCGCCGGCTACCCGAGCAAGGCCAAGCCGATCGAGTTGATGAGCACACAGTGGTGGAAGATCGTCGCGATCCTTTGGGTGCTGGTGATCTACGTAACGATGGTCTACGGGCCGATCGCCGCGGGGCTCGTCGAGCTGTTTCCGACGCGGATCCGTTACACTTCGATGAGCTTGCCGTACCACATAGGCAACGGCTGGTTCGGCGGGCTGCTACCGACGACGGCGTTCGCGATCGTCGCATCGACGGGCAACATGTACAACGGCCTGTGGTACCCGATCATCATCGCCGCGATGACCTTCATCATCGGCACGCTGTTCATCCGCGAGACTAAGGACGTCGACATCTACGCGAACGATTGAGTTCGTGCAGGACGCCGCCTCCTGCGATGGGGGCGGGGTCGCGCATGCCAAAACAACGCGCCTTCATTTCTCGTTCGCGGGAGAGCCTACAAGCAGGAACTCGAAAAATATCGTTTAGTCGCCACTCAAGAAAGCGTGCGTCAATTGCCCGATAACGAAGCCGTTGTAACGGCCACGTTTCAGCCTTTCTACAAAACGGATTTGTGGTGAGGATAGGAGGATCATGACGTGAGCGTGCAACTCAATCACACCATCGTCCGGTGCAGCGATCAGGAGAACTCGGCAACCTTCCTAGCCAATGTCCTGGGCCTGCCCGGACCCATCCGGTTCGGACCGTTCTTGGTTGTTCAACTTAGCAATGGTGTCTCGCTCGACTTTTACCAGACCGACGCCGAGATTCCCTCACAACACTATGCTTTCCTGATAGGCGAAGATGACTTCGACCAAATTTTTGTTCGCATCAAAGAGCGAGCTCTCCAATACTGGGCCGATCCCGGCAAGCACCGCGTTGGCGAAATCAACCGCAACGACGGTGGCCGCGGGCTGTACTTCGAGGATCCCGACGGTCATCTGCTAGAAGTCATCACCCGGCCCTACGGCTGCAGCGTGTAATGCTGCAATCCAACAGGGCGTTCCGCCGACCGTCCCACATACTTCGCCATAGCGGGTTGGCCGAATGAGCTGGGTATTGCCCATCACAATCAGATGTCGAACGTCCGGTAACAGTCTGAAGCGAACCTTGTTTCACTGATGGTCGACGGCAGCTCGTGGCCGACTACAGGCATAACCGACATACCCGTCACTAACCGGTAAGCGCACAAAAACTGCCAATGGCAGAAGAGGCAGAGGGTGACCCTACCCCAATAAATAGTACCGTTTAGAAATAGAAATTCCGGCATGATTTAACCTGAAGAAAGGGAGCCATGCCGTGAAGAGAAGCAAATTCACTGAACAACAGATTGCCTACGCCTTGAAGCAAGCGGAGTTGGGCACGCCGGTAGAAGAGGTATGCAGGAAGATGGGCATATCGGATGCAACGTTCTACAACTGGAAGAAGAAATACGGCGGTCTGGGACCTTCGGAAGTGCGGCGCTTGAAGCAACTGGAAGAAGAGAACACCAAGCTCAAGAAGCTGGTGGCGGACCTGTCTCTGGACAAGGCCATGTTGCAGGACGCTCTGTCAAAAAAGCTCTGAAGCCTTCCCGCAAGCGGCTGTTGATTGACGAGCTACGTGATCGATATCAGGCGAGTTTGACGCAAACATGCGCTCTGTTTCGGATGTCACGCTCGCTGTATGCGTACCAGTCTAGGGCGCGTGATGCGACGCCACTGATTATGCGCATTAAGGAAATCACGGCCACACGTGTGCACTACGGATACCGTCGAGTGCACGTGATGCTCAGGCGGGAAGGCTGGTCCGACAACCAAAAACGTGTTTATCGCCTCTATCGTGCTGAAGGATTGTCCTTACGGCTGAAGCGCCCCAAGAGGAACAAGTCGGCAAGACTGCGTCAGCCCAAGCAGGTAGTCACTGCCATCAATCAGATCTGGAGCATGGATTTCGTCGCTGATGCCTTGTTCGATGGCCGACGGCTAAGGGCACTCACCGTGGTAGACAACTACACACGCGAAAGCCTGGCCATCGATGTGGGGCAAAGTCTCAAGGGAGAGGACGTGGTCGACACACTCAATCGAATTGCTGCCTATCGGGGACTGCCCGAGACGATCAAGGTCGACAATGGGAGCGAATTCATTTCCAAGGTCATGGACAAATGGGCATACGACCGCGGTGTGGAGATCGATTTCAGTCGGCCAGGAAAACCGACCGATAACGCCAAGGTCGAGAGTTTCAATGGCCGCTTTCGACAGGAGTGTCTGAACGCACATTGGTTTCTGTCGCTGGATGATGCAAAAGCCAAGATCGAGGAGTGGCGGCAGTACTATAATGAGGCGCGTCCCCACTCTGCATTGCAGTGGGCCACGCCATCCGAATTCGCCCGTCAGGCAAGGAAAAAGGCCGAATCGGGCGTATCTACGAAGCCGGAAATTTCCACTTCGGACCGGTACTAATTCTGGGGTACGGTCACCCTCTCGGGGCAGCGTTCGGGCCTTCTGTGCAGTCTGTTCTGGCACACCGCCTCCACTGTTCCTACTACGCCCTCTGCTGACTTCGCGGTAGCGGTCAGAAGCGGTTACCACCTCTCAGCCATTCCCTCATCAGGGCAGTGGAACTACGGAGATTTCCCGGGGTAAGACATGTGTCTTTCACTGCGTGAACGCCGGATTTACAAAATGCACTCCAACCGCAGATGGAGGGCTTCTGGTTACGTGCCATGCCCGGCACACGCGCTTATTCGTGTTTTTGAATCCTTGCTGAAGTCCTCGAACTCTGCTCGGTTTTCTTCCTCAAAATAGGTTGAGTAATGCAGGCCGAATTCGCTTGAAAATCAAAACCTTCTAAAGCGTAAAACGGGTTTTTTCAACTTGCAAAGATTGATGTAATGCGGCTAGCAGTTGCGTTATCCCAATGTCAAAATAAATTGTTAGGTCTAGGTTTGAGTGCAGCCTGGTTTCAATGGCATTTTGCCAATCACGCCAGAACATTTGCGACTGGAAAAGATACGCTTCCATTAGCTGTGCAACCGATGGTGCTTTTAAAAGATCGCCCGACACCCTTTATGATCGCCTTCAAAAAGAAAGTGAATAAGGAGGAAGCCGTGAATGTAAAGCATCCGTTTTCCCACAAGTGCCATCATTCTCAAACATACTATTTAGCAGGCGCTGCAGCATTCGTTGCGGCATGCGTGCTAATAAGCGGCTGCAGCCGTGAGACGCCCAAATCCGAGCCGACTGCGTCCACGACAATTAGTCCTGCAGTGATAGAGCTCAAGTCGCCACCGGCGAAAGTAACGAATGAACGCCACACTGGCCCGTTTGCCGAAGGAGCAGCACTCAATATGGGTGCTGCGCTCAAACCGCTTGATCCATCCCCAATTAAAACTATTCGCCTTGATACTACGCACAAAATTATCGAGATTTCTCCCGGCGTGAAATTCAGCGCGTGGACCTTCGGCGACCAAGTGCCCGCCCCAACTATACGCGCACGCGTGGGCGACAAAATCAAATTCAGCATGACCAACCGCAGCGACGAGGCCATGCCGGGCGTGCAGTTCACTGCCGCGCCCATGATGCATTCGATGGATTTTCATGCCGCGATGGTGTCTCCCCAAGACAAATACCGCTCTATTGCGCCGGGCCAGACAATGGAGTTCGAGTTCACGCTGAATTACCCCGGTGTTTTCATGTTCCATTGCGGCACACCGATGATCCTGGAGCACATCGCTTCTGGTATGTACGGCGCGGTGATCGTCGAGCCGCGCGAAGGATATTCGACCAAGGTCGACCGCGAATACATGCTGATCCAGAGTGAGTTCTACGTAAAACCTGACCCGCAAAACCGAAAAATTGACGGCCAGCCCTTGTACTTGCTCGATGGCGACAATTTGAGAAAGGCCTCGCCTAGCTATACGGTATTCAATGGCCGCCATAACGGCATGGTCAAGCAACCGCTGCCGGCCAAACCGGGCGAACGCGTGCGCCTGTTCGTCCTCAACGTTGGCCCCAGCAGAACGTCCAGTTTTCACGTGGTCGGCACCCTCTTTGACCGTGTCTGGTTAGAAGGCAATCCGAAAAATGAATTTCACGGCATGCAGACCGTGCTGCTCGGCTCTTCCAACAGTGCCATCGTCGAGTTCGTGATACCAGAAGCTGGCCAGTACATCATGGTCGACCACCACTTCGCCAATGCATCGCAAGGGGCAATTGGTTTGATCGACGCCGGCGCCGTCAAACCGGAGGAAAAAGAGGAAATCGAGCATCACAATATGCCGGCCACCTCCACGCCAACCGATCCAGCGGCGGTACAGGGCAAGCTCGATTTCGAGAGCAAATGTCTGGCCTGCCATTCGATCGGACGCGGCAAAAAACTCGGCCCGGATCTGCTTGGCGTCACCAAGCGGCGTACTGACGATTGGCTGACAAAATGGCTGAAGTCGCCCGAGAAAATGCTGGAAACTGACGCCGATGCAAAGGCGATGCTGAAGGAATTCAACAACGTCCCAATGCCTAACCAGAACTTGAGCGACAAGGAGGTCACTCAGTACTTGAAGTACTTCCACTGGGTGGATTCCCAGCCGACGGACGTTATTCATAGCGCGGAAGGAAGTCATTGATCATGCGATTGGCCACCTGTGTCGCTGGATTTGTGTTTGCGATTTATGGATCGGCGGTCAGTGCATGCGGCCATTGCGTCGAGGACAAGATCGCGGCAGTGTATGACCATGCCGCCGTGATCAAGGCCAAGGCGCAGCGGCACCATGTGGCCTTCTTCGCAATCGACGGCAAGCTTGTTGCGGACGAGAAAGTTCGTCGCGCCATCGAAAATATGGTGCGATCGACAGATGCGGTGGATCAGGAGAGCGTGCGGGTATCGCTCGACTTGGCGGCACTGTCTTTTTCCTTCGATCCGACGCGCGCTTCGTTTGCGGCGGTTCAAAACGCTATAGAATCAAAGCTTGCAAGCATGCAATTGCGTTTGCTGGAACTGAGAATCCTCGACGATTCCATATCTCTCAAGACCTCCACCATGCCTCGTCAACGATGAGGAAGGCACCAAATGGCGTTTGCGGAAGATTGACACAATCTTTCATTCGGAAATGGCGAATGCCAGAGCGACCCGAACTTCAGTAGCTCGCAATAACGCAGCCATTCCATGAATGGCAAGCCCCCCTCGCCCGCATCCCTTATGCATTGTCAGAATCGCGCTATTGACGTGGGAAGCATTCAGAGCAGTTGGAATATTTCTGATGTAAGTGATTTTCCGTGGATATTGGATAAACGAAGCGACTATCAGGTCGAAGGGCCGCTTTCAGACATCGGGATGCTAGTTTGAAGGGCTGCTATTGGCCGACTACAGGCATAACCGACATACCTGTCACTGACCGGTAAGCGTACAAAAACTGCCAATGGCAGAAAAGGCAGAGGGGGCCAAAGACTCCCAAAAGAAGGAGGGTCAACCCTGGATCGGTTGGCCCTTCGTTTTTGGTGTTCTTCACAGGACTTTTGGAAATGCTCCTACCTGAATAGCACCGGCCATTTGCAGATCTTTTACACGCCTCGCCCGACAGGCTTTGTTTTTGTCCGACCGACTTTATTTGTCGTGATCAATGAACGGTAGCAGTCTTAACCATCTACTCCACCGTCACCGACTTCGCCAGATTCCTCGGCTTGTCCACATCCGTCCCGCGCGCCAGCGCCGTGTGGTACGCGAGCAGCTGCAGAGGCACCACATGCAGGATGGGCGAAAGCTGACCGTAATGTTCCGGCAGGCGGATCACATGGATGCCTTCGCTCGGCGCGATGCGTGAATCGGCATCGGCAAACACGTACAGCTGGCCGCCGCGCGCGCGCACTTCTTGCATGTTCGACTTCAGTTTTTCGATCAGCATGTCGTTCGGCGCCACGGTGACGACCGGCATTTCCTGCGTGACCAGCGCGAGCGGGCCGTGCTTGAGTTCGCCGGCGGGATAAGCCTCGGCGTGGATGTAGGAGATTTCCTTCAGTTTCAATGCGCCTTCGAGCGCAATCGGATAGTGCAGCCCGCGCCCGAGGAATAGCGCGTTTTCCTTGCGCGCGAATTCTTCGGCCCAGGCGATGATCTGCGGTTCCAATGCCAGCACCGCGGCGACCGACACCGGCAGGTGGCGCATTGCTTTCAGGTGCGCGGCTTCCTGCTCGTCGCTCAGGCGGCCGCGCACCTGCGCCAGTGCCAGCGTCAGCAGGAACAGCGCGGTCAGTTGCGTGGTAAAGGCCTTGGTCGAGGCGACACCGACTTCAACGCCGGCGCGCGTGATGTAGGACAGCATGCATTCGCGCACCATCGCGCTGGTGGCGACGTTGCAGATGGTGAGCGTGTTGGGCATGTTCTGTGCGCGCGCATGCTTCAATGCGGCGAGCGTGTCGGCGGTTTCGCCGCTTTGCGAAATCGTCACCACTAGTGCATTCGGATTCGATACGCTGTCGCGATAGCGGTATTCGCTGGCGATCTCGACGTTGACCGGCAAGTGCGCGATCGACTCGATCCAGTACTTCGCGGTGAGGCCGGCGTAATAGCTGGTGCCGCAGGCGAGGATCAGCACCGAGTCGATGTTCTTGAACACACCGTACGCTTTGTCGCCGAACAGTTCCGGCATGATCGCTGACACGCCTTGGAGCGTGTCGCCGATCGCGCGCGGCTGTTCGAAGATTTCCTTTTGCATGTAGTGGCGGTACGGGCCGAGTTCGGCGGCGCCGGTATGGGCATGCACGGTGCGTACTTCGCGTTCGGACGGCTTGCCGTCGGCATCGACGATCCAGTAGCGCTGCAGTTGCAGGTCGACCACGTCGCCTTCTTCGAGGAAGATGATCTGGTCGGTGGTGCCGGCCAATGCCATCGCATCGGACGCGAGGAAATTCTCGCCCTTGCCGACGCCGACGATCAGCGGCGAACCCTGGCGCGCGCCGATCACGCGATGCGGCTCGTCGCGGCTGAACACGGCGATCGCATACGCGCCGTGCAGGCGCTTGACCGCCTGCTGCACGGTCTCGAACAGGTCGCCGGTGTACATGCGATCGACCAGGTGCGCGATCACTTCTGTGTCGGTCTGACTTTCGAACACGTAGCCGGCCGCGATCAGTTCGGCGCGCAGTTCGTCATGGTTTTCAATGATGCCGTTGTGGACCAGCGCAATGCGTTCGCGCGAGAAATGCGGATGCGCATTGTGCGAGGCCGGCGCACCGTGCGTCGCCCAGCGCGTGTGCGCAATGCCGGTGAAGCCGGACAGGTTGGCCTTCTCGACTTGCGTTTCCAGGTCCGCCACGCGCGAGGTGCTGCGCGAGCGCTGCAACTTGCCATCGACATGCAACGCGACGCCGCAGGAATCGTAGCCGCGGTATTCGAGCCGTTTCAGGCCTTGCAACAGAATGGGGGTGATATTGCGTTGCGCTACCGCGCCGACGATGCCGCACATGCGAGCTCCTTCCTGAATTCGGTAATGACGGTCTCATCGTAGAAGACGAGAGAAGAAATAAGCTGTCTAAATTCAATAAAAAGTGAATTATTCTTTCATTCAAGAAGAGTCATGAAATATAATTTCAAAAATACTGAAAATATTTTTTATTTCAATGATGGATCCACAATTTCTCGATGAGCTCGACCGCCGCATTCTGAACGCGCTGCAGGCGAACGCTGCGCAGACCAACAGCGAGCTCGCCGTCAGTGTGCATGCGTCGGCGCCGACTTGCTTGCGCCGGGTCAAGCGATTGATTGACGCCGGCGTGATCGAACGGCAGGTGGCGATCCTGGCGCCGGAGAAGCTCGGCGCCGCGCTGACGGCGATCGTGGAAATCACACTCGATCACCAGGCCGCCGAGCGCATGACGGAATTCGAGGCGCTGGTGGCGCGCGAGGCGGCCGTGCTGCAATGCTACCGGGTCTCGCCCGGACCGGATTTCGTGCTGGTGGTGCAAGTGGCCGACATGCCGGCGTATCACGCGCTCGCGCACCGGCTGTTTGCGTCGCATGCGAATGTGCGCAACGTGCGCAGCTTCTTCTCTACGCATCGCAGCAAGTTCGACACGCGCATCGCAGTGTGACAGCGTCGCTACAGCCAGGACGCAAGAACGGGCGTCACTTCTTGATCTTCACCGGCCGTTTCCAGCCATCGATCGTCAACTGCTTGCTGCGCGATACGGTGAGCTTGCCTTCCGGCGCATCCCTGGTCAGCGTGGTGCCGGCGCCGAGCGTCGCGCCCTTGCCGACTGTCACCGGCGCCACCAGCTGCGTATCGCTGCCGATGAACGCATCGTCCTCGATCACGGTACGGAACTTGTTGGCGCCGTCGTAGTTGCAGGTGATGGTGCCGGCGCCGATGTTCACGCGCGAACCGACCGTCGCGTCGCCGATGTAGGCCAGGTGATTGGCCTTGCTGTGCGCGGCGATGCTGCTGTTCTTCACTTCGACGAAATTACCGATGTGGACATCTTCCGCCAGTTCGGTGCCCGGGCGTAGTCGTGCATACGGGCCGATCTGCGACTGCGCGCCGACCACCGCGTCCTCGATATGGCAGAACGGCTTGATCTGCGCATCCTTGCCGACGCGTGCATTGCGGATCACGCAATGTGCGCCGATGGTCGCGCCGTCTTCCAACTGCACGTGGCCTTCGAACACGCAGTTGACGTCGATCGTCACGTCGCGCCCGCAGGACAACATGCCGCGCACATCGATGCGCGCCGGGTCGGCCAGCGTCACGCCCTGTTCGAGCAGCGCATCGGCGATATTGCGTTGATGGATGCGTTCCAGCTCGGCCAGCTGCACCTTGCTGTTGACGCCCAGCGTTTCCCATACCGCTGCCGGTTGCGCCGATACCACCGGCACATCGTCGGCGACCGCGCGCGCGACGATATCGGTCAAATAATATTCTTTCTGCGCATTGTCGTTGGACAGTGTCGCCAGCCATTTCTTCAGTTTCACGGTCGGCGCGACCATGATGCCGGTATTGACCTCGCGAATCGCGCGCTGCTCCGCGCTCGCATCCTTCTGCTCGACGATGCCGACGATATTGCCGTGGCGGCGCAGGATGCGTCCGTAACCGCTGGGATCGTCGAGCGCGACGGTGAGCACCGCCAGTTTGCTGTTGCCCGCGCTGTCCATCAATTGCTGCAATGTGCTTGCCGCCGTCAACGGCACGTCGCCGTATAGCACCAGCGTCGGCACGTCGTCGCGCAGATGCGGCACCGCCTGCATGACCGCATGGCCGGTGCCGAGTTGCGGTTCCTGCCTGGCGAAAACGACGCCGGGCGACTTGAACGACTCCGGCACGGCTTCGCCACCGTGGCCGTACACGATGCAGAGCGCGCTGGGCGACAGCGCGCGCGCGGTATCGATCACATGCGACAGCAGCGGTTTGCCGGCGAGCGGATGCAGTACTTTCGGCAGCGCGGATTGCATGCGCTTTCCCATGCCGGCAGCAAGAATGACGACGTTCATAGAGCACCAGTGGAAGTGATACAAAATTTTATCATGCGGCCCTGTCGTGCCTTTTCCTCGGCAGACCTATCGTAAAGACTGCCTGCGCGGCAGCCTTGAGGGCCGTCAAGCGTTCCGTTTCAGGGGGTGGGTTGCCAATGCCGCGCCGCCCGCGTGTTGGAGGCGCGGGCGAGGACAGATGCAAATGAGATGACGGTATTCAATCCGCCAGTTCGCCGAACCGCACCACGTTGGTCGGTGCCGCGCACGGCTCCTCGTCAAACGCGATATCCCCGTTCGGCGACGCCTCTCCGGTCACCTTCAGGTCGGCAAAATTGAACAGGCTCTTGTCCATCAAATGCGAAGGCACCGCCGTCGACAGCGCCGAGAAAATATTCTCTACCCGTCCCGGATGCTTCTTTTCCCATTCGCGCAGCATCGCCTTGATCTGTTTGCGCTGCAGGTTCTCCTGGCTGCCGCACAAGTCGCACGGAATGATCGGAAACTGCTTGATTCCGGCGTAGCGCTCGGTATCGGCTTCTTTCACATACGCGAGTGGCCGGATCACGATGTGCTTGCCGTCGTCCGATTGCAGTTTGGGCGGCATGCCCTTCAGCTTGGCGCCGAAGAACATGTTGAGGAAGAAGGTCTCCAGGATGTCGTCGCGATGATGGCCGAGCGCGATCTTGGTCGCGCCGAGTTCATCGGCGACGCGGTACAGGATGCCGCGCCGCAGCCGCGAGCACAGCGAGCAGGTGGTTTTCCCTTCCGGGACCAGGCGCTTGACGATGCTGTAGGTATCCTGATTTTCGATATGGAAGGGCACGCCGAGCTTCGTCAGATAGGCGGGCAGCACATGCTCGGGGAAGTTCGGCTGCTTCTGGTCGAGGTTGACCGCGACGATATCGAAATGAATCGGCGCGCGCTCGCGCAGCGTCAGCAGGATATCGAGCAACGCGTAGCTATCCTTGCCGCCGGATAGGCAGACCATCACCTTGTCGCCGTCCTCGATCATGTTGAAGTCGCCGATCGCCTGCCCGACCAGCCGGCACAGCCGCTTGTGCAGCTTGTTGTTTTCGTACGCGATCTTCTCTGCCTTTTTCGCATCGACGACTGCGCTGTCATGCAAAAAATCGTTCATGGCCAACTCCATCCTCAAGCTTTGATGTGGATGACTTCCACGCCTACGCTGTCGCAGTCCGGGTAGACATCCGGTTTCTCGGTCGACACCCGCACCGCGCGCACTTTCGGATGCGCGAGCATCGCCCGCGCGACGTCGTCGCACAGGGTTTCCTGCAAATGGATGTGCCCCTGCGCCATGCGCTTGGCGATGGTCTCGCGCATGAAATCGTAGTCGACCACTTCATGCAGATGGTCGCCCTTCGGTGTCGATTCTGTCAGCGGAATGAACAGATCGACATTGATCAGCACGCGCTGCTCGCCTTTCTTTTCGAATTCATGGACGCCGATGTTGATCATCACTTCATAATTGCGCAGGAACAGGCGGCGGCAATCGGCAAGACTGGGATGCGAGAGGGAGGAAAGCATATCTTTACAGGTTATTTGGCAACGAACATGACGTCGCGTTGCAGGGGGATCAAATGCTGGCCGCCATCGACCAGCAGGGTGGTGCCGGTGATCGCCGGCGACTCCGCAACGAAACAAACCGTTGCAGCGACATCGTCCGGCGTGCTGGAGCGGCCGAGCGGCGTCTTGGTGTGCGCTTGCGCGAAACCTCCTTCGGTCTGTTCGCCGGACACCAGTGTGATGCCGGGCGCGACGCCGACCACGCGTACTTTCGGCGCCAACGCCTGCGCCAGCACGGTGGTCGCGGTGTGCAGCGCCGCTTTCGACAGCGTGTAAGACAAAAAATCCGGATTCAGGTTGAACAGTTTCTGGTCGAGCAGGTTGACCACCACCGCTTGCGTGCCGTCTGGCGTCGCTGCGTGCAGCGCCTGCGCCAGCAGCAGCGGCGCGGCCAGGTTCGCGTGCATGTGGCGGTCGAGCGACGTCACCGAAAAATCCGCCGCGCAGTCGTACTCGAACAGGGATGCATTATTGACTACGCACGATACGCGGCCCAATGCCGCCGCCACCTGCGGCAGCAAAGCCTTTACCGCGTTTTCATCGGCCAGGTCGCATCGGATCGCGATCGCGTGCCGTCCCAGCCGTTCGATATCGCGCACCGTCGCCAGCGCATCGTCGGCCGAATGCCCGTAGTGCACCGCCACGTCCCAGCCGCGCTGCGCCAGCGCGAGCGCGATGCTGCGCCCGATGCGCTTTGCGGCGCCGGTCACCAGTGCAACTTTTTTATTTCCTGTGGTCATAGTCTTGTCGGGTTTCCGGTGGCAGCGATCCATTCGCGCCGGAGAACGGCATCGATTTATTCACAAGCTCCGAGCCGATTTCAATACAATATCGAATATGCAACTGCAACTTCCTGAACCTTCTCTCGACGCGCTGGCTGCGTCGCGCTCGCTGCACAACCTGATTGCCAACGACATTCGACGCCGTTCCGGCTGGATCTCTTTTGCGCAGTACATGGAACTGGTGCTGTACGCGCCGGGGCTCGGCTATTACAGCGGCGGGGCGGCAAAGCTCGGTAAAGACGGAGATTTTACAACCGCGCCCGAGATCACGCCGCTTTTTGGTGCCGCGCTGGCACATGTCGCGGCCGACCTGATGGCGCAAACCGGTCCGCAAATCCTTGAATTCGGCGCCGGCACCGGGAAACTGGCGCGCGACGTCCTGACCGAGTTGGATGCGATGGGCGTGCCGATCCACCGCTATTCGATCGTCGAAGTGTCGGGCGAATTGCGCGCACGCCAGGAGCAGACCTTGCGCGACTTCCCGCAAGTCGCTTGGTTGGACCGTTTTCCGCCGGCGTTTTCCGGCGTGGTGCTCGGCAATGAAGTGCTCGACGCGATGCCGGTCAACCTGGTCGTCAAGACCGAACAGGGCTGGAAAGAACGCGGCGTCGGCCTGTCCGCCAAGAATTTCGTGTGGCGCGATCGGCCATGCGATCCCGCGCTGCTCCGGCAAGTCCCGGAGGCCGACGCCTTGCCGATCGGCTATCTGACCGAGGTGCATCCGCTGGCGGCCGGTTTCATGCGCTCGCTGGCGGCGATGCTTGGCGCCGGTCACGATGAAACCGGTCGCGGCGGCGCGGCGCTGCTGGTCGACTACGGTTTTCCCGCGCACGAGTACTATCTCGGCCAGCGCGCGCAGGGCACGCTGATGTGCCATTACCGCCATCATGCGCATCCCGACCCGTTCTACTTGCCGGGCTTGCAGGACGTTACCGCGCATGTCGACTTCACCGCGATGGCGCAGGCCGCGGTCGACAGCGGCCTGGAGATGCTCGGCTATACCAGCCAGGCGGCCTTCCTGCTCGACGCCGGCATCGGCGATCTGCTGCTGCGCACGCCGCCGAACGACCAGTTGCGTTACCTGCCGCAAGCCAACGCACTGCAAAAGCTGACCTCGCCGGCCGAAATGGGCGAACTGTTCAAGGTGCTGGCGGTCGGAAAGAGCGCCACGTTACCGGAGCGCTTTGCGCGCAACGACCGCAGCCACCGGTTATGATGGCGTGACGCCGACTGGTGCCAATGCCACGGCAATACTTTTGCAAGGGTCGCGCATGATACGTTGGGTGCTCACCATTTTCCTCGCGCTGGTCGTGTTTTCCGCCACCTTGCCGTGGCTGGAAAAACTCGGCGTCGGCAGGCTGCCCGGCGACGTGCGCTTCACGCTGTTCGGCAAAAAGATTTTTCTGCCGTTCGCATCGACCTTGCTGCTGTCGATGGTCGTGGTGCTGGTCGCGCGACTGTTGCGCTGAATCGGCCATGAAGGGGAATCCATGATCCGCTGGGTGGCCGTCATCTTCCTCGGATTGTCCATCTTCTATCCGCTGCTGCCCTGGCTCGGCAGGCTGCGTGTCGGCCGCCTGCCGGGCGACGTGCTGTTCCGACTGCACGGCGTGGTGCTGTGCCTGCCGTTCGGTTCGACGGTGGTGTGGTCGGTCGTGGTGCTCGTGCTCGCCGAGCTGGTCAGCTGGTTCTGCGTCTTCTGCTGAACGCAACCGCGGCCGGGCTCAACCCAATATACTGTCGGGTCTGAGCGACGCTCCTCCCGAACCTACATGCAACCCACTCTGGAACAATTGCGCGAGCGCCACGGCGCGCGCTACAAATGGCTGGTCCTGCTGACCGTCATGATCGGCACCATGGCGTCGATCCTGTCCTCCACTATCGTCAACGTCGCCGTGCCCGATCTCAGCCAGCATTTCACGCTCGGTCAGGAACGCGCGCAATGGGTGTCAGCCGGCTTCATGCTGGCGATGACGCTGTCGATGCTGAGCACACCCTGGTTTCTGCTGCGCTTCGGCCTGCGCCGTACCTATACCGGCGCCGTCCTGCTGCTGCTGTTCGGTGGAGTGGTCGGCGGCTTCAGCTTCAACTATCCGATGCTGCTGGCGATGCGCGTCGCCGAAGGGCTGGCGGCCGGCATCATGCAGCCGATTCCGTCGATCGTGATCCTGCGTGCCTTCGACCCGCGCGAGCAGGGCAGGGCGATGGGCGTGTTCGGCTTCGGTGTGGTGTTGGCGCCGGCGGTCGGCCCCAGCGTCGGCGGCTTCCTGGTCGAACAGTTCGGCTGGCGCTCGATCTTCTTCGTTGTGGTGCCATTCTGCCTGCTGGTGCTGACGATGGTACGGCGCTTGTTGCCGATCAAGTCGGCGATGATGGGGGAGTCGCGGCCGCTCGACTGGAAAGGACTACTGCTGGCCGGCGTCGGCGTCGTCAGCCTGCTCAACGGACTGGTGCTTTTGCATCACGACCTCGCGCAGGCCGCGGCGCTGCTGGTGCTTGCCGTTGCCAGCCTGGCCACTTTTATCCGCTATCAATTGCGTGCGCAACACGGCCTGATGAACATGACGCTGTTTCGCTATCGCCAGTTCGCGATGGGCGCGCTGGTCGCCTTCATCTACGGCGCCGGTCTGTTCGGCTCGACCTATCTGCTGCCGGTGTACATGCAGATGGCACTGCATTACACGCCGTCGCAGGCCGGCCTGATTTTGTTGCCGGCCGGAATTGTGCTGGCAGCGGCCATCGTCGTGGCCGGCAAGCTGGCCGACCGTTTCGCGCCGAACGTGCTGGTCTCGATCGGCCTGTGCCTGCTGGCGCTGTCGTTCGCGCTGATGGCAGTCGGCTCCAGCGCGACCGGCTATTTCACCTTGATGGCGTGGGCCATCATCGGCCGCATCGGCCTGGGTTTCGTGCTACCGGCACTCAGCCTGGGTTCGATGCGCGGCGTCGAATACAGCATGATCGCGCAAGGCTCCAGCACTATCAATTTCCTGCGCCAGCTGGGCGGTGCGATCGGCGTCAGCCTGGTCGGCATCGTCCTCGAGTGGCGGCTGGCCGCGCATCATGTTACGGCCAGCGTGGAGGGCGGCGAACGCATCCACGCGTTCAACGAAACTTTCCTGCTGGTCGCGCTGCTATGCGCGACGGCGATCGTGGCGGCGTGGCGGATGAAGCCGGCGACTACCTGACGGTTTCCCGCCGGCCGCGATCAAGCGCGATCCAGGGTTGCTTTTCCGCATGACAGTGGTATGTTGGCAAGCTAAGAGGCCGCCGAATCGACGGTTCTTCCGATTTGTTCGCGACGCACGGAAATTCCAGAAATGACCTCGCTCCGTAGTTTGACCGCCTTGATCGTCGAGCCGCAGTCCGGCATGCGCGCCAGCATGCACAACATGCTCAACTTGTGCGGTATCACCAAGATCGATCACGCGGTCAGTTCCGGCACTGCGATCCGCCCACTCAAGAACAAATCCTACGATCTCATCGTCTGCGAATATGATCTTGGCGACGGCCAGGATGGACAGCAACTGCTGGAAGACCTGCGTCACAACAAGCTGATCCCGCTATGGACCGTGTTCATCATCGTTACCGCTGAACGCGCGTATGAAAAGGTGGTCGGCGCCGCCGAACTCGCGCCCACCGATTACATTCTCAAGCCGTTCACTGCCGACATGCTGCTGGAGCGCATCGCCCGCGCGATCGAAAAGCGCACCGCCTTCCTGCCCGCGTATCACCTGATGGAGCACGGCAACCTGCCCGAAGCGATCGAAATCTGCCAGCTCGGCGAGGAAAAGCACCGTCGCTATGCGATCGACTTCATGCGCTTGCGCGCCGAACTGCATGTGATCCTCGGCGAAGCGGAAGCGGCGGAAAAAATCTACCAGGAGCTGCTCGCCACCAAGGCGGTAGCCTGGGCGCGGCTCGGCTTGGCGAAGACGCTGTTCATGCAAGAGAAGTTCGGCGAAGCGGAAATGCTGCTGGCCTCACTGGTCGAAGAAAACAGCCAGTACATGGACGCCTACGACTGGTTGGCGAAGACGCATGAAGCAAGCGGCCAGTTGCCGGAAGCGAAAGAGGTGCTGGCCGGCGCCGTGGCGATTTCGCCGCACGCGGTGCGCCGGCTGCGCAAGCTGGGCGAGGTCGCGCTGGAGATCGGCGACGTCGAGACCGCCGAAAAATCCTTCCAGAGGGTAGTCTCCAAGGCCAAGTATTCCGAATTCCGGGATCCGGAGGATCATGTGCGGCTGGTGCGGACGCTAGTAAAAAAAGGCGACACGCAGCAGGCGTCTTCGGTGATTCGCGATATGGAAAAATCTCTCGCCGGCATGGACAAGACGCCGGCCTGCCGTGCGCTGTCGTCCGCGCTGGTGCAGGCCGAACTCGGCAATAGCGAGAGAGCCACGCAAGACCTAACGGACGCGGTTGCCGCTTGCCGCAACACGAACGGCATCTCGAACGACATGAAAATGGAGTTGGCGAAAAACTGCCTGCAGCACGACATGGACGACGGCGCATCGGAAGTGATGCGCGACGTCATGAGCAACGCGGCTGGCGATGCTGCGCTGGCCAAGGCGATGAGCGTATTCGAGCAGGCCGGCCGCGCAGAACTGGCCGAAACGGTGGCAAAGGAAAGTCGCCGCCAGGTGGTCGAACTGGTGTCTACCGGCGCCGAAAAAGCGAAGCAAGGGGACTATCAGGGTGCGGTGGAACTGATGACCGCCGCCGTGCACAAGCTGCCGGACAATCCGCAGGTGGTATTCAACGCCGCAGTGGCGGTCCTGAAATACCTGGAAAACCTAGGCTGGGACAGCCGGATGGGCGACCAGGTACGCGGTTATATCGAGTCGGCACGCCGACTCGACCCGAACAATCCGCGCCTGGTGCCGCTGGCTGACCTTTATCAGGCGATCCTGAAAAAATACGGCATCAAAACTCCCGGCACGACTTGAGGTGGACGGCCCTCAGTCCGTCTGCAGAAAGGCATGGAGGCGCTCGGGGGGCCGTCCGACCATTGCCTTGTTCCGATAGACGACGATCGGGCGCTGCAGCAACTTCGGATGCGCGGCGATAGCCTGCAGCACTGCCATGTCGTCCGCCTGCCCCAGATTCAGGCTGGCAAACTCTTCCTCATTGGCGCGCACCATTTCGTCTACGCTGGTGCCTAATTGCCGTTGCAGCGCAATCAGCTCGCTCAATGCGGGCGGCGTCTTCAGGTAGTCCACCAGTTGCAGTTTCAGGCTTTTCGCTGTCGCGAACTGTTCGACCAGTGCCAGCGCCTCGCGCGACTTTGAACAGCGCGGGTTGTGATAAATTGTAATCATTGTTTCGTTCACCGATTTGTCCACGGTCGATATTGTAAAGGCGGCGCTTGAAGCACGCATTGCAGCGCATGCCATGATAGCTGCGTTATACGGCGAAGATCAGACCAGCGCCATTGAACCCCGCGAGCAAAGCGCCTGTCAGAAACAATATCCGTACCTGATTCGATCCTATGTCCGACAAAAACAGTTCTGAACCGAATTTCGCCGACGCCCCTTCACTTGCTCCCGCTTCAGCGCCCGCGCCCGGCGCGACGCCGCCGTTTCAACGCTCATCGGCTAACGAGTCGCCCTGGTCGCAAACCCAACGCATTATCGGGGCGCGCTTGCGCGCAGTGTCGGATCGCCTGCTGCATCGCATTACCCAGCGCACGCTGAAAATCGGTGTTTCTGCGCGCATTTTCCACCCCGAGTCGGGCGCCAAGGGTTTGCGCAGCAAAACTCTGCAATATCTGGAAGAGTCGATCGCTCAATGGGTCATGTCGCGTGACGTCATGGTGTTCATGATCCCGACAGTCAATACCAACGGCATGCTGCATCCGAGCAACATTCGCCTGCGCGATTATGCCAAGCACCTGGACGGGCTGGTGCTGCAAGGCGGCGCCGATGTGTCGCCCCAGACCTACGCCGAAGTCGCTACCCGGCCCGAATGGAGCGGTGATCGCGCGCGCGACATGTACGAACTGGAGCTGCTGCATGAGTTCGTCGAGGCGCGCAAGCCGGTCCTCGGCATCTGCCGTGGCTGTCAACTGATCAATGTCGCATTCGGCGGTACCTTGTACCAGGATATTGCGTCCGACGTGCCGACCGCGATCCAGCATGTCAGCGATCTGTACGACAGCCACTACCATGTGATCCATTTCCCGCAGGGCTCGATTCTCGGTTCGCTGTTCCCCTCCAGGCCCGAGGCGCTGGTGAATTCGATCCATCACCAGGCGGTCAAAGATCTCGGGCGCGACCTGGTGGTCGAAGCGGTGTCCGGCATCGACAACATCGTCGAAGCGGTGCGCTATCGTAAGGCGCGCTTCGTCATGGGCCTGCAATGGCACCCGGAATTCCACCGCGGCGGCAGCGCCGAGCTGCTCGATTGCACACCGATTCTCGATGACTTCCTGCGCGCGGCGCGCGAAACCCGCTTTTGACGCCGCCGTCGGCGCTCGAATCGCCCGGAGCGTGGGAAATTGCTATCGGAACAGTTTTTGTAGTTGACAAGGCGAGACTCTTCGCCTATAGTTTGGGGTTCCCTGCGGAGGGGTGGCCGAGTGGTTAATGGCAGCAGACTGTAAATCTGCCCTCTTACGAGTACGCTGGTTCGAATCCAGCCCCCTCCACCAGTAACGAAGCGGGGAGTTTGAAGTGTGCGGCTGAAGTAAGACGGTCCTTGCGGGTGTAGCTCAATGGTAGAGCTGAAGCCTTCCAAGCTTATGACGAGGGTTCGATTCCCTTCACCCGCTCCAGTTTTTTAAGTTGGACGTATTGCTAGTACGGACAATAGATGCCCTTGTAGCTCAGTGGTAGAGCACTCCCTTGGTAAGGGAGAGGCCACGTGTTCAATCCACGTCAAGGGCACCAGTTTTCTTGATTCATCCATACGCAAGACAGTCGGGCGCGTGCCTGGACATTCTCATCAAATCGTTAGGAGTCTAAAATGGCAAAAGGCAAGTTTGAGCGGACGAAGCCGCACGTGAATGTGGGCACGATTGGTCACGTTGACCATGGCAAG
>UEXY01000193.1_pt1 | contig 23353 bp, 21 predicted proteins | sample 4301061 | NCBI WGS metagenome assembly UEXY01 (sample SAMEA4773184, study PRJEB27434) | metagenome | biome: 2259; feature: agricultural soil; material: soil | place: USA | collected 2014-09 | depth 0.25 m | reverse complement strand
CAATAAATGCATAACCAAATAACTTTATATTATTTCTTAATTGAATTAAAAATTTTTATAATCGGCGGCAATATTAAACAAAGCAAAGGATGTAACCATGAGCCGCCTTACCGTTCAAACGATCGATTCCGCTCCCTCGGAAGCCAAAGAACGCTTGGCCGCCGCGCAAAAAAACAATGGATTCCTGCCCAATTTATTGGGCGTGCTGGCTAATGCGCCGACCGCGCTCGAAACTTATCAAGTTGTCAGCGGAATCAATGCCCGTACCGGACTGTCGGCGACCGAGCGTGAAGTCATCCAGATTACCGCGGCGACCCGCAACGGTTGTGGATTCTGCGTCGCCGGCCATACGGCGATCGCGCGTAAAAAGCTGGCGCTGCCGGAAGAACTGATTACTGCGCTGCGCGGCACCAAGGCATTGAGCGATCCGAAACTGAACGCGCTGGCGCGGTTCACGCTGGCCGTGATCGAGCAAAAAGGGCAGGTTGCGGATGCTGAGTTGAGCGACTTCCTGGCAGCCGGTTACACGCAAGCGAACGCGCTCGAGGTGGTGTTGGGCGTCAGCCTGGCGACCTTGTGCAACTATGCCAACAACCTGGCGAAGACGTCGATCAACCCGGAACTGCAAGCATTCGCCTAAACCCATGAGCCAGTCCGAAACGATCGACCGGCTGCTCGATGCGGTGACCGCGCAGGTCAAAGCAGAGCTTGCGCCGCTGGCCAATGCCATCGACCGCGAAGGTTTTTATCCCGCCGATTATCTGCGTCACCTGGGCGCGCTGGGTGGCTTCGGCGCCAGCGTGCCGGCGGAGCATGGCGGCTTGGGGCTGGGTCTGGCGACCCAGATCGACATTACGACGCAAGTCGGCAGCGAGTGCGGTTCGACCGCATTCCTGGTGTGGTGCCAGTCGGTCTGCGCCTGGTATTTGCAACATGCGCCCAATCAGGAAGTGCGCGAGCGCTATCTGAAGCCAGTGGCGCAAGGGACGCTGTTCGCGGGCACCGGCATGTCCAACGCGGTCAAGCATTTGGCCGGCATCGAAAAAATGCAGTTGAGCGCGCGACGCGACGGCGACGGCTATATCGTCAACGGCATACTGCCGTGGGTCTCCAACGTCGGCGCCGACCATCTGGTGATCGTGGCGGCATCGGTCGAAAACGAAGGCTACGCGATGTTCGCGGTGCGCGGCGACGCGGCCGGCTTGAGCCTGAATCCCTGCCCCGAGTTTTCCGGGATGGAGGGCACCCAGACTCTCAATTTGCGCTTCAAGGATGCGCGGATTCCCGCCGCCGACGTGCTGGCGCATCCGCATCAGTTTTCATCCTTCATTCAACGCATCAAGGCCGGCTTCGTGCTCGGTCAGGCCGGCATGGGATTCGGCGTCATCGAAGGGTCGCTTAAAACCATCCGCGAAAGCAATGCCGGCTGCGCGCACGTCAACGTGTTCCTGGACGATCAGGGCGCCGACCTCGCGGCTGAACTGGCCGAGCTCAAGACTCGGGCCCAATCGCTGGCCGTGCAGGCGCAAGCTGGCAACGCGTCGATTCTGGAGGTATTGAAACTGCGCGCCGATACCAGCGAACTGACGCTGAAAGCGGCCAATTCGGCGGTATTGCATGCAGGCGCCAAAGGTTACCTGATACGGCATCCGGCGCAGCGTCGCCTGCGCGAAGCGGTGTTCGTCGCCATCGTCACGCCGGCGCTGAAGCACTTGCGCAAGGAAATCCATGCGCTGGAACAGGCGCAGTGCGCCCAGGTCGAGGCCGCGTGATGACACAGGTAGCGCAGGCGAACAAATGGATGTGCGGTCCGTGCGGCTTTATTTATGACGAAGCGGTCGGCATGCCTGACGACGGTATCCCCGCCGGCACGCCGTTCGAGTCGATTCCCGACGATTGGCAATGCCCGGACTGCGGCGTCACCAAGGCCGATTTTTTCCTGCTACCGGATTAAGGGGTCGGCATGACAACCATGACGGCATCGAACGAGCAGATCGTTCTGCAGGCCCAAGGGATTGCATTGAGCTACAAGCGGCCGCAGCAGCCGCCCAACACGGTGTTGCGTGACTTCTCGCTGCAACTCGGCTCCGGCGAAGTGGTGGCCGTGCTCGGGCCGAGCGGCGTCGGCAAGTCGTCGCTGTTGCGCGTGCTGGCCGGCTTGCAGGCGCCCGACGCGGGAACGGTGCATGTAAAAGGCGAACCCTTGCATGGACCGCATCCGCGCCTGGGTTTCGTGTTCCAGGATCCCAGCCTGCTGCCGTGGCTGACGCTGGAACAAAACGTCGGCTTCGGCCTCGACTTCAAGCATCAGCCGGCGATTTCCCCCGCCGACAAAAAAGCGCGGGTGCAAGCGGCGATTGCCGAAGTCGATTTGCAGCGCGCCAAGGAACGTTTTCCGGCCGAATTATCGGGCGGCATGGCGCAGCGCACCGCGTTGGCGCGCAGCCTGGCCCGTCAGCCGGAGATATTGCTGCTGGACGAACCGTTCGGTGCGCTCGACGAAATCACGCGCAGTGCGATGCAAACCTTGCTGCGGGAAATCACCACGCGGCATCAGACCTCGGCGGTCCTGGTCACGCACGATATCGACGAAGCGCTGATCGTGGCCGATCGCATCTTGCTGATCGGCCTGTATCCCGGCCGCCAGATCGGCGAATGGCACATCGATCTGCCCTATCCGCGCGATGAGGTCGTGCCCGAGCTAACCAGGATACGGGTTGAAATTGTGCAGGCGATGCGCGAAGCGCGCCGCGCGGCGCCACAACCTCATTCACTCAATTCATAAAAGGAAAAACATCGTGGAAACGCCCGTCACATCGTCTGAACCGATCGAGTCCGCATCGACGCTGGAGCGCCGCCGCCAATTCCTCAAACTGTCCACCATGTTTACCGCGATGGGCGCGCTGCCCCTGTTGCAGGCGCATCAGCAGGCGGTGGCCGCCGAGCCGAACGCACCGCTGCGAATCGGCTATCTCCCGATCACCGATTCGACGCCGCTGCTGGTGGCGCACCACAATAAATTGTTCGAAGAGCAGGGCATCGAGGTCGAAAAGCCGCGTCTGTTCCGTAGCTGGGCGCAACTGGTGGAAGCCTTCCTGAGCGGCCAGGTCAACGTCGTTCACCTGCTGTCGCCGATGACGGTGTGGGCGCGCTACGGCAGCCAGTCGCGCGCCAAGGTAGTGGCATGGAACCATATGTCCGGTTCGGGCTTGACGGTGCTGCCGGAAATCAATCGTTTGAGCGACCTGGGCGGCAAGACCGTTGCCATCCCGTTCTGGTATTCGATCCACAACATCGTGCTGCAGCACATCCTGAAAAATCAGGGCATCGAGTCGATCAGCGTAGGCAACCCCGGCCCGAAACAGGTCAAGCTGGTCGTCATGGCGCCGTCCGACATGCTGCCGGCGCTGTCGACCAAGCAGATTGCCGGCTACACCGTGGCCGAGCCGTTCAACGCATCGGCCGAGCTGCTCAAGGTCGGGAAAATCCTGCGCTTTACCGGCGACGTATGGAAGGACCACGCCTGCTGCGTGGTACTGATGCACGAAAACGATTTGGACCAGCGCCCCGAATGGACGCAAAAAGTGGTGAGCGGCATCGTCAAGGCGCAGGCGTGGATCCAGGATCATCGCGAGGAAACCGCCAAGATTCTGGCCAAGGACAATGCGCAGCACTACACTCCGCATCCTTACGAAACGCTGGCGCAGGTGCTGGCGCCGCACGCGGATCAGGCGAAAAAATACCAGGCATCGGGCGCGATCGTGCACGGCGACTGGAAGGAAAAACGCATCGACTTCCAGCCTTACCCGTTCCCCAGCTACACCGAAGCGCTGGTCAAGATGCTGAAAACAACGCATGTGCTAGGCCGCAACGAGTTCCTGCAAAAGCTCGACCCGAGTTTCGTCGCGCGTGATCTGGTCGACGACCGCTTCGTCAAAAAAGCGATTGCCGATCTCGGCGGCATGTCCGCGTTCGGCCTGCCAAATTCGTTTACCCGGCGCGAAACCATCACCGTCTAAAACTGTTCCACTCCCACCAGACCCGCGCACCATGAACAAGATTCTCAAGCCACTCCGCTCAAGCACCCAGCTGGCGCTCAGCCTGACCGGATTGGTGGTCCTGGTGCTGATCTGGGGGTTGAGCACGCATTGGCTGCAGCAGAGCGTTTCAATGGCTGGCTTGTTGAGCCCCGGCGAAACCTTCGAAAGCCTGTATCAACTGCTGGCGCAAAACCAGCTCACGCTGCATGCCGCCACCAGCATGAAGCGGGTATTGGTCAGCCTCGTTCTTGCGTTGGCCCTGGGGGTGCCGATCGGCCTGGCGGTCGGCTCCTCGCGCCCGCTCGAAAAAAGCACCGGCAGCGCGTTTCAGTTCCTGCGCATGATTTCGCCGCTGTCGTGGATGCCGATCGCGGTCATGGTGTTCGGCATCGGCGATGCGCCGATTTATTTTCTGCTGACGTTTGCCGCCGTCTGGCCGATCATCCTCAATACTGCCGCCGGCGTGCGTCAGCTCGATTCGAGATGGCTGATGCTGGCGAAAAGCCTGAGCGCCACCCGCCGCGAAGTGCTGTTCAAGATCGTTTTCCCAGGCGTGCTGGGCAATATTCTGACCGGCGTGCGCCTGGCCATCGGCATCATCTGGATCGTGCTGGTGCCGTGCGAGATGCTTGGCGTGAGCTCGGGTCTCGGTTACTTTATTCTGGACACCCGCGACCGCCTCGCCTATTCGGAACTGATGGCCGTCATCGTGTTGATCGGCGCGCTCGGCTTCCTGTTGGATGGGTTGGCGCAGAAGCTTTGCCGACGCTGGACGCGTACGCCCGAGGCCTATTGATTCGATTATCAAAATGCGCCACACGCCGCCAGATCCTTGGCGCGCGTCTTGATGTTCTCTGCGCGTAGCGCGCATCCGCCTCGAACGCCATGCCGGCGCTCACGCTACACAGCCGGAGCGGTAGGGTGGGCGTTTCATGCCCCTACCTTCCTGGTGGATCAACTAAATAAATTCGTAGGATGGGCAGAGCCGTAGCGCAACCCCTCCTACAAAATCAACTGGATGATCTACTAAGCAGGTATGCAAACATTTTTTGACAAAGATGTGAAACCGCCACCGACGATACAGACGTCGGCCCTGTGCTCTCCCTGCAGCGCCGGCGCCTCCGGTCGGAGGAAACCGCCGGCAGCAAGATGATATATCCGCGTCCATCGGTCACGCCCTCCGCTCACAAGACGAAGCTGACGACCTGCTTGCGACAAACCGGACTCATTTCCCCCTCAGTTACGCGAAGACACGACAATCCCCCCGACGATCAGCGCGAACGCCAGCGCATGGTAAACATGCGGCACTTCCCCGAGGAACGCCGATGACATCAGCGCCGCGAACAGCGGCGTGAGATTGCTGAAGAATGCGGCGATGCTCGGCCCCACCCGCTGCACGCCGGTGCCCCAGCAACGGAACGCAATCACCGACGGGCCGACGGCCACATAAAGCAGCGCCGCCGCTAACGGCCAGCTCCAGTGGATTTCGGGGTCGGCCACCAGCCATTCGCCGGCAGTGAACAGGCCGGACCACAGCACGCCGAATGTCACCTGCGCCAGCAGGAAGGCGGCCCAGTCGCGCCGGATATCGTCCGGCTCTTTCGAACGAACCAGCAGCCAGCTATAGATGGACCAGGCGACAGTCGCCAGCAGCATGAAGAGGTCGCCGGGCACCAGGCGCAGCGCCACCAGCTGGCGCCACTCGCCGCGGCTGAGCACCAGCAGGACACCGGCGATCGACAGCGCCGCGCCGGCGACCTGCCTGCGCGATACCTTGGCGTTGAAGAACAGCCATCCGATCAGCAGCATCCACACCGGCATGCTGGCCGCAACCAGGGTGACGTTGATCGGCGTCGAACTTTGCAGCGCCAGATATTGCAACGCGTTATAGAGGCCGACCCCCAGCAGGCCCAGCACCGCGAAGTGGCGCCAGCATGCCCACAATCCGCTGCCGCGCCGATACAAGGAACCGGCGAGCGGCAACAGGATGACGAGCGCGATTGCCCAGCGCAGGAAATTCAGCGTCACCGGCGGCACCAGCGTGTGGACCATGCGCCCGACGACGGCGTTCCCCGCCCACAGCAGCGGAGGAATGACCAGCATCGCCGCAGTCGCGGGACTTATCCGATGATTCATGAAGGGTAACGATAGAAGAAAGCATCAGCCGCGCAGCGAGGCGCCGGTAGCGACACGCGGATGAAAGTTGATGCAAGGACACAAGGATACTTGATTTCGCCGCCGGCCGAATCCAGCGCGCCGTGCCCATGCTGCGTTATAATGCGTGCGCGAGATGGGCGATCCGCCCGCTTTGTCTGGCTTGGCAGCCATCAATTCTCACACTCCCGGTAGCACGCGTGTTGGAGCCTCAAGCGTGCGGGCCGTCTTTAACGTTGACCGCCGTACCGCGCTGATGCGTGCCGATACGGCCTGCAAGACTCTTTCACCTTGTCCATCGGACGAGGCACACGACCAGAGTGCCCCTCCTTTCACCGGTCACGCAACGGGGAGGCCGGCCGCTGCTTAACTTGCTTTTTATATTGGAATGGATCATGGCCAAGGAAGAACTGATTGAAATGAACGGCCGTGTCACCGAAGTACTGCCGGATTCACGTTTTCGCGTCGATCTCGACAATGGCCATCAACTGATTGCCTACACTTCCGGGAAGATGCGCAAGAACCACATCCGTATCCTGGCCGGCGACCAGGTGTCCCTCGAACTGTCTCCGTATGATCTCAGCAAAGGGCGCATCACCTTTCGCCATATCGAAAAACGCGGCCCTGCTCCTTCCGGCCCGCAACGACGCCGCTATTGACGCTGGCGCCGACAAGAGCCTACGAACGGAAACAAAAACGGCGCCTCCTCCCGGAGACGCCGTTCGTTCAGCAATGCGCGGCGCTTACTGCGCGCCGGGCTTCAGGGCCGTCACATCCGCCACCGCGACCGCGGTCATATTGACGATGCGGCGCGAGGTCGCCGCCGGATTCAGGATGTGCACAGGCTTGGCCGCGCCGAGCAGGATCGGCCCGACCGTCACGCCGTAGCCGCCGGTAATCTTCAGCAGGTTGAACGCAATATTGGCAGCGTCCAGCGACGGCATGATCAGCAGGTTGGCGCTGCCGGCGAGCTTGGTGTGCGGCAGGAAATGACGCCGCACATCCTCCGATAGCGCGGCATCGCCCTGCAGTTCGCCTTCGACGTCGAGATCCGGCGCAGCGCTTGCCAGGAGGTCGCGCGCCGCGCGCATTTTGCGCGCGGACGGCCGGTTGGACGAGCCGAACATCGAATGCGACAACATCGCGACTTTCGGCTGCAACCCGAAACGGCGAATCTCCTCGGCGGCGAGCTGCGCGATCGCGGCGAGCTCTTCCGCGCTCGGGTCATCGTTGACGTAGGTGTCGGTGATGAACAGCGTGTGCTTTTCCAGCGTCAGCGCATTCATCGTCGCGAACACGCCGGCGCCGGGTGCCAGGCCGATGACGTCGCGCACATGTTCCAGATGCGCATCGAAGCGGCCGACCGTGCCGCACAGCAGCGCGTCGGCGTCGCCCAGCCGCACCAGCATTGCGCCGATCAGCGTGTTCGAGCGGCGCAGCGCGGTCTTGGCCATGTCGGGTGTGACGCCGTCGCGGCCGCGCAATTCATGATAGGCCTCGTGATACATGCGGTAGCGCACATCGTTTTCCGGGTCGACCAGTTCGAAATCGACGCCGGCTTTCAGGCGCAGCCCGGCCTTCTTGATGCGCATGTCGATCACGTGCGGCCGGCCGATCAGGATCGGTTTCGCCAGTCCTTCGTCGACCACCGTCTGCACCGCGCGCAACACGCGCTCTTCCTCACCTTCCGCGTAGGCAACGCGCTGCGGCGCCGCTTTCGCCGCGGAAAACACCGGCTTCATGATCAAACCGGTGCGGAACACCAGCTGGTTGAGCTGCTGGCGGTACGCATCCATATCCTGGATCGGGCGGGTGGCGACGCCGGATTCCTGCGCCGCCTTGGCGACCGCCGGCGCGATCTTTTCGATCAGGCGCTGGTCGAAGGGCTTGGGAATGATGTATTCGGGGCCGAAGGTCAGCTCCTGGCCGGCGTAGGCCATTGCCACCGCATCGTTGGTTTCCGCTTCCGCCAATTCGGCGATCGCCTTCACGCAGGCCAGCTTCATCGCTTCGGTGATCTTGGTCGCGCCGCAGTCGAGCGCGCCGCGGAAGATGTACGGGAAGCACAGCACATTATTGACCTGGTTCGGATAGTCGGAACGGCCGGTGGCGATGATGCAGTCGGGACGCGCGGCCTTCGCGATTTCCGGGCGGATTTCCGGTTCCGGGTTGGCCAGCGCGAGGATCACCGGGCGCTCGCCCATGGTCTTGACCATATCGCCGGTCAGCACGCCGGCGGTCGAGCAGCCGAGGAACACGTCGGCATTCTTGACGATGTCGGCCAGCGTGCGTGCACTGGTGTCCTGCGCATAGCGCGCCTTGTTTTCTTCCATCCTGGCGTCGCGGCCAATGTAGATCACGCCCTTGGAATCGGCCACGTAAATGTTTTCGCGCTTCGCGCCGAGGCTGACCATGGTGTCGAGGCAGGCAATGGCGGCGGCGCCGGCGCCGGACACGGCGATCTTGACTTCGCCGATCCGCTTGCCGACCACTTTCAGGCCGTTCAGCAACGCAGCGGTAGAAATGATCGCGGTGCCGTGCTGGTCGTCATGGAAGACCGGGATGTTCATGCGCTCGCGCAGCTTCTTTTCGATGTAGAAGCATTCGGGCGCCTTGATGTCTTCCAGGTTGATGCCGCCGACCGTCGGTTCCAGCATCGCGATGGCATCGACCAGCTTGTCGGCGTCATGCTCGGCCAGCTCGATATCGAACACATCGACGCCGGCGAATTTCTTGAACAGGCAGCCCTTGCCTTCCATCACCGGTTTGCCGGCCAGCGGGCCGATGTCGCCCAGGCCGAGCACCGCGGTGCCGTTGGTGACCACCGCTACCAGGTTGCCGCGCGACGTGTATTCGGCGGCCAGCGCCGGGTTTTTCGCGATTTCCTCGCAGGCGTAAGCGACGCCCGGCGAATACGCGAGCGACAGGTCGCGCTGGTTCGATAATGCCTTGGTCGAGTTGACCTCGATCTTGCCGCGCGTTGGACTGCGGTGGTATTCGAGCGCAGCTTCGCGCAGCGAGGTTTCCTTGGTCGAATTGGAATCCGTCATTACTTTTCCGATCTGTTTATGGAGTGAAGAAATGGCGCCGGCTGGCGGCGCCGCAAAAATGCCGTGGCAAAGGTATCGTCAGCCCTTTGCCGGCATGAATTCTGGTTCAATTCGCGCGCGTGCGCCAGGCGGGCTTATCGGAAATGAAAGCGTCCAGATAGGACAACAGCGATACAAATTCATTCCAGCTTGAAACGCGTATTTCTTGCAATTTTCCGTATTCCGTATCGCGCCGGCCCGCGCAACATGCGCGCATGCAATCTAGGCCGTGAACTTTTTCAAAAAGACCCATATAATACGCCCCCTGCTCCACCGACTGCCATCGCGTTCCGTTCCGGTCCGCCGTCGTGAACCGGGCTGTTCGATACCTGCGGCATCACTGATATTCGCTCCGATTTTGATCAACGTTTTTATCCCCCACAAGTAAGCCGGTGCATCCCGGCACCGCAGCCGGCAGCTGCCTTTCGCATGCCGCTGTTGTGCCAGACCGCGCCGACCTCCGGGTCGTGGCGCGCATGACATGCTCCGCGATATACGCAATGACAACGCCTGCCAAGACTCTGACACTGACTACCAAAGCGCGCCGCGCCGATGCCGCCGCATCGACATCGGACCCGGCCCGCACCGTAAGCCACGCGATCGACCCGGCGCAGACGCCGGCGCGAGTGACGATCATCACCAAGGCGCGCTCGCGCCTGCTGCCAAGCGCGGCCACCACCATCGATACGCCGCCAGCGGCAACCGCGCCGACCGTCGCGGTGGTGGTGCGCAAAGTGCCGAAAGCGATCATCAAGCCGGTCGAACCGGCAGCCGCCGCCACGCCGCCGATCGCCGAGGCGGCGGCGCCGAAAGTGCGCGTGCTGCACCGGGCGCCGGCAAAAACCCAGGAGCCGGCGGCCGCGCCCGCCGCCATCGACGTCTCCGGCTACACGCTGCCGGCGATGAAAGTGCCGGCGCGCCGCGGCCGCCGTCCGAGCGAATACCGCCCGGAGCAAGAGGAAGTCGCCGCACTGAATGCAGTCGAGCGCGCCGAGATCAACGCGGCAAAGAAAGCGCGCGAGCGGCGTTCGACCGGCAAGGGCGCGGCCGACGCCGGCATGAGCGAGGAACAACTGGCGGCGCGACGCCAGCAGGTTGCCGCGCTGATCCGCTTCGGCAAGGAACGCGGTTTCCTCACGCATGCAGAGATCCACGACCATCTGCCGGAAGATTCGACCGGCCCGGATGTGATCGAAGGCCTGATCGCGACGCTCGGCGACATGGGCATCGGCGTGTACGACCGCGCGCCCGATGCCGAGACGCTGCTGCTGTCGGACAAGGTGGCGAACACGGCCAGCGACGACGATGCCGAGGCGGCGGTCGCCACCGCGCTGTCAACCGTCGATTCCGATTTCGGCCGCACCACCGACCCGGTGCGCATGTACATGCGCGAGATGGCGTCGGTGCCGCTGCTCACGCGCCAGGGCGAGATCGACATCGCGCGCCGCATCGAGGCCGGCTTCAAGGACATGATGCAGGCGATTTCCGCCTGCCCGACGACGATCGTTGAAATCCTCGCGCACGCGGAAAAGATCCGCAACGAGCAAACCCCGATCGACGATGTGGTCGACAGTCTGGTCGATCCGGACGCGCCGGACACTGCGGTGGTCGTCAGCGTCTCAGCCGACGACGAAGACCAGGATGAACTCGACGACGAACTCGAGGACGACGAGGAAGACAGCTCCACGGCCACCAGCGCCGCCGGCATGTCGGACGCGCAGTTGGCGGAACTGCGCAGGAAAGCGCTGGAAAAATTCGCCGCGATCGCCGCGCAGTTCGAGCGCATGCGCGCTGCGCGCGCGGACGGCATCAGCTGCCCAGCCTACCTGCGCGCGCAGCATGCGATTTCGCAGGAGCTGCTTGGCATGCGCTTTACCGCCAAGCTGGTCGAAAAACTGTGCGACACGCTGCGTGCGCAGGTCGATGCAGTGCGCCAGATCGAAAGACAGATCCTCGACATCGCGGTCAACAAGTGCGGCATGCCGCGCAGCCGTTTCATCGAGGCCTTCCCCGGTAATGAAACCGACCCCGGCTGGGTCGAACGCGAAGCCGCCGGCGTGCACGCGTACGGCGCGATTCTGCGCCGTAACGAACCCGCCATCATGGAATGCCAGCGCAAGCTGATTGAGCTGCAGGCGCACGCCGGCATGCCGCTGGCCGATCTGCGCAAGATCAACAAGCAGATGACCACCGCCGAGATGCGCGCGCGCCAAGCCAAGCGCGAAATGACCGAGGCCAACCTGCGCCTGGTGATCTCGATCGCGAAAAAATACGTGAACCGCGGCCTGCAGTTCCTCGACCTGATCCAGGAAGGCAACATCGGCCTGCTGAAGGCAGTCGACAAGTTCGAATACCGGCGCGGCTACAAGTTCTCGACCTACGCGACCTGGTGGATACGGCAGGCGATCACGCGTGCGATCGCGGATCAGGCGCGCACCATCCGCGTGCCGGTGCACATGATCGAAACCATCAACAAGATGAACCGCATCTCGCGCCAGATCCTGATGGAAACCGGATCGGAGCCGGACGTCGCGACGCTCGCCGCCAAGATGGACCTGCCGGAAAAGAAGCTGCGCGAGATCATGAAGATCGCGAAGGAGCCGGTCTCGATGGACATGCCGATGGGCGATGACGGCGATTCGCAGTTGGGCGACTTCATCGAAGACAGCAATACGCTGGCACCGGCCGACGCGGCGATGCACGCTTCGATGCGCAGCGTGATCAAGGACGTGCTCGACTCGCTGCCGCCGCGCGAAGCCAAGGTGCTGCGCATGCGCTACGGCATCGACATGGCGAGCGACGCCACGCTGGAAGAAGTCGGCAAGCAGTTCGACGTTACGCGCGAGCGCATCCGCCAGATCGAAAACAAGGCGATGAACAAGCTACGCCACGCGTCGCGCGCGGATCGACTGAAGACTTTTTTGGAAAGCGATTGAGGCTGCATCCACGCAATTGAAGCCCGTTTTGTAGGGCGGAACAGCGAAGCGCCTTCCGCCGCATGATTCGACGGCATCAAGCACCGGCCATCCGGCTCTCCGATTATCAGGTTGGGGACTGTGCCGCGCACAGTGTACATCCGGCGCATGCGGCGGAAGGCGCTTCGCTTTTCCGCCCTACTGCTCTTTGCACAGCACGAGGATCAGGTCAGGTCACGCCCTTTCTTCGCGCGCGCCCTTCTCTTTTCCCACGCGTGCAGCTCCGCACGATAACGTTCCAGTTCCTCCGCATAAAGATCGAAGATGCACGGATCGCAGCCGCTGTGGCAGCAATCGTCATTGTCGGGCCGGACCGGCGGAACCGGCGGCGGGTCGTCGTCAATCGGAAGCTTGGGCATGGCAATCGGCACTCGTCTGCCTTGAGGCATGTCGGTGGCCGGTCCGGAAAACCATTAATATGTTCGCCACTATCAATACTCAGGGGGATCACATGGTACAACACGATACTGACAACCCGCTCTGGAACGCAGATCTGGCGCCGACCAGCGCCGCACAACGCACATGGACGGCGACGCATTACGCGGCGCTGTGGGTGTCGATGGCGGTGTCGGTGCCGGCCTATATGCTGGCGTCCGGGCTGATGAGCGAAGGGATGAACTGGTGGCAGGCGGTGCTGACGGTTTTTCTCGGCAACCTGATCGTGCTGGTGCCGATGGTACTGGTCGGCCATGCGGGCGCCAAGCACGGCATTCCGTATCCGGTGCTGGCGCGCACCTCGTTCGGCGTCAGGGGTGCGCAACTGCCGGCGGTCCTGCGCGCGATCGTCGCCTGCGGCTGGTTCGGCATCCAGACCTGGCTCGGCGGACAGGCGATCTACACGATCCTCAATCTGATCACCGGCAATGCGCTGCAAGGCAGCCCGTTGCCGGGGCTGGGCATCAATGGCGGACAGCTGCTGTGCTTCCTGCTGTTCTGGGCGCTGCATATCTACTTCATCGCCAAAGGCACCGATTCGATCCGCTGGATGGAGACCGCCTCCGCGCCGCTACTGCTGTTGTCGGCGCTGGCGCTGGTGTGGTGGGCGTACACCAAGGCCGGCGGCTTCGGACCGATGCTGTCGGCACCGTCGCAATTCGTCGAGGGCGGCAAGAAGGCCGGGCAGTTCTGGGTTGTGTTCTGGCCGTCGCTGACCGCGATGGTCGGCTACTGGGCGACGCTGGCATTGAATATTCCCGACTTCACGCGCTTTGCGCGCAGCCAGCGCGACCAGGTCATCGGCCAGGCGATCGGCCTGCCGCTGCCGATGGGCCTGCTGGCGCTGGTCGCAGTAGTGGTCACCTCGGCGACGGTGGCGATCTACGGCGAAGCGATCTGGGACCCGGTGGCCTTGACCGGCAAGATGGGCGGCGTGTCGGTGGTGATCGCATTGATCGCGCTGATCGTCGCCACCATCACCACCAACCTGGCGGCCAACGTGGTGTCGCCGGCCTATGATTTTTCCAACCTGGCGCCGCGCCGGATTTCATTCAAGATGGGCGGCTACATCACGGCCGCGATCGGCCTGGCGATGTTCCCGTGGAAGATACTGGAGACGACGCAGGGATATATCTTCACCTGGCTGATCGGCTACGGCGGCCTGCTCGGTCCAATCGCCGGCATCATGCTGGTTGATTATTTTCTGATTCGCAAGACCGAGATCAACCACGACGCGCTGTTTACCAAGGACGGCGAGTACGGCTACAGCAACGGCTGGAACTGGCGCGCGGTGATCGCGCTGCTGCTGGGCGTGCTGCCCAACCTGCCCGGCTTCCTGAAAGCGGCCGGCTTCATCGCCGGCTCCGCGCCGCTATTCGACCTGCTTTATACCTATGCATGGTTCGTCGGACTCGCGATTTCGGCGACGCTTTATTATTTGCTGATGCCGCGCATGCCGGCCGAGCTGCCGATGACCTCCGCGAAAGAACAACTGCAATCATGAAACAAGACCCGCGCTTTCCCAATCTGTACATCCTCGATCATCCGCTGATCCAGCACAAGCTCACGCACATGCGCGACAAGGACACCTCGACGCGCACCTTCCGCGAGCTGTTGCGCGAAATCACCTTGCTGATGGGATATGAAATCACGCGCAACCTGCCGCTGACGACGGTGCGCATAACTACGCCGCTGCAAAGCATCGACGCGCCGATCATCGCCGGCAAGAAACTGGTGGTGGTGCCGGTGCTGCGCGCCGGCATCGGCATGAGCGACGGCCTGCTGGAGCTGGTGCCGTCGGCGCGCGTCGGCCACATCGGCGTCTATCGCGATCCGGCCACGCATCGGCCGGTCGAATACCTGGTGCGCCTGCCGGACCTGGCCGAGCGCAGCTTCATCCTGTGCGACCCGATGCTGGCCACCGGCAATTCCGCGGTGCATGCGGTCAACGTGCTGAAACAGCGCGGTATCGCCGACGACCAGATCGTGTTCGTCGCGCTGGTCGCGGCGCCGGAGGGCATGCAGGTGTTCCAGGACGCGCATCCGAATGTGAAGGTCTACGTCGCCTCGCTGGATTCGCACCTGAACGATCACGCGTATATCGTGCCGGGACTGGGCGATGCCGGAGACCGGCTGTTCGGCACGAAATAGGGAATACGCGGCGGCCGGTGCAGCACTACACGAGGCGCCGCTTCCCGAACGACAGCCGGAACATGAAAATCAGGCAAACCGAATAAAACCAGTAATCGACTGGCGCTCCCCACAGCCAGTGCTTGTGCCACGGAATGGCGGCCGGATGGAAGCGCGCGAGACCGAACGCCGGATTGAGCACGAACCACAAAAAATCCTCGACGACCCAGAACAGCATGATGCAGCCGAGCACCCGGCATTCGGCGCGCCACGACCAGTGGCCGATGAAGAACAGCGGGAAATGGAAGAACAGTGCGATGAACGGAAACACCCACGCGTGATAGCCGGTCATCGGCCGCCCGCCCCAGAAAATATCGAGCAGCCAGTGCTGCTCGATGCGCCAGGTCGGCAGGCCGGCGGCCCAGCCGGCGCCACCTTCGATCACGATCTCGATCTGCGCGAAGAAGTAACCGAGCAGGACAACCCAGGCGATAGTCAGCGCCAGCTGGCGCGCGGTGTTCTTGAAGGGCATGGATTCAGACCGGACAGTAGGCAAGCACGACATCGAGCACGCGGCGCGCGGCATCGGGCCGTCCGAGCGCGCGCGCCTTGCGGCCCATGTCGCGCAGTTTTCCCGGATCCCGCAGTAACTGGCGGACGCGGTATTCGAGCGAGGCCGGATCGTTTGCCTTCAATGCGGCACCCTGTTCGAGCAGGAAGTCGGCATTGCGCTCTTCCTGGCCGGGAATCGGCGAATTGACGATCATCGGCAAGCCGAGCGCCAGGCATTCCGCGGTGGTGAGTCCGCCCGGCTTGGTGATCGCGAGGTCGGCGCAAGCCATCAGGCGCTCGATCCGGTTGGTGTAGCCATGCACGGCCAGCCGTTGCGGATGCAGCGGCATCAGCTGCCGCAATGCGGCCAGCGTGTCGGCATTGCGGCCGGCCAGCGCGATCAGCTGGAATGCCGGGTCGGCGGCGAGCAGGCGCGCGGCCACTTGATCGAGGCGCCCGAGCCCGGCGCCGCCGCCCATCAGCAGGATCGTGGTGCGCGCCGGATCGAAGCCGATTTCCCGCGCGCATCCGGCGCGATCATGCGACTGCGAAAACGGCGACATGATCGGTATGCCGGTCACATGGATGCTTGTCGCTGCGATACCTTGCTCGCGCAGGCGGTAGGCCACCTCTTCATTCGCGGCGAAGTAGCCGGCGATGTTCGGCTGCACCCACAGGCGATGCAGATCGAAATCGGTGACCTGCACCCATAGCGGACAATCGAGCCGCTCGCGCCCGCTGCGATGCGCGAGCATTTCCGCCGGCAGGAAATGAGTGCAGACGATCGCGTCCGGCCGAAAGCCCGCGATTTCGCGCAGCAGCGCGCGCGTGTTCAGCCGTTCGATGCCGCGCCGCAGTTTCTGCAGCATGCTGTCGGCACGCGCGTCGTTGGTGATCCGGTACAGGTAGCTCCACAATTCCGGCTGACGATTGACCAGCGCCAGGTAGCAATCGGTATAGAGGCTGCGAAAACGGCGCGGCACATAGTCCATCACGTCCAGATGCAGCGCATGCACGTCGTGCCGGCTTTCCTCCGCATGGGTCCGCAGTGCCTCGGCGGCGCGGACATGGCCGGCACCGGCGGAGACGCTCAGCAGCAGGATTTTTTTACGCTGCCGCGGCGCTGCGGAAAGTCGCATGCCGGACAGCACGGCGGCATCCGCAACCGGCGGGTACAGGTCCGGCTGCAGACTGGCGTCAAGCAGGTTCAGCATGCGAGCGAAGAATGCGCGATGCCGTCCAGCCGCGGCTGGCGGACCGGATGCAGGTTGCCCAGGAACTGGCGTGTCGTATCGCCCCACGAAAAGCGGAAGACATGCCGCATGTCCATGGGGGGGCCGGCATCCTGCAGGCAGCGTTGCGTGGCCTTGAAGGTGTTGACGACTCCGTTGCCGCGGAGCTCGCTTGAATCGGTTACGACGGCGATACACATATGTCGGTCAAGTCTCCGGTTTTGGTCCGCTGCCTGTGCGGCACGATCTCCTGCCAGCTGACGAGGCGCAGCTCGCCCGAATGCTCTTCAACCAGCGCCGACAGGCTTTCGACCCAGTCGCCGTCATTGCAGTACAGGATGCCGTCGATGTCGCGGATTTCCGCCTTGTGAATATGGCCGCAGATCACGCCGTCGACGCCCTTCTTGCGCGCCTCGGCGGCGAGCGCGTGCTCGAAGGAGGTGATGTAGCTGACCGCGTTCTTCACCTTCAGCTTCAGGTATTGCGACAGCGACCAGTACGGCAGGCCGGCGCGTGCGCGCCAGTTGTTGAGCACCTGGTTGAATTTCAGGATCATCGTGTACAGGTTGTCGCCGACATAGGCGAGCCACTTGGCGCAGGCGATCACGCCGTCGAAGCGGTCGCCGTGCAGCACCAGCATGCGCTTGCCCTGCGCAGTGACGTGAATCAGTTCGTCGCGGATGCGGATGCCGCCGAAATCCAGATCGACGAACTGGCGAATCGCTTCATCGTGGTTGCCCGGCACGAAAATGACTTCGGTGCCTTTCTTCGCCTTCTTGAGTACGTTCTGCACCACGTTGTTGTGCGTCTGGTCCCAGTACCAGCGGCGTTGCAGCTGCCAGCCGTCGATGATGTCGCCGACCAGGTACAGCGTTTCGGATTCGGTCGCCTGCAGGAATTCCAGCAGGCGCGCTGCCTGGCAGCCGGTGGTGCCGAGATGGATATCGGATATCCAGATGGTACGGAAGCGTTTGACATCGCGCTTGCCATGCGATGGAGGTATCCGGAAGTCTCGGTCAAGGAACTGGTCACCGGGTTTCATAGCGGTCTCGCTGAAATGCGACGGGTGAAGCGTAACCGCCGATTGCTTCAGCGACATGACCGTTTCGTGTCAGTTTCGTGACAAGGCCACGCGGCCTTCACACATTCATCCCAACCTTCCCCCTACGAGCGGGAATGAACACCGCGGCGACATCAAGCCGGCAGTCAAGGCTTGGGTCGGATCAAAGAATCAGGATCGCCCTGAAATCGTTGACGTTGGTGCGCGTCGGCCCGCTGACCACGAGGTCGCCCAACGCGCTGAAAAAACCGTAACCGTCGTTGTTGTCGAGCAGCGCGCGCGCACGCAGTCCGAGCTGTTCGGCGCGCGCCACCGAATCGGGCTGGCAGATCGCGCCGGCATTGTCTTCGGAGCCGTCGATGCCGTCGGTATCGCAAGCGATCGCATGCACGCCGGGCAAGCCGTTCAAGGCAGTCGCCAGGCTCAGCAGGAATTCCGCATTGCGGCCGCCGCGGCCGCTGCCACGCACCGTGACCGTGGTCTCGCCGCCGGAGATGATGACGCAGGGCTTGCCGAACGGCTGGCCGCGCAACGCGACCTGGCGCGCCAGCGCGGCATGCACCATGCCGACGTCGCACGCCTCGCCTTCCATTTCGTCGGACAGGATGTAGGGTGTGATGCCGGCGGCGCGCGCGACTTGCGCGGCGGCTTCCAATGCCTGCTGCGCGGTGGCGATCACATGATGGCTGTTGCGCATGAAGCGCACGTCGCCCGGCTTCGGCGTTTCGCCCGCGCCCGACGACAAGTGCTGCTCCATGTTGGCCGGCACGTCGATCCGGTATTTGCGCAGGATCGCCAATGCTTGCGCGCAGGTGGTCGGATCGGGCAGCGTCGGGCCGCTGGCGATCACGCCGGGGTCGTCGCCCGGCACGTCGGAAATCAGCAGCGTCACTACGCGCGCCGGCGCACAGGCCAGCGCGAGACGGCCGCCCTTGATCGCGGAGAAATGCTTGCGCACGCAATTCATTTCCGAAATCGTCGCGCCGCTTTTCAGCAGCGCCTTGTTGACCGCCTGTTTCTGCTCCAGCGTGATGCCGTCCGCCGGCAGCGCGAGCAACGCCGAACCGCCGCCGGAAATCAGGCACAGCACCAGGTCGTTTTCGGTCAGGCCCTGCACCATCTCCATCATGCGGCCGGCGGCGCGGCGGCCGGCCTCGTCGGGCACCGGATGCGCGGCTTCGACCACTTCGATGCGCTTGCAATCGGCGCCGTGGCCGTAACGCGTCACCACCAGCCCGCCAATCTCGCCCTGCCAATGGTCTTCGACCGCCTTCGCCATCGCGGCGGCGCCCTTGCCGGCGCCGATCACCAGCGTACGGCCCTTCGGATTCGGTTGCGGCAGGAATGCGGGCAGGCATTTTTCTGCGCTGACGGCGCCGACTGCGCCAGCGTACATGTCGAGCAACAGCTGACGGGGGTTAAGCGGATGCATGGGTAGGACTCTCATCAATTGGTCGAATCATCTCGGTGCGGCTCCTTCCCCTTGCCAGCTGGACGGAATTCGCCGCCTCGCAGCTTGCTTATTTTATGCACTTGCAATTTGATGGCTCGACATCAGCTCGATCGCACGGAATGGTGCCGGGCCGCCCCCGGCTAGCCCCTACAAAGAACCTCAAGGATTGCATCACCGAGGAAACATAAGCTGCCGGATTCCGACTTCGCCGCACTCAAGCCAGCAAAGCCGCAATCAAATCCCTCTTCCCCTCACCCTGGTTGCCATCGAACCGTAGCGCCGACTCCACATGCTCGATATGCGCGACGATCAGTTCAACCGCCTTGTTCGCCTTGCCCGCCTTCGCCGCATCGAGGAATTCCGCATGCTCGTCCGACGAGCACACTGCATCCATGTTCGACTGGTACAGCATGGTGATCAGCGAGCTGCGCGCCACCAGTTCCTGCAGGATCTCGGTCAGTACCTGGTTACCGACGACCTGCGCCAGCAGCACGTGGAAGTCGCCCAGCAACTGCGAACGCACCTTGGAATTCCTGCCGGAAATCGCATTGCGCTCATCCTTCAGGTGTTTTTCCAGCATCCGGTAGTCGGCCGGCCTGGCCTTGGCGACAAACTCCTTGGCCAGCGCCGCTTCGATGATGCGGCGCGCGGCGAAGATTTCGCGCGCCTCGGTTTCGGTCGGCTGGCTGACGAACGCGCCCTTGTCGGGCACGATGTCGATCAGCTTGTCCTTGGAAAGAATCAACAGCGCCGCGCGGATCTTGGTGCGGCTGACTTCATATACGCGCGACAGCGCTTCCTCGCGCAGCTTGGTGCCGGGCGGCAGTTTGCGCGCGGCAATCGCCGCGGCGATGTCGTCCGCGATCCAGTTGGAGCTCTTGGCGGGTGCTTCCTCTTCATTTAACTTCGTCATAATACCTGGCAGTCCCTGAAAACTTGTCCGCTCGCCGCACCACTGTGCACGCATGCCTGAATACGGCGCCTGTTATCCCAACTATAACAGGCGCCACTTCAATCGCACAGACATTGCACGAAGTTTTTGTATACAATCTTTGAATACGATACTATACTTGAACACAACTGATATTCAGGAGACGTGATGAATCAGGCAACCGACAAAGGCGCGCTCATCATGCGCTGGGCCGACCAGCTGGCCAGCCATACGGAAGTCCCCGGCCTGCTGACCCGCACCTATCTGACCGCGGCCCACAGCGGCGCGGCGGAACAGTTGGCGCAGTGGATGCACGAAGCCGGCATGACGGTGCGGCGTGATGCCGCCGGCAACGTGATCGGCCGCTACGAAGGCGCGACGCCGGATGCGCCGGCGCTGCTGACCGGCTCGCATTTCGACACGGTGCGCGACGCCGGCAAGTACGACGGCAATCTCGGCATCCTGTTGCCGATCGCCTGCATCGGCGCATGGCATCGCCAGGGCCGCCGCTTCCCGTTCGCGCTCGAAGTCATCGGTTTTGCCGAGGAAGAAGGCGTGCGTTTCAAGGCCACCCTGCTCGGCAGCCGCGCGATCGCCGGCACCTTCGATACCAGCGTGCTGGACAAGCGCGACGAGCAGGGACAAACCATGCGCGAAGCAATGGCCACGGCCGGCTTCGACGCCGACGCGCTGCCCGCCTGCGCACTCCGGCGCGACAAGGTGCTGGCTTTCATGGAAGTCCATATCGAACAGGGCCCGATGCTGCTGAATGAAGGCTTGCCGGTCGGCGTCGTCACCGCGATCTCAGGCGCGTCGCGCTTCCTGGTCACGGCCACCGGCCTGGCCGGACACGCCGGCACTGTGCCGATGACGCTGCGGCGCGATGCCGCGATGACCGCCGCCGAAATCGGCCTGGCTATCGAAAAGCGTTGCTCCGGCATTCCGGGCCTGGTCGGCACCGTCGGCCAGTTCGACGTGCCGAACGGCGCCGCCAACGTGGTGCCGGGCAAGGCGGTGTTCACCATCGACATCCGTGCCGAAAGCGACGATGTGCGCGAAGCGGCGGTGCGTGACGTGCTGGATGAAATGAAGCGGATCGCCGCGCGCCGCAAGGTTGCGCTCGACATCGATCCGACGCATGAAGCGAAGAGCGTCCCCTGCGCCAGCTGGCTGCAGGAACAGTTGAGCGATGCGATTTCCGGCTGCGGACTGCCGCTGCGCCGCCTGCCGTCGGGCGCCGGTCACGACGCGATGGCGATCGCCGCACTGACCGACGTCGCCATGCTGTTCGTCCGCTGCGGCAACGGCGGCATCAGCCATCACCCGGATGAAATCATGACGGCGCAAGACGCCGAAACGGCGGCGCAGGTGTTCGGCCGCTTTGTCGAGAACTTTGCAGCGAAGCGTTAATGCACCACCGGCCTACTCCTTCCCCCTTTTAGGGGGGAAACCGTGCGGCGACGCCACAAACTACCTCTTCTAACCAGACATTGATTGGAACAACGATGACTACCACCCTTATCGACGGCTTCACGCTGACGGCGGAACAAGTGATTGCGATCGCGCGTAATCCGAGCGTGAAGGTCGGCCTCGCGCAATCCTCGCGCGACGCGCTCAAGCAGAGCCGCGACTACATCGAAGCGACCTGGATGCACGACGAAGCGCCGATGATGTACAGCTTCAATACCGGCGTCGGCCTGCTGAAGGACACCCGCATCAAGGTCGAGCACATCGGTCTGTTCCAGACCCAATTGATCAAGGCGCACGCGGCCGGCATGGGCGAGCCGTTTCCGGAAGAAGTCAGCCGCGCGACCATGCTGCTGCGCGCCAATGCGTTCGCGTCCAATTACTCGGCGCCGCGCGTCGAAGTGGTCGACCGCCTGCTCGCCTTCCTCAACGCCGGCATCCATCCGATCATGCCGCAAAAGGGTTCGGTCGGCGCGTCCGGCGATCTCGCGCCGCTGGCCTATCTGAGCGCAGCGATCGCCGGCTTCGAGGAAGCGGACGTGATGTACCAGGGCAAGCGCATGAGCGCGCCGGAAGCGATCACCGCGGCCGGAATCGGCCCGGTCCAGTTCGAACTGAAGGCGAAGGATGCGTCGGCGCTGATCAACGGCTGCACTGTATCGCTCGCGGTCGCCGTGCTGGCCGCGCACGATGCGCGCAACCTGCTGTCGGATGCCTGCCTGTCGCTCGGTCTGACGCTGGAAGCGATGCGCGCCGAGATGGCCGGCTTCGACGACCGCATCCACCAGGCGCGCCCGCATGCCGGCCAGATCAAGACCGCCGCCATCATCCGCAACCTGCTCAAGGGTTCGACCCGCACCACGCACGCAGCGCGCGCGGTGCAATTTCCGGAAGAGTCGCGCCGTACCGACATCGCGTACACGCCGCGCATCCAGGACGTGTACTCGCTGCGCTGTGCGCCGCAGGTGTACGGCCCGGTGTTCGACGCGCTCGATTACATCGACACCATCGTCTCCAAGGAAATCAATTCGGCGACCGACAATCCGCTGATCTTCGGCAAGGACGGCGGCGGCTTCGAGATCATTTCCGGCGGCAATTTCCACGGCCAGTATCTGGCGCAGGCGATGGATCTGCTGGCGATGGCGGTCACCGACCTCGGCAGCATCGTCGAACGCCGCATCGCGCGCCTGATCGACCCGACGCTGTCGTGGGGCCTGCCGCGCAACCTGATGAGCGGCATCCGCGGCGTCAACACCGGCTATCCGGTGGTGCAGTGCTCGATGAGCTCGCTGGTGATGGAAAACCGCACGCTATGCATGCCGGGCAGCGTCGACAGCATTCCGTCCAAAGGCAACAGCGAAGACCATATTTCCAATTCAACCTGGTGCGCGCGCAAGGCGGCGACCGTGGTCGCCAACACCCAATACATCGTCGGCGTCGAAATGCTGCTCGCCGCACAAGGCCTGACGATGACCGAATCGCTGCTGCCGGGCTTCGTGCTGGGCCAGGGCACGCAAGCCGCATATGACGAAGTGCGGCGCCAGATCCCGGCCTGTCTCGACGGCGACCGCTGGTTCCACAAGGATATCGAAGTCGCGCACTCCTTCATCACCAGCGGCTCGGTGCGCAGCGCGGTGGAACAGAAGATCGGCAAGTTCATCTGGTAATCGATACCTGCTCTTTGGAGGCGATCGAGCAGGCCGGCTACGAGCCGGGCACGCAGATCGCGCTCGGCCTCGATTGCGCGGCATCCGAGTTTTACCAGGACGGCTAGTACCGGCTCGACGGCGAAGGGCTCGCCCTGTTGTCGGCCGATTTCACCCAACCGGCTGCTG
>UEXY01000170.1_pt1 | contig 24025 bp, 25 predicted proteins | sample 4301061 | NCBI WGS metagenome assembly UEXY01 (sample SAMEA4773184, study PRJEB27434) | metagenome | biome: 2259; feature: agricultural soil; material: soil | place: USA | collected 2014-09 | depth 0.25 m | reverse complement strand
CTCCCGTAACCCGGCGCCACCTGCCGGCACGGCCGAGATCGGCATCGTGACGAAGCTTTCCGCCAGCGTCGCCAGCAGCATCAGATGCACATCCAGCGCCAGAAAGAGAATCAGCGTCAATAGTGCAAGAAACTGGGCGATCGCCGAGGTGCGCGCGCGCGTCTGCGGATCGAAGAAGGTCGCAAAGCCGAAGCCCATCGTCAAGCCGGCGATTTCGCCCGCCATTTCGACTGCGGCGAACACGATGCGCATGGCGAATCCCATCGCCAGGCCGGTTACAAGCTGCTGGATGACGATCAACAAACCGGCAAGAGACATCGGATCGATGGCCGGTATCGAAGGCACGGTGGGAGCGATGACCAGCGTAAGCATGATGCCCAGGCCGATCTTGATCCGCACCGGAATGCTGAGATTGCCGAACAGCGGGGCAGTCGCGATCATTCCGAGAATGCGGGTAAGCGGCCACAGGAATGCAGCGATCCAGGTGTTGAGTTCGGCGCTGCTGAAGGTGATCATAAAGCGAGGCGAATGGCCGCCGCAGGCGCCGGAGATGGCGCGCTGCGTTCGGAGTGGCAAGGACGTGCGGCTAGCCGACCATGCTCGGAATGCTGGAAAACATCTGCCGCATGTAATCGAGCATGACGGTCAGCATCCACGGTCCGGCGAGAATCATCGTCACCAAAATTCCCACCAGTTTGGGAATGAATGACAGCGTCATTTCATTGATCTGCGTCGCCGCCTGAAAAATGCTGACGAGCAGGCCGACCGCGAGCGCCACCAGCAGCATGGGCGCGGCAACCATCAGGGTGACTTCCATGGCCTGGCGGCCGATGGTCATAACGCTTTCCGGGGTCATGATCTATCCTCAATAAAAACTTTGTGCAAGAGAGCCGATCAGCAGCTGCCAGCCGTCGACCAGCACGAACAGCATCAGCTTGAACGGCAGCGATACGATCGCGGGCGACATCATCATCATGCCCATTGACATCAGGATGCTGGCAACCACCATGTCGATGATCAGGAAGGGGATGAAGATGGCGAAGCTGATCTGGAACGCGGTTTTCAATTCGCTAGTGATGAAGGCCGGGATCAGCACACGCAATGACACATCTTCCGGGCCGTTCAGCTGCGGCGTATTGGACAGTTTCACGTACAGCGCCAGGTCGGCCTGGCGCGTCTGTTTCATCATGAAGTCCTTGAGCGGCGCGGCACCGCGTTCCAGCGCCTGCGACATGGTGATCTTGTTGTCCGACAGCGGTTGATACGCGTCGGCGTATATGCGGTCGAACACCGGCCCCATCACGAACAGCGTCAGGAACAGCGCGAGCCCGATCAGCACCTGGTTGGGCGGCGCGGTCTGCGTGCCGAGCGCCTGCCGCAGCAGCGACAGCACGATGATGATGCGCGTGAAGCTGGTCATCATCAGCAGCACCGCCGGCAGCACCGACAGCGCGGTCAGCAGAATCAGGGTCTGCAGGCTGAGCGAATAAGTCTGGCCGCCACCGGGGGCCGGGGTGCTGGTGATCGCCGGCATGCCGGTCTGCGCGGCCGCCAGCAGCGGCAGGCCCAACAGCGCCAGCGGCAGCAATCGCGATAAGGTTTTGACTGAAGAGCGCGCCAGGCCGCGCGAGATACCTTTAATTGCCATTGCGCTTTTCGATGGTTTGCTTGAGCCAGGCGGAGAAGTTTTTAGCGTCCGGTACGGATTCCGGCATCGGCATGCTTTCCCGGCGCGGCATGGTCGACAGCGCATTGACGCGGCCCGGTGCGACGCCGACCACGATCCACTGGTCGGCTACTTCGACTACGACCACGCGTTCGCGATTGCCGACGCTGACACCGCCGATCACCCGCGCGACATTGCTGCCGGCGACGCCGGTCACGCCCATCCGTTTCAGTAGCCAGGCGACACCGGCCATCAGCGCGAGCACCACGAGCAGGCCGAGCACGACCTGCAGCAGGCCGCCTGCCGATGCCGTCTGTTCCGCTGCGTAAGCAGGTGCGCCGAACAGCAGCGCGACGGCAGCAAGAAGAGGGCGTCGACTCATTTGTTCAGCTTGCGGATACGCTCGGACGGCGTAATGATGTCGGTCAGGCGAATACCGAACTTGTCGTTCACCACCACTACTTCACCCTGCGCGATCAGGCAGCCGTTGACCAGCACGTCCATTGGTTCGCCGGCCAGGCCGTCGAGTTCGACCACCGAACCTTGCGCCAGTTGCAGCAGGTTCTTGATCGCGATTTTGGTGCGCCCCAGTTCGACCGTCAGCTGGACCGGAATGTCGAGGATGAAATCAATGTCGTTGTGGGTGCCGGTCTTGACGCCGGCGCCGGAAAATTCCTGGAACACCGACGCTTGCGCCTGCTTTGCCTCCAGCGCAGCCTGTTCGGCCTGCGCCTGCTCGGCGATTGCCGCGCCCCAATCGTCGTCGGTGGTCGCTTGGCTATCGTTTTCGTCAGCCATGTTCTTCTCCTTGCGTGAGTTCGTTGGTGCTATGGGTCAGCAGTTTTTCCACGCGCAGCGCGTACTGCCCGTTGAATTTACCGTACGTGCATTCCATTACCGGCACGCCGTCGACCTTGGCCGCAACCTTTTCGGGAACGGCGAGCGGAATGATGTCGCCGACCTTCATGTTGAGAATGTCGCCTAGTGTCGCGTTGGCGGTGCCGAGGTCGGCGATGATCTGCACTTCAGCGGTCTGGATCTGCTGCGTCATCAGGCGCACCCAGCGCTTGTCCATTTCCAGCGTTTCCCCTTGCAGGCTGCTGGTGAGAATGTCGCGGATCGGCTCGATCATCGAGTAGGGTGTGCAGAAATGCATTTCACCGCTGACCGGGCCGAGTTCGATGGTAAAGGTGGTCGCCACCACCACCTCGTTCGGCGTCGCGATGTTGGCGAACTGCGTGTTCATTTCGGAACGCACGTATTCGAATTCGACCGGATATACCGGCTCCCACGACTTGGCATAGGTCTCGAACACAATGCCGAGAATGCGCTGGATGATGCGCTGCTCGGTCTGCGTGAAATCGCGGCCTTCGACGCGCGTATGGAAACGGCCGTCGCCGCCGAACAGGTTGTCGACCAGCAGGAACACCAGGTTCGGGTCGAACACCATCAGCGCGGTGCCGCGCAGCGGTTTCATGTGCACCAGATTGAGGTTGGTCGGCACCACCAGGTTGCGGATGAATTCGCTGTACTTGTGCACGCGCACCGGGCCGATCGATACCTCAGCGCTGCGATGCAGGAAGTTGAACAGGCCGATGCGCAGCAGGCGCGCAAAACGTTCGTTGATGATTTCCAGCGTCGGCATCCGGCCACGGACGATGCGCTCCTGCGTGGCCAGGTTGTACGGACGTATCCCAGAGTCGTCTTCCGGCACATTGCTCTCGTCCTGATCGCCGGTGACGCCCTTCAGCAGAGCATCGACTTCTTCCTGGGAAAGGAAATTGTCAGCCATGGCGCTACTGGATGACGAATGACGTGAATAACACGCCGGATACCGCTTGCGGCGCGGCCTGCGGCGTGAACGGCAGTTTCACTTGCGCGAGGATCTCCTCCTGCAGTTTTTTCTTGCCGTCAGCGCTGACGAGTTCGGACGCTTTTTTGCTGGACAACAGCAGCAGGATGCGGCTGCGCACCAGCGGCATGTAAAGCTTGATCTGCTCGACCTGCTCCTGGCTCGCGACCTGCAGCGTGAACGCCACTTGCAGGTATTGGTCGACGCTTTCCTGCTGCAGGTTGACGGTAAACGGTTCCATCGCGACGAACACCGGCGGCTTGAGCGGCTCGTGTTTCGCCTGCTTGCCCGCTTCGGCATGATCGGCATCGCCCATGAAATACCAGGCGCCGCCACTACCGCCCACGATCAGCAGCAAACCGCCCAGCATGATGAACAGTTTTTTCTTCGATTTCTTCGGGGGCGGCGCTGCCTGGGCCGCGCCTTCATCGATGGGGACGACTTTGGGGTTTGCTTTCGGGGCTGTTGCCATCTTCTTTCCTCTGTCCGGCTAGCGGGCTCTCAAACCTGCGTCAAACAGATTCGTCGTGCACGGAGTTTTGTTTCTGATTATCGATGAAAATTGTCGTCAGAATGCGTCGAAAAGAGGGGGGAAGTCAACGCATATTCACGCCCGCTGCACTGCCTTTCCCCGTCACGTCGACGGCTGCCCGCCACCACTTATACGAAGGTATCGACCAACCCCCGGCCGGATGAGGCCGGCTGCACGCGGCCCACGCGAATCGGCGTGTCATTGCGGCTGTCGCCTTGCTCGAAGCCGCGGCGTGCGTGCGAGGTCTGCTGGTCCGGTGCGCTGTGATGATTCGGCGAGCCGCTGTTGACGGTGGCCTGGCCAAGCTGGATGCCGGCTTCACCGAGCATGTCGCGCAGCTTCGGCAACGCCGCTTCGAGTGCTTGCCGCACTTCCGGCTGGGCGGCGGTGAAGGTCGCGCTGGCATGCGAGTTGGAGACGTTCAGCACGACTTGCAGCGGACCGAGATCGGGCGGGTTGAGCGTGAGCGACGCGCTTTGCTGTTCGCCGGCCACCATCCATACCACCTTCTGGCCGAGTGCCTGGTCCCAGGCCGGGGTGCCGACCGGCGGCGTCAGTTTTTCGCCTGCATGCGCAGCGTGCGATTGCGCGGCCTGCAATGCGGCGTTCTGCATCGGCTGCAAGGCGGCGGCGATATTGGCGGCCGATTCCTTGGCGGCCGTCGCAAAGTCCGGTACGGCATTCGGTTTCGCTGCGCCATTCAGCAGGTCCTGTCCCTTGGCGGCGAGATCGAGCGCCGGCGCGGCTGTGGACTGATCGGCCTTCGGATCGATGACGAGGGCAGGCGTTTGCTTGTCGTTGCCGGCACGGCCCATGAGGGAATGTTCGGTGGCGGTACGGTCGGCAGGGACGGTCAGATCACTCTTGCGCTGGGTGCCGCCGCCGGCGAACTGCGCGGTGTCGGTTGCTTGCGCCGTAGCTTGGTCTGCATGGACGATTGGCGTGAGCATCAGCGCCAGCGCCGGATCAGGCGCGATCTGCGCATCCTGTGCCGGCTTGGCTTCGCTCGCTTCGGCGAGCGGCGCGGCGATCTGGTTCAGATTCGCAACCAGCGCGAGCAGCTCCGCCGGAATCTGGGTCGCCGTGTCGCTGCTGTCGGTCACCGCGTCGGCCTGGTCCTTGCTCTTGCCTTCGGCCGCCGGCTTCGACTCCGGCGATTTGCTGCGCGTAGCAGCTGGTTGCGTGACCGCGCTCTTGCCGGCATTGTCGGTCTTTGCCGACTCGGCGCCGCCGCGGCGATCCGCGACTTCGCGCGACAATACCTGGCCGAAGGATTCCCGGGAGCCGCCGGCATCGGTCTTGTTGCCGGCCTGCGCCGGGCTGGAAATCACATTCGCCGGATTCGTTACCTGTGATGTCTGCATATCTGCCTACCGTTTGTAATTTGCCTGCCGGGTTGCATACTCGTCCATCAGTTTCTGGTCGCGCTTGTTTTCGTTGCGCTGCTCCACTTGCTGCGCGCGCATCGCCAGCGTGTCATAGGACATGCGTTTGCGCTCGCACGATTGCCAAGTGCCGCGCTCGTCGGCAATGCGGCGTTTGGCATCGCTGACAATCTGCTGCTGGCCCGCGATCGCGATATCGAGCTTATCCAGGAACAGCTGGAAATTGCGATACCCGGTGGCGCTGATGCCGGCTGCGAGGCCGGTCTTGAAGCGCGCCTCATAGTCGTCGCGATATTGCAGCAGCAGCGCCAGTTTCTGTTCCGTGTCCGCGCACGCGCGTACCGCTAGGCCGAGACGTTTTGCCGCCTCGTCCGTCTGGCTAGTTGCCAGTTCGATAAGTGTTTCGAGCGCAGAGTTTGTTGCCATGATTGATTATAGTTCTGCGTTTTTGATGCCTATCCTTCGAATAGCGCGGCAAGTTGCCCCAAGCTCTCGGCAATGCCCGCTCGTTCCATGATGCCCTGCTGCAGGAAGGCTTCGATTTGCGGGTTCAGCGCGATCGCCTGGTCCAGCACAGGATCGGAGCCGGCGCTATACGCGCCGACGCTGATCAGGTCGCGGTTGCGCAGGTAGCGCGAGTACAGCTGCTTCAGGCGGCGCGTCAGTTTCTGATGCTCTTCGCTGGTGATGTTGTGCATTGCGCGGCTGATCGATTGTTCGACGTCGATCGCCGGATAGTGGCCGGCGTCCGCCAGGCTGCGACTGAGCACGATGTGGCCGTCGAGGATCGCGCGTGCGGCATCCGCGATCGGATCCTGCTGATCGTCGCCTTCGGTCAGCACCGTGTAGAACGCAGTGATCGAGCCGCCGCCGGCCTTGCCGTTGCCGGCGCGCTCGACCAGCGTCGGCAATTTGGCAAATACGGAAGGCGGATAACCCTTGGTCGCCGGCGGTTCGCCGATCGCCAGCGCGATTTCGCGCTGCGCCATTGCATAGCGCGTCAGCGAGTCCATGATCAGCAGCACGCTCTTGCCCTGGTCGCGAAAATACTCGGCGATGGTATGCGCATAGGCCGCGCCTTGCAGCCGCATCAATGGCGGCGTGTCGGCCGGCGCCGCCACCACCACCGAGCGGGCGAGGCCGGTGGCGCCGAGGATCTGTTCAATGAATTCCTTGACCTCGCGGCCGCGTTCGCCGATCAGCCCGACCACGATCACGTCGGCGCCGGTATAGCGCGCCATCATGCCGAGCAGCACTGATTTTCCTACGCCGGAGCCGGCGAACAGGCCCATGCGCTGGCCGCGGCCGACGGTCAGCATGCTGTTGATCGCGCGCACGCCGACATCCAGCACGTCGGCGATCGGAGCGCGTGTCAACGGATTGGCGGCGCGCACGCTGAGCGGCGCCGCATGAATCGTGTTGAGCGGACCGAGCGCATCGAGCGGGCGTCCGGCGCCGTCCAGCACGCGGCCGAGCAATTCATCGCCGACCGGAAGATGACGGCCGCGGTCGCTCGGGCGGCGGCGCGGATGGGCAACCATTCCCGGACGCGGCAGGCTGGAGACCACTTCGACTGGAAACACGCGGGTGCCCGGCACCACGCCTTCGACATCGCTCTGCGGCATCAGGAACAACTTGTCGTTCTCGAAGCCGACCACTTCGGCTTCGATCTTCGCGCCGCTGGGAAGAGGAACGGTGCATGCGCTGCCGACTGCGAGCTTGAGGCCGATCGCTTCCATCACCAGTCCGGCCACGCGGGTGACGCGGCCGGAAACTTGCATCGGTTCGGGAATCGACACCAGCGCCCTGCAGTCGCGCAGATAGGCTTGCCAACGATCGGTATGGGCAGGTGTCATTCCAGCCAGTCGGCTTGCTTGCCGAGCGCGTCGGCGATGCGCTGCCAGCGGATTTGCGGCGCGGCGTCGATCTGGTTGCTGGCGGTCTCGACGCGGCAGCCGCCGCGCTCCATCTGCTGGTCTTCGGCGACGCGCCAGCCGGCCTTCGTCAGTTCGTCGGTCATGTGGTCTCTGACGATCTCCGCGTCCTGCGGGTTCAGCACCAACAGCGCCGGCTGCTGCACGCTGGGCAGGTAGCGGATCGCTTCGCTGACGACGGGTAGCACCAGTTCCGGACGCGCTTTGAGCGCGGTCTTGAGCATGGCTTTCGCTAAATCGAGCGCCAGGTTCAGCATATCGTCGGCCACGGTTTCATTGGCGCGCGCCACTTCGGCGCTGAAGGTGTCGGCGATTTGCCGCAAGGGTTGCAGGATGCGCGCGGCTTCGGCGCGACCAGCTTCAAGGCCGGCGTTGCGGCCTTGCTCGTAGCCCTCGGTGTAAGCCTGTTGCCGCGCCTGTTCACGGTCGCGCGCCAGTTGCTCGGCAGCCTGTCTGGCCACCTCCGCGCTGGTCTGCTGCGCGCTCGGGCGTTCATCGCCGAACGACGCCAGTTCCCAGCGCTGGTAGGCGGATAACTGTTCTTTCGGTATGACGGTGGAGCTCATAAGGTTCGGGAAGTGCTTACGGTTGTGTGGATGACTGATTGAGCCTGGCTGAGGTTTCGGACAATTTACCCCTGTCCCGGCCTTCCCCTTTAAAGTGGGAAGAAGCAGTCAGAGTTTTGTTTTTATATGAATGCATCGTCGCCCTTGGCGCCAAGAATGATTTGGCCTTCGTCGGCGAGGCGGCGCACGATCTGCAGAATTTCCTTCTGCTGGGCTTCGACTTCGGACAGCCGTACCGGGCCTTTCGATTCGAGGTCCTCGCGCATCATTTCGGCGGCGCGCTGCGACATGTTCTTGAAAACCTTTTCGCGCAGATCCTGGTTGGCGCCCTTGAGCGCGACGATCAGCGATTCGGACTGCACTTCGCGCAGCAGCACCTGGATGCCGCGATCGTCGATGTCGATGATATTGTCGAACACGAACATCTCGTCCATGATCTTCTGCGCCATGTCGCCGTCGTAATTCTTCAGGTTGTCCATCACCGACGTCTCGACGTCGCCGGACAGGAAGTTGAGAATCTCCGCCGCCGCGCGCACGCCGCCGATCGGTTTCTTCTTCAGGTTCTCGTTGCCGGTCAACAGCTTGGTCAGCACTTCGTTCAGCTCACGCAATGCGGCTGGCTGCACGCCGTCCAGCGTCGCGATGCGCAGCACCACATCGTTGCGCAGGCGTTCGCTGAAATAGGTCAGCACTTCGCACGCGTGGTAGCGCTCAAGATGCACCAGGATGGTGGCGATAATCTGCGGATGCTCGTTGCGGATCAGGTCGGCCACTGACTGCGAATCCATCCACTTCAGGCTTTCGATGCCGCTGGCGTCGCGCGTGCCGAGAATGCGCGTCAGCAGCGACGATGCCTTGTCCTCGCCCAGTGCCTTGGTCAGCACGCTGCGGATGTATTCGTCGGAATCGAGGCCGAACGAAGTGTTCAGTTCGGTCTCGGTGCGGAAGTCGTCGAGTACCGATTCCAGTTGTTCGCTGGCGACCGCCTTCATGTTCGACATTGCCGCGCCGAGTTTCTGCACTTCGCGCGGACCGAGGTATTTCATCACTTCCGCGGCTTCTTCCTCGCCTAGCGCGAGCATCAGGATTGCCCCCTTGACAATGCCATCCTCACTCATTTGTTCCCACCCATGCCTTTACCACGTTGGCGACCATTTTCGGATCGTTCTTGGCCAGTTGCTTGGCCGCGTCCAGGTTGTCCTGGTAAGTGCGCGGCTTGTTGCCCATCGGTTCGACTTCCTGCTTGATGTGCGCGAGCGCATCTTGCTCCGGTTCCGGCAGCGCTGGCGGCGATACGAAGACGGCACCGATCTTGCGCAGCAGCGGCCTGAGCACCGCGAAGAACAGATAAAGCAGAATCAGCGCGCCAAGCAGGTATTTGCCGACGCCTAATGCCATCGTCAGCGTTTCCGGCCGCTTCCAGATCGGCGTGTCCGGAATGATTTCCTTTTCTGCGCCGGCAAACGGGCTGTTGACGACGTTCAGCGTGTCGCCGCGTTCCTTGCTATAGCCCATCGCTTCCTTCACCAAATCGGTGATCTGGGTTTTTTCGGCTTCGCTCAACGGCTTCATCGTCACCTTGCCGTCCTTCGCCGTTTCCTTCTTGTAGTTGACCACCACCGCGACCGACAGGCGCTTGACGCCGCCCATCGGCTGCTGCACGTAGCGCACCGTCTTGTCGACTTCGTAGTTGACCGTCATGTCCTTGTGCGCATTGGCGGAGGCAGCGGACGGCGCTGCCGCCCCGGGCGCGGGTGCGCCGGCGGGGGCGGTGATCGGCGCGGTCGCCGGCGCCGGCGGCTGATTGGACAGTGCGCCCGGCACGCCCGACGCCGTCAGCGGCGTGCCGCTTTGCGTCTCGCTGCTTTGCTGGCTGCGGATTGCCGAGGTGTTCGGCGTTTGGTTTGGTTTATAGGTCTCGGCGGCTTGTTCGCTATGCGAGAAATCGACATCGGCGGTCGCCTCGGCACGCACGTTGGGCGCACCGACGATCGGAGTCAGGATCGATTCGATGCGCTTGACGATGCTTTGCTGCAGTTCCTGCACGTACTTGAGCTGGCTCGGATCGAGGCCGTTGCCGCCGCCAAGCTTGCTGGTTTCGGACAGCAGGTTGCCGTTCTGGTCGACCACCGTGACGTTCTTGGTCGGAAGATCGGGCACGCTGCTGGCGACCAGGTGGACAATGGCGCTGACCTGCTGCGGATCGAGCGTGCGGCCGGCGTGCAGGTTCAGCAGCACGGAGGCGGTCGGCTTTTGCGCGTCGCGTACGAATACCGACGCCTTCGGCAGCGCCAGGTGGACGCGTGCCGCCTGCACGGCGGCGACCGACTGGATCGAGCGGGCCAGTTCGCCTTCGAGCGCGCGCTGGAAATTGACTTGTTCGAGGAACTGGGAAACGCCGAGCTTCTGATTTTCCATCAGCTCGAAACCGACGCTGCCGCCTTTCGGCAGCCCCTGCGACGCCAGCTTCAGGCGTGCGTCGTGCACCTGGTTGGCCGGCACCAGGATCGCGCTGCCGCCCTCAGCAAATTTGTACGGCACGTTCATTTGCTGCAGCGAAGCGACGATGGCGCCGCCGTCGCGATCGGAAAAATTCGAGAACAGCACGCGATAATCCGGCTGCTGACTCCACAGCCACACACCGGACATGACCGCCAGCACCGCCGCCACGCCGAGCATCAGGAAGAAATTACGTCCTCCCGGCGTCTGCGCGAAGCCGACGATGCCTGCCGGAGCAGGAACCACGGCGGCGCCTTCGCCTGCTACCGCCATGATCCGTCTCCGGAATTAAGGGTTGGGTTACTCATCTTTTGTGCTCACCAAATCAGGGTTTACGCCTTAGTGTGGGATTCTCGTCCTGTAAATGAAATTTGATCGTTGGAACAGAACGATGTTTTCCGTGTTTATCCAGCGCAAACCTAGTTTTTTCGCGTGATACCTTAGTGCTGTGAAAAGGTATTTACAGGCGAGGGCGTATGAAAACCGGAATGATCGATGCAGGCAGGATCGAGGCGATGATTGCGCAGTTGAAGGCCGCGGCCACGCGGCCGGAGAGCGGCATCAATGCCGTTCAGGAGGGCAAGCCCGCCATCCAAACCGATTTTGCCAGCGCCCTGAAAGCCACGCTTGACCAGGTCAGCGGCGCGCAGCAAAAGGCGGAAGAAATGACCAAGCGCTTCGTGCTGGGCGATGACAGCGTCAATCTGTCGGATGTAATGATCAATTCACAAAAGGCCAATATCGCTTTCCAGGCCACCGTCCAAGTGCGCAACAAGCTGGTGTCGGCCTACCACGACATCATGAACATGCAGGTGTAGCGGCGTACCCGGGTTTTGACGGGCGCATGCAGGGTGCGCGATGCGTATCGCGCGCTGGCATTTCTCCGATTAATTCATCCCGGTCGCTTTGGCGTTGCGCTCGCGCTCCAGCTTCGTGATGTAGCGCTGCACCGCTGTCAGCATCGACTTCGGCAAATCGACGAACATGCAGCCGATCTTGCGGATCGACTTGCCGCTGGCCAGTGTCAAATCGATGGAATTGCGAATCTGCAGGTTCGCAATCACCAGGTTCCCGCCCGGCAGATCGATCCGGCAATCCTTGTAAATACGGCCGATCGTATTATCGAGCAGCTTCTTTTCATCGACGACGCCGATGCCGCCGCCGCTGATATCCTTCAACGTGACGACGGCCGTGGTGCCGCCTTTGCCGGAGTCGTCGGGCGGGATACGGATCGTGCAGCGCAGCGGACTGGCAATCGGGGTCGGCACGCGATAGTGCTCGCGGCGCTGCAGGCGCACCAGGCTGGCAGGAATCGGGATGTACAGCGCCGGCAGATTGTCGTACAGGCATTCCCGCACCTTGGTCGCGAAGAACAGGATGCGAATGTTGTCGAGCACGGTTTCGAACGACACATTGTCGCTGTCGAGAATGCGCTGGTTGACCAGGTTGCTCGGCGCGCGATCAATGACCACCAGCCCGCCTTCGTCGTCGACTTCCAGTACTGATGTGACAATGGCTTCGGCGCCGCCGTTCGCCTGCATGCTCACCAATTGGTTGCGTTCCTGGATGGCGCGCAGCAGACCGATGATTTCGCGCCGCGAATGCACCTGATACGGGCTTACATCCTCCGTTCCGAACTTCGTATTGAATGCCATTGATGTCTATTTTTTAAGTGCGATAGGTTACGGCCCGGATTGAGGGACGTTGTCTCCAGTGTGCTTGATAGCGTCGATATGGTAAAGCCACGCAAGCAATTCCGCCACTACTCGATACAGGGCCGGTGGAATGTGCCGGTCCAGGTCGACTTGCATCAGCAGCGCGACCAGTTCCTTCGATTCGTGCACAAATACGCCGTGCTCGCGCGCGCGTTTGATGATCTCTTCGGCGATCAATCCGCGCCCCTTGGCCACTACTTTCGGCGCCAGGTCGCCGGTCTGATATGCCAGCGCGACGGCATTTTGCGCGCTCTTAGGCCGATTCATCGCGCTTCACCAGTAATGAATCGAGCGGCGAGCCGGCCGCCTCCAGTGCATCGGCCAGCATGCCGCCGTGCTCGCGCAGTGTGCTGGCCGTCGCGTCGCTGGCGGTGCTGACTTGCACCTGCACGCGATCGCCGATCAACCGGATGCTGGCTGAAACGCCACCCAGGTGCGGCAACTCGAAGCGCACCGTGCTGCTCCATGCCGACGGCTGTTCCCGCGCATCTTGCGAGCTGCCGTCCGGCTTGTCCTCGCTGATTTCCCACTCCATTTTCTGCCCCGGCCACAGCTCGCCTTGCCAGCGTATCTGCTGATGTTCCAGAGCATTGAGCTGCAGGTTGATCAGGCGCGCCGCCTCCGGATCGACCGTCGGCAATGTACTCTGTGCACGTGCAATGATATCAGCGTCGGTGGATAAAGTGTTTCCCGAATGCAATTGTGCTTCGCGAATCAGGCTTAGCAGCTTGTTGGCGCCGTCGCCAAGTTCGCGCATGCTGGCCGCAAGGCGCGTCAGGTCGAGGCTGGCCGTATTCGGTTGCGGCTCAGCGCCAGTCTGCGTTCGCGCCAGCCGCGCCTGCGGTTCGTGCGCCAGGTCCGTCAGCGGCCGGCTGCCGCTGATCCAGTCGTGCAGATGGGATTCATAAAACAGGCCGCTCGAAGCCACACTGTTCTGCAGGGCGGCGGCGACGCGTTGCGGGTCAGCCACGGCGGTCGATGGCAGCAGCGGTGCCTTGGGCAGGACGGCGACCGGCATGCCATCCTGTTCGGCCGTCTGCAGCAGATGATCGATCAGGCGCGCGGCGGTGCTGAGCGACGCGGGCGCACTGCCCTGTTGTTGCGTGAGAAGGAAGGTCGGGCGTGGTTCCTTGGCGACGAACACCATCGACAAGCTGTCGCCGACCTTGGTTCCGACCGGCAGCGACATGCGGGCCGCCGTATCGGCCACTTTTACCAGGTAGGTGCCGTCGTCCAGCATCGAATCGACGGTTGCCTGCAGTTCGCGGCCGATGGCAATCTGGGTCAGCCTGCGGAAAACCTCCAGCCGCGCATCGGTTGCCGAGACGGCAGGCGTCGAGGCCTCAAGCGAAGCCGGGGGCCGGTTGAGATTGAGATCGGCCCGCGGCAGCATGGCCGTTATCCGGTTTGGTTGGCACCGTAGGCTTGCACGAGTTTACGCTCGGTTCCTGCGCTTTTCATCAATGCAGACAGTTGCGCCATCCAGGGTTCGGTAATGTCGCGGATCTGGCGATCGTCTTCGAGAATTTTCTTGATGATCTTGGTTTTGCGTTCGCGCGCGAGAGGGGAAAGCGTCTGGCGCGGCTCTTCGTTGTTCTTGATGATTTCGACCTGGCTGGAGCAGCGCGATTCGAGTTCGGCCAACTGCTCCCAATCACCGGTGCGCGCCGCGGCAAGCATCTGGTCGGTGATGCTGGCGATGGTCTCGTAGAGAGAGAGGATTTCCTGGTTATCCATTTTGATCAGGCTTTCACTAAGCGGGATGGCTGCGGTGCAAGGGGATCGTATGCTTGCGCTTTGGGCATGGCTGGCGGCTGTTGAGGCTGCGCGACATTAGCCTCAGCCGGAGTGATCGCCTCCCACGCATCTTTCAACCCTTTGATCAACTGATATACCTCTTCCAGTATTTTCGATTGATTCTTCAGGTTTGCTATCAGCAGCCTGTTGGACATGTACTCATAGAGCGCATCGAGATTCAATGCGACCTCTCCGCCCACCTGCTTGTCGAGGCTTGCACGCAGCCCGTTGTCGATGATCGATATGGCTTTGGAAATGGCTTTGCCTTTGGCTGCAATATCGCCCGTCTGCATGTGCTGGATGGCAGAGGCGATAGCAACCATCGCACCTTCGAATAACATAACGACCAACTTATGGGGGCTGGCGGTAGCGACGCCGGTCTCGATCCCGACCTTGGCATACGCATTCACTCCACTATTTGTCGACCCAAACATTCTGTTCCCCTCTATTCAATCTTGGGTAGGTTGCTAAGCTGTTGCTGTAAAAACGTGCTCGTCTGATTCATGGCGCTAATGGTTTTATCAAGCGCATTGAATTGGGCGCGATAGCGGCTTTCCACGGCCAGCAAACGGGTGTTCAGCGCATCACGTGAGCGGCCGATGTCCTTGATGCTTGCGTTCAGGCCATTGGTGCGGCCGGAGATACGGCCTGAGCTTCCCAGGAAGGTTCCGATCAGTGTGTTCAATTGATCGGCGTAGCCTCGTGAAAAATCGACAGCGCCGCGCGCGCCTGTGGCGCCGCCGGATATGAGCAGCTTCAATCCGTCGGCCACCGACCCTATCTTCCCGGTCAGGTTTTGCCCTGAGCCGGACGCCTCTATTCCTCCGATGCTGCCGGCTACATCGACGCCGGCGGTGACTGTCGGACCTGTTCCGATTAGCGCTGCCGCGCTGGTTCCGGTGCCGCTCGCCACGTTCACATTCGACGCCGAGCCGTACCGGTTGGAAGTTATATTCAGAAAGCCGTTGCCATCAATCGTTGCTTTTACCGAGACGCTCGCCGAGGATAAGGTGGATGTGCCGTTGATGGCGGACTGCACCATGGATGCCAGTTGGGCCGCCGTATAACTTCCCGCGGTCAAGGCAACCGCCGCGCTCACCCCATCCACGGTCACGTTTACCGTGGTGTCAGCGGCTATTACAGTGGGGCCCGCGTTCAGATCGACATTCCCGACCTGAATGCCTTGGGTTGCCGTGGCGGTCAAATTGACTTCGTGCTTCGCTGCCTTGGTCGCCGATGTGGAGCTGACAAAACCGACCAGGCTATCGGTGGATTTTCCGAAAGGCGAAAACAGCGCAGCGACGTCATCGATATTATTGGAGATCGCGCTTTGCAGTTTTGTCGAATTGACGGCCAGCGATCCGTCTTTCTGAAATGCGATGCCGACGTCCGACAAGGTCTTGATGCTGCCGGTCAACTCCGGAATAGGCGTGTTCAGCATCTGCCGAATGTCCGTCTGAATCGAGCGGACAGTGGCGTCGCCGATAAGTGGGCCGCCGACCTTGGTCGCCGGATTGTAAGCAGTGAGATCTTTCAGCGTCTTGTTGACATCATTGTATGCCTTGACAAATCCATTGATTGCCGACGTCACGCTGGTGGTGTCGCGCGACACTGCCAGCGTGGTGCTTCCTGTCTTGATGGCATTCAGGGTGACGCCCTGAATCGCGTCGCTGATGGTTTTTGTCGCGCTGCTGATGGCGATGCCGTTCACGGTAAGCGCAGTATCTTGCGCCTTGACGCTTTCCGTCAGCTTTTGTCCCGTGGCATCGGCGGGGTCATATGCCAGCAAGTTTTGCAGCGCGGCGTCACCCGTCACTGTTATTTTCATGCTGGAGACTGCGCCGGTCTTCGTGGAAGTCAATACCAAGCGGTTCGGGGTTGCGCTGCCATCGGAAATAATGGTGGCCGTAACACCAACGCCCGCCTTGTTGATCGCATCCCGGATTCCTTGCAGCGAATTGTTCGAGCTATCGATCGTGACCGTGCCAGTAGCCTGATTGGCATCCTGGGTAAACGTGGTCCCGATAGGATAGATTCCACTTGTGGGAGTGGTGCTGCCGCCGATAGTGCCAAACTGGAACGTGAGGGTGCTTGTCGCGCCTGCGCCGATCGCCGTCGTCGTATTTGCTTGTCCGGTCGAGGCAATTGATTGCGCCTGGGCGAGGGTACTGATGTTGATGTCGTAGCTACCCGCGGCGGCCGCGCTTGTTGCCGAAGCCGTCGTTATGGTTGCATCGCCCGGGGTGGCGGTTAGCGCCTGAAATTTGCTTGGATTGGTCAAGTTGCCGAGCGCGGTCTGAAACGCTCCCAAGGAGCCGCTCAGGGTGCCGAACGCGGATAGCTTTGCCTGGAAACTGGCTTCTTTCCTGGCCAGCGTCGTCAACGGCTGTCCCTCGACGGCCACCAGCTGCTTGACGATGCTATTGACATCCAGGTTGGAACCGATGCCGGGAGATGAAAGCGCCACCTGTGTCTCCTCAGAAAACCTCAATATATCTTGTTAACGGCGACGCCAAAGCTGACTTTAGAGCTTGATTTAGGTGCCTATTTCGCATCGTTTCGACAAATCGAAACCGGGGCAGGCCCGCTTGCATATCGTTGCAGTCTGTTTGGCGGGAAGTGGCGAAGACCGCTGACATCGCTCGAACGCGGCGTCAGAAAATTTTAGGGCAGGGTATATCAGCTTAGGCTTGTTGCCTAATGAGCAAGCCTTGTACTTTGTCCAGCGCTTTGGCGATTTCCAATGTTTCCTTGGATGGCATTTGACGAATCACTTCCTTCGTTTCCTTATCCACCACCTTGACAATGGCCCGATCGCTCTCCTGGTCGATCGAGAATTCGACGTTCTGGGACAGCGCCTGCATTGCTTTATTGATGCTTTTTATCGCTTCAGAAACCTGCGCGACACTGGGTGAGGGTGTTGGTTGCTGCACTGCGGCGTTCGGTTGTGCAGGCTCGGCCACCGGGCGCGTGGGAACCGCAGGCGTTTGTACGCCGGTGACTCCTTTATCTACATACGCGGGTCCGGTTTGACCTGTATTAGTCAGTGGTCGGATATCCATAACAACTCCCTTGAAGGGCAAAAGCCCGGCTGAAAAATTTCAGCCGGGCCGCAAAGCGTACTAGTTAAGTCGCCGGTTAGCCACGCAACAGAGCCAGCACGCCGTTAGGCAGCGAGTTCGCTTGCGCGAGCATTGCCGTACCGGCTTGCTGCAGGATCTGGCCGCGGGTCAGCGCAGCGGTTTCCGAAGCGAAGTCGGCATCCATGATTCGGCTACGTGCAGCGGACAGGTTTTCCGACGAGGTCTGCAAGCTGCTTACGACCGAACTGAAGCGGTTCTGGAAGGCGCCGAGAGAAGCGCGCTGGCTCGATACCTGGCTCAGAGCACCGTCCAGGACAGCGATCGCTGCGTTGGAGCCGGCGACCGTGCTGATGCTTACCGAGGACAGCTGGGTCAGCGCCGCCGAGACGGCAGACAAACCGGATTGGGCGATATCGGCGCCGCCGGTCGTGAAGCTGGTGGCCGAGCTGAGCGTCAGTGTGCCACGGGTGGTGACACCGCCAGCGGCAAAGGTGGCATCAGTACCGGCGGTCTCTGCGCCTTGAACCAGTGCGCCAGCACCACCGCCACCGGTAACACCAGCCTCACTATAGCCGGCCAGCGTGCCGCTAGCGCCGAGCTTATTGTTGGTAATGGTGAGGGTGTCGGCAGCTACAGTGGTTGAGACAGTGGTATTGCCTAATGCGTGCTGGCCATTGATCGCGGTGTTTATCGCGGCCGCCACTGTATTTGCAACATCTGCATCGGCCACGGTGACCGCAACGTTCGATCCGGTAACCGTCGCATCGGTGGTAAATTCGTAGGTGATGCCGTCGAGAACGAAGGAGTCACCCTCAGTCAGCGACCCGGCTCCCGGCGCGGTCGTGTCGAATGCCCCGCCCACTTGCAAGGTAAAGGTGTCGTTGCCAGTGGCATTGGCACCTGTCGATACATCGAGGCCGATAGCGTTCTGAATGGCCGTAACGCCGTCTGCAGTCGCAGGTGAGGCGGTAAGCGCAATATTGCGTCCGTCGGCGGCCGTAAGGGTCAGGGCGCCCGTACTTGCGTCAGCAACGGCAGTCACACCGGTCTGATTCGATATTGCATTGATCGCTGTGGCTGCGTTGTTGCCTTGGGTGACTGCGCTGCCGCTGGAAGCAATCGCGCCAACTGCAATCCCGTTGATGCTCAGCGCGCCGCTGGTGAGACCGGCACCGGCAATCGGAGCGGACCCGGTCACCGAGTTGGTCGCAGTAGCGCTCACGCCGGTATCAACAGTTTTTGCATTAATCGCGGTGGCCTTGGCCGTCGCACTGTCGGCCGTCACGCCGGCTGCGCTGGTCCCAACGGATACACCGATCTCCACGCCGTTGATGGTGACGCCCGCACCGTCGAAAGCAGCACTGGTAACTGCAGTGCCTGTCGCCTGGTATGCACCGATGAGGTTGGTGGACGAGCCACCGATGGTCACCGAAATTGTCTGGTTGGCATTGGCGCCAACCTGGAATTGCGCGCTGGAGAACGAGCCGTCAAGCAGGTTCAGGCCGTTGAACTGGGTGGTGGTCGACACGCGCTGGATTTCCGACAGCAGTTGTTGCGCTTCAGCGTTCAGCGCGCTGCGGTCGGACGCGGAGTTGGTCGAGTTGGCGGATTGCAGGGCCAGCTCGCGGATACGCTGCAGGTTGTTGGCGACTTCGCCGAGTGCGCCTTCAGCCGTCTGTGCCAGCGAAATGCCATCATTGGCGTTGCGGCCAGCCTGGTTGAAGCCGCGGATCTGCGAGGTCATCCGCTCGGAAATTGCGAGACCGGCAGCATCGTCTTTGGCGCTGTTGATGCGCAAACCGGAAGACAGACGCTGCAGGGCATTGGTCAGGCCGGATTGCGACGTGGTCAGGTTACGCTGCGCATTCAACGACGCAACGTTGGTATTAATAAAAGCAGCCATTTGAGTTCTCCTTGAGGGGTCGGATTGTTTCCGGCTTGAGTGCTATCTACTTCGGCCCGCCCCCCGTGCTGGCTGAGGCGTAAAAACCGCTGTTGTTAGCTTTATCGGACGTGACTGGAAAAAGTTTAGGGGTTTAGTCCATTTTTATTTTTCAGTCGCGTCAGACCTCAAGCCGGACACCTTCTTATTCGGAGTGGCCGGAGAAATCTTTAATGCAGGAAGTAATTTGTTAAGACGTTGCCAGAAAAGATTTATCGTCGAGGCGTGTCCAATTCGCGTTTTCCCCTATGGAGCAAGAGATAAATTCCGCTTTCCTGAATAATCTGAAAAATTCTTCCCTAAAGTTTTATTTGATCCATGCCGTAACAGGTCGCAGCACGTTTCTTGAGTGCGAAAATATGCATTTTCAACACGCCTCATCAATTCCATAGGATGTGGGCCTACTACTGGACCAATGTCGCGGCGGGCAATTACACCATTACCGCGAAGGCGACCGACAACCAGGGCGCAATAGCCGGTTCGACCACGATTGCGGTCAATGTGAATGCGCTGCCGACGGTCAGTCTCACCGCGCCGGCCAACAATGCCAGCTATATCAGCCCGACCACCATAGCATTGGCGGCAACTGCCAGCGACAGCGACGGTATGATCGCCCAGGTGGATTTCTACCGGGGCAGCACCTTGCTCAGCACGGCTACCAGCGCACCGTACGGTTTCAGTTGGATCAATGCAACGCCGGGCAATTACACGATTACCGCCAAGGCGACCGACAACCAGGGCGCAGCAGCGGTTTCCAGCCCGGTCTCCATTACCGTGGTGGCCAACACGCTGCCGGCCGTGAATATCATCGTGCCGGCAGAGAACCAGACCTTCATTGCGCCGGCCAGCCTGATCCTCGAAGCGACGGCTAGCGACACCGATGGCACGATCGCCAAAGTCGAGTTCTATCAGGGCAGCACCTTGCTCACTGCCATCACCGACGCGCCCTACACTTACCACTGGACCAAGGTGCTAGCGAGCAGTTACGCGATCACGGCCAAGGCGACTGACAATCTGGGCGGGGTGACAACGTCTGCGCCGGTGAACATCACGGTACAAGACAACAAGCTCCCGACGGTGAGCGTGACAGCCACCCCGGCGAACGCGATGGCGCCGGCCACTGTCAGTCTGAACGCGGCCGCCAGTGATGCTGACGGCGCGATCGCCAAGGTGGAATTCTTCAATGGCGCGACGTTGCTGGGCTCGGCGAGCCAGACACCATACCTGTTCAACTGGGCCAATGTGGCGGCGGGGGAGTATGCGGTAACGGCGAAGGCGACCGACGATCGGGGCGGCACGGCGGTATCCGCCACGGTGACGGTAAAGATCACGAACGATGTGACGCAGGTGTATTACATCCATGCCGACCATCTGGATGCGCCACGACTCGTTACTGACAGCAGCAACAACGTGGTGTGGCAATGGGATCACAGCGATCCGTTCGGCAACAACATCCCCGCCGCGAACGGTTTCGAATTCAACCTGCGCTTCCCAGGCCAGTACTTTGACAAGGAAACCAGTCTCCATTACAACTACTTCAGGGATTACGATCCGCAAACGGGACGGTATATCCAATCCGATCCGATCGGGCTCAAGGGTGGTCCGAACACATACCTCTATGGAAACGCCAACCCATTGATATACACCGACCCACTGGGACTTGATGCAATGTCTGATCGTGTCGCAGGCATACCAAGTGGTCGTGCAGAGGCGCCTGGCGAAAGAGCCATTCCAGCAATTGGCGATTTCCTCAGGAACTATCGAGACATGCGGGACGCAAATACGATTGGCGCTGATAAGTACTTCCATTGCAAAGCAAATTGTGAGGCAGCCAAGCGTGGTAAGGATGGGTTGGCGTGCTTTATTTCCGATACGCGCGAATGGTTTGATCAGAATGTTAAAGGTGATCCCGCAAGCGCATCGGCTGCTGACCAAGCAGCCAACCATTACGGACGTACCCAAGGAGCTAGTTCAACTCAATCCTGTGAGCAGGTGTGCCAACCGTACCGACCAAACGGTTTGCCGGCAAAATATTGAGGTATTTAATGAAACGTTCAACACTAATAAAACTAGCTATCGCTCTAGTCATTGTCGGCGTGCTTGTAATGTGGTTCCGTCATCAACTGCGTATTGACAGTTGTCTTGATCGTGGGGGGCGTTGGAATAGTGAGCTTTCAACTTGCGAAGGTGCTACGGAACACTGAGCACATGTAGGTGGGCAGTGAGCGTAGGGCAGATAAGCGCAGCGCCATCCGACGCATGTTCGTAAGGCGTCATCTTCTTCAATAAAAAAACCTCCTCGCTCCGGTTGTCCGGATATCGAGGAGGTTTCTTTTTTAGCCGCTAAAGAAGCGGCAGCGCTTACTCGGTCGTGATCACCAGGCACCCCTGCATGCCACGCACGCGGATGCGTGCTTGCGGTGTGAAGCCGGCCTGTTGCAGCCACAGGCCGCGCAAGCGGATCCACGGTTTGCGCGGCCGCCGCTCCGGGTAAAGCTGCACGGTCAGGAACCGTTCCTGTTTCATCGATGCATGCGCCGCTTTGCGTGCGCGCCGCCCTGGCTTATGATTCGTCTCGGCCATCGTCAACTCCTGGTTAGTTGGTGGTGGTTAGCGGGCTGCCGGTGTTGCTGCACCTGTAGCCCGCGTCTTCTTGCTGCTCTGCTACTTCTTCATTCCCTTCGGTTTGGTCGGTTTCTCCTCTGGCGTCACGAATCCGATTGAGCGTTTCCTCGGCGGCTCGACCGGCGTCATTAATTCGCGGATGGCATCGAACACCTGCTTCAATTGCACACGCGTGTTATGGGCGAAGGTGTCGTGTTGTACCGACATCAGATCGGCCTTGCTCTCCAGCTCGTCCAGGCGCTGCGCCAGCTCCTTGTTCGAGACGATCACCTCGCGCAGGCGCACGAAGGCGCGCATGATTTCGATGTTGACGGCGATGGCCTGCGCGCTATTGAGCACGGAAGACAGCATCGCCACGCCTTGCTCGGTGAAGGCATAGGGCGCATAGCGGCGGCCGCCGCGGCCGGTGTTTGAGATCACAGACTGTGATCTCAAAGCGTCCCACTCTGCGGCATCGAGCTGGAACATGAAATCCTCGGGGGAAACGGTCGAGATTGCGCTTGACGGCCTGGACCAGAGCGCTGGTGGTGACGCCGTAGAGGGCGGCCAGATCGGCGTCCATCATCACCTTCTGGCCGCGCATGACCAGGATGCGGCGCTCAATATGGACTGGCGGGGGGCGGAGCGGAGGGCTTGCTCATCCCTTGGCCCTTCCGTGCGCGGCCTTCTTCTCCTTAGCCGCCGGCTTGGCAACACGCTCGATTGCGCCGGCCACCTGGTTCTTGACGATGATCGCGTCGAGCAATTCGCGCACCGTTTCCTGTTCGTGTTCGGACATGCGCGAGATCGTCTCGAACTGGTAGCGCAGCGCCGCTGCGCGCCCTTGACGGAGCAACCGCCGGCGAGGCACAACCAGGCCGCTAAAGAAAAAACGCCTTGCCTTCGCGCGCGTGCGCGCGCGAAAATGCGCCTCTAGGAAAATTTGCAATGTGAGAGGGGAAGCCGTCTTCGTACACGCCGCGCAAACCGTTGATGTGTCTAGAGAAAATGGCCGCATTTACGACGAAGGCGCGTCAGGGCCAACACATTACAACTACTTCAGGGATTACGATCCGGCTACTGGACGTTACATCCAAAGCGATCCGATCGGCTTGGCGGGCGGCGTCAATACCTACCTGTACGGTGACGCCAATCCGATTAGCAAAATAGATCCACTTGGTTTGTTTGGTTGTCCAGGAGGGATGCGGCAGGAATATCGTGGGCCGGGTAATGTAGTTTGTGTGCCTGATCAAAACGCTCCTAGCCCGGCTGTTTGTACAACGGCGGAATGTGCTGCCGGCGTTTTGCCAGTCAAAAAGGATTGGCCTAGTGCGTGTGAGCGTGAATGTGGAATGGGCTCGGATGATGCGTTAGGGCGTGGAATTATGTGCAAAGTTGCTGCAGAGGGGGCAAAGCTATTCGGGTCTTTCGGCATACCAGTGACGCTTGCCTGCAAAGCGATCGACAAACAAATGTGTCTAAAAAAATGTAAAGAAAAGGAGAATATGTGTTCTCAATAGATTCTTTAGCGATCAAAGGCATAAATTTTTATCAGCAGAATATTTCGCCGAAAAAGGGGTATCGGTGTGCGCACTGTTTTTTACATGGGCAAGAGTCTTGTTCTCAATATGCAAAAAGCAGTATCTTGGCGGTTGGATTTTTGAAGGCAATGTCGCTTACTTTTATTCGACTACGTGAGTGTCGAAAGGCCTACTCAGTTCTTCAACAACGTCAGGAAAATGATGCTGGTGAAAATAGTCAAGGGAGTGATAAATCGTCTGATTCTGGAGAAACTAATCCATGTAAAAAACAAGGGGATACTTGTGTAAATTTATGCACGATGCCTTGTTTGTAAGAGGTAAAAAAACTCTCCTGCCTGCTGCCACTAAGAGGTCGTAACCCGCAATAGGTAGGGCGCAATGCATTGCGCCGCATGTGCGGTAACTTCCTCTCCTTCTTCAATTAAAAAAACCGCTGCCTCCGGTATCCCCGGATGCAGCGGCTTCTTTCTTTAGCGCCTGGTCGGCGGCGATGATTGGGGCGATGCGCTTACTCGGTGGTGATGACCAGGCAGGCGCTGCGCGCAGGTCACGCACACGAAACGCGCGGCCAGACCCACGCCGCGCGCAACACCCTGGCCAGGGTGCCCGCGTGCCGCCGGCACAAGAGCTTCATTCAGGCGCTTCGCGCAACACAACGACCACCAGCCCCCGCCCGCCTCGGCCGTCACGCTGCGCGGGGTCGCACTCGTTCCTCGTTGCTCCTTCCCCGCACAGCGCGCCGTCCTCCCGTCCGCCCCCGCAGGGGGCTCCCCATCCAGTGTTACAGCGCGCGCTCCTGCGTCGCTTGCGTCATGGTCGTCAGGCGGCTGCGCCGCAAACGGCAACGCAAAGGCGCGGTCTGCAAGCGGTGCAAGGCATAAACCCGCCTCGCACCGCATGCGTCAGCGT
>UEXY01000049.1_pt1 | contig 24086 bp, 24 predicted proteins | sample 4301061 | NCBI WGS metagenome assembly UEXY01 (sample SAMEA4773184, study PRJEB27434) | metagenome | biome: 2259; feature: agricultural soil; material: soil | place: USA | collected 2014-09 | depth 0.25 m | reverse complement strand
TCGCCAGCGACAGCCCGGAGTTGACGTTGCCGAGCAGGAAATTCACCTTGTCGCGCTCGATCAGCTTGCGGGCTTTTTGCACCGCGGTGCCGGCGTCGCCGCTGCTCGAATCTTCAATCAAGAGTTCGGCCGGGCGTCCGAGTATGCCGCCCTTGGCATTGATTTGCTCGATTGCCAGCTGACAGCCGCTCAATTCGTTTTTGCCGGTAGCGGCATACACGCCAGTCAAAGGGTTGTCGAGCCCCAGCTTGACTGATTGTTCACCGCGCGCACTGATAATGAAGGGCGGCGCCAGTTGCGCCACGGTGGCCGCTGCGGCCAGTTGCAATACCGAACGACGGCTGATGCCGCCGGCTGTCACGGGTTTTTCCATGTAATGCTCCTCCTGTGGTGATAGGACGGTGGCAATGACTTTTCAGACCGGATGAGTGAAAGCTTGTCGCCGCACTGTTGCCTGTTGATGTTTTTTTTCCGCTGTCTCGTTAGGCGGGGCCGGCGCTGAACGAACGTCAGTTGCGTCTTGGAACGGGGCAGTGGCGCCAAACTTATGCCCGATGTTTAGGGTTGTCAATTGCTCTACAGCAAAAAAATGACAAAAGTCAACGATGTTTGAGAAAAGTCAAAGGCGATGCAATTAATCAACCGGCTACCGGGCTGAGGAAGCCGCAAGACCTCGTTTGTGCGCCGCCGCAGGATTGCAAACAAAGTGCGGACTGGGTATCGCATCCCTCCGACCGCTACCAAAGCGGTCACCGCAATCCATAATTGCGATTATTAAAATTGTTAAAAAAACAATTTAAAGTTCGCATCGCAGAAATATTGGCAAAACACAATGGGGAATGGCCGGTCGCCGGCGTCAAGCGACCGGGCACGATCACAAAGCACAAATCGACGCTATCCGAATCTGCCAGGCCAGTACGTTGAGACCTACAAACCACAAAGAGCCGCTATATGACACACCACCGCGCAACATTACAAAAGTACAGGCCCTGCCGCGCCGAGGTCTTGATAAAGCCCTTCGAACCGCCATTTGCCTTGCTCTTTTGATCTGTGGCATGGCTTCGCTTCCCGCTCATGCCGCTTCTCCGGCCAAGATCCGGCTTGACCTTATGCAATCGGTCTGGATGGTGGACTTTTCCATGCTGTTGTCGAATTACGAACTGCGCTATCAGCTCGATATGAAGTTGACCGACACCGTCGCTAATGCGATCAACAAGTCGGTCGCATGCGAAGGCGTCTTCGGTAAGAAGATGCCGGAAGACGATTGGAGAAAGGACGACTACCGGGCCGTTGCCGATGCATCGAAGGAAATCGCGGGGCGTTGCATTGACACTTTCCTTGCGGCGCTAGAGCTCGATCGCCTGGTGATTGCAAGCAGCGATACAGGCGGGAGTGCCTCTTCCGATACGGTGGGCGACACTGCAGCAGCCATCGTGCAGAGCGAGCCCGCTACCGTCGAGTCGGAAGGCGCGTCCGATACTGATCGGATCAGCAAATCGGCAACTGAAACGGTCGCACCGGAGCCGAAGTAAAACCAGTCCGTTCGCATATCCGCGGACATCGTTGTTACTTTGAACACCATATGAATTGACACCCGCTCATCCCTGATTGCCGGTAGAATTTTGCGATTTGCATCCTTGACGGAGGAGCACGAACTGGTGAGCTCCATCGGTGCACATGAACGCAACGCTCCTGCCGATCGCGACTTTGCGCCATGAATACACTTTCCTGCCGTGCCGGCTGCGGCGCCTGCTGCATCGCGCCGTCGATCTCGTCGGCGATTCCCGGCATGCCGGACGGGAAACCGGCCGGCGTGCGTTGCATTCAGCTGAACGATTTGAACCAATGCATGATTTTCGGCAAACCGGAGCGGCCGCCGGTGTGCGAAAGTCTACAACCCTCAGACGAGATGTGCGGGAGCTCGCGCGAACATGCCATACTTTATCTGACACGTCTCGATCAACTGACTTCGGCCTAAGGAGAAGCGATGAAGCTGCGTTCTCTCTCATTTTTCCCGATCGTCATCGCCTTCCTGTTGTCTTCCTGCGCGACGCTGCTCGGACCGCGCGAAGTGGAGGTTCCGCTTGCCAGGTTGCAGGAAGCGATCGCCACCCGTTTCCCGTTCAACAACCGCTATCTCGAACTGCTCGATATCCGCGTCACCAATCCGCAGGTCGCGCTGCAGCCGGAATCCAATCGCATCCTGACCAGCATGGATACATCGATCGCGCCGCCGTTCATTAAAAAATCATGGAACGGCAATTTCGCGGTGTCCGGCCAATTGAAATTCGATGCCGCGCGCAATGCGCTGGTGCTGGCCGAACCGCGCGTCGAAAAATTCATCGTGAACGGGCTCGATCCGCTGTATGCGAATCAGATCAGCCGCATCGGCGGTCTGCTGGCGGAACAGCTGCTGAAGGATGTGCCTCTGTATACCTTCCCTCCGGAGGACCTGAGGTATGCCGGCACCAGCTTCAACGCCACTAAAATCACGACTCGGCAGAACGGTCTCGTGGTAACCTTTGAGCCCTCAAGATAACGCATTCTTCCCGCCTCTCCGACCCGCGCGGCGTCATTTCCGGCGGGTTTTTTATTGAACCGATAAGCAAACATGGAACTTACGTTCGCGCTGAAAGCGCTCATCATGGGGATCGTCGAGGGCTTGACGGAATTCCTGCCAATCTCGTCCACCGGACACCTGATCCTGGCCGGCAGCCTGCTCAATTTCACCGGCGAAAAGGTCAAGGTGTTCGAGATCGCGATCCAGGCTGGCGCGATGCTCGCGGTATGCTGGGAATACCGCGTACGGATCGCGAAAGTGCTGTGCGGCTTGTCCAGCGATCGTTACGCGCAACGCTTCGCGCTGAACCTGCTGATCGCCTTCATCCCGGCGGCGGTGCTCGGCCTCTTGTTCGACAAGACGATCAAGGCAGTGCTGTTTGCGCCGGTGCCGGTGGCACTGGCCTTCATCGTCGGCGGCCTGATCATCCTGTGGGTCGAACGCAGAAACAGGACGAGTCCACGCGCGGTACGCATCCATTCGGTCGACGACATGAGTGCGCTCGATGCATTCAAGGTCGGCGTCGCGCAGGCGTTTGCGCTGATTCCCGGCACCAGCCGTTCCGGCGCGACCATCATCGGCGGCATGCTATTCGGGCTGTCGCGCAAGGCGGCCACTGAATTCTCGTTCTTCCTTGCGATCCCAACGCTGTTCGCAGCGACCATCTATTCGATCTACAAGGAGCGTGCGCTGTTGTCTATCGCCGACCTGCCGTGGTTCGGCATCGGCGCCATCTCCGCTTTCGTATCGGCCTTCCTGTGTGTGCGCTGGCTGCTGCGCTACATCAGCTCGCACGATTTCACGGCGTTCGCATGGTATCGCATCGTATTCGGTTTCGTCGTCATTGCTTCTGCTTACAGCGGTTGGGTGGTCTGGGCGGATTAAAATACCCGGATGTCTGAGCAAATCCATAACGACCGTGCACTGCACATTCTGCAGACGGTCTTCGGCTATCCGTCGTTTCGCGGCCAGCAGGCCGATATCGTGAACCATGTCGCCGGTGGCGGCGATGCGCTGGTGCTGATGCCGACCGGCGGCGGCAAATCCCTGTGCTACCAGGTCCCGGCGCTGCTGCGCGACGGCGTCGGCGTCGTCGTGTCGCCGCTGATCGCGCTGATGCAGGATCAGGTCGATGCGCTGGCCGAAGTCGGCGTGCGCGCCGCCTTCCTCAATTCGACCCAGACGTTCGATGAAGCAATGCGCATCGAGCGCCGCGTGCGCAACGGCCAGCTCGACCTGGTGTACGTCGCGCCGGAACGCCTGATGACGCCGCGCTGCCTGGAACTGCTGGAAGCGTCGAACATCGCGCTGTTCGCGATCGACGAAGCGCATTGCGTATCGCAATGGGGGCACGATTTTCGTCCTGAATACATCAAGCTGTCGGTGCTGCACGAGCGTTTCCCGAACGTCCCGCGCATTGCGCTGACCGCGACCGCCGATCCGCAGACGCGTGCGGAAGTCGCACGCCGGCTGCAGCTCGACGCGGCGATGCAGTTCGTGTCCTCGTTCGATCGCCCCAACATCCACTACCGGATCGTCGAAAAGGCCAACGGTCGCAAGCAGGTGCTCGACTTCATCAAGGAGGAACACGCGGGTGAGGCCGGCGTGGTCTATTGCCTGTCGCGCAAGAAGGTCGAGGAGACCGCGGAGTTCCTGCGCGCACACGGCGTCAATGCGCTGCCGTATCACGCCGGCATGGACATGGCGACGCGCACCGCAAATCAGGCGCGCTTTCTGCGCGAGGACGCCATCGTGATGGTCGCCACCATCGCTTTTGGCATGGGCATCGACAAACCCGACGTGCGCTTCGTCGCGCATCTGGATCTGCCGAAAAGCATCGAAGGCTATTATCAGGAAACCGGCCGCGCCGGCCGCGACGGCGCACCGGCCAATGCGTGGATGGCTTACGGTTTGCAGGACGTGGTGCAGCAGCGCCGCATGATCGACGAGTCGGAGGCCGATGAAACGTTCAAGCGCGTGCAGGGCGCAAAGCTCGATGCCATGCTCGGCCTGTGCGAGACGCTCAACTGCCGCCGCGTGCGTTTGCTGGATTACTTCGGCCAGCCGTCCGGGCCGTGCGGCAATTGCGATATCTGTCTCAGTCCGCCGGTGTCGTTCGATGGCTCGGTGCAGATGCAAAAACTGTTGTCATCGATCTACCGCGTCGACCAGCGCTTCGGCGCCGGCCATGTGATTGATGTGTTGCGCGGCGTTGAATCGGACAAGGTCAGGCAGTGGCGGCACGACAAGCTGTCGACCTTCGGCGTCGGTAGCGAAACCAGCGAAGCCGAATGGCGTGCAATGTTGCGGCAGGCGATCGCGCTCGGCCTGGTGGTGGTCGACCACGATGCCTATGGCGCGTTGAAATTGACTGCCGACGCGCGTCCCGTGCTGCGCGGCGAGCGCCCGGTGCAACTGCGGCAATACCAGAAGCCGGCCAAGAAAAAACGCGAGGCCGCCAAGCCGAAAGGCTATGTAGAGAGCGACCTGTCGACGACTGAACAATCGATTTTCGACAAGCTGCGCTGGTGGCGCGTCGAAACCGCGCGCAAGCACAACGTGCCGGCTTATGTGATCTTCCACGACGCAACGATGCGCGAGATCGCGAAGATCAAGCCGGCGTCGCTCGGCGAATTGCGTAATGTGTCCGGCGTCGGCGAGAAGAAGCTGGAAACGTATGGAGAAGAGATCGTCGCGCTGATCGCGGAGTTTGCGTAGCGGCGCCGCATCCCTGCCGTACGGCGGCAGGCTTCAGGTGCTCTCTCGCACCACCAGCGAAAACCCCAGATCCATTTTCGCAGGCGACGGCGTGTCGCCCTTCATCAATTGCAGCAGCATGGTCGCCGCCACATGTCCGATTGCGTGACGCGGCGTCGCAATCGTGGTTAGCGCAGGACAGGTCCAGGCGGACGCGGCGAGATCGTTGAAGCCTGCGACCGCAAGCTGCTGCGGTACGCGCAATCCGCGCCGCTGGCATTCGAACAGCACGCCGAGCGCGAGGTCGTCGTTGCAGCAGAATACCGCGTCGCAATCCGGTGCCTGCTTCAGCAACTGGTCGAGTAGCGTGACACCCAAGCCGATCGACGACGGCGTCGGGTCCAGCACTTCACCGATCGCAAAGTTCAGTCCGGCTTCCTGCAATGCCGCGCGATAACCGGCAAGACGCTCCATCACGCGCGGGTCGAGCTGCGCGCCGAGAAAACCGATACGGCGGTAGCCGCGCTCCAGCAGATGGCGGGTGATCGCCTGTCCGGCGTCGAACTGTTCCATTCCGACCGAATAGGCGTCGGCATCGCTCAGCTCCATCATGTGCACGACCGGCACGCGGCTCCGATTCAACAACTGACGCGTGGCCGGCGTCTGGTCGAAGCCGGTGATCAGGATGCCATCCGGCGAATGTTCGAGATAGGCGCGCAGCAGGCTTTCCTCCTCTTCAGGCGAGTAGCGCGTATCGCCGATCAGCGTGCGATAGCCGCCAGTGTGCAGCACCTCGCGCACGCCTTCCAGGAGTTCGGTGAACACCGTATTCGACAGCGACGGAATCAGCACGGCGACGCTGTCGGAACGTGCGCGGGCCAGGGAGCGGGCGGCGCGGTTCGGCAGGTAACCGAGCTCGGCGACCACGCTTTCGATTTGCGTGCGCAATTCTTCCGACACCAGGTGCGGCGTGTTCAGCACACGCGATACCGTGATTGCGCTGGTGCCGACGCGCTCGGCGATTTCGCTGAGCGTCACGCGTCCGGTCTGGGTAGGGCGGGGTTTACGCTTGGACATGAGGGTGCGTTTTACCGGAATCGGGCTATTGCCGCAAGGCACGCGTAATGCGACGCACCATGCGGCACGAAGGACGAACAAAAACGCGGCATTGGGGGTAACCGATCTTTACTGCATCGCAACATCGAAAATGCTTTACAAAGCTTTTTCCGGCCTTTAAATTGCCGGCTATGTTAGCGCTAACATTAAAGCAAAAACCGTAGAAAGACAATTGGCCCGTAGAAAATTTATTTGAATGTCGACCTTTCCAAACAAGCATGCCCGCCTGCCGCAGCGTTGGGTAGTAATGGGCGTGAGCGGTTGCGGCAAGAGCGAGATCGGACGCCGCTTGTCCGCTCGTCTCGGCATCACCCACTTCGAGGGCGACGCTGATCATGCAGCCGCGAATATTGCGAAGATGGCCGCCGGCATTCCGCTCGACGATGCCGACCGCCAGGGTTGGCTATTGCTGCTGCAGGCGCGTATTCGCGATGCGGCGTCGCGCGGCACCGGCCTGGTGCTGTCGTGCTCGGCGCTCAAGCGCCGCTATCGCGACATATTGCGGGCCGGCGATCCGGACCTGTTTTTTGTGCACCTGGATGGCGAACGCCGGCTGATTGCCGAACGCATGCAGGCGCGCCCCGATCATTTCATGCCGGTGTCGCTGCTGGACAGCCAGTTGCGCGACCTCGAGCCACTGCAGGCGGACGAGCACGGCATCCGCCTCGACATTGCGCGTCCGCCGGAAGCGTTGATCGAGCAGGTGATGCAGCAGTTTGAATAGAACAAACGAGAAGGAGTAGTGATGAGACGACTGATTCCGCGCGCGGAACGCTTGGTCGAATGGTTGATGGCGCTTGCGCTGGCCGTCATGGTGGTGCTGGTGTTCGGCAATGTCGTGTTGCGTTACGTATTCGACTCGGGCATCGCCTGGGCGGAAGAAATTTCCCGCCTGATGTTCGTGTGGCTGGTCTTCCTCGGCGCGATCCTCGCGTTGCGCCAGCATGCGCACATCGGCGTTGAAATGCTGCAGCAGAAGTTGCCGGACTGGGCGCGCCGCGGTTGTGCGGTGATCAGCCATTTTCTGATGTTGTACGGACTGTGGCTGTTCCTTTATGGCAGTTGGACACAGACGCTGATCGGCATGGAAACGCGCTCCACGGTACTCGGCTATCCGACCGCACTGATGGCGGTCTCAGGCTTGCTGTGCGCGGCGTCGATGATGCTGATCATTGGCGTCAACCTGTGGCGTATCCTCACCCGCCATCCGCATGCCATGGTGCCGGGCGAGCTTACCGAATCCGATGTGGCGGATGGTGTGCCGCTACAGCGCGGAGCGCAAGGAGTCGCGGAATGACTTTCAGCGTATTTCTGGGGTCGCTGACCCTGCTGATGTTGCTTGGGATGCCGATTGCGTTCGCGCTGATCCTGACCGGCGTCGCGTTGATGGTGCATCTCGATTTTTTCGATGCGCAGCTCGTCGCGCAAAACCTGGTGTCGGGCGCCGATAATTTTCCGTTGATGGCTGTGCCGTTTTTTATCCTCGCCGGCGAGCTGATGAATTCGGGCGGCATCTCTCGTCGCATCATCGATCTGGCGGCCAGCCTGGTCGGTCATATTCGCGGCGGGCTCGGCTACGTCACCATCGGCGCGTCGGTGCTGCTGGCCAGCCTGTCGGGATCTGCAATCGCCGATACCGCGGCGCTGGCGACGCTGCTGATACCGATGATGCGCGACAACGGCTATCCGGTGCCGCAAAGTGCCGGACTGATCGCAGCCGGCGGCATCATTGCGCCCATCATCCCGCCATCAATGTCCTTCATTATCTTTGGCGTCGCCACCAATACGTCGATTAGCAGCCTGTTCATGGCCGGTATTGTTCCCGGCGTGCTGATGGGCGGCGCATTGATTGTGGTATGGGCCCGGCTCGCCCCGAAGATGAATGTGGTGGCACAGCCAAAGGCATCCTGGGCACAACGCAAACATGCATTGGCTGACGGCCTGTGGGCGCTGATGCTGCCGGTGATCATTATCGGCGGCCTGCGCTTCGGCATCTTCACGCCGACCGAAGCGGCGGTGGTGGCAGCCGTCTATTCGCTGTTTGTCAGCATCTGCATTTACCGTGAAGTCAAATTCGATGGTGTGGTGAAGATCCTGGTCGATGCGTCGGTGACCACCAGTATCGTGATGTTCCTGTGCGCCGGCGCGCTAGTGTCGTCCTACATGGTGACGCTGGCCGATCTGCCGGATCAGGTCGTCGGCTTCCTGGCGCCGCTGATGGACGATCCGCGCATCCTGATGGGCGGCATGATGCTGCTGCTTCTCGCGGTGGGCATAGTCATGGACTTGACGCCGACCATCTTGGTGATGGGGCCGGTGATGATGCCGATCGCTATCAAGGCGAACATCGATCCGATCTACTTCGGCGTGATGTTCGTGCTGGTCGGCACCATCGGCCTGATCACGCCGCCGATCTGTACCGTGCTCAATGTCGTGTGCGGGGTGGCGCGGATTTCGATGGAAAGTGCCACACGTGGCGTCTGGCCTTTTCTGCTTGCCTACACCGGATTGCTTTTCTTGTTTGTTGTTTTCCCTGGAATTATCACCGTGCCGATGTTTTGGTTCCGTTAAGTCAAATTATTAGGAGGAGTCATGAAGAAACTGTTTACCTCGATCGCACTTACGCTGGCATTCGCCAGCGGCGCCACTGTTGTGCATGCGGCCGATTACAAGCCGCGCATCATCCGTTTCGGCTATGGTCTCGCTGAGGACAGCAACCAGGGCCGCGCGACGAAGTTCTTTGCCGACGAGCTGGCCAAGCGCACCGGCGGCAAAATGAAGATGAAAAGCTTCGGCAATGCCAGCCTCGGCAGCGATACGCAAATGCAGAATGCATTGATCGGCGGCGCGCAGGAAATGATGGTCGGTTCCACCGCCACGCTGGTCGGCATCGTCAAGGATTTCGGCGTGTACGATCTGCCCTTCCTGTTCAACAACGAGAAGGAAGCGGACACTATCCTCGATGGTCCGTTCGGCCAGAAGCTGGTGGCGAAGCTGCAGGAAAAAGGGCTGGTCGGCTTGGTCTACTGGGAAAATGGTTTTCGCAATCTGACCAACACCAAGCATCCGGTCACCAAACTGGAAGACCTGCAAGGGATCAAGCTGCGCGTGATGCAAAACCCGGTCTACATCGACATGTTCAACAGCTTCGGCGCGAACGCGGTGCCGCTGCCGTTCTCTGAACTGTTCACCGCACTCGAGACGAAGACGGTCGACGGCCAGGAAAATCCGGTCAACACCATCCAGTCCAGCAAATTCTATGAAGTGCAGAAATACCTGTCGCTGACCAAGCACGTGTATAGCCCGTGGATCGTTTTGGCGAGCAAGAAATGGTGGGATGGCCTGTCGGCCGACGAGAAGAAGGCGCTGCAGGAGTCAGCCGCCGCGGCGCGCGATTTCGAACGTAAAGACAGCCGCGAAACCGCAACCAAGGCCGTCGATTTCCTGAAGCAGAAAGGCATGCAGGTCAGCGTCGTCAGCGATGCCGAACTGGGCCGCATGCGTGAGAAGGCCAAGCCGGCATTCGACAAGTTCGCTGCCGATGGCGGCGCGGAGTTGATCAAGGAATTGCAGGCCGACATCGGCAAGCTGCGCAAGTAAAGCGACCAACCGGTCGCCGCGCCGTCCTGACGAAAGACCACTACTGTCCGGAATAAATTTGAAGAGATGAGAAAAAGGCCGATAGGGACTGCGGTTGTGGACGATGGCGGTCTTTTCGACTTGAATTTGTCGAACCATCTCGCGGCATGACATGGGCGGGCTTTGGCGATCGGTTGCGCGACTCTCTTTCCCCGTCATCCCCGCGCAGGCGGGGACCCATAGTCAGGTAAATCGAACGAACGCCGCATGGATCCCCGCCTGCGCGGGGATGACGGGGACGGGATGGCGAAGGCCCGGCCGCAAACTCCCGCACGCTCTTTGTCAACCAATTTATTCCGGGCAGTAGCGGGCGAAAGCGGGGGGCGATGGCATTCATCGCACGCCGCCGGATCTTGTATGCGACCGCGGCCCTGTTTTCACCGGGCCGGCTAGCGTTTCACAAACACCAGATCCCACACCCCATGGCCGAGCTTCAGTCCGCGGTTTTCGAACTTGGTCACCGGCCGATAGCCGGGCCGCGGCGCATAGCCGTCGGCGGTGTTCTTCAGCGCCGGCTCGTCGCCCAGCACCTGCAGCATCTGTTCCGCATATTCCTGCCAGTCGGTCGCGCAATGCAGATAGCCGCCGGGCGCGAGACGCGACACCAGCAGTTCCACGAACGGCCCCTGGATCAGTCGGCGCTTGTTGTGCCGCGCCTTGTGCCATGGGTCGGGGAAAAACACATGCACGCCGGCCAGCGAGTCCGGTGCGATCATGTGCGTGACCACTTCGAACGCATCGTGCTGAATGATGCGCAGGTTGTTTAGCTGTTGTTCACCGATCAGCTTGAGCAGGCTGCCGACGCCCGGCGTATGTACCTCTACACCGATGAAATTGTTATCCGGCATTCCCGCCGCAATCTTTGCGGTGGTATCGCCCATGCCGAAACCGATCTCCAGTATCGCCGGCGCGCTGCGCCCGAATGCCAGGCTGAAATCGAACGGTGCCTTCACATACGGAATACAGAAGCGTGGACCGAGCGTGTCGATCGCTTTCGCCTGCGCGATCGAAAGGCGGCCCGCGCGCGTGACGAAACTGCGGATGCGGCGCTCGGTCGGGTCGTACAGCATCGACCTGCCGCTGCTCTCGTCGGGATGGTTATCGGACATGCTCAATGAATCGTGAAAGTCGTGCAAATAAAAAAAGCACCTGCTGGTGCCGATTGACCTGGAGCGGGTGAAGGGAATCGAACCCTCGTCGTAAGCTTGGGAAGCTTCTGCTCTACCATTGAGCTACACCCGCGGAAGCTGCATTTTACGCGGGTTTTACGGTGGTTTGCAAAACGGGGGAATGGTCAGTGTGCTGGAAAATGGCATGGCCGCTTTCTTCGAAGTGTGGCAGCGTTGTTCTTTCACATTGGATGCCATGTGATCTGCTACCCAATTCAGTCCGGAATCGACATAGCGTCCGCCGTTAAAATGGCGAGATCGCCGGCGATAATTCGGCCCAGCGCGCCATCGGCGCTGCCATCGAATACAGGAACGGTCCGCTCGACATTTGCCTGGGTCATCACGACAAGAATAACGATACCGCTACCGTCAAGGGTACGTCCAATGCGAAAAACGCTTTTGGCTGCCAACTACGATTTCCGTGTCGCGAAGGCCTACTTTGGTTATGGCATCAACAAGGGTTTGAACAGCTCGAGTCTTGCAGCAGCGAACCCGTTTGGATCGACTGTTGCCCCCACTGCTTCCATGGACGGCGCCAATCTCTTGCTGCCGGTGTCGTATCGACACCGGCAGCTTTTTCAAAAGAGCCAGTAAAAATCAAGTGCGTGCAGGAGAGACGGCTCCGAACCCAGCGAAGCCGGGAAGGGGGCGTTTTTCCGTACCGAATGGGTCGGGTGCAGCCAGACGTCGCGCCACCTTCAACATTACGGGATTGCGTGTGAGGCATATGTCATGCACAGAACTGCCGGTACAGCGAATCAAAAGCGCTTACCGCGTTTCGCCCAATGGATAAGGTGGATGACCTTGCCTATGCCCTTATCCGTGATTAGTCTGAAAAGTGTAGCCGTCGCATGCATCGCATGCCCGGCAGATTCATTTCTTCAAGGAGAGTGTCATGGCTTATGTCGATGGTTTTGTAGTGCCGGTGCCTAAGAAGAACATCGAGGCTTATCGCGCAGTTGCGAGCAAATGCGGCGCGATCTGGCGCGAGCATGGTGCGTTGCAATTCCGCGAGTGCATTGCCGATGACGTGAAGCCCGGCAAGCTTACGTCGTTCCCGCAAAGCGTCAATCTCGAAGACGATGAAACCGTCGTTTTCTCATGGATCGTGTATGAATCGCGCGCCAGCCGCGATGAGATCAACGACAAGGTGATGAAGGATCCGCGCATGGCCGACATGATGAAGCCGGAGAACATGCCGTTCGATGGAAAGCGGATGATTTACGGCGGTTTTGAGATGTTGATTGATCTGTAAGCAGGCGTGAGGTAGCGGTAGCCGGAAACCGCGGGGACAGAACACGTTTTCCAAATAAAAACTGCGCGCGAGGTGATGCAACTCGTTGTTGCGCCATGCGGTCTTATCCTCGGGGATGCCAGCACGTCCCCGACGAGTGTCATCCGAACTATATGTAAGGAGACCGCGATGCGTACCTTGGTCATGCTTTGCAACGTGTTTGCATTGCTCGCCGCCTGCGGCACACCGCAGGAACGAGCCGCCTACAGGGACGACCCGGTGAGTGCCATGGCGCCAGAGTACGGCCCGCCCTGTGAAAAGGCTGGTCTTGCGAAGGGCTCGGACGCATGGCGCGGCTGCATCATGCGCTCAAGCACGCGAGAGGACCTGATGCAGCAAGGCCTCTTTTATGACCGCTACATGCAGTGGTATTGGATGCGCTGAAGAGAAGATCAGCGTAGCCGGCAGCCGAGGGGGCCGCGGCATATTACGTTCTGGGTAAGCCAGGGCGCCGGGCACGTCGTCACAAATCCGGTCACGGCAGCTGCATGCATTTCCGGTCGTGCATGATAAACGACCTTGGCACCTGTTACGGGGAATGTGACCTGTCATTTGGGCTGAAAGTGCTATTTCCTATGGCACGTGAAAATAGGGCATGTCCCGTATTCTTTTGCTGCGGAGCGGGTGTCTTTCGTTTGGATGAAGTATTTTTCGACGTCAGCAAGCACGCCGCGCTGGATATAGCACAAGAGCTTCCGCAGATGCCGTTGTGACAGAAATGCCGAGGGAGCGATCGCCGACGAAATAACGGCGCTGATCTCGATCAATGGCTTCAGGATGCGAGAACGCAGCGGCTGTGCACGCTTTCCCCGTGGCAGCAGCGCTCATGATCATTTCAGCGCATAAAGCGCCGAATTTTCCCTCTGCAACATGACGCTGCACAAGCCGTGATCGGATCTGCCGCACGGCTTCCGCCCGCATATTGAAACCATGACAAAGCTGCATATACTAAAGCGGTAACCTGGTAACGGAAGAAGCCAGGAGGGGGTGCCTGCGAGCAAGGGGAACTGAAATGGCCATGTCCATCGCACTGGTTGTGATTGTTGCCGGTTCGCTGCTGTTTCATTTCGTCGCACCCTGGAAAGCGACCGCATTGGCGTCGAACTGGCGCCAGATGGACGATACCCTGACGATCACGCTGGTGATTACCGGCATTTTTTTCGTCGCCATCAATCTGCTCGTGGTGTACATAGTGCTGCGCTTTCGCCATCGCGCCGGCAGCCGCGCCGCCTATCAGCCGGACAATAGGAAGCTCGAACGCAGGCTGATCGTGGGCACCTCACTGGCTATCATGGCGCTGCTGGCGCCGGGCCTGTTTGTCTACGCGGAATACGTCAGGCCGCCGCGCGACGCGATCCAGGTGGAGGTGCTGGGGCAGCAATGGCGATGGCATTTCCGCTTTCCCGGAGCGGGCGGCCGGCTGGGCCTGACCGATGCCCGTTTCTTCAGCGCTGCTAATCCGTTCGGAATGGACCCCAATGACTTGGCGGGACGCGACAATATTCTCGTCAACAGCAATGAAGTGCATTTGCCGCTCAACAAGCCGGTCAAGATGCTGCTGCGTTCGCAAGACGTACTGCATGACTTTTATGTGCCGCAATTCCGCGCGCGCATGAACATGGTGCCGGGCATGGTGACTTCATTCTGGTTTACCCCGACCAAGGCGGGCCGTTATGAAGTCTTGTGTGCGCAACTGTGCGGGGTCGGCCACTTCAACATGCGCGGCTTCGTGGTGGTGGAGGATGAAGCCAGCTTTCAGACATGGCTGAAGGCGCAGCCGACTTTCGCCACCGCCATGGCGGCGCCGGCGAGCGAGACTACCGGCACCGCCAATCCGCTGGTGACGCAGGGAAAGGTGCTGGCCCAGTCGAAGGGATGCGTCGCCTGCCATTCGATTGACGGCAGCGCCGGCGTGGGACCGACCTGGAAGGGGTTGTACGGCAAGCCCGAAACCTTGGCTGACGGTTCCACGGTGCCGGCGGACGACAGTTATCTGAAACGTTCGATCACCGACCCGCAGGCGCAGGTGACGAAGGGCTTCCCGCCGATCATGCCGAAGGTGGAGTTGACTGACGGCGAAGTGGCCGCCTTGGTGGCTTACATCGAGTCGCATGGCGCCGTTGCCGCGCCTGCGCAGAAACCATGAACCCTGGAGGAAGGCCATGACCGATGCCGAGCATGACGCGCAGCACGCGCCGCAGAGTTTCTGGACCCGGTACGTGTGGAGCCAGGATCACAAGGTGATTGCCGTGCAGTACGCTACGGTCGCCATCGCGGTTGGGCTGGTGGGTGTGGCGCTGTCGAACCTGATGCGACTGCAGCTAGGTTTCCCTGGCCGTTTCCCCTTCATCGACGCCGCACATTACTACCAGTTCATGACCATGCACGGCATGATCATGGTGATCTATCTGTTGACCGCGCTGTTCCTCGGCGGCTTCGGCAATTACCTGATTCCGCTGATGGTGGGTGCGCGCGACATGGTGTTCCCCTATCTGAACATGCTCAGTTTCTGGGTATACCTGGTATCGGTGCTGGTCTTGATGGCTAGTTTTTTCGTGCCTGGCGGCCCGACCGGCGCCGGCTGGACGCTGTACCCGCCACAGGCGATTCTGTCCGGTACGCCGGGCTACGACTGGGGCATCATCCTGATGCTGGTGTCGCTGCTGATCTTCATCGTGGCGGCGACCATGGGCGGGCTGAACTACGTGACTACGGTGTTGCAGGCGCGCACCCAGGGCATGACGCTGCTGCGCATGCCGCTGGCGGTGTGGGGCATTTTCGTGGCGACCATCCTGGCCTTGCTGGCGTTTCCGGCGTTGTTTGTCAGCGGCGTGATGATGTTGCTCGACAAGACGCTCGGCACCAGCTTCTTCATGCCGGCGCTGGTATCGATGGGGCAGGTGAGCAATTACAAGGGCGGCAGTCCGCTGCTGTTCCAGCACCTGTTCTGGTTCTTCGGCCATCCGGAGGTGTACATCGTCGCGTTGCCGGCCTTCGGCATCGTGTCCGACCTGATCAGCGTGCATGCGCGCAAGAGCATTTTCGGCTACCGCATGATGGTGTGGGCGATTCTCGCGATCGGCGTGCTGTCGGTGGTGGTGTGGGCGCACCACATGTTCGTCAGCGGCATGAATCCGTATTTCGGTTTCTTCTTTGCCACCACCACGCTGATCATCGCGGTGCCAACCGCGATCAAGGTGTACAACTGGCTGCTGACGCTATGGCGCGGCGATATCCATCTGTCGGTGCCGATGCTGTTCGCGCTGGCCTTCATCAGCACCTTCCTGATCGGCGGCCTGACCGGGCTGTTCCTGGGTAATGTGAGCGTCGACATCCCGCTGTCCAATACCTATTTCGTCGTCGCGCATTTCCACATGGTGATGGGTGTGGCGCCGATCCTGGTGGTGTTCGGCGGCATCTACCACTGGTACCCGAAAGTGACCGGCCGCATGCTCAACGACACGCTGGGCCAGCTGCATTTCTGGGTCACCTTCCTCGGTACCTATGCGATCTTTTTTCCGATGCACTATCTCGGCATACTCGGCATGCCGCGTCGCTATTACTCGTTCGAGCAATATGAGTTCATCCCGCCGTCCGCGCATGCGCTCAACACCTTCATCACCGTGATTGCGCTGGTCGTGGCTACCGCGCAACTGGTGTTCGTCGTTAACCTGATTTGGAGCCTGCGCTACGGCAAGCGCGCGGACGGCAATCCATGGCGCGCCGCCTCGCTCGAATGGCAGACACCGGCGACGCCGCCCGAGCACGGCAACTGGGGGGCGCAGTTACCGGTCGTTTATCGCTGGGCCTACGCCTATAGCGTGCCGGGTGCGCCGCAGGATTTCATCGCGCAGAATGCGCCGCCCGAAGCTGGCGGCGCGGAACCGGAGCCCTACCACGGCAAGGAGGCATTGGCATGAACGCGACTGCGATACTGAAAGCCAGCGGCGCCGATCGCGGCAGTCCCGGCGCCACCCCGCAGGGTGCCGGCAGCGGTCGCGGCCGGCGTGAGGCAGCTGCCGGCACGGCGCTGTGGGCGTTCATGGGCGTTGCCAGCTCCTTGTTCTCGCTATTCATCGCGTCCTACGTGATGCGCATGAACGGGTCGGACTGGTATCCGATCACGATACCGTGGCAGTTATGGCTCAGTACCGCACTGCTGGTGGCGGGCAGCGTGACATTGCAGCAGTCCGCCGTGGCGGCGCGCGCTGCGCACGGGCGGCGCGCCCGTGATCTGCTGCTGGCTGGCGGGGCCTGCGCGCTGGCGTTCCTGGCGGTGCAGTTGTGGGCGTGGCAAGGACTGCTGGCCATGCGCGTGACGCCGGCTGGCAATCCGGCCGGCAGTTTCTTTTATCTATTGACGGCCATGCATGGATTGCATGTGGCGGGCGGTCTCGTCGGCTGGGCATTAACGGCGCGCCACACCTGGCGCAGCGATGCGCGACGCGATCCGGCCCGCATCGCATGGCCAATCACCTTGTGCGCGCGCTACTGGCATTTCCTGTTGGTGGTGTGGCTGGTGCTGTTTGCCACGCTGGAAGGCGTGACGCCGGAACTGATCCGCTTCATTTGCGGTACACGCTGATGCCAGTAAAAAGGAGGACATATGAACGCACCCATATCGTCATCGCCGGAAACGGTACCGGCCTCGCTTGGCGGCTGGCGACAGCTGGTGGCGGACTGGTCGTCCGACCGCCAGGCTTTCCAGGTGTCATGGGGCAAAGCGATGATGTGGATTTTCCTGCTCTCCGACACCTTCATCTTCAGTTGCTTTTTAACCGGCTACATGACGGTGCGCGTGTCCGCCACCGCGCCCTGGCCCAATCCGAGCGAAGTCTTCGCGCTCAATATCGGCGGCGTCGACGTACCGCTGATTCTGATCGCCATCATGACCTTCGTGCTGATCAGCAGCAGCGGCACGATGGCGATGGCGGTCAATTTCGCGTACCGCCGCGAGCGCGTGCCTGCCGCCGCGCTGATGCTCGCCACCGCCGCGCTGGGCGCCACCTTTGTCGGTATGCAAGCGTTCGAATGGAGCAAGCTGATCAGCGAGGGCGTGCGACCATGGGGCAATCCAATGGGCGCGGCACAATTCGGTTCGAGCTTTTTCATGATTACCGGCTTTCACGGCTTGCATGTATCGGCTGGCGTGATTTATCTGCTGACCGTCGCGCTGCGCGTGCTGCGCGGTCGCTACGAACGCGGCGGCAACTACCAGATCGTCGAGATCGCCGGCCTGTACTGGCATTTCGTCGACCTGGTCTGGGTATTCATCTTTGCGCTGTTCTATCTCTGGTGAGGCCATCATGACTTCCGCCACCGGGCAACAACATCCGATCGGTCTGTACCTCAAGATCTGGGGCCTGCTGTTCGTGCTCAGCACGCTGTCCTACCTGGTCGATTATTTTCACTTCCACGGCTATCTGCGATGGAGTCTGATCCTGCTATTCATGCTGATGAAGGCAGGGCTCATCGTCGCCGTGTTCATGCACATGGCATGGGAGCGGCTGGCGCTGATCTATGCGATCCTGGTGCCGCCGCTATGCCTGCTGGTGCTGGTGGCGCTGATGGCGCTCGAAGCCGACTACACGTTCGCCACGCGGCTATTGTTCTTCCACTCGTAGCGCTTGGCATTCGGAAAGCGGAGTTGCGGCGCTTGAAAAACAAAACGCCCCTGACTGGCAGGGGCGTCTGCATGATGGGATCCTGCCGGTTTATATGCCGCCCATGCACAAGTATTTCATTTCCAGGTATTCGTCGATGCCGTACTTCGATCCTTCCCGGCCCAGGCCCGATTGCTTGACGCCGCCGAACGGCGCGACCTCGTTGGAAATGATGCCGGTGTTGATGCCGACCATGCCGTAGTCCAGCTTTTCCGCGACGCGCCAGACGCGGCCGATGTCGCGCGAGTAGAAATAGCTGGCCAGGCCGAACTCGGTGTCGTTGGCCGCGGCGATCGCTTCTTCCTCGGTCTTGAACTTGGTGACTGCCGCCACCGGGCCGAAGGTTTCTTCGCGCATGATCTTCATGTCGCCAGTCACATTCGCTAGCACCGTCGGTTCGTAGAAGTGCCCGCCGAGCGCGTGCAACTTGCCGCCGGTGAGGACTTTCGCACCTTTCGACAATGCGTCGGCGACATGTTCCTCTACTTTCGCCACCGCCTGGCCATCGATCAGCGGGCCTTGCACCACGCCTTGCTCGAAGCCGTTGCCGACCTTGATCTTCGCCGCGCCGGCGGCGAGCTTTTCGACGAAGGCGTCGTGGATGGCTTCATGCGCATAGAAGCGGTTGGTGCAGACGCAGGTCTGGCCGGCGTTGCGGTATTTGGATAGCAGCGCGCCTTCGACTGCCGCGTCGAGATCGGCGTCCTCGAACACGATGAACGGCGCATGGCCACCCAGTTCCAGCCCGAGCTTCTTGACGGTCGGCGCGCTCTGCTGCATCAGGATGCGGCCGACCGGTGTCGAGCCGGTGAACGACAGGTGGCGCACGGTCGGGCTGTCGCACAAGACCTTGCCGACTTCGATCGAACGCTCGGCATCGGCGGTGACCACGTTCAGCACACCCGCCGGAATGCCCGCGCGATGCGCCAGCTCGGCCATCGCCAACGCCGACAGCGGGGTCTGCTCGGCCGGCTTGATGACAATGGTGCAGCCGGCCGCGATCGCCGGCGCCACCTTGCGCGTGATCATCGCGATCGGGAAATTCCACGGCGTGATCGCCGCGCAGACACCGATCGGCTGCTTCAGCACCACCATGCGCTTGTCGCTCCAGGTCGATGCCATCACGTCGCCCGACACGCGCTTGGCTTCTTCGGCGAACCATTCGATGAAGCTGGCGCCGTACAGCACCTCGCCCTTGGCTTCCGGCAAGGGTTTGCCTTGCTCGGCTGTCATTAATGCGGCCAGGTCGTTCGCATGCAGCACCAGCAGATCGAACCATTTGCGCATCACCGCTGCGCGTTCCTTCGCGGTTTTCGCGGCCCACGCCGGGAATGCGGCATGCGCGGCGTCGATCGCCTTGCGCGTTTCTTCGGCGCCCATGTTCGGCACCGACGCAATGGTGCTGCTGTCGGCCGGATTGGTGACTGCGAAAGTGGAAGCGGCGCTGACCCACGCGCCATTCAGATAAGCCTGTTCGCGCAGCAGTGCTGCATCGTTCAGTGGGGGAAGGCTGGTTGCCTGTTGCCGCATGATGGTCTCCTCGTCCGGGCGGATGTGCAAAGAGAAAAGCATAGCGCAATCACCGTTGCTTTGCTGGCACCGGCAGCACTCGCGACAGCTTTGTTGCCGGGAGCGACTGTCAGGACGCTTTCGGTTTTGCCGCTTCGCGCCGGTTGAATCCGGCCACCATCTCGAAACGGAATAGCCGGCATTCGAGCGCGCCATTGAAGAACGGCGTCTTGCGTGATTCCTTCAGGCGCAGCAACTTCGGCAGGCCGAGGTCCGCTGTGAACAGCAACACCTGCCAGCCGGCGAAGCGCTGCTTCAAGGTGGTGCTGAACGCGCTGTAGAACGCGACCGTCATTTCGTCGGCCGGTTGCGTGCTGTCGCCGCGCACGCCGATGCGCTCGCCGTACGGCGGATTGGTCAGCATGATGCCGGGCACGTCGCTCGGCGGTTTCACTTCCTGCGCTTCGATCTGCTTGAGCGGCACCTCGAACTGGATGTCGGCATTGCGCAGGTTGTTGCGCGTCATCACCACCATGTCGCCCGAAATATCACTGCCGAACAGCGTGGGCGTCGTCGGCAGCGGATTCGGCTTGAAGGCGCCCTTGATCGCCTGCCATTCATCGGCGTTGAAGTCGTTGAATTTTTCGAACGCGAATTGACGCCGCGCACCCGGTGGAATGCCGGCCAGAATCTGCGCGGCTTCGATCAGGATCGTGCCCGAGCCGCACATCGGATCGAATAGCACCATGCCCGGCTTCCAGCCTGCCACGCGCAGCAGGCCGGCCGCCAGGTTTTCGCGCAGCGGCGCGTCGCCGGTCTCCTGCCGCCAGCCGCGCTTGAACAGCGCTTCGCCTGAGGTATCAAGATAGACGGTGTAATTGTGCGCGTCCAGAAAGCCGACGATGCGCATGTCCGGCGTGCGCGTATTCACCGACGGCCGCTTCGAATACAAGTCGCGGAAGCGGTCGCAGACTGCATCCTTGATCTTCAGCGTAGTGAATTCCAGGCTCTTCAGCGGCGACTTGATCGCGGTCAGGTCGACCCGGATCGTGTGGTCGACGCCGAACCATTCTTCCCACGCCTGCGCCAGCGTCAGGTCGTAGATGTCATTCTCGTTGGCATAGCCGCCTTGCGCGATGCGCAGCAGTACGCGCGACGCGATACGAGAATACAGGTTGATGCGGTAACTGTCGGCCAGCGTGCCGGAGCAATGCACGCCACCCGGCACCTGGTTGTGGACCTTCAGCGTGCGGCTGTGCTGCGCGATTTCGCCGATTTCCTCCGCCAGCGCCGCTTCGAGACCGCGCGGGCAGGGGCAGAAAAATGAATATGACATGGGGAACCCTTTATCCGTAGTAGACCAGCCAGATAAATTCGTAGGGTGGGCACTGCGTGCCCACCCTACCATTCTTTATCCATCCGCTTCATCTGGATGATCTGGTAGTAAAACATGAGGTGCGCCTGACGGCGCACATTGCATCGCGCGGCTGCAGTCGCCGCGGCGAATGTCATTTCGCCAGCGCGCGCTCGACAAAGTCCAGCCGATCCTGACCCCAGAAGCCTTCGCCATCGACCACGTACCATGGCGAGCCGAATACGTTGGCGGCAATCGCTTCATCGGTGAAACGATCGTATTCGCTCTGCACGCTCGCGGTTTCCGACGACTTCAGCAAGGCCTTGCCGTCGTGGCCGCATTCGAGCGTCAATGCAATCAGCGTATCCGGATCGCCGATGTTTTTTTCCTCTGCCCACAATGCGCGCATGATGGTGCCGGCGAGGTTCAGCGCGGCGTCCGTGCCGTGCGCAAGCTTGGTCGCAATGATCAGCTTGGCGGCGGGATCTCCTGCCACCGGAAAGAATTTCGGCTGCGGATTCAGCGGCATCTGCAGGAATTCGCTCCAGCGCCTGAGTTCCAGCAGCCGGTATGCCTGTCGCTGCGGCGGACGTTTTGCTAGCGGCAAGCCGCCGGACACGTTGAATACCCTGCCGAGATCGCAGGGCTTGATCTCGATCTGCGCGCCGTACTGCTTCGCCAGCCCGACGAAACGCGCATGACCGAGATAGGTCCACGGCGATTGCGGAGCGAAAAAATATTCACATACCTTGGCCATCACAGTCTCCTCGAATGATTCAGAATGGTTTGACCACTACCATGATTACTGCGATCAGCAGGCCGATCACCGGCACTTCATTGAACCAGCGATACCAGGTGTTACTGCGTGTATTGCGGCCGTTTTCAAACTTTTTCAGCAGCGAACCGCAGGCATGGTGGTAGCCGATCAGCAGCACGACGACCGCCAGTTTCACATGCAGCCAGCCGTTGCCCGGGCCTTTGCCGATGCCGTAGCCGAGCCACAACCACAGGCCGAGCAGCAGCGCCGGCAGCGCCAGTATCGACATGAAGCGATACAGTTTGCGTGCCATCATCAGCAGCCGCGCGGTCGACGTCGGGTCGGTTTCGATTGCCAGGTTGACGAAGATGCGCGGCAGGTAAAACAAGCCCGCGAACCACGAGATGACGAACACGATATGCAGCGTTTTTACCCAAAGCATTGGCATCACTCCCTGACTTCGCCGTGGCCGAACACCACGTACTTCAGCGAGGTCAGACCTTCCAGTCCGACTGGTCCGCGCGCGTGCAGCTTGTCGTTCGAAATGCCGATCTCGGCACCGAGACCGTACTCGAAACCGTCGGCGAAGCGCGTCGACGCGTTGATCATCACCGACGCCGAATCGACTTCGCGTAGGAAGCGCATTGCGCGGCTGTAGTCTTCGGTGACGATCGCGTCGGTGTGCTGCGACGAATAGGTGTTGATATGCTCGATCGCCTGGTCGATGTCGTCGACGATCTTCACCGCGAGGATCGCGGCGAGGTATTCGGTGCGCCAGTCCTCGTCGGTGGCGACGGCCAGATGCGGATAGGTGGACAGGATCTTGCGTGCATCGTCGTCGGCACGCAGTTCGACGTCCTTGCTGCCGTACAGTTCGGCTAGCTTCGGCAGCACCTGCGGCGCGATGCCGCGCGCAACCAGCAGCGTTTCCATCGTGTTGCAAGTGCCGTAACGGTGGCACTTCGCATTGAACGCAATCTTCAGCGCCTTCTCGATGTCGGCCCTGTCGTCGATGTACACGTGGCAGATGCCGTCCAGGTGCTTGATCATCGGCACCTTCGATTCCTTCATCAGCCGTTCGATCAGGCCCTTGCCGCCGCGCGGCACGATCACGTCGACGAATTGCGGCATCGTGATCAGTTCGCCGACCGCGGCGCGATCGGTGGTTTCGACGATTTGCACCGCATCTTCCGGCAGGCCGGCGCCGGCCAAGCCTTCCTTCACCAGCTTCGCCAGTGCCTGATTGCAATGGATCGCTTCCGAGCCGCCGCGCAGGATGGTCGCGTTACCGCTCTTGATGCACAGGCCTGCCGCATCGACCGTGACGTTCGGGCGCGCTTCGTAGATGATGCCAATCACGCCCAGCGGCACGCGCATCTGGCCGACCTGGATGCCGGTCGGGCGGTATTTCATGTTCGAGATTTCACCGATCGGATCGGGCAGCGACACGATCTGCTCCAGGCCTTCGGCCATGGTCGCGATCGCCTTGTCGGACAGCGTCAGGCGATCGAGCAGCGCCGGTGCCAGGCCGTTCGCGCGCGCCGCTTCGAGATCTTTTTGATTGGCTGCGCGCAGTGCGTCGGCATCGCGCCGGATGGCGGTGGCGATTAGCGCCAGTGCCTGGTTCTTGGCGCCGGTATCGGCCTTGGCCATCGCACGCGATGCCTTGCGCGCGCGCTGACCAACCTCGTTCATGTAGTGCTTGATGTCCATGTTTCGGTAGATTCAATCAAAAAAATGAAACCGGTAGGGTGGGCACTCCGTGCCCACGCTGCAATACCGCTCGCCAGACCGTTCGAGATCCTAGGTTACGTCGTTCTCTCCACCTGCAAGGGCGAAAGAGCCTTTTCTTTATCGCGTTCAGCCGCGTGCCACCTTCAACCCCAACTGCAATAACGCATCCCACGCATCGCCGGCAAACGCCTTGGCGCGCAATCCCTTGACCATCTTATCGATTTGCGCCGCTTCCCGCAGTGCCGCTTCCAGCGTCGACAGCTTCAGCCGGCGCAGCGCCGGTTCCATCAGGCGTTCGCGCGGACCCCAGATCCGCTGTTCTTTCATCAACATGCCGATCGCCTTGCCCTGCGCGGCGCCGGCCTTCAGTTTCAGCAGCGTGCGGATCTCTTCGGCCATCGCCCACAATACCAACGGCAAAGCTTCGCCTTCGCCTTTCAGGCCGTCGATCATGCGTACCAGACGGCTGGCATCGCCTGCCAGCATCGCCTCGTTCAATTTGAACACGTCATAGCGGGCGACGTTCAGCACCGCGTCCTGCACCTGTTCGAAACTCAGTTTGCCTTCCGGATGCAGCAGCGCCAGCTTCTGGAT